>JAEEGH010010825.1_pt1 | contig 20827 bp, 14 predicted proteins | sample 9134181 | NCBI WGS metagenome assembly JAEEGH01 (sample SAMN16246544, study PRJNA631951) | gut metagenome | biome: gut microbiome; feature: rumen; material: DP-attached | host: Bos | place: Iran: Karaj | collected 2018-10
CTCAGGTAGGGCATACCTGTTGCACGTGGGTGGAGCGGCGCATATTTTGCCTTGTGAATGATTTCATCGGTTTCGCGGCCAGTCTTCATGTCCGGTGCTTCTGCCTTCACGCCTTTAGCTTCGCCTTCGGCCTTCCACACTGAATCTTCTGGGAAGGGGCGGAGCTTGATATTGATGAAGGATTGCTTGCGGTCGCTCGAAATCAGCTTTTTCGCAAGTTCTGGCTTTGCGGCTAGACGCTTTTCAATTTCGGCAAGCCCAGCTTTATCCGTCGGGATTTCTTCGGGGACAATCTGCGTGATTTCCATGCCCTCATCGGTACCAAGCATGTATTCCAAATCAGTAATCGATGTCGCCTTGCCATCGGAATACGAAAGGCTATCACGCAACTCGTTCGACAGTTCGCGCAACAGTTTCAAATTATCGGGGCTGATGATGGAATGGTCACTTTCAACAAGGACGCCCACAAAATAGTCATTACCGAAAGTTTCCTTAAACTTGTCCGTTTCGATAAGCATCGGGTCGCCTTCGATAAAGTAACTATCCCATGACGCTTCGACATAGATCTTTTTCATGCCCACGATAGAAATTGCAAGTAGCGCAACAAAGGCGACGAGCAAAAGAGCTCGGTGGGCAATCAGAAACTTCGCGAAGTTTTCAAACTTTTCGTTTACTTTTTCGATATTAATTCGAATCTTAGACATACTCACTCCTTCTTTAGTTCATTGACAAACTGTATGTTGTAGATTTTTTCCAGCTGGAGGACGTCCAAAACTTCAGCGACTTTTTCGTAGGGCGTTTTTTTGTCGATTTTCAAGGCAACCGGAGCCTTTTTGTTTTGCACCGCAGCGCTCTTGTTCTTCAAGATTTCAACCGATGCAATTTCACCATTGATGGCGATTTCCGTTTCCGAGAGTTCAATAAAGAATCCTTCGGAAACTTCCTGCTTGACTTCGCTCGAAGTTTCGGGCAAGAGAAGTTTAAGGACGGACTTGTCCTGCTTAAAGACTGATGTCACCAGGAAGAAAACCAGCAACAAAAAGACACAGTCAATAAGCGGTGTCATGTCAAGCGATATGCGACGACGTCTTTTAGCCATTGCGGGACTCCGTTCTTCTGGCATCGCGTTCCTGCAAAGTCTTGCCCAAATGCAAGAGCACCTGATTTTCAACTTCGTCCTGTTCCTGCTCCATTCGGGCGTTCAGATAATTGAAGGCAAGCACGTGCGGGATAGCGACCACAAGCCCAAGGACCGTTGTCACGAGAGCAAACTTAATGCCCGTCGCAAAAGCGGATGGATCATCAAGGCCCGAGGCCGCTATCACCGTGAAAGCGTTGAAAATGCCCACCACCGTACCGAGGAGGCCAAGCATCGGAGAAATGGATGCAATATTCTCGACCGTCGTAAGGCCCTTCGTAAGCGGCGAGAACGCAAGGCCGATTTCGGTGCGGATACTTTCTGTAATGATGTGATGGTCAGTATTGCAAGTCACCACACGATGGATAACTTTATCTGTCAAACGCGGCTGTACCGTTTTATTAAAGACAATTAGCGAAATCACCTTCCAGATAATGATGGCATAACCGATAAAGTTCAGCGCAACCAGGATGTAGCCGATGTAACCGCCCTGTTTGACAAAGTCGAGAATGAAATTCATTACGATCTCCCTGCATTAAGTTTGTACTGGATCGGGATTTCTATCCGCCAGCGTTCTTTTTCTAAAAGTTTTGGAATAGGTTGAAATTTTTCCATTTTCGCCACGGCTTCCAAGGCGCTATTGTCCAAAGAGGAATAGCGGCTCGATTCCGAGACTTCAATCTGTTCAATCTTGCCATCGGCGAGGATGGTAAAACGCACACGAACCGTACCTTCTTGCTTCAGGCGTTTGGCCGTCGCGGGATAATCCTTGATCTGTTCCAGTTGCTTTTTAAGCGAGCGCAAATAGGTGCGGGTCACCATTTTCACGGAATCTGCCGACGGTTTGGGCGGTTCCTTGACCACAGGCGGCGCAGGCGGGGCTGGAGGAGCTTCGACGGGGGCCGCGACAGCTACGGGAGCGGTTTCTACAGGCGTTTCCTGTATCGGTTCCGGTTCAGGAGGCTGCTCTTCAACCGGTTTTTCGACCACTTTCGGGATAATTTTGGCGCGAACGACCTTTTTTTCGACCTGCGGAGGCGCTTCTGGAGGCGGAGGGGGCGCAATGTAGACCTTTTCCGCATGCATCACGGGGGTATCAGGGCGCTGCGTCGAAATTTCTTCTTTCTTGAAATACGGGTTTAAAAGTGTGGCGATATGGATAAGGATTGCAACCGCAAGCCCCACATAAAAGGCCTTATTGAAGGATAAAGCTGAATAGATTCGTTTCTGAGTCATCTTAACCACACTGATGGACGTGCAAAAATAACTCCAAACGGGCCTCATTTTCTACTCTAAAAAGGTTCAAAACAATCCAATTAGACTAGGGTAACTTTTTTAGTTTGTCATCCTGAACGCGTAGCGTGATATAGAATTGTTGGCAATTTATTGCCTTACAATTCTTAGGTTCGAAGGAGCAGGATCCAGTGCAAAACATGACTGGTTTGGGCTAAAGGCACAACTTTCGCCTGCTGAGTCGTCTTCGCTTTGCTCAGAATGACGATATGCAAAAAACAAGTATGGCGCACCGTTCGGCACGCCATACCCTCTTCTATTGTAGTCTGGGTTATAGAAGAATAGGAGTCTAAATCATTAATTAATCGACAATCGGAACAATGTAATAGGCTGTTCCCGTCTTAACATCCATTTCCTTCTTGACCTTGCCAGAAGCGATGTCGTAACGGTAGATGGCACCGCCCTTGCTATCGGCATGACCCATGAGAACGCTCTTGCCATCGGCATCGAGGTGGATACTCGGTGCAAACCAAGGAATCGTCGGAGAAAGATCAATCTTCTTGATGGTCTTCTTATAAACGTCAGCAACGACAAAGCTCCATTCGTAAGCGTTGTAGTTGTTCGGGTCAGCAAAACTGCCAAAGAAGCCGAAGAACTGGCCGTTGCCAATATAAGTACCACCCACCATCAAGCTGTTGGTATTGGATTTTTTGCCATCGTAAGCGGCATCGTGCATGCGGAACACCCAACTTGTATCAAACTCGGTTTCACCCTTCTTGATACGCACCCAACCTTCTTGATAGCCTTCAACAAAGCTATAAGAAGCGTTTGCATAGAAATAAATATCGCCCTTTTCATCAACAAACGATGCGGTTTGGTTCATGTCATCCATGCCGCCAAGAGCAGCAACCTTATCGGTATAGATAACCTTATCTACCTTGTCCGTACTGATATCAATAATCGCAACACAGCCACGCGGGCCAGCAATGGCATACTGGTAATCAACAAACTGGTTCAACGAAACATAGAATTTGCCATCGCGAATCACAGCAGAGCCCGGAACAGTGCCCAAAGCACCATTTTCTACATCAATATATTTAGAGAGATCGATTGTAGCAGTCGTCTTGAGCGTTTTGGGGTCAAGAGCCGTAATGGCATCGCCCAAAGCCTGATTGACATACATTTTATTTTCGTTGACAAACTTCATCACAATGGCCTGCGTTCCCGTAAACTTTGCGGTAGCAGAGGCTTTACTTGCAACCTTGCCATCTTTGAATTCAAAACGGGACAAGGTGCTGTTCATGGCATCATCGGCAGTGAGCGTATAGACAGACTTGTTAAAGTAACTGACAGAACCCGAAATCGGAGCTTCAGCAAAACTCTTGACAGCCTTCGTCTGGTCTTCAGAAAGCAATGTAACACCATAGAACTGAGATGTTTCCGTCAAGAAAGAAAGAAGATACTTCTGTTCTTCAACCTTGGCAGAAGAACTTGTCGCCTTCACAGAAGAGCTGCTAACCTTTGCCGAAGAAGAACTCTTTGCCTTGACAGAAGAGGAACTCTTAGCTTTTGCCGAAGAAGAGCTTTTCGCCTTTGCTGACGAGGAACTTTTCGCCTTAGATGAAGAACTCTTGGCTTTTATTACAGAAGAGCTCGGCGGTTCATCTGGCGAGGCATTAGAACCAGAATCATCACCGCAAGCGGCAAACATCAAGCTGACCGCAGCAGTAAAGAGAAGGGATTTATAGGATTTCATGATTTATTCCTTTTTGTTATTGTTAAATTTTTCGTCTTGTCATGCCCGCGAAAGCGGGCATCTCCTTTAAAGAGAAAACTTTATCTTAGTCGCAAAAGCCCGACCAGGCTTTGATTCTCCATACTTGTCATAGACAAGTTCATCCGTCAAATTCTTGATTTCAAAACTCCACGAGAGCATGTTGGCCATAATGGAATATTCAACGCCCAAATCCTGCGTGAACGAGCTAGGAATGATTCGATCCTGCTTATCAGAAACTTTCCAACCGTAATAGTAATCATCGGTGTAATTGGCAAACCAATAAAGCTTAAAGAAATCATCCTTGAAAAGCAAATCACCCGCATGGATTTCCACGCCAAAATTCATATAAAATGTCGGGATGTTCGGAACCGTAAGCCCATTTGCGATACCATAAGCCATATCGACTTCACGGCTTTCAGCATTTTGCTTTGTCACATTAAAAGAAAGTGCGATATATTCGTTCACATCAACAGCAGCATCAATTTCAAATCCACTCGTCTTTGTACCGACGCTATTGTAATAAGGACGCGGAATAGAACCATAATTTGTCCAATAAATACGGTCATCCATCAGCATATAGAACCAGTTGAATTCCAAATGCAACTTCAGCAAAAGAGGAATTTTATCAAAATCAAGTTCCGCACCGGCAGTAAAGTTATCAGATTTTTCGGGTTCCAAATCCGGAGCGCTGAGAACATAGATGCCATCACCAAAAACTTCTTCACGCGTCGGCAATCTAAGGCTGTGCTGGTATCCGCCCTTGATGATAAATTGGTCGAGAATCTTAATTCTAAGATTTTCGCTGAGCCCGAAATCGTCAAAAGTAGCTTCGTCATTCGTCAGCTTAGAAATTTTCCCTTCGACTTCGTCCGCATAAATCGAATAAAAATACCCCTTGATTCCAGCGACATTCTGGATGCGTCCGCTCCAAAAATTATTTTCTGAAGAAAGCCCTGTAATCACAGAATGGTTACGCCCCGGAAAGCCAGCATTGTTGATTCGCGAACCCTTGACAGGCCGCTTGTCCGTAGGCTCCTGAGATTCATAGCGGTACAATCCGCTCCACATCAAAACATGGTTTGCATTGAATGCATAATCGACATTCCAAGGCAAAACAAGAGTGTAATTTTTTCGTTCGATATAAGTCGTGCGGCCCAAAGAAATTTCGCCTAGCGAAGTATTCATTTGCTTGAAATTTTCTTTATCCCAGCCATAAAAATACACATGGCTCGTATCCACAACACGATCTTTGCTGTAATTAAAACCAACAGAAAGAGATGCAGACAAACCCTTCACAAGCAAGTCTCTTTTTTCAAGCCCAAGAGAAACACCCACACCAAACGCATCCGCAAAAGCTTCTTCAACACGATGTGCGGTTGACTGGATTTCCTTATCCATTCCACCAAAACTTAAGCCAAGCGAAATGCGATCAAACCAGAAATTATTCAAATTCACAAACGGAGCGATGCTATAGCTGTAGTATCGATCATGTTCACGCGTCACCGTCGTATCCATGTACGGCGTCGTAAAATCGTAATCGTTGTCGGAATAGTTGTAATAAGCAGAAATTCCCGTTTCTACAGAACGATTCTTCGCAGAATCGAGAGCCCACACATACTTAGCATCCAAAGATGCTTTATGCGTATTGAAACTGCCAAAAGAATACGACCCAGCAATAGAACTCTTGGGCAAATTGCGGGTCACGACGTTGATAACACCACCCATGCCGTCCGTTGCAAAGCGCTCCGGAACATAGCTCTTATAAACTTCAATACGATCTATTTTGTCAATAGGAATATCATTAATCGAAAGGCTTCCATTTCCGTTATCGACAGGAACGCCATCGACAAGGACTTTCACGTTTTTGCCTTCCATGCCGCGGATATTAATTTTACTTTCACCGCCGAGACCGCCTGATTGACGAACTTTCACCCCACTCGAACGGTTCGTCGCTTCGGCAATCGTAGCACTGGATCCCTGCAATTCTTTCGTATCCAGAATCTTTACTGATTCTGCCTTCGTTTTCGTATCGACTGGAGCTGTTTCGGCTTCGCTTTCGTCTTCAACAGACAATCCTTCAAGAACGGTAACATCAGAAGGCTTTGCAGGTTCTTCGCTTACTGTCGCGGGTTCATCAAAAAACGTATCATCAAAGCTTGTAACTTCATCAGTCTGAGCAAACACGCAAGCAGAACACAACACAACAGAGAGCGCAATTTTCTTTTTCATTTTCGGAAAGCCCCAAATCCAACATGGACGAGTAAAAATAAATTAAGCAAACTACTTTATTCTACTCTAAACAGATTTAAAATAATCCAATTAGACAAGGGTAACTTTTTTATATAAAACAAGTATGGCGCACCGTTCGGCACGCCACACCCGCTTCTATTGTAGTCTGGGTTTTCGAAGATCTCTAAAGCACCCACAAAGCAATGTGATAAACAATAAACGCAAGGCCCAAAGAAATCGCAAAGTAGTAGCCCGCAATTGCAAGCATCCACTTGAGAGAATGCGTTTCGCGATATGTTGTACCCATCGCAAGAACACAAGGGATATTGAACATCGAGGCGAAAATGAACGCGAGCGCTTCAGGAATCGAGATTACAGCCCGCATCATTTCACCAAGATTTGCACCCGCTGCATTGCGGGCAATCAACGAGAATGCATCACTTGTACTCGAGAAAACAACACTCATCACACCAAGCGAAGCTTCCTTGCTGAAAATACCGCCAATATAGGAGATAAACAGTTGCCAACGCATGCCGAAAATTTGCGTAAACGGCTCAATTGCGTTTCCAATCGTGTAAAGAACGCTATGCTCCACATTTCCGTCTTTCGAATACGAAATAAGCCAAAAGATAAGGGACACAAACCAAATGACCAGAATCGCCTTCTTGAAAACAGCCCAGACATTGCGCACAACCGTTTTTAACAAAATCTTCCAATGCGGTTTGTGGTACGGCGGAAGTTCCATAATCATGCCAACGCGTTCATTTACAGGCATCAACTTGTTTCCGAAAAGCTTTGACGAGAGCCAGAACGAAGCAAAAATCATCGCGACATAAATCACGCCGAACAGCGGAGCCGCCGAGCCAAAGAAAACCGATGCGAGGAAAAGCACCACGGCAACTTTTGAACCGCACGGAATCGACCACAAGAGCACCATGGCAAATAAGCGCTGTCCACGAGTGTCAAGGACACGAGTTCCGCAGACAGCGCCCCCCGTACAAGCAAGCCCCGAGACCAAAGGCATAAACGCCTTGCCGTGCAAACCAAGCCGAGAAAGCCAAGAATCAAATACATACGAAGATCTTGCCAAGTAGCCCGTATCTTCCATCAGGCCAAACGTCACGAGAATCGCAAAGACAAAACCCATCATGGCGACAGTTACAGCAAGCCCGCCAATGATAACGCTATTGACAAACGACGCTACAGATGGCCACCAGCCGAGCGATTCGCACATCTTGACCACAAGCGGTTCTGCAACACTCTGTAGTCCAAAGCAACTCGCAATAATAGGAACCGCGATCATCATGCTCACCGCAAGCGTAATCACCAAGATAAAGAATGCAACAACTTTTCCCCAAATGCGGTGCGTCGCAATTCTATCAAAACGGGAAAGCGACACCGACTTTTCACAACTCGAAGAGGCGTCCCTGAGAATTTCAGAAACAAAGCGATACTTCGCCTCGCCCGTCAAAAGGCCGCCATCGGAACCCTCAGAATCCAAAATTTCCTTAATTTGGTTCCAATGCTCAGGAGTCACAGCAGTTTCGACTTCCGAACGCACAAGCGAATCATTTTCCAAAAGCTTCGATGCCACCCAGAATCTTTCGCGATTGTAACATTTCAAATTAGCAATCAAACTTTCAAGTTTTTCAAGATTCGCAACGCGTTCCGAACCGCCTTCACGTTCAACAATCAAACGAATTTTCTCAGACGAAATTTTCGAGGGAGAATCAATTGCTTTTTCAAGCTTTTTAAAAAATTCTGGATAGCCGCCCATATCCGACGCCGTAAAGCCGAGCACCGGAATATTCAACATTTTTTCAATCTTTTGAACATCAATCTTTTTGCCTTGCTGCTCGGCGACATCCATCATGTTCAACACAAGCATTACAGGGCTTTCGATACCTGCAAAATCGGCCAACATATAAAGGCTACGTTCCAGCTGCGAAGCGTCAACAATAACGCACACAAGATCTGCATAGCCATGCTCTATATACGTCCTTGTCACCACTTCTTCTGCGGAGTTCGCCGTAAGCCCGTAGCTACCCGGCAAATCGACAACGCGATACAGCTCTTCGCCATACGTGAAAAAGCCTTCCGCCCTTTCCACCGTTTTTCCCGGCCAGTTGCCGACATGCTGATGAGAGCCGGTCAATGCATTAAACAGGGTTGATTTACCGGAATTAGGCTGTCCCAGCAAAGCTATCGTTCTCATGCCATCTCCACATCAATCTGCATACACTCTTTGCGATTTATCGCAATCATCGTATCGTGCGAATACAAAAGAACCGGAGAACGGCCGTCATTTTGCAACACTAAAAACGGGCTGCTCGGCGGAAGACCCATTGACACAACACGTGAAATAAAGCGGGAATCTCCGTTAATCTTTTGAATCAGACCTTTCTGATTTTCTTTCATTTCAGACAAACACACTTTTACCAACTCCTTCTACCTAAAGCTGTAGCGAATCTTTGTCGCAAAACTTCTACCCGGCTTGCTTTCACCAAACTTGTCATACGCCCAACTATCAGCTAGATTATCGACTTCAAAGCTCCAACCCAATTTATTGTCCCAAATCGAATATTCAACGCCAATATCTTGCGTAAACGAAGATTCAATTTTACGGCTCTGGCGCGAACTGATTTTCCATCCATAGAAATATTCATCCGTATAATTTGCAGACCACCAAACTTTCAAAAAATCCTCCTTGCTGAACAAATCGCCAATATGGAACTCAACAAGGTAGTTCATAAAGAATCGCGGGATATTCGGCACAATGGCATCCTTAGGAACGCCCTGTCTTGCATTATATTTTATATTACGTAAGTCTTGGAATGTCCAGTTCGTTCCCAGCAAAATCCACTCATTTACATCCAACTTCACATCGCCTTCATACCCCCAACTGCGTATCGGGTTCATGTTAAAGTAAGGAATCGACATTTGCGATGAACTCATGTAATGGATTCGATTCTTATAGTACGAATAAAACACATCGCCATCAAAACGGAGTCTTGTCACAAGCGGCAATTCCTGCAAATCCACAGAAATTCCAAAGTTGAAATTATCCGCTTCTTCAGGCTTGAGGTTTATCGCTGCGCTCACGCGAAGGCCATCGCCAAAAAGTTCTTCAGGAGACGGTAAACGCACCGCATGTTGATACGAAACCTTAACAGAAAGCGGCTTTGCAATTTTGAACATCAAGTTTTCATCATAACTGAAATCCGTGTAGTCATTAGATTCCACCGCAGGTTCAATAAGAAGGCTTGTCGGCATATTCGAAATTTTTGCATTCAAGTAGTGGAATTTAAAGCCAGCAAGATTTTGGATTCGAGAATTCCAGAAACGATTTTCAAGCGAAATGCCAGTAGTCACAGAAAACATTTCACCAGGAAGCCCTGCCGTATTGAAACCCATCTTTTCCGAACCAAGATCATCTTCAGGATTTTCCTTATGATATCTGAAAAGCGTATTCAAATAAATAAACTGATCTTTTACATATTGATAATCAAGATTCAACAAATTATTAAAATCGTAAACTTCAACAGTACGAAGTTTCGGAAGCCCCATAGACGTAAGTTCGCCTACATTTTTCTTTGCGACATCGCAGCTAAACCAGTTGCGGCAATGGACACGGCTTGTATCGATTATTTTGTTTTCTGCAAAACCAAATGAAAAATAATCGCCGAAATTCAAATTTTTCGCAAAGAAATCCTTCTTGTCGAGTCCAAGCGAAACACCGAAATTGTAGCCTTCGGACGTAGTCTCCTTAATGCGATATTCAATTCCCTGAATTTCCTTATCAAACGCACCAAAACTAGCACCGAGCGAAATTTTATCAAACCAGGCATTCATCAAATTTGCAAAGGCCTGCACATTGTAAGAGGTATAATGGTCATGATCACGAACAACGCTCGTATCCTTGCCGGTAGAACTTTTCATGTACGGCGAGGTGAATTCATAATCGTTATCGGAATGGTTAAAATATCCCGATACGCCAATTTCAAGACTTGCAGCCCCCGCAATGCTATCAATCAAATGGCTTGCGGCAACAGAAGCCTTGTGCGTATTGAAGCTCGAAAAACTATACGATGCGTCAATTGAATTTGCAGGGCGTTTCTTGGTCACGATATTGATAGCGCCGCCAGCACCATCCGTTGCAAAACGCGCAGGAATGTAGCCCTTATAAACCTCGATATCCGCAATTTGGTCAATGGGAATATCGTCAAGCCCCAAATTTCCCTGCGTTTCGACAGGAACGCCGTTGACAAGCACCTTGATGTTCTTGCCTTCCATGCCACGAATATTGATTTTGCCTTCGCTACCCATTCCGCCAGACTTGCGGACTTTCACGCCAGACGCAGAATTGATGGCCTTGGAAACGCTCTTGCTCGTATTTTGCAATTCAGCGGCGTCAATCGTAGAGACCGTTTCTACCTGCTTTGCGATTGCAGCCTGCTCCGCTTCGGATTCCGTCTCGACAGAAAGCAAATCGAGTTTTGTGACCTCTTCAGAATTTGCGGAACCACCCGCAGCATTCACGTCAGAAATTTCATTATTTGTCGCATTACTTTCTGCGACCGGTTCGTCAAAATCTTCGAACGAAGTAACTTCGTCATCCTGCGCATAAGCAGAAATAGCGGCACAAGCCGCAAAAGCAATAGCAAACTTACGAATATTCATTTTCAATAAAACCCAGACTCAATTCTTTTCTAGCACTCGCCTTTAAGGAGATTCCCGGTCAAGCCGGGAATGACACAATACAATGTCATCCCCGCGAAAGCGGGGATCTCCATTTCATTACTTCAGCGGTACAATCCACATCGGGATTTGTTCAGCCTCAGCAATTTTCTTGGCCTTATTCGTCTTCGGATCATAGCGGAAATAGCCGTTGCCATCCTTTTCGGTAGAGACCGCAAAAATTACCTTGCCGTCATTTTCCACATACTTGCCGTAGCTCGCCCAGCTCGATGTATAATCAATCGGCAAAGCCTTCATTTTCTTCTTTGCAAGATCAATCTGCACCGGCTTGCAAGTGGGATTATGGTAGCTTTCCGCATCAAGCCAACCCTTTTCCAAATCCTTCATCACGTTCAAGAAAGAATAAACGTAACCATCGCTCGGAACTGTTGACGGTGCGAGATATTTGAAAACACCTTTCTTGGTGATACCGTCAATGGCGACTTCCTTGCTCACTTGCCAAACATAATCCTTGTCAAACTTGGTTTCGCCCACTTTAATGCGGAGGTATCCGTCAACTTGGCCCGGAGCGTAGCCCCAAGAAGCATTACTGTAACAATAAATATAACCGTCAAGTACTGTAAACGACTGATTTTCCGAGTCGTCCAAAGAACCTACAGCGGCAACGCGGTCATCCGTAGCAACGGCAATGACTTTGTCCTTCTTGACATCGATAATGGCAACTTCAGCTTGATTGCCCGTGCGGTATTCATCTTGGTTCTGGATGAGACCTACATAAAGGCGATTATCGACAATCACGCCAGTACCAGGGGTTACCACATAAGCATTCTTATTCTTGTACTTGGAAAGGTCAATAGCACCCGTTATCTTCATGGTTTTCGGATTGATGATGAGAAGGGAATCCATCAAGCCACCGACATATGCTTTTTCCTTATTCACAAAGTAGATATGGTCCGACCATTTTCCAGGAAGTGAAAGTTCAGCCACCTTTTTGCCGAGTTTGTTATTTTCAGCCAAGCTGTAACGAGCGATGGAACCGACTTCCAAGTCAGAAATAAACAATGCGTTATCATAAAAGACAACGCCCGCACGCGTACCGACTTCAATAAAGTCCTTGCCCAAATCATCCGTATGGTCCAAGGACATCGTGCCGATAAACATGGTTTCGCCCGTCGAAATAGACGTGGCAAAATCACGCTTGTAATCATCCGAATCAGAGCTTGCGTTGCTCGAAGAATCGCTACCGCAAGCAGCCAAGAGGCTCGCAGCAAAAGTAAGTGCAATCAGTTTTTTGTTCATACAGAACTCCTAGTGTTATACACCTTTTAAGTTTTTGCCCGCATTTTAGAAATCCAAAAAGTCCCTCTCAACTCCAAATGGACTCGGAACAATCCAAAAAGTTAGATTTAACTAATTGAACCTTTGAAAAGTAAATTCAAAAAATTAAAATTGGGGCAAAATAAACAAAAGGTTCTATATGAGTGTTTTTAGCAAATTAACGCCTTACATGCAATCGAGAAAAATATTGTTTCCCTTTGCTCTTCTATTTTCTGCATTGAGTTCCATTGCAGGAATCATCCCCTTTATATATGTATGGTTCATCGTCCGCGAGCTATTCGCTTCGACAGGAATTTCATACGACAACGTCAAATATTACGCTATATTGGCGGTTATCTTTTCTGCAGCAAGCATTTTACTTTATTTCGCAGCACTCGTCTGTTCGCACTTGGTTGCGTTCCGCCTCGAAGGCAACATCCGCAGAATCACCATGAAAAAGCTGCTCAAGCTTCCGCTTGGATTTTTCGACAAGAATCCAACAGGTCGTATCCGCAAAATCATCGACGACAACGCCACTATCACGCATACGTTCGTTGCGCATGAGCTCCCCGACTTGGCAGGAACAATCATTGTCCCCATCGCATCGCTTGTTCTGATGTTCATATTTGACTGGCGACTGGGAATTGCGTCCATCATTCCAATCGCCTATGCAATCATTACACTCGGCACCAAGATGAACAAAAGCAAGGACTTTATGCAAACATACATGAAGTCGCTTGAAGAAATGAACGTCGAAGCGGTCGAATATGTGCGCGGCATCCCCGTAGTCAAAGTTTTCCAGCAGACAATTTACTCTTTCAAGAACTTTTACAACACCATCGAAACTTACCACAAGATGGTCATCGCCTATTCCGGCAGCTGGAAGTTTATCATGTGCTCTTACACGACGCTAATCAACGGTGTCGCATTGCTCCTCGTTCCGACCGCCATTCTCATCATCTCGCATTCAGGCAACATCGCCGCCACCATTATCGACTTGATGCTCTACATTCTTGTAACACCGGTCTTTTCGCAGTGCATCATGCGCAGCATGTACCTGAGCCAAGCCGTCAACCAAGCAAATCTCGCCATTACAAGCATCGAATCGCTAACGGACTACCCCAATCTCGAAGAACCCACAAATCCAAAGACAATCAACCAGTTTGACATTGAATTCAAGAATGTTGATTTCACGTACCCAGGCACCGAAAATCAAGTACTCCGTAACATTTCATTCAAAATAAATGCAGGTGAAACCGTCGCCCTCGTCGGCGCATCCGGTGGCGGCAAGAGCACCATTGCAAAACTCGTCCCAAGATTTTTCGACGTGACAGGCGGCGAAATCCTCGTCGGTGGCACGCCCATCAAGGAAATATCCCAAGAAGTCCTCATGAAAAATACATCATTCGTTTTCCAGAATACTCGACTTTTCAAAAAGAGTATTTTGGAGAACGTCCGTTACGGGACTCCTGACGCCTCCATCGAAAGCGTAAACAAAGCATTAGACCTCGCCCAATGCCGCGAAATCATTGACCGCCTGCCAAACGGCATCGACACCGTTATCGGAAGCAAGGGAACATACCTCTCCGGCGGCGAGCAGCAGCGAATCGTTCTCGCACGCGCCATTCTCAAAAACGCCCCCATCGTCGTTCTTGACGAAGCCACCGCATTTGCAGACCCCGAAAACGAAAGCCTCATTCAAAAGGCTCTCCAGTCGCTATCTAAAGGCAAAACCGTCTTGATGATTGCACACAGGCTCACAAGCATCGTGAATGCCGACCAAATTCTCGTCGTGCAAGGCGGACAAATTGTAGAACGTGGCACGCACAAGGAACTCGTCGAAAAGGGCGGCACATTCGCCAAGATGTGGAGCGATTACCAGCAATCCGTCACATGGACCATTGGCGCAAACGCAGGCAGCAACAATAACGGAGGCGAAAATGTATAACTGGATTAAAAAACGTTTTGCCCTTTCTGACGAAGGCACAAAGACATTTATCAAAGGCGTATTTTGGACAACATGGCATTATCTTTCGCTCATGCTCCCGCTTTCATTCGTATTCCTATTCCTCAAGGAATACATGGCTCAGATGGAAAACCCGACTGCAACACCGCACAACATATTCGTTTACTTGGGCATCGCGGTTGCCATCTATTTGGTAATGTACTTCCTTTATGCTTGTTCCTATAGTAGCACCTACGATTCCGTCTATCTGGAATGCAAAAAGCGCCGTATCACGCTTGCCGAAAAGTTGCGCAAGCTCCCGCTTTCGTTCTTCGGCAAAAAAGACCTCTCCGACTTGACATCGACCATCATGAACGACGTCAATGCCCTCGAAATGATTTTCGCACACGCCGTCCCGGAAATCTTTGCCGTCGGAGCAATGCTCGTCCTCTGCGCTATCGCACTCTTCATTTACAACCCGCTGATGGCTACTGCGCTCTTGTGGGTCGTACCCTTTGCTGCACTCCTCATTTACCTCTCGCGTAAAATACAGTTCAACAATTTCAAGCACACTTACAATTCAGCCCGCGTCATCACCGAAGACATCCAGGAAGGCCTAGAAAACATTCAAGAAATCAAGTCCTACTGCGAAGAAGACAACTTCAGCAAAGCCCTTGACGACCATTCAAAATACTATGAAAAGAGCCAAATTCATGGAGAATTCGGCGCAGGCGTTATTTTGAACGGAGCACAAATTTTCCTGAAACTCGGCCTTGCCTCCGTCCTTATTTTCGGCTCCATCCTCCTTGCACAAGACAAACTCAGCGTATTTGATTACCTTGTGTATATCGTCTGCGCTTCGACCATTTACAGCCCCATTTACCTCGTCTTAAACAACATGACTGAACTATTTTTCTTGGACGTCCGCCTCAAGCGATTCAAGGAAATGGACAACATGGAAGTGCAACACGGCACCACAAAATTCACCCCCAAGAATTACGATATCGAATTCAAGAACGTTGATTTCTACTACAACGAAGAAAAGCAAGTTCTGAAGAAGGCCTCGTTCACCGCCAAGCAAGGCGAAATCACGGCACTTGTCGGCCCGTCCGGCAGCGGAAAGACAACCGCCGCAAAACTCGCCGCACGCTTCTGGGACATCCAAGGCGGCACCATCACGCTCGGCGGTGAAGACATCTCAAGAATCGATCCCGAAACGCTCCTCAAGAACTTCTCCATCGTCTTCCAAGATGTCGTGCTGTTCAACACATCCATCCGCGACAACATCCGCATCGGCAAACGCGACGCCACTGACGAAGAAATCCTGCGAGCCGCAAAACTTGCCAACTGCGACGAATTCGTGCAGAAACTCCCGCAAGGCTACGACACCGTCATCGGCGAAAACGGCGACACGCTCTCCGGCGGCGAACGCCAACGCATCTCCATCGCTCGTGCCATCCTCAAGGACGCCCCCATCGTGCTCCTCGACGAAGCCACCGCAAGTCTCGACGTCGAAAACGAATCCAAGATTCAGCAGAGCATTTCGAAACTCGTGCAGAACAAGACCGTCATCATCATCGCCCACCGTATGCGCACCATCGCAAATGCAGACAAAGTCGTCGTCTTGCAAAATGGTCAAGTCGTCGAAACCGGCTCCCCCGCCGAACTCAAAGCAAAAGACGGCCTCTTCGGCAAAATGCTCAAGCTCCAGGAAGTGAATTAAGACTCATTCTATATACCACCTACAAAATTGCCTCGGAGAAATCTGGGGCAATTTTCCTATTTAACGCCTAAAAATCTTTCAGCAAATCCTTACAAAGCAAAATGGCTAAATTCCGCTAAATTCGCCATTTTTGCACTTTTTCGGTCGAAAAAGTGCACTGTATCAGCACTAATTCGGTTGAAAAAGTGCGTCAAATCATTGACAATTCGGTCGGAAAAGTGTAGTTTTAGGACATGTTCAAGCGAAAAATCCTTAAAGAATTTGAAAACTGGAAGACCTCGGGGGGCAAAAAGAAGGCCCTGGTCGTTAAGGGTATGCGCCAAATTGGCAAGACGTCCAGCGTCCTGGAATTTGCCCGCGCCAACTACGAGAACGTCGTCTATATCAACTTTAAGGAAAACGAAAACGCAAAGCGAGTCTTTGACAGCGACCTGAACGTGGGCAGGATTACCATAGATCTTTCGGCACTCTTTCCCAACGCGCATTTTGTCGAAAACAAGACCGTCATCATCTTCGATGAAATTCAGGAATGTGCGAACGCCCGCGCCAGCATAAAACCATTTATGGAAGATGGCCGCTACGATGTCATCTGTACCGGTTCCCTGCTAAGCATTAAAGGATACAATCGTAAAAAAGGGAAAGGCGTCCCAACCGGCTTTGAAAGCATAATTTATATGAAACCCATGGATTTCGAGGAATTTCTGTGGGCGAAGGGTATCGGCGAAAACGTCATCGCATACCTGAAGGATTGCTACGAGAAAAAGGAACCCGTAAGCGAGGCTACGCACAACGCCATGCTCCGCTATTTCAAGGAATACCTTTGTGTAGGCGGCCTCCCTTATGTCGTTTCACGATTTGTCGAAACCAGTGACATGAATGTCGTTTGGCAAGAACAGCAGGACATTCTCGAAGAATACAAGGACGATTTCGGCAAACACCTTGACGAGAATGAAAACGAGGAAATCGACCGAACGCTTCTCGGACGCATCAATCGCGTATTCGATTCCATACCAGCCCAACTTGCAAAGGAAAACAATAAATTCGTTTATTCACAACTCGAAAAGAAAGGCCGTTCCGAAAATTACCAAACGGCAATCCAATGGCTCTACGACTGTGGCTTAATCAACATTTGCCACAACCTGACCAACATCGCAGAACCCCTTGAAGGCTACAAAATTGAGAATACGTTTAAGATTTATGTGCAAGATTCAGGCCTGTTCGTCGCCATGCTGGAACGCGGCACCGCAGCCAAGATTCTAAGTGGGGATCTGGGATTCTATAAAGGCGCCATCTACGAGAACATCATTGCAGACTGTTTCTCCAAGCAGGGCCGTAAGCTTTTCTACTTCCGCAAAGATTCTGGGCTAGAAATTGACTTTGTAGAAAACATCGGCGGCGAAATCGCCATTATCGAAGTCAAAGCGACATCGGGACGCTCCAAGTCAGCAAAGACCGTTCTGAGTAACGACAACTACGATGCAAAGGTTTGCTACAAGTTCTCCGAAAACAACATCGGTATTGCTGACAAGATGGTTACACTGCCGTATTACATGGCGATGTTTCTGGAGTAAAAATCGAAAGACAATCTTTCGGCATTTCTCTGCAAAGCCAAACCTTGTCATTGCCGATGACAACATAGCATCCACAAACGTTCTTGGTCAGTGACGGTTACACTCCACGTACGCCAAATCAATTCGGCCCTTGAGCACATAGCTCATTTCAATCGTCCAGCCATTCGCTTTCAAAAAAGACTTGTATTCGTCTTCCGTCCACTCGTGCGCAAAACGGACACCGACAAGGCTCAAAATCCGTTGCCACAAGTTTCTTTTGCCACCCGCTTTAAAGATAAAGTTCGGGGCAATCAGTACGCCGTCATCTTTCAAGACGCGCCGGATTTCTGCAAGCGCCTTTTCAGGATTGGGGATAATGTGAAGCGCATTTGCAATCACGACCGCATCAAAAGATTTATCTTCAAAACGTAACGAAGTCGCATCGGCCACTTCAAAGCTCAAGTTCTCTGGATTCTTCGCCTTGCGTGCAGTTTCAATCATTTTCGGAGCAAAATCAGTCGCAACCACATGATTCGCAAACGGTGCAATATGCCGCGCAATCATCCCCGGGCCAGTCGCCAGCTCAAGCACATCCTTCCTTTTCGCGACCTCGCCAATCCGCACATACATATAATCGTAAATGTTCTTCTGCGAACGCATCGCAAGTTCATAAACCGGCGCAAAAATATCCCAAATATTCTTACTCATATTTTTCTCCTAAAAAACGCACTCCCCTCACGACAAGGGAAGTGCGCCAACCGATTAAAACAAAGCCGTTTATTAAAAATTCTGGGCAACAACAATCCGTTTCCGTAAAATAGCATCATCCAAAAACGCAAACATTGTGTGGTAAGCGTTATCGCGAACATCCTTGCGAGAAAGGAACAAATCGTGCAGGCCATCGGGGATTGTACGCGTTGTCACCTTTTCGCCCAAATTCGGTGCCCATTCCTGAATGTGATCCACATTTAACACACCATCGCAATGTGTGTAATCTTCGGACCATTCCTCGCCATCTGCAGAGCAACTCCCATGCATCACAAGCACCGGAGACTTAATATCAAGCTTGGAATGAACTCGCTTTTGACCATTCATAATCGCACGGAGCCAGCCCAAAAATTGTTCCGGGCGAGATTCACTTTTTAAATTTTCGTTGTATTCCCATTCGCCCTTTTCATGTTTCAAAAGGGAATAGGCATAATTCGGGTCGCCCGTCGAGCCCACCGAGAAGTCCGGCATGAATATCGACAAATCGGCAAGAATCGGAAGTCCAATCTTACGCAGGAACCAGTTGAAATTCATGTCCAGGAACGGGCTATTGAGCACTAGCGCTGCAAAATGTTCATCACTGCGGTCGTTCACATAAAGCGACGAAATCAAGCCGCCCTGGGAATGAGCCACAATCACAAACGGAACTCGTTCCGCCTCTTCGTAGTCGTCCACGGCAATTTTCTTGCTGAGTTCTACAGCGACATCAAGTTCGGCGTAAAATTCCTTGATATTCCGCATATCGCCACGCGGGTCGCCATCCACATACGAGCGTCCGCAATAGTGCAAATCAATCGCAAAGAATGCAAAGCCCGCAGAATCTGCCTTTTCGGCCAGTTCCTTCTGGAAGAAGTAATCGTTGTATCCATGCACATACAAGATGATACCGCGCAAGCTCACGTTGTTCTGCGAATCCGCACGCGGAGAACTCCCAAACGGATACTCAATCAACGTCGAACGGAAAACTTCCTCGCTGTCGGGGGTCGTTTCAATCGGGTAAACTTTAAAAGGCTCGCCGAGTTCCATGTCCACCTGCACTTTAGACAGGGACTTTTCAATAATATCGGGATCCACGTCAATCTTGGACGTGCTATCCAGCATCACATCGTGCAACGCTTCGGCATTGGCGAAATACACATAAACCGCCGATGCAATAAAGAAAAGCACCAGCGGAATAATCATGACGATTATTTTAACTTTTTTCATGGGCTACATAATACAAAATTTAACGGAGCCCAGTCATTACGATAGGACCTGCATCACGTCTTTTGCGACCTGCGACGGATTCAAGTGATTTTTCTCACAAAGATCCGCAAAGCTCACCTTGTCGTAGAACTCCTTGGAAAGCCCGCGCACAAGCACCTTCGCATTCGTTTCACCAAGAGTGGTCGCGACCTTTTGGCCAAAACCGCCCTCGACCACGCCGTTTTCGAGCGTGACAAATACATCGTGAGTCTTTGCAAGTTCCAGGAGCAAGTCCTTATCCACACCACTTGCATATCGCGGGTTCACAAGTGTTGCATCAATGCCTTCGCGGCGCAGTTCAAGCGCCACCGCCGCAGCACGCTGGTAGAAATCGCCAAGACCGATCAAAGCCACGCGCTCGCCACGATGCACAACCTTGAACTTATTGAGTCTGGAGTAATCCTTCTCGAAAATATCACTGCGGTGATGCACTGCATTCGGCACGCGAATCGCCACTGGATGTTCCGTTTGGTCAATCGCCCAGTCCGCCATCGTCTTGAATTCTTCAACGCAAGTCGGGCAAAGGTAAACCAAATTCGGGATGTTCGAAAGCATCGGGATATCAAAGATGCAAAGGTGCGTCGTGTCGTTCATGCCATCGGCACCCGACATCGTCACCAAAATTGTCGCCGGATTGTTGTTTGCGCACAAGTCTTGCGAAAGCTGGTCATAAGTGCGCTGGAGGAATGTTCCGTGCGTACTGTAAATCGGCTTAGCGCCACCCTTTGCAAGTCCGGATGCAAGCGCAACCGCATGTTCTTCGGCAATGCCCACGTCGATATACTGCTTACCCGCCTCTTTACGGCGAGCTTCATAGAAGCCTATTCCCGCCGGAACGGCAGAATGGATCACGACAACCTTCGGATCGCTCTTGATTTTTGCCATCAAGTAGAGGCCGAGAATTTCGCCGTAATTTTCGCCACTGCCCCAATTGATTTCGCCCGTTTCGATGTTGAACGGAGCCGCCCAATGCCAGCCTTCGCGGTTCTGTTCGGCATAGGAATAGCCACGGCCTTTTTGCGTATGCAGATGCACCACGACCGGGCGCGTCGAATTTTTCACGGACTTGAAAATTTCAATGAGCGAAGCGATATCGTTACCTTGTTCAAGATACTTGTAATCAAAGCCGAGAGACTTGAAGTAATTGTTTTCGGACTTGCCCGCAGTCGCGCGAAGTTCCGCCAATGACTTGTAAAGCCCGCCG
>JAEEGH010010826.1_pt1 | contig 20827 bp, 15 predicted proteins | sample 9134181 | NCBI WGS metagenome assembly JAEEGH01 (sample SAMN16246544, study PRJNA631951) | gut metagenome | biome: gut microbiome; feature: rumen; material: DP-attached | host: Bos | place: Iran: Karaj | collected 2018-10
TTGAGAGTTGACAGTTGAGGCAAACCGTATGGCTGTGGCGCAGCCGAAAGCATTGCTCCAATCGGGACTTACTGCTTCGTAGCTGACGATGGCCTTGGGCGTTTGACGATAGGTGTGCCAGAAGTCTTCATCGGCCTTGGTGACACGATCCATATTGATGGGCAGGTCGCTGTCCCAATCCGTACAGTTCTCCACACGGGTCAGTCCTGGAAAGTCGGCCATCAGCAGACTGTCGTGCATCAAGTCGGCGAGGGGCACAATCCGCTTTACCCTCAATGTCTGTTCCTGTGTGTCGAGGTTTTTCAGGTGTTTGGTGATGAAATAGCTCATGCGAATGGAGTCACCCTCCTGCACATGCAGACGTTCTGCGGCCACATCCGACAGAATCATCTCTTGTCCGTCCAGCGCTTCTCCCTGCCATTCGTTCACCGCAGTGACAAAAGAATACGGGATGGTGTCGGCATCGTGAATGAGGTCGTTGACAAAGTAAGACAAGTAGAGCGTGGAAGGCTGAGGGTTGAGGGCAGAGAGTTTGTCCACGATGTTTTTGGAGATGAAGACACCGTCATAGGTGAGCGTCGAGTCCGTCAGATGAAGACCAGACATCTCAGGTGTCCAACACGCCGCCAATTGTTCCTCCTCAATCCTGTCTTCAGAAAGAATCATGTTGATTTTGCCCTCCAGTTCCATCTGATCCGCCAGTTCCTTTCGACTGATGAACACGTTCAGCGGCAGGGTCTGTTCATTCTTCAACAGCAGGTTGCCGCCCTCCCCCACACTTTTCACACCAGCCACATGGACACGCATCTGGGTGGCATAGCTTTTGGTCACAAAGAGGCTGCCCGAGGGAACCAGATGTTGTGAAGGAAGGTGCAGCACGAAGTCCTCCTGATTTCCCAATTTCTGACGAAGCGGTTCGTTGACCATCACCTCGCCCGATGAAAGAGCATCAGCATCTGTGCCCCACACATAGACAGGCAGCAGTTTCTCGCCCACCGACACAAAACCATCCATCAGCAGATATCCCTGCGCATGTTCCATCAAAGGGTGGTTTGTCAGGGCGTCGCTCATGAATCCCGTGCCACTGGTAATGACGGTTTCAGTCCTACCCAACCGTTCGCTGACCCGTTCCACCAACGTACCACGAACAGAGTCGCCCAACAGCAAGCTACCCGTCAGCACGGCAATCATCAGGATGACTGCCAAAGCGACCAAGCGGTAGAAGCGGCTGTAGTATTTGCGACTATGTGAGATCATGAGGGTTTGGGGAGTTGAGAGTTGAAAGTTGAAAGTTGAGAGTTGAGGGGTTATAGGTTATGGGTTAGAGTTGGGGAGAGTTTGCCATCCTTGAGGAGGTAAATCCTATGAGCCACCTTTGCCATTTCTGCCGAATGGGTGGCCATGATGATGGTCGTATGGAACTCAGCATTCACCTTGCGGAAGAGTGTGGCGATGGTTTGCGCATTGGCAGCATCCAGTTGACCCGTCGGTTCGTCTGCCAGCAGGATAGCGGGTTGGTTGATGAGGGCGCGACAGATGGCCACACGTGTCTTCTCGCCACCCGAGAGTTGTGTGACAGGGCTGTCTTTCAGCGGGAGGATGCCCATGAACTCCAGCAATGCCAGCGCGTGCAGCAGTTCCTCCTCCGTCGATGTCTTCTTCGTGGCGAGGGTCGGCAGCAGGATGTTTTGCCACACCGTGAACTGCGGCAGCAGACGATGATCCTGATAGACAAAACCAATCTCCTTGTTGCGCAGGTGGCAGAGACGTTCCGAGGGTTGTTCGCCACTCACCTCCATCTGCTCACCCCTCATCATATAGCTACCCTCATCAGCAGGCAGCAGGGTGCCGAGGATGTTCAGCAACGTGGTCTTCCCCACCCCCGACTCGCCCATGATGGCCATGAACTCGCCCTCTTCCACATGCAGGGAGAGGTCGTTGAGCACGGTCAGTTGTCGCTGACCATCGATGAATCGTTTTGTTATGTTTTTGAGTTCTATCATATCTTTTTCAAATTTAACTTGTCAAGAGAAAATCGCCCAGCGCGTGGGCTGGTTAACTGAAGCATAGCAATGTTCCTTTGCTGGTTAATATGAAAAATCTGTCACCGATGATGGCGGGTGAGGCGATGATCTGTTCCCCCGCCTCATAATGCCAAAGTTCCGTGCCGTCCTCACTGTCGAGAATGGACACATGACCGTCCTTCGTGCAGACAAGCACCTTATCCTGTGCCACCAGCGGCGAGCACTCGCCCGTCATCCCACGCAGCATCTTCTTCCAGCGCACCTTGCCCGACGCCCTATCGATGCAACTGATGTAGCGGTCGCCCGACAAGATCAACACATCGGTGCGCGTGAGCGTCGGCATCGACACCACACCACCGTCCTGTCCCTCATTGTCAGCCGATGTGGCCAGCAGCTTCCGATGACTCGCAATCCGTCCGCCCTCCAGCGTCATCTCATACACGTTGCCGTTATAGTCGCAGGCACATGCCACACCGTCCAGGATGGCAGGCGAGGCAGGCACATAAGTGTCCAATTCCAGCGAGTCCGTCATCTTGCCCGTCGAGATGTCCACCACCCTCACCCACGAGTCGCAGCCGCCAAACATCATGTAATGCTTCCACACAGCCGCCGTGCCGTTGATGTAATAGCCCGTCTCAAACTGCCCCGTCTTCCTGCCCGTCCGAGCCTGCAGCGTGTACATGCTCCCGTCGTAACTTCCCACCAGCAACTGACCATCCACCACATTCGGCGAACCCGAAATCTGCCCTTGCGTCTCATACTCCCAGAGAGAGTTGATAGTTGATAGTTGAGCGTTGAGAGATAGGGCTGTCACCTTCCCGTCGATGCGTCCGATGTAAAGCGTTGTATCCATCGCAATGAAAGAAGCCTCCACCGTTGTCTTCAGGTCGTGATAGAAACACGAATCGCCCTCCATCGTATAACCACGCAGTTCACCCTTACGGCTCAGCATATACACCACCGAATTGAACACGATGGGCGACGCCACCGTCCTCGTCTGTGTTGTGACACTCCACTCCAATTGCGGCACATCAGGCAAAGCACAATCCGTGTAACCGCAGAGCGACGGGCTCCCACGGAAGATCGTCCAATCCTGCACGTCCGAATGGTCGTTCAGGAAATCCCTCGTGCCCACACAGGCGGTCAGCAGACACATCACGATACCATATACAATGCTCCTGTAGGACATAATTCAGCTATCCTTTCATCTATATTCTTCTTGCTCTGTTCAGGAATCACCACCTGCATGCCAAAACCTCGACCCTTAAACGTGAAACCATTGTCGGAGTTATAGACGCAGAGACCACAACGGATGCACTTGGCTGGTTCGAACCAGAGGCGACCCGTGACATGCTCCCGAACGACGGGCTCAACGGGCGGCAGAGGGGCAAAGCGAGTCCATTTTGCCTTCATCCGCAACGCCAAATCCCTCAACCGGCACTTCGCCTTACTCTCACACCCGCCACAGCGAGCCTTGTGCTCACTCAGCAGCAATTCGATCGCCGTGCGTCGTAACGCAATCACGTCGTCAGAGGACGTGTCGATGCGCATCCTCTCCACGGGAACGGTGGAACAGGAGGGAATCATCTGATTGTTCGCTTCATTGCGCACCATGCAGATCATGCACGACGTGTGGTGCTTGGCATTGGGGGTATAGCAGAGCGACGGGATGTCGTATCCAGCCTCACGCAGTTCTTCAATAAGAACGCGCTTTCCACTGACTTCCAATTCTTTATTGTCAACAAATATCTTCATGACTTCTTCACTTTCTTGATGGCTTGATAATCACACTCATCCACACACAGACCGCACTGGGTACACTTGTCCGTGTCGATGACATGCTTCTCGTAGGGGGTGTAGGCGATGGCGTCGCTGGGACAGGAACGGGCACACTTAGTGCAGCCCACGCAGTCGTCGGTAATCTCCATTTTCACCATCTGCTTGCAGGAACCCGTTCGGCAGAGACCGCTGACATGTTCCTCATACTCTTGACGGAAATAGCGCAACGTGGAGAGCACTGGATTGGGCGCCGTCTTGCCAAGTCCGCAGAGAGCCGCCCGCTTGATGCTCCGGGCAAGTTCCTCCAGACGGTCGATGTCCTCCATCATGGCTTGCCCCGTGGTAAAGCGCTCGAGAATGTCGAGCATGCGACGGATGCCGACACGGCAAAACGTACACTTTCCACACGACTCCGCACAGGTGAAATTCGTGAAGTAGCGTGCCACATCGACCATGCAACTGCTCTCGCCCAGCACGACAAGTCCGCCAGACCCCATGATGGCACCCATCTGGTTGAGGGCATCGAAATCGACTTCCGCATCACAAAGCTCAGCAGGGATGCATCCACCAGAGGGACCCCCAATCTGCACGGCCTTCAACTTCTCGCCACCTTCCACTCCCCCACCAATCTCATCAACAATCTGACGAAGCGTCGTGCCCATGGGAACCTCGATGAGTCCGCCGTGATTGACTTTTCCTGCGAGGGCGAAGACCTTGGTGCCACGACTGCCGGACGTGCCCACCTTGGCATAGTCGTCGGCTCCGTGACGGATGATATAAGATATCTGACTCAGCGTCTCCACATTGTTGATGAGCGTAGGTCGACCGTTCAGACCCTCCTGAGCTGGATAAGGTGGACGACGATGAGGGAAGCCTCGTTTACCCTCCAACGAAGCAATGAGCGCGGTTTCCTCTCCACAGACAAAAGCACCTGCACCTTCGAAGATGCGGATATCGAAGGTGAAGTTGGTGTCGAAAATATGCTCGCCCAGAAGACCTTTCTGCCGACACATATCGAGTGCCTTGCGGATGCGGATGACGGCTTGGGGATATTCAGCTCGGATGTAGAAGATGCCCTCGGCTGCACCAACCGCATAGGCGGCAATCATCATGCCTTCGATGACACGCAGGGGATAGGACTCCAAGAGGATGCGATCCATGAAAGCACCTGGGTCACCCTCGTCACCATTGCAGATGACGATGGGCTCTGAGTTGAGAATTGAGAGTTGAGAGTTGAGAGTTTGAGGTGAGAGGTTAGCGTTGTCCCTCACAAGTTGCCACTTCTTGCCGGTGAGGAAGCCGCCGCCTCCCCTGCCTCGGATGCCGCTGTGGAGCACCTCATCGATGATCTGCTGAGGTGACATGCCGTTGAGCGCTTTCTTGAGTGCCTCGAAGCCGCCCAAGGAGATGTATTCGTCGATGTCGAGGGGATTGAGATGTCCGTAGCCCTCAGTGGAGATGCGATACTGACCGCCCAGAAACGTGTTGATGCTCTGGGTGCGTTCCTTCTCTGGAATGAAGAGGATGTTGTCCCACGTTTGGTCGGTATGGAAGGTGTCAATCTGGTTGAGGATGGCATTGCGGAGACGACGCAAACGACTGGCTGGTCGGAAGTGATGAAGCAGAATCTCCTTCACCTCGTCGGGCTTGATGTTGGGATAACGCACAATGTTGCCGTCGGGCATCGCCACATCGATGAGGGGCACCTGATTGCATGTGCCGACACAGGAGACAGGCTTGATGCGCACATGGATGCCCAAGTCCTTGCAAGCCTCCACCACAGCGGCATAGACCTCAGCGGTGCCACTCGCCTGACAGCAGTTCTCCATGCCCAAACGGACTTCACCCTGAACGGCCTTCCCGTCATCGTCGGCAGTCAGTTCTTCCTCATTCGCCACCATCGCCTCGAACTCGTCCAAGACCTCACGCACCCTGCCTGGCTGCACATGTCCGAAGATTTTCTCGTCAATCTGCACCACGGGCGCCAAGGCACAGCATCCGAGGCACGCCACCTTCTCGATGGAGTAGAGTCCGTCGGCAGTGGTGATGTCATCGCCCTCCAACTTCAACTCGCGTCGGAAGGCATCATAGACGTTGTTGGCACCCTTCACATGGCACGCTGTGCCGATGCAGACCTTGATGACATGTTTGCCGTAGGGAACCATCCGCAACTGCGAATAGAATGTCGCCACACTGATGAGCTGGGCACGGTCAATGTCCGTCTGCTCATACAGACGGTCGAGCGCATCGGACGGCAGATAGTTGAACTCCTGCTGAATGGCCTGCAAGAGCGGGATGATCTGTTCACGCCCCGAACCAATCCTGTCGATGATGGCATCCGTCTTGCGATATATGATCTCTTTGTTATCCATGCTGGTCAACTTTTCTTTACACAATACAGCGACTTGTCTGTCCGCACAATTATCATGCCGTCCGTGAAGGCAGGCGTGGCAAAGGTCTTCTCACCCGTCTCAAACGATGTGATGAGGTCGAAGGTGCTGGCAGAGAAGATGTACACCTTGCCGCTGTTGCTGAACAGATAGACCTTGCCATCCACCACCACTGGCGACGAATAGAAGGGAGTCGTCAGGTCGTGTTCCTTCTTCACCTCACCCGTCTTGGCATCGTAGGCACACACCATGCCGTAGCTCGTGGCACAGAACACAAGGTCTTTGGTGGCCGCCAGACTTGAGCACTCTGGCAGATAGTCGCTCGCCTCCCAGAGGGTCTCACCCGTGGCACCATCGATGGCGATGCACTTGGCATATTCGCTGGCACCAAACACCACGCCTCCAGCACTCGCAGGACTGGAACCCACTTCGCCACTCATGCACTCCACACGCCACAGTTCGGCACCGTTACCAGGATTGTAGGCAGCAATGGCTGGATTACCCATCACCACAAGCGCTGACTTGCCGCCCAAGGTGGCAATGATGGGCGAACTCCAGGCTATCTTGTCCTTGGCCGACTTGCTCCAGATCTGATTGCCGTTCTTGGTGCTGAGCGCGAGTATCTTGGCATTGGAATTGTTCTGATACTGGATGATGAGCGTGTTGCCATACATCAGCAGCGACGAGGCATAGCCATAGTGGTTGTCGGGCAGTCCGATGTTCTTCGCCCACAGACGCTTGCCTTCCATGTTGGCACAGATGACATCGCCCGTGGCAAAGATGGCGCACACCTCCTCGCCGTTCGTTGCCACCGTACTGGCAGCCAGTCCTGTGTCGGCATTCACCTTCGGCATACTGCTGGGCGATCCAGCGATGCCATCAGCCTTCACCGTCCATTTCAGTTCACCCGTCCAGACATCATAACAATAGAGTTCACGAGCCTTCGCATCAGCCCCAGTGATGAAGACGTTCCGACCTGTGATGACAGGTGAGTTGTAACCGTGTTTGGGGATAGACGATTGCCAGAGGATGTTCTTCTTGCCAGAGAGGTTCCATGAGGTGGCAATGCCCCGTGCCGAAGAGGTGGCACTGGAATTGTTGCCACGAAAAGCCCTCGAAGCAATCTTGAGTTCGGGCATGTCATCCACCTCTGCAGAATCGGTTTCCTCTCCTTTCACACTATCCGTTCGCAAGGTGTCAGCCACAGAGTTGGCATCAGAAAGTTGAGCATCGGCAGATGGTTCCAGCATGGCCATCGGCTCTACGCTGTCTGCAGCCACCATTTCCTTCTCCCATGCCATCAGTCCCTTCCAATCCACGTGCTGCACAGCCAAGAGACCCACACCAATCAACGCCACGACAGCAGCTGCCCATCCGAGATAATTGCGGGCACGGCTCTTCGCCATCCACTCGTCAATCGGGTCGTACTCCTTCTCCGGCAGATTCTTGGTCTCCTTATAATAAAGGTTCAGACAAAGCGCCAACACGATAGCCATGCCCAACAAGAGGTAAATGCCCATCTTCAGTTGACCTTCCTTCACAAAATAAGCTTTGCGCGACAGGAGATCCAACTCACGAATCTGCTGTTGCAGCACCTCGTTGTCACCGTTGGTTTCATTCAGTTCCTTCAAGGTCTCCATCACACCAGTCTCCAGTGGTGACACCTGCTGCATCTGGTAATAACTGACACCCAGCATGACCGTCAGCGCCAAGATGAAGACGCTCGTGACAATGGCAATATTACGATATAACTTTCTCATGTTGTTTAGAGGTAAGAGGTTAGAGTTGACCTTCGCCCAGCGCGTGGGCTGGTTCGCCCGGCGCGTGGGCTGGATTGGGGACAATAGTTGAAGCACTTGCCACAGAGGGTGCAACGTGCCATATCGATTTCGTAGGTCTTACGTCCGCGCTTGAGGGAGAGTTTCAGCAATTTGAAACCAATCACGAACCCGATGAGTGCACCAGCCAGATAGGAATAGAACCTATAGTCACTGCGGATGTCATCCACCTGGACTTTCAGTTCGTCGATGTCGCCACCCAAAGCATGGAAGGTCTCCACCTCCAACGGCTCCTCCATCTCTGGATGAGCCTCCTGCTCAAGCAGCAGTTCGTAGAGATACACATCCTTATGCGCCAAGCTCAACGCATCACTCTGACTGCCCACCAGCACAGCACCTGCCAACGTCAGCAGGGGCAGCAAGACAGTCATCAAAATGATTCGCTTCACTCCCTTCCGACGCTCCTCCTTCGTCCTACTGCTTTGTGGCGCACGAATGGCATCGACAGGGCAAGACACACTGCAGAGCGCACAGTTGATGCACCCCTTGTCCGTGATCTCCAGCTTCTTCCAAGACAACGCACTGAACACGCTCAACAAAGCTCCGTAAGGACAGAGGAACTGGCAGAACGGACGTCCGACAAAGATGGACATGACCAGCAGCACGATGCCGAAAGTCATCACACCAAGGTCACCTCCCAATCGGAAGATGCCAATGAAAGGATCCAGTCGGCAGATGAGGAACTGGCTTCGTGTGGCGGCATAGAGAATGGTGAACGCCAGATAGACCCAAGGAATCATCGTCAACGTGGCAGAGACCGCACGTGACAATCGGAAGTTCCTCACATTCACCAATTCCTGCAAAGCTCCCAACGGACAAACACCCGAGCAGAACACCCTGCCAAAGAGCAAGGCGAACACGATGGGCAGCAGGAACACCAGCAGCACATACCAGGGCAAATGATAGTCAGGATTCACAACAGCCGTCACCACATTTTGTATGGAACCCACACTGCACACGCAACCGCTGCGGAAGAATCCAAAGTACAACACCGACACCACCGACATCGAGAAGATGATGGCACGAGCACGCTTCCTGTAAGCAGCCCACACCACCAGACTCATCATGCCCACGAGCAACACCACATCAACGATATTCCAAACCCACTCGTTGGGCGCTCCATGAAAGATCTCAGGATATTGGTAACCCGACGTGAAATCTGGTTTCGGAAACCGTGCCACAGCCCAAGCCCGGCAACTGCAGATGAATCCTATGAATATGGCAAGAACTTTACGCATGGTCTTTCAGTTTGTAAGCATGAGCATTCGATACACGCTGAATGGCATCCGAGGGACATACCTTGGCGATGGCACATTCATTACATTGCTGACACTTCTCCTGGTCAATCTGCAGGAACAGGGAACCATTACCAAACGATGTGCATCCCTTCACACACTTGCCACAACCCGTACAGAGCGCCTCATCGATGGTGTATTCAAAATAAGGCTCCTCCACGAACTCACGTTTGATGGCACCTGTGGGACACATCATATTCTCTGCAGCCGTATTGAGTTCCTTCACATTGGGACGATAGTAACCGCCACAGAGATCGCAATAGCCACACACCCTGTTAGCATGAAAACATTTGACGGCAGAAACAGTCAGCACACAATCGGTCTCGCACCGTCCGCACTGCGTACACTTGTATGGGTCAATCTGCCAAAAGACATCACCTTCTTTCGCGCGGGCTTTCGCTGCGAGCAATCCTCCCGATGCCAATGCAACACCTCCTGCAACAAAAGTGCTGCAAGTGCGCAGGAAATCCCTGCGATCCATCGGACTTTTCAGTTGAGCTTTATCTTTCATTTGTCAATATCATATTTTAAGTGGACAATCCAGATTGCACTGTCCGCACTCTGTTTGTTGACTAAGTCTTTTATCATATTGAAATACAGACACCTTGTCACCACCAGTCACGATGAGCTTGTCTTTCATGACACGAACATCATAAGCAGCAGTACCACGTCCCAAGGCTTTGCTATCCAGCAATACACTACGGAACTTTCCACTGGAACTATAACAACTGATGCGTGGAATGCCTTTTTCCGATGTCAGCAGTTCACCATTGTTCGATGGAGTAAGGATGGCAGGATTACAACATCCGCTGAATGCACCTGCCTCAGCACCAGACTTTCCGAAAGAAGCCACAAACTCGCCTGCAGTGGTATAACTCTCCACTAAATGACGACCTGGGTTGGAACAATAGATGGTGCCATCCATGTAGGTGATGCCAAAGCAATAGCTGGGAACGATGAAACCTTTGGGGCTATTGATGAAGCGTGCCAACATGCCATCAAGATGATACTTGCAGATGTTCTTGTTGGCAGCATCCGTCACAAAGATTCCCTCCTGACAGACAGTCAAGGAACAATAGTCGGCATTGTCGCTGCAAGCCTCCCATTCCTGCGTGATGTCTCCCAAACGGTCATACACTTCGATGCGAGTGGGGAACAAAGCATAAATGTGTCCATCATAAACGGCGATGTCACGAAGGTCGCTGGGCGTAGAGAAGTTGGTCTGCAATTCACCACTCATCCCATATACATAGATGTTATTAGGCGTGGCAATATAGATGCTACCGCCCTCCACCTCCATTGCACTAATATCGTCAGGAGCAAGGAATCCATAGACACGACGGTAGGGAGAGACGAAATCTTCATCCTCCTTCAGCAGAACGTTTCCTTTAGCTCGCTTGGAATCATAGAAAAGCTTGTCGGGTCTCTTGAACATGTTCCACATGCCACGTCCGACGACAGAGAGAATCACCCCCCCGACAACCAGCGAACCAGATATTTTCAAAAATTTGCGCCTATCCATAAAGTGGTGGTAAAGTTTAGAGTTGAGAGTTTGAAGCTATTTTCAGACATTTGATGGTCTTGGAATCTCTAACAATCAGCATTCCATCTGCGTATGCCAGGGGTCCCCAAGCATCTATCCCTTCTTCCATAACCCTCTGCTTGCGCAGTAGTTTCATGGATTTAGTATTCAACTGATACATATAGAGTTCGCCATCTTCTTTGAAAGCAAATAGTTTATCATCAATCACCATGTAAGGTCCCAATCCAAAACGCTCGTCAGCAGCAGAAGTCCAGATGGGATTGTGCAAATTGCTGGGGCTGTACATAGCCAAGCGTTCACGCATACCACCACCGTCCTTGGGAAGAATCGTGATGAGGGTGCCCTGATAGTTGATGGGGGTCTGTTGCTCGCTCGACATACCCTCATTGGCCTTGTAATCATCCTTGATGACAGCATTCCAGGAGGAGCCCGATTTGTCCACCTGAAGCAAGGCACCACCAGCACCATAGCCTGCCACAAGGAATACCTGATTCTGAGAAATCTGCATGGGAGATGGAGCTACAACAGATGGTTGCCAGTCATCGGTGCTCCAGAGCAACTGCCCACGACTTCCTTCCTCAGCTGAGACGCCACACGCACCGCCTACACCTACATAAACATACGTCAGCGTACCACTTAACATCATAGGAATGACAGAGGAGTGTGACATCTTAAACTCAACCGTGTTGGGCGTTCCCCACAGGGTTTTTCCCGTCTTCACATCAATACCGACCATCAGGGTGTCCTTACCTGCTGGAGCCAGCACCAGCATATCATTGTCAATGAGTGGGCACTGACCTGTGTACCAAAATGGGATCTCTGTACCGAAACGCTTCTTCATATCGATACTCCAGTGCATCTCGCCTGTGATTTTGTCGCAGCACATGACGTGTCCTTCAGGTCCTATGGTAACAATCATTCCTTGGCTGATGGCAGGAATCGTACGAGAGAATCCATGATTACGTTTCATGGTCACACGATACCAACGTCGCCACAACTGTTTGCCCGTCTGAAGGTCAATGCAACGCAAGGCGTCAGAACTCAGCTGTTCGTCATAGTCCAGCACATACACCCTACCCTCTGAGATGACAGGTGCTGCATGTCCCTCTCCTGTTTCCACTGACCACATTTCCTCGAAATCACCTTCCATCCATTTCATCTCGGAAGATTGGGTGGTCTGGTTGTCGTGATGGATGCCACGAAAACAAGGCCATTCACCCTTCAACTTGGAGGACACCTGCGTGGAAGCGTCCTGCATGAAGAACTCACCAATCAGGACGTCATCAGCCTTACGGATATGACCTGCAGGACGGTGGTCGGCACCAGGTTGCAACTCCGTGAAATTGCCACTGGGATCGTAGAGGTGCCAAGCCATCAGCAGACACAGGTAGAAGACGATGACGCCAATGGTGATGATGGTGATCTTTTTATTGTTCATAGGCTCATGGCTTTTAGGGCGTTCAACAAGAAGAGGATATTGTAAAGTTCCTCAGAATACCAGAGACGGGAGAAATACAAGCCAATGGGTTCCCGTTCGTAGAGTGTGCCCGCTTTGAAACGTTGGTAGAGGTAGTCCCAACCTCGCTGTTTTGCCTCTTCATGATCGTCAGGGAAATGCGCCAAAGCGGAAAGAGCACGACTGGTGTAAGTGACCTTGGACTTCACCCCTTGATGGCCTCCCCAGCCACCATCTTCGTTTTGGGTCTGGAGAATGAAAGGAAGGTGGGATTGCGCCAACTCCATCGCCACAGGATGACGGGACGACATCAAGTAGTCGATGGCTGTAGCGGTGCCATACACGGGGGCTTTTTCGTCAGCTGCATCTTGATCGCCAAACCACAAGGGCACCCAACCGTCGGCGTAGACCAGCCCAGAGGCTGAGCGACTGTCCGTTGTATGCTGCATCCATGCGAGCATCCGATCAAGACTCTTCTGCACATCAGCTTTCAGTTTACCTTCCAAAGAGGGCAACCATAACCCCATCGCGAGGATGGCATGAGCGGTGATGTCGGGGGTGCTACGGTCGAAAGGCAATTTCCCCCACCCTTTGCAGAAGGTGGGCATGCCGCCATCGTTGTTCTGCAATCCCATCAGCCATTCCAGACCATTCTCCACTTCGGGAGGAACATCAACCTGCTGCCTTCTTCCATCTTCCGTCAACAAATGATGCAGCGCCACCAATGCCCCACTGGTGTCGTCTCCATCAGGCACAGAGCCGCTGAGGTCGCTCCAGCCCCAACCGCCTGGGGCTGCATGGGTGAACGGGTGGATGGATGTCGTGGCGTGAGAGTTGATGAGAGTTGACAGTTGACAGTTGATAGTTAATAGTTGGGCGAGGGGCAGAACTTTTGCTGCCAGACTGGTCACCCATCCAGACAGATTCGTGTCGATAGGCCAAGAACCATCTTCACGAACGGTATCAATCAGGAACTTCGCACAACGCCGTGTCACTTCATGTTCACGAAAACCGCCCGCTGCCAGACACATGCTCACAAAGGCTGTCAGAGGAGCGGCTTCGAGGAAGCCTCCATCGGCAGGTTGCATGCGGAGCAACACACGCATGGCTTTAGGAACAAAGAGTTTGCGGATGGGCGAGAACAGCCCACCTTTTCGATGCATCTGACAAATACCAATGGCTATCAAGGCAGGAATGGCATAACTCACCACAGGCAGGTTGAGGAAGCGGAAGAAGCGTTGAGGGAGTGTGGCCAATTCGAATGGGAAAGGGGGAATCTTCTTCCAATTGGTGATCACCCCAGCCAAGGCACACATCATGAGGATGGGTACAGAGAACGTAAGGTCACGTCCATAATACCTGAGGACACCCTGAACAAGCGCCTCCTCATCATCGCCTCCAAACATGTTGGCGAGGTACTTTCGGGTCTCTGAGGGTGCTTGTCCAACGGCGTAGAGAGAGACATAGGTAAGCAGTGTGGCTGTCATGTTGGAAGGACTCTCAACGCTGTCACCCCACGAACCATCCGTCTTCATGGTCATTTGCAACCATCGTACACCAGCGTCTATCTGTACGGCATACTTTCCTGCATCCATGCGCCAGAGAGCAAATACACTGACAGCCGTAGAGATGGCACTGCTCGAAAGAGAGCCTCTCCACATGCCATCTTCCGACCGACGCTGCATGAGTCGCTCCATGGCATCTGTCTGCATTTCCTTCAACTGACTGCTATTCATATAGAACCTAATGCTAAAAGTCCATAAAAGACGTATTCCACATCACTGTAGTCATCATACAAAGTGGGGGCAAAACCTCCATTGTCCAACCCATGCGCCTGGATGAATGGCGCTGCATCCTTCACATTGATTTCTAAGAGACGTAGCGTGAACAGTGCTACGGCTGTGCTCAGCAGATCAGGAATGGGCGCCTGCTCACTGGCATAAAAGCCACCCGTCTCATCTTGTCGCTTCTGAAGCCACTCCACATCAGTCGCATCGGACTGCATACCCATCTGATATTGCATGGCGAGGATGCAACAAACGGCATTGGTCGTCATCACCTTCGGCACATGAAGCGCCACCCTCTTCCCCCTCTTTCCCAATGTCATTTCATCGTTCAGGAAGTCGAAAAAACGTCCATAAACGGTATCTTTGTGTCGGCTCTCCTGCACAGTGAGGCGAATGTTCGTGCTGAGGAGTTTGCGGGGTGTAAACACCGCCTCAAGCACTTCGCCAAACTGCTGATAATACGCATCCTCATGTTCTCCTGCATTCATGTAGCCATGTGCCGTCTTCTGCGAGGCAACGAACGTCTGCACAGCTCGTTGTGCCTCTGGCGTCATGCGTTTCCATCCTCTGCGCAATGCCCGATATACCTTATATAATAATGGCGCTTTCATCCTAAGATTTTCTCCGTCACTTGATAAAGCAGGCGCTTCAGTTCCAATTCATCCATTCCGTTGAGTGCATCGAGTGCCTGTTGGTGATAGAGGTCGGTCATACGTTGCAGTTCCGCCTTCACTTCCTCTTGGCTCCATGTGGGATGTTCCGTCTGCAATGCCAGAACAGCCGAGGGACGATGTGCCAACTGGTTGTCATGAACAAAGTCCTCCAAGTCGTCCTTCAACTGATAAGCAATACCCAAAGCATCGGAATAGGCCTTCAGCATGGGACGGAGGTGAACAAAGTTGCCCGTGCAGCTCAATCCCAACATCAACGACACCTCGAAGGCAGGCACTGTCTTGTAACGAAAGATGTTCATCACAAAGTCCATGTTGATGGGCGATTGGTTCCACATCAGTTCCTCGCCCTGCCCTCGGCATAATTTGACATGTGCATCGGCGATGAGGCGAAGGAGTTCGGCGTTGTTGCTCTGAGCCAAAATGCGGTAGCCGAGTCCCAAGAGGGCATCGCCAACATTGATGGCAAAGGCGTCGCCATAGAGGGCATTGATGGTGGGCTGACCATAGCGCGTGTCATCTTGATCTTCCACATCATCGTGGATGAGTGAAGCCTTATGGAAGCACTCCACTGCGACAGCGGCACGATGCACATCGGTGGTCATCTCGGTCTTCCCTGTCAATGCCTGCCATACGGCAGAGAGCAGGAAGGGACGCCAACGCTTTCCCTCACCACTCATCCAATCCAAACAGGTCTTCTGTGTAGGGTCGGTGGCTGGCTGCATCAGTTGTTCCAATTCAGGACGGGTAAACCAACGGCTGACTTGTTCGTGAATGGCTTCATGATCAAGCAGCGCAGGAGCGGCTTCATCGCTCAACAAGGTGAGCATCTCCTCCACGTAGTCCACATCAACATGGGTGTTTCGGCAGCCAGAATCATTGAGGGCAATCGCCAAACCTGATACAGCATGGCGTACGAGCAAGGGGAAGGCTTTCTCCAGAGAGTCCAGGCAGCTCACACCTATGACGGCATCCACCACACGATTCTCAATCAGTTCGATGACCTGCGTGAATCCCTCTGCCACAATGCTGAGACCACCCAGTTGCTCCACTTTGTCTTGTAAATGGGGTATGTGACAACGACCACAACGATGACAGAGCAGTCCATATTCGTCATATTCTGCCTGACACTCCCCATGTCGACTCAGACATTTGGGCAACATCAGCAGACGACGCTCATGGGGGATGCCTGCAACGATGGGCAGCCAAATCTGGTTGTGAATCTCAACCATCAACCACGGACGTAGAGCGTTGAGGGTTAAGGGTTGAGCATTGAACGCATCGGCCTGCTGTTCGCTGACAAACGCATCGGCCAGCTCCTCCAATTGCTTGAACGAAACGGGTGGACACAGATGCTGTGTCTGCACAAATGCTTTGAGAGCCTTGCGCAGATGCATCCGCTCGTCCAGCGTCGGTGGTATGATATACTGTTCGCTCATTGTAACTCTAAACCCTTTAGTCTTTAGCCTATAACCTCTAAACTATAACCTCTAAACTATAACCTCTAAACTTTAAAGAATCCACTACCCGTAAGCCCCAAATCCGAAGAAGTAATTCTTTTTCAGCCATCGGTAGGGGCGGCTTTGCTCTGGGATTGCATTTGTGTTCATGTCGTGGCTTGGGGTACTAATCATTTTAGTGTATTCTCCCATCACATTGCCTCGGGTAGTGGTTTCGTGGGGTTCATATCCTTGTAAGATCTTGGCCATCAGTTGTGGATTCTCCATGATGATGCAGCCTCGTGTGGCTTGGGCTATCTGGCGACGCATGCCGGCAAGGAATTCGGACTGTGCATAAAGTTCGGTCATGTTGCTGGCATCGGCGTTGAGGAAATCGGTTGCCATCTGGATGACGGGACAGAATTCGAGGGCGCCGGAAGGTGAGATGTGATGACTCATGCCTGTGGCTCCAGGACAAATGGCTCGTCCTTCTTCATCCCAATAGACATCGACGAGGACAACGGGGGCATTCATGCGTTCATGGACAAGGAACTGACGGAGTCCCCGTATCTGTTCCTCCCTCAGCGCCTGCTCGGGATGGGCATCGGCTCCGACAGGTCGATAGATGTAGTACCACAAATAGGCGGCTCCCTCTTTCGCCACTCGTTCGATGTGCTGACGGCTCACCAGTTCGTCGTAGTTATGCTGGCAGATGCTGGCGGCGATGCCGAAGATGAGTCCATCTTTCCGACAGGCACGGACGCCGTGCAAGGTGCGCTGATAGACTCCACCTGCTTGACGGCGACGGTCACTTTCCTCCTCGAGTCCCTCAATGCTGATGAGCGGGGTGACATTGCCTGCCTTGCGGAGTTGCCGGGCGATGTCGTCGGTGAGGAGTGTGCCATTGGTGAAGAGCTGGAAGTAACAATCGCTGTGCTTGGTGAAGATGTCCAGCAGTCCGCGATACATCAGGGGTTCGCCGCCCAGTATGCCGAAGAAGGTGGAACCATGACGTTTGCTTTCACGGATGATGCCGTCGATCTGCTGCATCGTCAGGCTCTTCCGTCCTCCCTGACTCACCCAACATCCGCTGCATGCCAGGTTGCATGCCTCCGTGACGGAAATCATGTTGAAGGCAGGGAAGAACGGTTCGCCTCGTTGCTGCCTCTGTTCGAAGTGGCGCATGTTCGACAGATTAGGCATGCAGAAGTTCCAGCAGAACTTCCACAACAGCCTGATGGGGGTCTGTCTGAACACCCTCCAGCCGATCTTCATCAATGAGGCATACTCGTTCATCTATTTGGTAAAGTTTAGTATGGGTTATTGTTTCAGGAGGGATTTGCGCATGGCCAGTTTCTCGCGAAGGGTCTTGGCATAGAGTTCTTTCGAGTCGAGCCGGATGGCATTCTCCTGCCGCTCTTCTCCGCCGTTGATGGGACTGCGGTCGTATTTCGGGAAGATGATGGCACTGGCGGGACAGGTGCGGGCACAGGCGGGACAGTTGTTCTTGCAGTGCTGCGGATGCACAACGCGGATGCGCTCGTCCACCATTTCGTACACGCCGAAGGGACAGAACTCCAGACACTTTCCACATTCTGCGCAGACGTCCTTGTCGAGGGTCGGATACCAAGCGTCTTCGCCCAGCTTCTTGGGCATCGTCTCCATCTGCTTCATCCATGCGTCGGCATCTTCCGGGGTGATTTCCACAGACTGAACGCCCAAGGATGCAAGCACTTCTTCTGCCGACTGACTCCGAAGGTTGAGCGACGTGACATGGTCTTCGCCTGCGAATGCCATCAGACTTTTCACTGCACGGGGATGACATGCCACGATGGTGGTGCCGGCGATGTCATGCACTTCTGCGGATTTGTTCTCGCACAGTTCACAGAGGTCGCTGATCAGTCGGACTTCCAAGCCTGCCTTCTGAGCGGCGGTCGCCATCTTGACCACTTCATCCTTGTCGATGAATGTCCGGGAGGAACATGTGCATATAGTTATCTTCTTCATTTGATATGTCCTTATCTATAACCTATAACCCATAACTTTTAGCCCTTAGCCTTTACCCTCTAATGACTTGTCATCCAGTTCTTGAATTCTGCTGCCTTGTTCTTGCTGACGAAGAGCGGTTCGGGAAGTTCGATGGGCATGCTGACGAGCAGACGGCTGTCGAACCACACCACAATTTCCTTCACACAGTCGCGCGCCACGATGTACTGTTTGTTGGCACGGAAGAACTTCGAGGGATCGAGACCACCGGCAATGGAGTCGAGCGAACGGCTATAGAGCATCATCTGTCTTGACTTCAGGTAGATTTGCGTCTTGCGGTCGGTGCTGTAGATGCACGCCACATCGTCCATGCTGACCGGCACGAGCTTGTCTTTCATAGGCACGAGCAAGGAGGTCGTGTAGTTGCCGGAGCCTGCAGGCCGCATCTTCATCATGCGCTGGAGATAGTCCATCACGTCGCTCTGTGTCCACCGCTTGAACTTGTCGAGTGCACGGGTCAGTTCGGAGGTCTTGATGGGCTTGAGCAGGTAGTCCACACTGTTGACCGTGAAGGCATCGAGGGCGTATTGGTCGTAGGCGGTGGTGAACACGATGGGCACCGTCACCTCCATCTCCTGAAAGAGCGTGAAGGCCGAACCGTCACTCAGATGGATGTCCATGAAGATGAGGTCGGGCGCAGGATGGCTGCTCAGCCAGCGGACTGTCTGCTGAACACTCTCCAACACCTGCAAGACCTCTATCTCGCTGTCTATTTCCTGCAACATGGCGATGAGATTCTCGCTCGCCGCAGTCTCGTCTTCTATAATCAATATTCTCATGATTCCAAGGGTAATATGACTTTAAATGTTTGCTCCGTTCTCTCCACACGGATCTGCCGATTCATCAGCAGCATGAAGCGCTTCTCCAGATTGGTCAGTCCCGTGCCGTGTGTCTCGGGCTTGTACTGCTTCGGATACATCGGGTTGATGACCATCAGTTCCTTCGCCTCGTTCATCACGATGTCCACCCGCATCCTGTGTTCGCTGTCTATCATGTTGTGCACGGTCACGTTCTCAATGAGCGGCAGGAGTGCCAGCACGGGAATGGAGAGGTTCATGCAGTCGGCTGGCACGTCGATGTGGACGTCGAGCTTGCCTGCATACCTCACCTCCATCACCTCGCTGAACGACCGTGCAAATTCCAGTTCTTCCTCCAGCGTCACCAGCTGTTTGCGCTCGCTCTGCAGGATGTAGCGGAAGATGTCGCTCAGATGGTCGATGTAGCAGATGGTGAGTTTGTCATCCTTCTTGCGGACGAGACTGCTGATGCCGCCAAGCGAGTTGAAAAAGAAGTGCGGATTGATCTGGTTCGTCAGTGCGGTGCAACGACTCTCCAGACTCTCAATCCGGAGTTGCTGCAGCTCCTCCTCCTTCTTCTGATGGATAATGCCCAAGTAGTTCATGAAGCCCAACAGCAATCCCATCATGCCCATGACGATGAACTGGAACGTCAGGATGATGGGGCGTCCGTCGAAGCCTGTGCAGATGAGTGCCGTGATGCCCTTGTAGAGGCCGTATGCCACGATGGTCAATGCCACGTTCGGCAGGATGCGCTTCAACAACGACTGTGTCTTCAGCCAGCGCACATTGAACAGCAACAGTCCCATCGAGAACGCCCAGAAGAGCAGGAAACGGATGAGCATGTTGTCGATGTAGCAGACACGTCCATCGGCTGGCACGCAGTCCCAGTCCCAACTCAGGAACAAGAGGTTGGGATAGCTGACGAATGCCGTGCACACCAGACTGGCCAGCAGAATCTTATTGAAGGATTTATCGTATTTCATTCTTGGTAAAGTACTTTCAAGACCGTTTTACGCCACAAAGTTAAGAATTAATCTCCGTGCTTCACGACAAAAGTGCATAAAAACGTAAAATCGGCTCATCATGCCGATTTTACGAATCTATTAAATAACAAATCAAACCAATCTATGTGTCGGATTGGGTCGCCCGGGCTGTAAGTATCGCCATGCCAGCACCTCATCGGTGTATTGGCCGTCAATCGCCTGGACAAGCACTTCGCGGATGAGCTCGTCGAGATGCTCGGGCGTGGTCTCGACACGGGCATTGATGATGAGCTTCACGTTATCGCTCGTGCCAGCCGAACCACGCAGTTGCAGGGTCGATGCATCGCCCGTGATGTTGCCGACAGCATACTGCTTGCCATTCTCGGCAATGACCTTGACATGTCCCACACGCAGCCGCTCCTTCTTGATGACTTTTGCGATGCCCGTCATGATGTCCTTCAGCACCGTGTCCCAATAGACATTCTGTCCGGAGAGGGCGACTGTGCCATTGAGCCAACCCAGCACCGCCTCGCCGTGGGCATACTTGTCGTAGTCGATGTCGAGAATCTTCGTGCCCTCGCCCTGACGGTTCGCCACTTCCTTGAACCACTCTCGGATGCCCGTGCCGTTCATCGTGCTGCAGGTCATCACCATAGTATGGTGTAAGCAGGCCTGTGTGTCCTTCACAAGCTTCTCCAGCTCTTCGTCACTCAACAGGTCAGTCTTGGTGATGAGAATAACCTCGCTCTCCTCCAACTGCTTGCGGTAGATGTAAG
>JAEEGH010010827.1_pt1 | contig 20826 bp, 14 predicted proteins | sample 9134181 | NCBI WGS metagenome assembly JAEEGH01 (sample SAMN16246544, study PRJNA631951) | gut metagenome | biome: gut microbiome; feature: rumen; material: DP-attached | host: Bos | place: Iran: Karaj | collected 2018-10
GCCGGGAGAATCAGTTTAAATATAACTTTTTGTTTCATCATTTTTCGTTTGTTTTCCCTCGTTTAAAGCACTGCCAATCAGGTATTTTTGGCAATTCGGCCGCAAAGGTACGACAATTTTCTGACATGAGCAAACAATACTCTGAAAATGTGACGTTAAAGAATTGATTCCGCTATTCTAATCCATATAACACAAAAAGCGGAGCGACTTTCACAAGCCACTCCGCCTATTCACGTTAACAAATATCTATACCGTCTTTCGACAGGAATAGTCTTTTCTAATTGTCACCTATCTGACATAGGTCACTTTTAACTTTTCATTTTTAATTTTTCACTCGGAGCAAAGCTCCTCATCACCATCTCTCCCAAGCGCTGCGAGCGATGATGGTCGTCTCGTCGCTGATGATTTCGCGGGCAAAGCCGTCGCCGCCGTTCAGCGACTGATATGTGTCTTGTTCGTACGTCCGCGATTCGGCGCTGTAGCTGCTCATGCACATGATATTCTCTGCGTTCAATGCCATTACGACGCAGGAGGGAGCTATATATGTCTTTTTCATAGTTTCTGTTACTTTAAGATTTGTCCGTTGATGCCATATTTCATGCCGCCTTTCACGATCTCAATTTTGCCGTTGACGAAGTATATGCCGTCTTTCGGGCTGTCCTGCTCCGTCTCTTCGAGCGTTGTCACTCCGGTGAAGTCATCTTCGTCGAAGAAGAATGAGGGACGTGCGTTGTTAGAGGGAATGCGGAGGTAGCAGCGATTGTAGCCTATCGTACGGCCACTCACGCTCTTGTAGAAGCCAACCTTGTCATCCTGCTTCTGCAGGAGGTAGTTGTTTCCTTCGGGAACGCCCTTAACTTCTGTTCCCACATTGCCCACGAGGAGATTGCCCGTTGTGGTGACGAGATCTTCCTGACTGTTCGGGACATGCAACCCGATGAGATGAGTTCTCGGGTATCCGTTCTCTGCATAGAGAATCACCGGAGTGTTGGCGGGAATATTGTTGCTCAGGGTCTTCATTTCCAACACGCCTCCCGACGTTGTCCCCGTGCATGTTGAGGCGGTTACACCGTCCGGAATGGCCACCTCAAAGGGAGCGCAGAAGGTGCCGTATTGCACGTCTTGGCGCACTTCCATCACTGCTACGCTGAGGGGTGTGGTCTCCTCTGTGAGGCGCCACAGTCTGAAGTTGTCGATCTTGAACCATGTCTGATTGGGAGCATCGCTCGTTGCCACGCCGATATTTATGGGGTTGCCGTCGCTGCTGAAGTCCACGGAGATGGTCTGCATGGGATAGTTGTCGCCGGTGCCGTTTTTCTCGACCTGTTCCATGAAATAGCCGCAGTTGTTACCCGCAAAAACGCGTTGGTGGCCGACACGGTCGCTGCCGTTGTTGCTGGCGTGCATATCCACTGTCAGGCGGTAATTGCCGGCCGGCAGCGTGATGCTTTGCGAGATGGATGCGGGCATCACGCCTCCGTCCCACACGCCGAAGATGTACGTGCCGTCAGTGGCCTGCGGATCGCCTCCTCCGCTCCCCACGTTGATGCCCCACCAAGCCGTGTTGCTGACGACCGTCCAGCCTGTTGGATTCTCCTTAAAGAGCGTGCGATTGTCGGCCTCGAAGCTGGGGTTGATGATATATGTGGCGGTCACATCCTCGCGATAGGGATATTGGCTTCCGAACAGGTATTTGGCCAGTCCGTTGTATTTGTCGTTGATTTCCTTGTCGCTGTAGAAGCCGATGTCACTGATGGTTCCGCCATTTCCATCGAGCGCGGTGAGACCCGCTGCCGTCACCAGCTTCCAGTCGGCATCACGACCGTTCAATGTGATTTTCTCTCCCGTGTTGTCCCGGAACCAGCTGAAAACGCTATTGATGCATTCCATATTCCATATATAATACTGACTCCCGCCGTAGGAACAGATGTAGGAGGGAGGCACCTGCCCGTTGTTGTGTCCGTTTATCCACCAGAGGTAGGTGTCTCCGTCTTTTGTCGATAAATTGGAGCCTTTTATTAAAAACCAGCGTTCGTCGCCTGTGATGTAATACTCGCCGTTGAGGCTTTCCTTCATCTTGAAGGCCACATTGTTTTGCCCTGTGGCTGCAATCTTGAAGTAGCCGTCGCCGTAGGAGAAGCGATCCTGTGGAGCCCTGGCGTTGTCAGTGGAGACGTAATCGCTCGGGTTAAAGGCATAGCGTGTCTGCCCCGTTGCTTGTGCTGTTCCATAGAGCATCAGCGCAAGCGTTAAATAAAGAATGTTTTTTTCATAGTTATTAGTATTTAAAAACCGTTTTGCGCCGCAAAGTTCTTTATTTTTTGTTGTTTTGTCGCAAAAGGATTGTTGATTCAGACATAATATTTGAAGAAAACTGTCTTTTTGGGGCATTTCATCGGATGTCTTTCACAATGAGATTATTGGAAGAAAACAGCGGAGCGACTTTCACAAGCCACTCCGCCGGTATTGGATTACAGGTGCCTAACTGTCACCTGTCAATTGTCACCTGTCAACTGAGGAATCACCATTCTTCCCAAGCATCGGGAGCGTCGATATTTTCCTGGACTACCTCGCGAGCAAGGTTTCCGCTAGTTACTGTTGTCTGTTCGCCATATCCAGGAGACTGAGCAATCAATGTCTCCAGGTTGATGCTAACGACTGTGTTTTTAGGTTCAATATATGTCTTTTTCATGTTCGTATTGTTTTTTGGTATGCTCCCTCGGGCCGAAACCCGAGAGAGCTATACCTTATTATATATTAGTTCAACTTCTGTCCGTTAGCGCTGTACTTCACGCCATTCTTCACAATGACAATCTTACCGTTCTCGAGGAACTTGCCGTCCTTTACGCTGTTTTCTGCTTCTGCTGCCTCAATGGCATTGATTCCGGTTGCATCATCATCCAACCAGAAAGCAGCGCGGGCACCTGAACTGGGGGGAACTGGCAGGTCAGATACGGGAATATAAGCAGTATTGGCACCCACGGTAAATGCATTTGCATTCTGATAGAAACCGAGAGACGGCGAACCCATCAGCACCCAACCGGTTTCGGCAGGAATCACAGTAGCTTCGGTTACACCTTCGAGGATGTTGTCATTAACATCGGTATTGCTGGTGGCTACTACAGGAATTGACGCAGTTCCGGCATCGCCTTTCAGCAACAAGCCGGTGTTAGCGGGAACGGTGCCACCCTTTACGGAAATCTTCGTCAGCACGCCGGCATTACCGCCAGTCACGATATATGCATCCGTCAGACCTGTAGCGTGTTCAAGATCAAGAATATACGGGCTACAATATGTTGCCCATCCGGCAGCAGAGATGGACTTGGAAACACTCTCTATTCTGTACAAATGCCAGTCGTCACAACTTGCCCATTTATTAGTTTTATTCAGTCCGGCATAGAATCCTAAACGGATGTCTGTTGTCTCTGTTATAGTGAAGGTTGCTGTCTGTGTGCTGAAACCATAGCCTAAAGTGCCTGCGCTCTCACCATCGCCTAAGGCATCTGTATTAGCAGTAGCAAGGTCGCCAGACTTCCAAGGATCCGTGTTCACATATACCCAACTGTTACCATCTGCTGCACCACGTGAATTGACTGTAACGGTGTATGTGCCTGCAGGCAGGGCATAAAGAATTTGATACGCATCCATATTGTAGTTGTAGGCATCCAACACTACAAAATCGGGAGCACCCGTGTATTTCGTTCCCATCGTATGTGTAGAAGTACCTATCCAATCTGTTGCATCCTCCACTTTAGCATTACGGATAACGCCGGTAACGTCACGAACTCCATCGGTCAATACACCGTTGGTGACATGATATGAGGTGTTGAAAGTATACACTTCCTTTGCAGTAGAGAAGGATTTCTCATCAATAGCTGTTGCAAAAGCTGTCGATGTGTCATATTTCTTGCAATCGAGAATTGCAATCTCCACATCAGTAAGGTCATTAGTTTTATCCAATACCATGTAGTCAAGGTAACGTCTAGGAGTTTGACTTCCCATAGTTGCCCAAATGCGAATATAACTTTCAACAGGAATTACAGCACCCTCAAGTGTTCTTATTCCCTCCGTTCCATTTTCGTATGTTACAGTTCCAAGTGCTGTCCAGTTTATTTTATCTAAAGAATAAGCAATTTGGTAAGTGTCCGAGTAGCTGTCATTCCACTTGATTCCGTTTATCGAAATAGAATATTCACCGGGAGAAACCTTTGTCGTGGTAACGGCATTGGCATCGCCATACAGTGTCTTAGCACTGCCATTAGAAGCCGCAGTTCCACTATATGTGTTGTATGTTCTGGAATAGGTCATATTCTCTGCCTCGAAGAAATAGTCTATATCATCAACTGCGGTAAATGCAACATTATTCGTTGCCGTAGTGATTGCCTTTCCATAAGTTGTCCCATCGGCAACATACCACTGGTCATCCACATTGATGTATTTATTCCAGTACACAGTGGTGCTACCATCAAAGTATGCCGTGCCCGAAGCGAGCGTTGTCAAATCTGTTCCACCCACCTGAGCCTTAACGGTGTAGGCTGTACTTTCATACTTGTCATAAGTAACGGTAAATTCCGCTGCACCATCGTTGGTTACAGTGGTTCCGCCACCATCAGTCTTGTAAACATACTTGTAGCCCCCTGCAATAAATGCAACCTTGTCAGCATCGCTTGCACCCACTTCGGAGTCAACTTCATCATTACGAACCTCGTCGTCCTTTATTGTGGCACCATTACCATCCTTAAAATGAACGGTGTAGTTTGCATTGGTGACATCGGGAAGATCGCCATCTTCCACCGCACGCAAAACTACATTATCAATCGCCATGAAGGAATACCAACGCTTGGTTTGGAAAATCATATTGCCCAAACCGCCCTTGGCGCTTTTTACCGTTATACGCTGTCTTTCAAAAACAGGATTTCCCCCAGCTTTTGGTGTAACAGTAAGATATAAATAAGAGGCAGATTTTGTTAACTTAAAGGTATACCATGTACTTTTGGTTAATGTTACGGTTTGGCTTTCCAAATGATTAATTCTCCATGTTGTACCATTTACTGCAGTTTGATATAATGTTAGCATATGACCATCTTCCGATTCATTGCCTCCACCATTTGCTGCGTCATTTATATGGAAGAAAGAACACTGATTATTACCACCATTCAATTGTAGGTCAAAAATCATTGTAAAATCATCTGACGAGGCAAAATCGATACCTGCTGCCGCCTTATTGCTCACAGTAGAACCTGTAATCGTTGCACCGTTGTCGCCAGTACCAACAGCATTCACTGTTAAATATCCACCTGCATTCATGTCAACGGTATAGCGACCGACATTACCCGATGTCCAGTCCGCAATACCGCTGGAATAATCTTGAGATACCGGCGTGAGTTCTCCCCACGCATTTCCTGTGGTTAGCAGCATTAACGCTGTCAATAAAAGTAGTAATTTTTGTTTCATGATTTTAAATTAAGTTGTTTTTTTTGTTGTTATTGTTTTCTTTTTTTGTCTCATCCAAACGCTGTCAAGCATTTTGTTGTATTATTCACGGGCGATTTGTCGATTGTTCCTCTTCATTGTCAATAGGTTATATGTCCATCCTTACGACTGCCTGTTCATGCCGCATCAGGGCATATCATCCCATTCTGTCGGGCGATAGAACGGAACATAAAAAAGCCCCGTCGTTAAACGGGGCGATATTTAGCAAAAAATGTTTACAAGGATTGAGAGCGCAAAGCCTATGGTTTCATATATCTGCCTTCAATCTGTCTTTCCCTTTTGTATAATGTCTCTCTCCAAGTCCTCAAGCATTTTTAAAACCTCATCATCTGACATCTGTGCCTCATTTTCCCATCAGCGGCAGTAGTTAAGAAATTCTTAACAACTGAATCACCATCCAACTCGTTGTCTTTTAAGATGTTTGCTATATGCATGCTAATGTTTGGCTTAGAGGTGGCAAAAAGTTCTGCCATCTGTTGCTGGTTAAGCCATATTTTGCCGTCCTTAGCAAAGAGTGCAACAGATGCACGGCCATCTGCGGTGCGATATATGATAATGTTCTGCTGTTCGTCCATCCGAGGATTTATTGAGAAGTTCCTTTTTAAGGTCTATATTTTGCAAAAGTACGATATTTTTCTGATTCAAGCAAATAATCACGCGAAATTATCGCAAGAAAAAGCGGAGCGACTTTCCCAAGCCACTCCGCTCGAACTACGTTAACCATGCGTTTCCGTTCCTCCGCCATCCAGCGGTAGAGCGTATCCGTATATCATGGCCTTTTTTGACCAAATTTACCAAAAAAATAACCAAAAAAGTGTTTCCAAACATTATTTTTTGGCAAAAAAAACGTGTTTCCAAACATTATTTTTAGGACAAAACGCATGTTTCCAAACATTTTTTCTACCTTTGTGTCGAAAAAACGAATTTACAGTCCATGGAAGAGCAGATTTCCTACCTTTTTGAGATATTCCACCGTCGGCTCTCTGCCACTCCGACGTCCTTCTTTCGCTATCTCTACAACCAGATAGATTGGGAGGACACGCTCATCGGCATCAAGGGGCCCAAAGGAAGCGGTAAATCCACATTGTTGCTGCAACACATCAAAGAGACCTTTGGAGGAGCAGAACTGGAGAAAGTGCTCTACGTCTCGTTGGACAACCTCTGGTTTAGCAGCCATGATATACGTGATGTGGTGGATTACCACTACGCTCATGGCGGCACGCATATTTTCATTGACGAGATTCACTATTATAAACATTGGCAGACGCTCCTTAAGAATCTCTGCGACGATTTTCCGGGCCTTCATATTGTTTACACCGGTTCTTCCATGTTGCAGATTGACAGCAGCGAAGGAGATCTCTCCCGCAGGCAGACGATGTATGAAATGCGCGGTCTCTCGTTTCGTGAATATTTGGCTTATGAGAACATCTTGTCCTGTGACCCCGTTTCCCTCGATGAGCTTCTCTCCGAGCATGTTGCCATCGCGTCGCGGATTCAGGAGAGCGGGCGCATTCTGGAGCACTTCCACAACTATCTGAGGGTGGGCTATTATCCGTTCTTCAAGAGTGTGCGCAGAGGTTACTACCAGCGCCTGCAAAGCGTTGTCAATCAGGTTATCGACGTCGATTATCCTAATATCGACGAGGTCACCGTTTCCACCTGCCGCAAGACGAAAAAGCTGATGATGATTTTGGCCGAACGGGTTCCTCAGATGCCTAAGATGAATGAACTTTATCGCGAGCTTGAGACTGATCGCAACCAGGGGCTTAAGATGCTTTATGCGCTCCAGCGCGGCGGTCTGCTGATGCTTCTCGGCGACAACACCAAGAGTCTGGACAACCTCTCCCGTCCGGACAAGATATATCTCAACAACCCCACGCTGATGTATGCGCTCACCCCTCGTGTTGATGTTGGCACTCTGCGTGAGACATTCTTCCTCAATCAGGTGTCCCAGTCTCATGACGTACGCTATCCTGTCGCCGGAGACTTTTTTGTTGACCGCCGTTTTCTTTTTGAGGTTGGCGGCAAAGGAAAGACTTTCGAACAGATCAAGGACCAGCCGGACAGTTTCCTGGCATTAGACGACACAGAGGTTGGTCGGGGCAACAGAATTCCCCTTTGGATGTTTGGCTTGCTCTATTGATGCCGTTTTGGCCCGTTTGTGACGGCGATTTTGTGGCATATTTTACGATTTTGATTCCTGGAGTTATCAAAAAAGCGAAATTAACCACATTTTTTTAATATTTTTTTAGGAAAAGTGAGCTTGTTTCGTAAAGAAAATCTATCTTTGCATTTGATATGCGACTATGAATGCGCGTGTAAGGCGCTCATTTGTTGCGAAAAACGAAAAATAGCACCGAAGTGTCGGTGTTTCAGGAAGAAAGCCAGGAGCAAGCGTGCTCCGGAGCAAAACGACGAAAAAATCGGACAACGGCAAACATCCTGAAAGATAAGACGTTACTGCTCCAACAAAACGCCCGATAGAATGGGAGAAACCGCATGAATACTAGCGACATCCGAGGACAAAAAGGCCGAAATGAACGAGTCGGATTTCTCACTCATTTGCAACGTGAATAATGATAAAATTAAACAACATAGAGTCAAGCACAAAAAATGCAATAAACAAAGAATCTATTCATTAAACCAAAGAAAACCTATTTAAATAACTAACTTAATTAATTAAACTATGAAAAGAAAATTATTTCTTTTATTGTGCGCACTGCTGACAATGATCGGGGTGCAGGCACAAAGTTGGACTGTCGGTGCAGAAGTGGCAGCCGGAGATTATTATCTTTACAACATTGGTGCCGACAGGTATTTAAGCAATGGTGCTTCATGGTCAACTCACTCAGTGGTTGATGGTCAAGGAGTTGTTATTACCGTTGAAGTTAAAAGTGGGAAGTATGCTTTGAAATCAAATGTTGGAGGTGGAGCAGGTCCGTATGTTTGGGGAGACTGGACAAACAATGACAATGGCGATAATGGATGGTATTTTGCAAAGGTAGATTGTGATGGATACACCAACGCTTATACACTTCAGCAGACCAATGCTGAAGGAACATTCCTTTATTGGGGTAACAATACAGGAGCATGGGGAAATGAAGTGTATGGTTCTGGCGCATCGGCAAATGGGAAAAATTCTTATTGGCTTCTTATCCCTAAAGCCACTCGTCAAAACTTAGGAGCAGCTTCTCCAAGCAATCCGTTAGATGTTACTTATCTCATTGGAGACCCTGATTTTGAAAAACGTGTTTCTAATAACACTGATGCTACGCCCAAGGATGGTTCTGGCCAGACATCACCTTCCTGGACATGTGGTGGTTTCTATCGTAAGTATAGTGAACAAGCTGTTGCCAGTGGTATATTTTTTGAGAAATGGTCTGGTAGCGGTCTAACCACAGCGGACAAAATATATCAAAGTCCTACTTTAAAAGCCGGAAAATATCGCCTTACGGCAAGCGCAACATCAAGCTGTACAAAGGCATATCTCTACGCAGGAACCACAAAAACACAGATTCCTAATGCTGTGGGGATATACGCAGTAGACTTTACTGTTGCCTCAGAAGGTGCTGTTGAGCTGGGTGTTCAAATAGAAGCTGGTGGAACAGGTAAATGGGTTGCTTTCGACAATGTACGCCTTTACTATCTTGGCAACGACGTTTCATCCAAGATTACTAATCCTAACTTTGACAGCGATGCAAGTGGCTGGACAGGTGCAGGTACTCATGGAAATAGCGAGATTGAATTCTATAACAATACTGACGGCTTTGATATGTACCAAGATATTTCAGGTCTTGATGCTGGTATCTATGCTGTTGAACTGCAGGGCTTCTATAGAAATGGCGCTGGTATAGATGAAAAGCGTGCTAAGGCTCAAGAGTCATTGCTTGCCTCAATATATGCAAAGGGTAAAGATGATGTTGAACGCTCTACTTCATTACTTTCCATATACGAAGAAGCTGGTAAAGTGACAGCATACGGTAGCCTTTTTGGCGACATCCCAAATTGGATGAATCAGGCACAGGATTTTATCTCTGCCGGTTATTATAAAGACAATAAAGTTATTGTTGAGGTTGGCGCTGCTGGCACGCTCCGTATTGGTGCAAAGAAGACTGGTGGAATTAGTGCTGACTGGACAATCCTCGATAACTTCTCGCTGACAAAATTGAACTATGCTTCGTTAGCAGAAGCTTATGCTGCAGAATGGACGGCACGCAAAACAAGTGCTCAAGCATTACTAAATAATGGCGATTATTCAAATATCGTTAGTGGTTCAACTCAGAGAACCGCTCTCTCATCTGCTGTATCAGCAACTCCTTCTGATTTGGCAGGATATATCTCTGCTCTTGCCGCTTTGCGTACTGCTGTCAATAATTTCAAAGCAGCAAAATATGCCTATAATCTCTATGCAACCAAGGCTGCTGCTGCTACAGAGGTTTATGACGCTGAAGGCACTACATATATCAATGTTACAGGTGAAGAGAAAACCACGTTTAATACTGCATATACAACATATGTAAGCAGTTTCTCTCCTGCAACAAATAATGCAGAAAACTATTATAATGCCGCTGTCGCAATAGGCAGTGCAACAGATGCATTTACTGACGAGACCATTAAGAATAATTACAATGAATATGCTGCTGAAGTCGCAACAGCTACGTTGCTTGAAACGGATGCTTCTGGTGTAGCTACTCCAACGACTTCTTCGGCTGCCCTGACGGCTGCACATTCTATTAATGTTCTGAACTACAACAAGATTGTTGCAGAGGAGTACGACGATGTATCTGGATCTACACTTGGTGCGTGGACAGACACCAATGTTGGCGAACGTAGTGGTCAGCATTGGGACGGTACGAATGAATCTAAATACTTTGAGATGAACAGTGGTTGGGGAGACACAAGTTGGAATATGTCTCGCAGTCAAACTGTAAATCTTGCAGCAGGTAAATATATTCTTAAGGTTGCATGTCGTGTGTCAACTTATGCTAACGCCACACTTAGTGTAATTGTTGGTGGTAATACTATTTCTACAATCTCTGGTCATCAGGGAGATAATGGTAAGGGTATTACGACTTCAGGGGTGGCTTCTTATAACGAAGGTACTTTTGCAAACACAACGGGTCGCGGCTTCGAATGGAAGTATATTCCTTTCGAACTCGCAGAAACAGGAAATGCAACACTTTCATTCTCTGCTGAAGGACATGCACAATATCAATATGTCAGCTTCACCAGCCTTGCTCTGCTTACTGACCCGAAGGTTGCAGCACGTACATCTTTGTTGAATAAGATCAATGAGGCAACAGGAGCACGCAAATCGGCTAATGAAGGTACGGGTGTCTTCCAAATTCCTGCCGCTGCTGGTACGACCTTCAGTGGAGCTATAGATGCGGCACAGGGCGTATACGATGACGATGACGCCGATCTTGGTGATATCACAAGTGCAACCACCACATTGAACACTGCTATCGGGACCTACGAGTCAGCAGAACTCAACGCTCCCGATGCCGAGAAGCGTTACTGCTTTGTTGTTGCCACCACAGGACACGCGCAGACAGGAAAAGCATTTGGTATTGCACTCGGTGAGACCAGTGATAGTAATCCTACTGGTTATACCATTAACACCGGTAACACGACCAATCAGAGCGTGGCTTTCACACACGTATCAGGCAACACTTACAATGTTAGCTTTGAAACTGCTGCAGGTACAACATACATGACCTATGGTACAACAAACGAAAGCACTGCCGATTGGTCAGACAGTCAAATTCAGGCAACAACAGACGCAGAAAAGAAAGGCAACTTTGTGATTATTGCCACAGACAAGGCAAATGTATTCAACATCCAGAATACCCTCACCAACACAACGATTGCATGTCAAAGCGGTGGCAACATATACACAGAGGCTGGTAACGCAGACTTTACTCTTGTAGAGGCCACTTCTGCCACCATGCAGGTTTCCGGTACTGCCAAGATGGGTACATTCTGTGCTCCCTTCGATGTTGCCATTCCTGATGGCGTAACTGCATACGAAGCTTCTATGTCTAGCGATAATTGGGTACACCTTGAGGAAATCGAGGACGGTGTTATTGATGCCGGCACTCCTGTTATTCTGTCGATAACTGCTGACGATACATTCTCGCAGACTTTCTATGGAGTAAATACTGCAGAAGATCCGGATGATAGCGGTGTGCTTAAGGGACTCTATGTAGCAGAGACCAAGGAGTCTGGAGAGAATCCCTACTACATTATGCAGTATTCTGACGGTAAAACAGCCTTCTTCCGCGTTCCCACCGGACAAAGCAGAAACTTGGGCGCAAACCGTTGCTACCTGCAGCCGGAGAGTAATCTAACTCCTGCCCGTATCGCTATCGGCGGCGAGGATGATGATTTTACTGCCATCGACGAGCTTAAGGCCATCGAGGCTGAAGCCAAGACCATGAAGGACGGCAAGTACCTTGTGAAGGGTCGCATCGTCATTGTGAAGAACGGTAAGGCATTCGATGCTAACGGTCAAAAGTTGAAGTAATATATATAAGGTAAAACTCCTCCCGGGTTTCGGCCCGGGAGGGAAAAACGAAATCGAATGAAAAAGAAATATATTAAGCCTGAACTTCAAGTAGTGAAAGTTGAGGTGTGCAAAATGATTGCAGACAGTATCTATAAGGGAGATGATAGCCAATACGGTCAAGGTGAAGGTAATGGTACTTCCGACTTGCCTACGTATAGTGATGATAACCTCGGTCGCGAAGTCGTTCGCTCTCGCGGAGCCTGGGAAGAATGGTAATTGCACGGAGCAAGCTCCGAGGTAAGAGGGAAGATGTAAGAAGTAAGAGAGATTCCAACATCGTCTCTAAACTTTAAACACTAAACTCTAAACTTTATAATGAAGGCTATATTTTTCGTTTGTTAATATAGTTGATTAGTTAACGTAGTTTGAGCGGAGTGGCTTGGGAAAGTCGCTCCGCTTTTATTGTATTTCTGCTGACAAAAATAAAAAAATAAAACTTTTTAAAGAAAATTCGGACTATATTTGCGGGGAAAAGAAAATATCCCTATATTTGCAGAAAAAGAATATGCCAACAATACTGCTTGCCTTCGGACTAAGATTCTATTTCTACTCAGAAGAACACTCGCCAATCCACGTCCATGTGGAAAACGGAGACGGGAGGGCGAAATTTGCGCTAGATCCACAGATAACGCTAATAAAGAATGAAGGAATAAAGCCGAAGGACCTCAAAAAAGCACAAATAATGTGCGAAACCTTTAGAGAAGAGTTTATTGAGAAATGGAAAGAACACATGGACAATAAAGATTAAGGGGTTATGGAGAAAATTTCTAAAGTATGGTTTGAAGAAGGGAGAATCTATGTTTTGACGGATAGTGGCAACACCTATAGTCGTCCGCTTGAGGCATTTCCCACATTGAAAGAGGCTGGAGAAAGAGAACGTCAGGACTTTAAGATAGGAAAGTTTGGCGACGACATCAGATGGGAGATTTTGGATGAAGATGTTCATATCTCCAGTTTTTATGAAACGGCAGAGCCCAATCCTGAGAACGAAGTGGGTAATATCTTCAGGCAATTTCCTCAGCTGAATGTTTCTGAGATGGCAAAGTATATCGGGATCAATAAAAGTCTTTTGGCAAAGTATATCTATGGAATAAAGAAACCGAGTCCTGAGCGTTTGGAACAAATAAGATATGCCATTCACTCATTCGGAGAAAAACTTGTTGCAGTTTAAAATCTCTGGAGTCTCTCATAAACCAAAACATCACCAATACCGGCGGAGTGGCAGCAATGTCGCTCCGCTGTTTTTTTGGAAAAAAAGAGATGTCGAATTACTCCATCTGATTGATGTAGTTGAGCAGAAAATCCTCTATCCCGATATAGAGAATACCTGCCTCATCGTGCCAACGGATGATGCGATCCCGCACAACAACGATCTTCACAAACGAGTCGTTAATCTTCGTGAGAGAGTTGATCTCCTGCAGCCGTTTGCTCTCCTCCGCCACGGTCAAGGCGGACTGAATATAGTAGCGGGCATGACCTTGGTGACACACGAAATCTACCTCCAAAAGCGAACGTTGACGTTTGCCGTCGTCACCCGTAAACGTCGTCTCTACAACACCGACATCCACACTGAAGCCCCGAGCCGTCAACTCGTTGTAGATGATGTTCTCCATGATGTGGTTCTCTTCCTGTTGGCGGAAGTTCAGACGTGCATTGCGCAATCCGACATCGCTGTAGAAATATTTCTGTTGCGCCCCGATGTATTTACGCCCTTTGATGTCGTAGCGCATCGCTTTCTTCAGGATGAAGGCATCGATGAAACAGTCGATATACGCAGCAATGGTGTTGTGCGAAATGTTGACGCGTCTCTCTGACTTAAAGGTGTTCTCGAGTCTGGTGGTGTTCGTAAGACTCCCTACAGAAGATGCCAGAAAGTCCAACAAGTCTTCCAAGACATCCTTGGATCCCTTGAGGCTGTTACGCTCAATGACATCGGTGATGTAGGTGCGCTCAAAGAGATCGTGCAAATAAGCCGCTTTGTCCGCATGGCCTGACTTACTCATCACAAAGGGCATGCCGCCATACATCAGGAATTCAGTCCACGCCATTTGCTTGTCGCCCTGATAGGCGGACACAAACTCATCATAACATAGCGGGTTGATGCGAATTTCCTCGCCCCGATCCTTGAATTCGGTCAAGATGTCCACAGAAAGCATCCTGGAGTTGCTGCCGGTGACATACAAATCAACATTCGGCAGTTTTTTTAGTCCGAGCAAGACGTCCACGAAACCAATCTTCTCGTTCGGGTTATCCGGCAGGTATGGATTCTGAATGCTGTCAACCTTCTGTATCTCATCCAACAGGACATAAAAAAAGCGCGACTGGTCGGCACATTGCTCTCGAATGAACTTGCCGAGCTCCAAAGGATTACGGTAGCGGATGTTGGTGTCCTCATCGAGTGCCATCATGATGATGTCGCGCTCCTTTATGCCCTCGTCGATTAAATGTTGGCGAAAAAGAACATTCAACAGGTATGACTTGCCGCAACGACGTATGCCCGTCACAATCTTAATCATACCATCCTTCTTCCTGGCTATAAGCTGCTTTAGATATCTGTCTCTCTTTATGATCATGGTACAGACTACTTTTGTTACAGTGTCACACTTTTCGTCTGCAAAGATAGCGATTTTTATTTGTAAAGCAATCCGGCTTGCGTACTTTTTTTGTGTTTTGTCACGTTTTTCGTCTGTACGCTTCTCTATCTGTACGTTTCTTGATACTATACCGGCGGAGTGGCAGCAATGTCACTCCGCCGGTATTGTCAGTGAAAGATATCATTGTTGACTATCTCTTGCTTTTACATGTCTGATTTTATAATCCACGCTTTGAAAAAAGGATCTTCTATCTCATAGTCTGTAACACGTATCACGTAGCCGGATTTCATCAAACGTTTAATGGCACTAAATGTTGTACTGGTCGCCAATTGGCGATTTTGCAAAGGGTTATGTCTTTTCCTAAAAACGGTTGACAGTTTTTAGGAAAAGACAAATCCTGTTGCCACGAACGGACATAACGGACATAACGGACAAGCGTTATTTGTGTCCGTTAAGTTCTCAAACGACTCCAAATGTGGCAAAATAAACGAGATTTGGAGCCGGTATAGTGCATTCTTTGTCCAAATGTGCCAAAAAAAACGAGATTTGGAACAAGAATATTTGCAACAATAAAAATAAATACTTACCTTTGTTCCGAAATCGCAAACAAATGCAGCATGAATAAAGATAATCGTATTATTGGCAGAACATACGAGCAGCATATCTTGAAAAATATCTGCGAAGAGAACGAGGCGCGCCTGATTGCGGTGTATGGGCGCAGACGTGTAGGCAAGACCTATCTCGTTAAGTATTTCTTCAACGACACCTTCGACTTCTTCTTCACGGGCAGTTTCGAAACGGCGATGAAAGTGCAGTTGATGCTGTTCAAGGATGCCCTCTTTCAATACAGCAAAGTGGAGCGGCCAATACCCAAGGACTGGTTCGAGGCTTTCGCGCAACTGAAAGAACATCTGTCTGGATTGAACAAAGAACGGGTGGTGGTCTTTTTGGATGAGCTGCCATGGATGGACACGCAGAAATCAAGCTTTCTGGCAGCCTTCAGCTATTTTTGGAACACATGGGGCTCCACCCGCGACGGATTGAAACTGGTTGTTTGTGGTTCGGCCACATCGTGGATGCTTGACAACGTGGTTGGCGACAAAGGCGGTCTGTATGGTCGTTCGTCACGTTCAATATATGTTGCACCGTTTTCGTTATCCGAGGTTGAGCAGTTTCTCAGGCTTCGCAAAGGCATAGTTTGGAACCGCTACCAGATACTGGAAGCCTATATGATTATGGGCGGTATTCCCTACTACATAGATATGCTGGAAAAAGGGCTACCTTTCAGCGTGAACATAGATAATCTGTTCTTTCGTGAAAAAGCACCGTTACGCACTGAGTATGACTTCCTGTTCCGTTCATTGTTCAAGTCTTCTGTCGTCTATCGTCAGGTGGTAGAAGCTGTTGCCACGAAGAATAAGGGGCTTACTCTGAAGGAGATCAAGGAGTCTTTGAACATTGGTGACGGTGGAGGGTTGACAGAGGTCTTGGATAATCTCTGCAAGTGTGACTTCGTACGAAAGTATACACCGTATGGCAAAAAAGAAAAGGGAAGTATTTACCAGCTCACGGATCTTTATTCGCTGTATTATCTCAAATTTATCGGCAATCGTACCGGGCTCGATGAGCACTTTTGGTCTAACATCAAAGAGAGTGCAAGAAATGCCTGGGCAGGCTACGCTTTTGAGCAAGTGTGTCTGCACCATGTCAGCCAGATACGTGGTGCATTGAGCATAAAAGGGGTGTTAACCAATGTATGTTCCTGGTCGTCGCCTAAACAAACAGATAAAGACGGCACAAACTGGCCTGGTGTGCAAATTGACCTTTTACTCTGCCGTGGGGATAATGTGATTGATATTTGTGAGATGAAGTATTGCCAGTCTGAGTATGTACTTACAGAGAAATACGAGCAGCATCTTCGCGAACGGAGTGCCGCCTTTGTCCATTTCACAAAAGCGAAAGAGGCGCTTCACACCGTACTGATCACTACTTACGGGTTGAAGTCAAATCTGTACTCCGGCAGCATTAACGCTGTTGTGACAATGGATGATTTGTTCGCATCTTACGTGTAGTTAACAGACATCACGGAAATAGCGTTCACGTCGTTCCGCCCCATTGCAAGCAAAGGACGCTGGCGCCAAAGGAAAAGACAAGCGTTAATTGTGTCCGTAAACAAAAAAAAGCGGAGCGACATTGCTGCCACTCCGCCTTTCCTTGATTTACTATTTTCTAATTATCAATTATCTGCCTTGCGGACGAGCCGCAGGCGAAGTCAATTGTCAATTGTCAATTGGATAAATTACCATTCCTCCCACGCGTCGGGGGTCTTGATGACTTCGCGAGCACCGAAGTCTTCAGGGAGAGTGATTTTATCGTCTTCGTTGGTACTTAACGTTCCTTGAGACGCATCCATCAAATTTTCTCTCACATTTATGGCAACCACAGTATTTTCTGGTTTGATATATATCTTTTTCATGTTTTTCGTATTACTTAAGGATTTGACCATTAGCGCTATACTTCACGCCATTCTTCACGAGGATAATCTTGTTACCGATAAGGTACTTGCCGTCCTTCAGAGCATTAGCCTCAGGAGCTGCTGCTTCGATAGTATTTATCGCCGTTGGATCATCATCTTCGAAGACGATAGTGAGACGAGCGCCAGAGTTCTTTGCAATCTTCAAGTAAGCCTTGTTGGAAGGAATTGCTAACGTTGCAGGATTGAACAGACCGAATGTCAACGTATTCTTCTTCAGGCCGAAGTAGTTGAAGTCATCATCGGCATCAAATGTTTTGCCGCCTTCGTTCACGAGGAATGCATTGGTTGCAGAGATATCCGCGCCGCTTGCAGCAACGGGAATATTGTAGTCCCCGGATGTTGTTCCCTTCAACAACAGGCCGGTATTTGCCTGAACAGCGTCCGTTACCTGTGTGAAGGTTACGGTGTTTTCACTAACGGATGCTTTGTAGGCTGTCAGACCTTCGGGCAGATTAGCGAGATTCAGAGCGTAAGGACTTGCGAATGTAGCATATCCGTTTGTGCCGAGAGAGGCAGGAACACCTTCAGCATAGAGATGGAAGTCATCGCAACCTGTCCAACGTTCTGTTGGAGGACAAGAATAGAAACCGATTTCTACATCTGCCGTTGCATCAAGAGTAAATGACAGAGTTGTCCAGCTCCAGCCATTTCCAAGTTCACCACCCGTATTGCCATCATGGTGCCCCAGAACACTAACATCAGCAGAACCGCCTTTTACCCATACTTTATATTTGTCCACATCAGCAACATCATCTGATGCACGTGTGGCTGTTTTCAGGGTATAGGTTCCTGCGGGGAGACCGTAAATCTTCTGCTTTCCGTCCGAAGCATCGTTGTTCCAAGCATCAAAATACTTATTATCCGGAGCGCCCGTATACTGCTGGCCAGAGTTGTTGCGAGCATTGTTCCAACGTGAGAAATCTGATACTTGTGCATCAAATATCACCTTTGTAATCTCATTGGAACTAGCATTTTCTATCTGCCAAGCCGTGTGGAAGGCGTAAACTTCCGCTCCTGTAGAGAACGATTGTGCGTCAATAGCTTCAGCAAAGGCTGCAGAAGTCTCATGCTGCTTACAATCGGCGATGGCTTCTGCGACTTCCCGTGCAGCCTCATCTATAATGTATACGCAGTCAACAACCTTACCATTATCACCAGCTGCAGCAACACTAATCGCAGTCGGAGCATCAAGTGTGAATTCTGCACTGGGAGTATGGATGTATCCAAGTGTCGGTGCCGTAAGAATATCTGCCTCACCTGCTTTAAAGACGAAATTTGTACCAGAATTACCCCATATTTGAGCATAAATACGGTATCGGCCAGCGGGCAATTCTACCAAACTCGTCTCGTTGGCAAAATATCCACCGGCGCCCATAGAACAGCGTATACCGGCATTTGATCCATTTCCCACAGTTGCTCCTTCTATATCTTCGCCCTCTGAAAAATATAAAACAAAATTTCGATTTGAGGTATAATTAATGTTTAGAACATCATTATCTGCTGTGGGAATATAATTCTCATATTTAAACCAACCTGTCCCTCCCTGTTGACTAGAGGTGGCATACAATACATTTCCATCTTTCAAGAATTGAGGATAATAGAAAGTCGGAGCATTTTCCCCAGCATAAACAATCCCTGAAGTTATTTGCTTTAACGTACTCTCGCTCGCCTTGGCATTAACTGTATAGCTGTATTTGGGAGCCTCGGAAACTGCGATGTTTTGGGTTATGCCGCCTTCGGGAATTGTTATTGAAGCAGGTTCCCCATCATTTTTCACATATTTCGTTGTGGAAATCCAAAAAGAACTTTCGATTTCAACAATTGTGCCTACGGGCAATGTGCCTGAAGAAGTTTTTACAACACTCTCGCCGTCTTTGTAATTAATCGTATAATCTGCATCATCTCCACTATAATCGCCCTCCGTTGTCGTTATAATGATATCATTGATTATGTCTGCTCTATCTTTGTTGCCACCAACATTATATCCCCATACATTGAAAGTCGCAATTGGGTCTGTATTTGTAAGGGTGGCATAAAAAGTTTGAGACGCATGAGTACCCTTCCCATCTGTATTCACACACTCCACTGTTGATGTTATTTTGCGTAGACTGTAGTCGATAGTAATATCAAAAAGGGTATATCTCTCTTTTATTGGAGCATTGGATGCAGCAGCACCATAAAGTCCTGCCATATCAATATTCAAGGTATTAGCCCCTCCTCCCCAACGAGCAAAAGTAAAATTACATATTACCTCGCCTTCCTCATTCTTTAGGGAAAATCCTGAACCCATTCCGTTCTTATTTCCCCACGCTCTTTTAAACTTCACATTAACAACATCCTTTGCGCCTGCACGCTGAGCTTCTGGTATGGTAATGGTACTTGTGGCGTCATCAAGACTCAGCCAGCCAGCTTGGCTTGCTCTAAATTGTCCCTGACCAATGGTGATAGAATTAACTGTGCCATTAAATACGGTGTTTTCAAGGACAATGTCGTTGCTTGTCTCTGCAGAAGTAAAACTAATGTTTGCATTGGTGGTTACATCACCAGCTTCTCCCCACGCATTTCCCGTCGTTAACAGCATTAACGCTGTCAATAAGAATAGTAATTTTTGTTTCATGATTTTAAATTTAATTTGTTTTGTAGTTTTTATTTATACTTGTTTCAACGTTCTCATTTTCAGTACTCGATGGGCGGAACCTTTTCCCGTTCTATCGGCCGTTTTGTTGGAGCAGTAACATCTTATCTTTCAGGGTGTTCGCCGTTGTCCGATTTTCTTGTCGATTTTGCTCCTGGAGCACGCTTGCTCCAATCTTTCTTCCTATAACACCGACACTTCGGCGCTTTTTTCGTTTTTCGCAACAACTGAACGCTCTAAACGCGCGTTCTTCGTCACATACCAAACGCAAATATAGAAATTCTTTACGAAAGAAGACACTTTTTTCAAAAAAAATATTAAAAAAATGTGGTTAATTTCGCTTATTTGATAACTACAGGAGTCAAAATCGTAAAATATGCCACAAAAACGGCCCTCAATTTCGGGCCAAAACGGCATCAATAGAGCAATCCAAACATCCAAAGGGGAATTCTGTTGCCCCGACCAACCTCTGTGTCGTCTAATGCCAGGAAACTGTCCGGCTGGTCCTTGATCTGTTCGAAAGTCTTTCCCTTGCCGCCAACCTCAAAAAGAAAACGACGGTCAACCCAAAAGTCTCCGGCGACAGGATAACGTAGACAATGTTTGGAAACACGTTTTTTTGCCAAAAAATAATGTTTGGAAACACTTTTTTGGTTATTTTTTTGGTAAATTTGGTCAAAAAAGGCCATGATATACGGATACATCAGAGTGAGCACAGACAAGCAAACGGTAGAGAACCAACGCTTTGAGATCAAGCGTTTTTGCGCACAGGAGTTGATGAACATCGACGGATGGATAGAAGAGAGCGTTAGCGGCACCCGTAACTATCGGGACCGGCGGCTCGGCACGCTGCTCGGACGAGTGAAAAGCGGTGATTTCATCGTTTGCTCCGAACTCTCCAGGCTGGGGCGTTCGCTCTTCATGATCATGGAGATACTGAGTCTGTGCATGAAGAAGGAATGCCGCGTGTGGACCGTGAAGGACGGATATCGTCTGGGCG
>JAEEGH010010828.1_pt1 | contig 20826 bp, 17 predicted proteins | sample 9134181 | NCBI WGS metagenome assembly JAEEGH01 (sample SAMN16246544, study PRJNA631951) | gut metagenome | biome: gut microbiome; feature: rumen; material: DP-attached | host: Bos | place: Iran: Karaj | collected 2018-10
GGCTATGGAGGCGGTGTCCACCTCTTACCATTCCGAACAGAGAAGTTAAGCCCGCCATCGCCGATGATACTGCACCCGTTTGTGGAAAAGTAGGTCGCCGCCAATCTTCTATACCGGGAGTCTCACACGAGGCTCCCTTTTTTTGTATATAGGGTGCAATAAGAGTGCGATGGGTTGTGCGTTATCTAGTATTATTGTTATAGATAAACTAAAGTTGCAACTATTATGACGACATTGACAAAAGATGAATTTAAGGTATTGCTGATGCTCTATGCTTCGAGTATTGACGGCAGTATGCAGGAGGATGAGGTTGAGGTGATGCTTGAGAAAGCGGGTGCGGAGACCTTCAACAGGATGCGGAAACTTTTTCGCAATATGAGTGACTTGGAGGTGCTGCAGTGTATCAATGAGAATAAGGGCAAGTATCTCGCCACTGATGAGGCCACACTGGAACTGATGAACGACATCAGGGCGGTGGTTGATGCCGACGGCCGAAATGCAAGGATAGAGGATTATTTCGTCAAGGCGATAAAAAAGATTTTAGGATAGGAGCGTTTCGTAAGATTCAGTCCTATTTGTGTTTGCGAATCCTTGTGAGATTCGGGGATTATTGTTTTGGCCGTCTCAGAGAGGGCGGTCGAGATGTTAAATATTGTTTATTGAAAAAAAATGTGTATTTTTGCACATTCAATAATATATAAAAATAATTCTTATGAGTAACAAAGAGACTAATTTGTCTAAGGGCAAAGGCCAGTATAAGTGGCAATACTGCTCGTTGGGAGGTACCAAGCGCGTGTGCATTAACCGTGGCGAGGATATAGCCCATTTGGCCGAGTTGGACCAGAAGTTGTGGACGGTGCTGAGCTGTCCTGTCAAAGGGCTCGAACTGGACGAGCGTACGCTTGATTTAATTGATTACGACCGTGACGGCAAAATCCGTGCCGACGAGGTTATCACCGCCGCTGAGTGGCTGTGTTCGGTCGTGAAAGATAAGAATAAGATTCTTGAGGGGCACGATTTTATCGACCTCGCCGATTTTAATACCGACAACGAGGAGGGCGTGCAGTTGCGTGACTGCGCTGCCGAGGTGCTCAAGATTATGGGTCTGGAGAAGACCACCATCACGCTTCCCGAGTTGGATGAGTTTCTTAAGGATTATGACGAGAATGCTGCCAAGGCTCTCGAGGATACGCTTGAGAACCTCTCTGTCAGTGTTGCACCATACGGTGCCAACAGCGACGATGCCGTCACTGCTGTCGATGCTATCCGCGACAAGGTGACCGACTTCTTCCTCCGCTGCAAGTTTATCCAGTTCCACGGCGATTGCGCCGCCGCGCTGGATGTGTCGGCTGAGAAGGTGGCTGAAATCAGCGAGAAGAACTTCGCTACCAATATCGAGGAAATATCCAAGTATCCGCTCAGCAAACCCCGTGCCGATGCACTGCTACCCATTAAGGGGGGTATCAACCCTGCTTGGCAGGCTCAGTTTGCGAAGGTCAAGGAGCTGGTGCTCGACGTGGACTATCCTGACAAGGATAACCTCACCGAGGAGGAGTGGAACACGGTGGTGAAGAAGCTCAACGACTATGTCGCCGCCAAGGACGAGGAGACCAAGAATATCAACGATGGTCATGAGGAACGGCTCACCAACGAGCACGATGTCATTAAGCCACTCGAACGCTTGCTCCACCTCTATCGCGACTTCTATACGCTGCTGCGCAACTATGTGGCGATGATAGACTTCTATAATAAGGAAGTCCCTGCTTCGTTCCAAGCAGGTCAGCTATATATCGACTCTCGTCGCCTCGACCTCTGTTTGAAGGTGGGTCCCGATGTGGCAAAGCATATCGACAACTCCGAGCTCAGCGATATGTTCCTCGTCTACTGCAAGTGCACCTCGCGTGTGAAGAACGAGACTATGAACATCGTCGCCGTGCTCACCTCGGGCGACATCAACAACATCCGCGTGGGCAAGAACGCCGTCTTCTATGACAACAACGGTCAAGATTGGGACGCCGTCGTCACCCATGTCAAGGAGAACCCCATCAGTGTGCGTGAGGCCTTTTGGTCGCCCTACCGTAAGTTCGGTCGCTGGTGCAAGGAGAAATTTACCAAGTCGGCTGAGGAGAAGGAGGCTGCCGCATTTGAGAACCTCACCGCCAAGGCCGATGCCACTACTACTGCCGTGGCAACTCCCGGCGCAGCACCTGCCCCAGCAAAGAAACCGTTCGACATCGCCAAGTTTGCCGGTATCTTTGCCGCCATCGGCATGGCATTAGGCTTCTTGCTCAGCGCTCTCACCGGCATCTTCAGCGTAGTATTCCACTCCGTGCTGTCGGCTGTCATCTTTATCATCATCATCATGCTCTGCATCTCTGGTCCTTCCATGATACTGGCCTGGATTAAGCTGCGCGGGCGCAACCTCGGTCCTGTGTTGAATGCCAATGGTTGGGCCATCAACTCCAAGATTATTGTCAACTCCCGTTTCGGTCGTACCCTCACCCAGCGTGCCAAATATCCCGCTGTAGTCATGTCCAAAGACCCCTACGCACCCATGCCCAAGTGGCTCATCTGGCTTATCTTCATTGTTATTGCGTTGGCCATTGTCTTCCTGGTGCTCTACTTCAATAACTATTTCGACCGCTTTGGTTGGGAAGCCCTGCACTACGACAAGGACAGCTCTTGGATTGGCAAAATCTTTGGCGCTGTGGCTGACGAAATGGCCGAAGTGGCCGAGGAAGCCAACCAAGTCGTCGCCGATGCTGCCGAGAGCGCTGCACCCGCTCCCGCTGCCCAATAATCTATCAAATCTATTATATCTATCAAATCTATCCCAATGTACAGAACACACACCTGTGGCGAGCTGACAATCAAGAACGTCGGTCAGCAAGTCACCCTCTGTGGCTGGCTGCAGCGTAGCCGCGACCTCGGTGGCATGACCTTCATTGACCTCCGCGACCGCTATGGTATCACCCAGCTTGCCTTCAATATGGAGACCAACGCCGAGCTTTGCGAACAGGCCCGCCGTCTTGGCCGCGAGTATGTTATCCAGGCCACCGGCACTGTTATTGAGCGTGCCTCCAAGAACCCAAAGATTCCTACAGGCGACATCGAAATCGATGTCTTACAGCTCACTGTCCTCAACGAGTCCAAGACTCCTCCCTTCACCATTGAGGATAACAGCGATGGAGGAGACGACCTGCGTATGCGTTATCGCTACCTTGATATCCGTCGCAACCCCGTCCGCCGCAATCTTGAGTTGCGTCACCGCATGGCCATGCTTGTCCGCAACTATCTTAGTAATCTCGATTTCCTCGAGATTGAGACCCCCATGCTCATCAAATCCACGCCCGAAGGTGCACGCGACTTTGTCGTGCCATCGCGCATGAACCCTGGTGAGTTTTATGCCCTGCCCCAAAGTCCGCAGCAGTACAAGCAGCTCCTCATGGTGGCGGGCATGGACCGCTACTTCCAGATAGTCCGCTGTTTCCGCGATGAGGACCTTCGCGCTGACCGTCAGCCCGAGTTCACGCAGATTGACTGCGAGATGTCGTTCGTTGAGCAGGAGGACGTGCTACGCACCTTCGAGGGTTTGGCAAAGCATCTCTTCCACGAGGTCAAAGGGGTGGACTTCGACCAGTTCCCCCGCATGACGTGGCACGATGCCATGCGCCTTTACGGTAGCGACAAGCCTGACATCCGTTTCGGAATGCAGTTTGTAGAACTCAACGACGTCGCTAAGGGCTGTGGCTTTGCCCTCTTCGACAATGCCGAGCTCGTCGTTGGCATCAACGCCCAAGGCTGTGCCGATTACACTCGCAAGCAGCTCGATGCCCTTACCGACTTTGTAAAACGTCCGCAGGTGGGTGCGGGCGGCATGGTATACATTAAATATAATACCGACGGCACCTTCAAGTCCAGTGTCGACAAGTTTTATACGCCCGACCAATTAAAGGCTATTGCCGACAAGTTCAGTGCCCAGCCCGGCGATCTCATGCTCATCCTCTGTGGTCCAGCTATGAAGACTCGCGTCCAGCTCAACGCCCTACGTCTCGAGATGGGTTCGCGTCTAGGCTTGCGTAATCCCGATGTCTACGCGCCTCTTTGGGTCATAGACTTCCCCCTGCTTGAGTGGGATGACGAGACGCAGCGCTACTATGCCATGCACCATCCTTTCACTGCGCCCAAACCCGAAGACGAGCCACTGCTTGACGACCCCGCACGTTGGGGCGATATACGCGCCAATGCCTATGACATCGTCATCAACGGAGTCGAAGTGGGCGGTGGTAGCATCCGTATCCACGACCGTACACTCCAGAACAAGATGTTCCATACTCTCGGTTTCACCGACCAGAGTGCCGCTGCCCAGTTTGGTTTCCTCATGGATGCCTTCACCTACGGCGCGCCGCCCCATGCCGGCCTTGCCTTTGGTTTTGATCGACTCTGTTCTCTCTTCGGAGGTGCCGACAGCATCCGCGACTTCATTGCCTTCCCCAAGAACAACAGCGGACGCGATGTCATGTCTGGCAGCCCTGCGCCCATTGCGCCCGAGCAGCTTGACGAGCTCCAGCTCACTCTCCGCGTACAAGGTTGATGTATAAAAAGGCTGTGCCGCCATCGTGGTGCAGCCTTTTTCTCAGAATTGGAAAGGGTGCTTTTTTGACGGGGAGAAAAAATGAGATGCTTGGCAAAAAAAAATGAAAAAAAATCGCATTTTCTTTCCATAATAAAAAAAAAATGTATATTTGCACTGTAAAAGCATATTGAAAAAGTGAGTAGGAATTCGTGTAATTCTATGGGCGTTAGTGTAGTATGTATTTACAAACAAATGGTAGTTAGTAACTAAAAAACGCAAAAAGTCGCTAAAAAAACGAGAAAAAACGAAAAAATGACCCCTCCACCACACCCTTGTGGTGGGGTCGACAAATAAGAAAAACAATTAATTTAATAACAAAACATTTTAAAAACATCAAACAAATCATGAAAGAAAACATGAAAAAACAGGTTTACTTGACCCCTGCAGTTCAAGTCAAGGTCGTGGCCGTCGAAAACGGTTTTCTCCTCAGCACTATCGGTACCGAAACTATTACGAACGGTGGTGATTTAATTACATTCTAACAAAAAAAACAGAAAAGAAAATGAAAAAGTGCTTAATGGTTTTGGCTGCTAGCACACTGATTATGTTCGCAGCATGTAAGAAAGAAGACAAGGGCTATACCATCAATGGCAACCAGATTACCTTTGGTGTTGGTTTGGACACTCGCACTGACGATAGCAAGCAGTCTTTCAATGGTGAGTACAAGCGCATTTATTTCACCACTGGCGACCAGATGATTGTCAACGACGCTCCTTATAGTGTGATTCCCAAGGCGAGTGAAAACTTCCCTGGCTCGAGCAGCGCTTTTAGCCCTGTCGGACGTGTTACCGTTGATGTTAACCCCAGCGGTGCTTACAACTTTATCTATCCTGCCGCTATTTTCACTGAGAATGCTGGCCAGTACAATGCTACTTTCCCCGCCGAAGTCAACCTGCTGAACGGTAAGGCCGCCAACAACGACTTCAATCTCATCCCCGAGGCTGTCAGACCTATCTGGCCCATGGCTTTCGGTATTGAGGACATCACTTCGTTCGAGGGTAATGTTATCCTGAAGAATGCTACCTCTTTTGTTTCTCCCAACTTCATCTATGGACCCGCCTGGTGCAATGCTGCTTTCTCTCGCTTCACCAATGTTCTGTATGGTACCGACATTAACACCAATGTCACCATTTCTTGCCCCGTGCTGACTGTTACTGACGTTGTTATCCGCAGCAGCAAGAAACTCACTGGTGCTGCCCATCTGGACATGGAATCTCCCGAGTTCCCCAAGATGGTTATGAACAGCTCCATCTCTGGCACGACCCGTGACGTTGTGGTTTGCCACGCTCCTGAGAACACCATCGTCTCTGAGAACCTTGCTACCAGCCAGGAGCTCCAGAATGTTGCCGGTATCCTTCCCGTTCCTCCTATGGGCGAAGGTACCAAGAAGTTCCAGATGAATGTCTATCTTGAGTGCGATCTTGATGTTGCCAACTACACCGAAACTGTTACCACTGAGGGTACTGTCCGTGAATACGATGGCACCACCACTTCTACTCACTACTACATTAAGTTCGTCACCAACGAGCAGACTATTACTGATCCTCTCGTGCGTGCTAAGAGACACATGATGAACATCAACTTCCAGACTATTGGTAATGGTATCAATGGTATCTATACTGTCAACAACGACGGTTCCATCACCTTCCCCAATGGTACTCTTTACATGCAGACCACTCCTTTCACTATTGAATAATCAACTGAAAGTAACAAAGATTCTTTAAAGAGGGTGTCTCACATGAGACACCCTCTTTCGTTATATCTACTTTGGGTCGCAGTGGTGCAGGTAAGGGCAGACGTATGGGTGCTGACAGTGGTCGGAGATGAGGATTGAGGGTTCGTCAGCTGAGACGACTTGTTTGAAACGTGCTATGTGTTGAGCTGTGGTGTCCCAGTGAGAGAGGGCATAGTCGCTTAGGTCTTCGCGGATGTAGTTGCCCTCGTCGTCGTGGTGCAGTAGATAGAAGTGTTGTAGCTCGGGTGAAGGACAGAATAGGTCAGGCTGTATGACGGTGGGCAGAGCGTGGGCGATGACGTAGTGCTGTATGGCTACATCGTGGCGGAAAGTGTCGCTGACGTGGTTACTGTCTTTCACTTCGTAGACGGTGACGATGCCGTCGGCCTGTTTATGCAGCACATCAGCAAGCACCAGCACGCCGTCGAAGACGAAGCCTGCCTCGAAGAGAACAACTTCGCCCGCCTGTGACAGTAGGCGGGCGGTAAGCACGGGATATTGCATGATGTTGCCACGTAGGCGACTACTGATGTCGATGCCTAGGGGGAAGGTATCTTTGAATTGTCGCTCGAAGTCGCGGCCCTCGCGGAATCGTGCCAAGGTGGCGGCAGGGTAGCGAGCCAATTTGGGACAGTGGACGTCGAGCCATAGAGCCCGCTCGCATTGTAGTCCTCGGATGTATTTGCTCTTACTTAGCATAAAGGAGAATGCGGGGTCGGAGTAGTCAGAGTGTTCAGATAGTTCAGACAATATTCGACGGTTGGAGATGCGATTATTTCGCCGTTGCTACGCATTAGGCCTTCGGTCTTGAACCGTTCGAGTTGCTGGAGGAATGCATCGTAGTATCCTTCGAGGTTGAGCAGCAGCATGGGCATGTTCAGCCGATGCAGCTGGTTGGCGACCATCACTTCGGTTACTTCGTCTAGGGTGCCTATCCCGCCAGGGAGTGCTATGAAAGCGTCGCTGTGAGCTATGAGATATGCCTTGCGCTCTGCCAATGAGGCGACGCGCACCAGTTGGGTGACGGGCTGGGAAAGGATAATTTCTTCGCTGAATAGGGTGGGGATAACTCCAACTACCGTGCCGCCGTGGGCTAAGGCTGCACCACTGACGATGCCCATCAGCCCTAGGTTGCTGCCCCCATAGAGCAGAGTATGCCCTTGTTGTGCGAGTCGGATACCCAACTGCTCGGCGGCATGGGTGTAAAGATTGTTGTGCGGGAGCGAGGCTCCGCAAAAGACGGTGACATTCATGGTTGAAAGATGAAAAATGAAAGTTGAAAATTGAAAACTAGCTGGGGCGGGTGTTTCAATTTTCAACTTTCAACCTTATTTGCGCTTCAATACTGTGTGAGCTTTCTCGACGATGTCGGCAGCGCGGAGGTGGTAGTTGGTGAGCATCTCGTCAGGGGTGCCACTCTCGCCAAACTTGTCGTCAACGGCTACATACTCTATCGGGGTGGGGCAGTGGAGGGCAAGTGTCTGTGCCACGCTGTCGCCCAGACCGCCGTTGAAGAGATGCTCTTCGCAGGTAACAACGGCGCGGGTCTTGCGGGCGGAGGCAATGATGGCATCGGTGTCGAGCGGTTTGATAGTGTGGATGTTGATGACCTCGGCACTGATGCCTTCTTTCTCCAGTTGCTCAGCGGCTTGGAGGGCTTCCCATACGAGGTGGCCGCAGGCGAAAAGGGTGATGTCCTTGCCTTCGTTGAGGAGCTGAGCTTTGCCGATTTCGAACTTTTCCCCTTCGTGCAGGAAGCAGGGCATCTTAGAGCGTCCAAGACGAAGGTAGACGGGACCGACATGCTCTGCAGCGGCAAGGGTTGCAGCCTTGGCCTGGTTGAAGTCGGCGGGCACGAGGACGGTCATGTTGGGCAGCATACGCATGAGGGCGATGTCCTCCATGGTCTGGTGGGTGGCACCGTCCTCGCCGAGGGAGATACCGGCGTGGGAACCGCATATTTTGACGTTCTTGTTGGAGTAGCAGAGCACTTGGCGTATCTGGTCGTAGACACGTCCAGTGACGAATTCGGCGAATCCACCAATGAAAGGTATCTTTCCGCAAAGGCTGAGGCCTGCGGCGATGCCGACCATGTTCGCCTCGGCGATGCCGCACTGGATGAAGCGGTCGGGATATTCTTTGGCAAAGCCGTCCATCTTGACGCTGCCTTTGACGTCGGCACTGAGGGCTACGACGTTCTCGTTCATGCGTCCGGCTTCAACAAGGCCTTCGCCCATGCCGGAACGCAGCTCTTTCTGTGATTTGATTTCGTAGTGGGTCATATCGAGTATTTTTTTTGTCGGATTATTCTGAGAATTCTGAGTTTTCGGATTGTTCTGAGATATTATCATTTGATATTCACGCCGGTTTGTTGGGCGGAGTGGATAGTGAAGCGTGTGGTGCGGACTGCGGCATAGTCGGTGGCATCTTTGGGTTTGAGGATAATTTGATATTCGCCTGGAATGAGTAAGATGCGCTCGGTGATGCTGTCGGGATTGAGATTGCAAACCCATTGTAGCTCGCCGTTTTTATAGACGAAGATGCTGCCTGTGGTGATGGTCTGAGGCTTGTTAAGTGCGAGTTGTCCGGGTAAGGGTAGCTGGAGGTCGGTGTCCGAGCCGCTGCGTACCGTCACGTTGTTGAGTGCCAGTATGGGGGTGGAGAGCACCTCGATGTCGTAGGTACCAGCCAGATAGTGGGAGGCAGTGCCGAGGGGGTGGTAGGAGAGAATGTCGGATTCACCATGTCGGCGTACCAGCACAGAGTAGGTAGGAATTTGAAAGGGGGTGCGTTTGTCCTCGAAATGGATGCGTAGTCTGCCTTGTGGGGCAACGATGGGGAGGTGGTTGTGACGTGAGGCCTTTAATTGCTGGGTCGGCAGACGGAGGGGAGGGGTAGTGAAGAGGGTGATGTCATAGCTGACAAGCGGATCGACTGTGAGAGTGTCGACTGCGTCGCCGATGGCGTAGTGGTAGATGGTGGCGTATTTGGCAGCATGGGTCTGGTGGTCATAGAAGACCACAGGCACTTCGGTCTCATAGGGGGTATGGCTCTCGTCGGTGAGGGATAGAGTGACACGTGCTTTCTGGTCGGAGAGGAAAAATACCTCATGTAAGGTCTCGTCTAACATTTCTTCTGCTGGAAGAAATGAGAAGCGGCCAGCACAGTCAAGTTTGTGTTGGAAATCCTCCGCGTTGCCAATGCCGATGATGAAGGTTTGCACCACGGTGCCGCTTTGTTGCACTTGTCGTGCCACTTCGCAGATGTTGCCACCACAGTCGTCCATACCGTCGGTGATGATGAGAATGATGTTGCGGGCCTTGCCGTCGTGAGGGAAGTCGTTGATTGAGTTGGTGAGTGCCGAGACTGCGGTACAGCCCCCGTTGGGGACTAAGGTCTTGATTTTGCTTTGCAGCTTATAGCGGTTGTCTGTCTCGAAGGGGACTTCAAGCTGGGTGCCGTAGGCATCCTTGTTGAGGTGACCGAATACGCGAAGAGCCACCTCCATGTCGGAGGTGCCGTGGATGCTGTCGAGAAGGCGTAGCAGCACCTTCTGCGTCACCTTGATTTTGGGCTCACTCTGCCACTTATCCCACATACTGTTGGAACAGTCAAGGATAATAAGCACACGCGTCTTTTCGGGTGTGGCGGCAGTTTTCTGAGCCATGCCCATAAAGGCGGGAAGCAAAAGCAGCAGTATAAATACCAGTCGTCTCAAAACTAGAAGTCTCCGAGCGTTTCAGGGAGTTGTGCAAGGGCTTTGGGCAGATCGTCGGCGGAGAGGACGGAACCGTGGTATTTATTGATACCCTGCATGAAGTCTACGCCATAGCCCATTTCTGTGGTGAGGATGACGACAACGGGTTTGCCTTGGCCAGTGAGCGACTTGGCCTTTGCCATGCCGTCAAGCACTTGCTGCATGTCGTTGCCGTTTTCAATGACTACCACGGTCCACATGAAGGCTTCGAACTTGGCCTTAAGGTCGCCGAGGTCCATGACCTGCATGGTGGTGCCGTCGATTTGCTGGTGGTTGTAGTCAATGGTGGAGATGAGGTTATCGACATGCTTGGCACCGGCAAACATGACGGCCTCCCAAATCTGACCTTCTTGCAGTTCGCCGTCACCGTGGAGGGTGTAGACGAGATGGCTGTCGCCAGTCATCTTTTTGCCGAGGGCGGCACCGATGCCTACGCTAAGACCCTGACCAAGGGAACCGCTGGCCATACGGATGCCGGGAAGGCCGTGCTCGGTGGAGGGGTGTCCTTGTAGGCGTGTGCCAAATTGGCGGAAGGTTTTAAGTTCTTCGACGGGGAAGAAACCACGGCGAGCCATCGTGCTGTAAATAACAGGGGTAATGTGGCCCTGCGAAACAAAGAGCATGTCTTGTCCGTTGCCGTCCATGGTGAAGTGGTCGGGGTCGTGCTGAAGGATGTTGAACTGCATGGCAGTCATCCAGTCGGCTGTGCCGAGCGAGCCGCCCGGGTGACCCGATTTGGCGGCAGTGGTCATACGTAGAATGTCGCGACGCACCTGCGTGGCGATAGATTGTAGTTCTTGGGTGGTTTTCATTATGAGATGTTTAAATGTTGCTATTAACGACAAAAATCATCGAGGAAAAAAGTCCCGATGAATGAAGATGCGTAACGATTGGTGGCAGGAGTTGCCGACGTTACTAGAGTTTGAAGATATATTGGCGGCTGTTCTGGTCGTAACAGATCAGCTCTTCTCCCTGACGGGTGCAGGTGACGGCGAGGGCGTTCTCGTGCTCGTCGGTGACGCTGCCCTTGCCCTTGTTGCCATTCATAGTGATGTGGCCCCAGACACGTCCGTTTGCACCATGGCCGGAGATATAGAGTACCTCCTGCTTAGGAGCCTCTTTTTTGACGGCTTGACGGTGGGTGGTGGGCACTGGAACGGGTTCCTCGGTGATGATTTCGGGTTCGGGTTCAGGCTCGGGTTCGGGCTCTGGTTCGATCATGACCGTGTCCAAAACGGGTTCATTGTCGTTCTGCGACTGGTGGCAGCCGACAAACAGAAGTGGCGTAACCGCCATCGAAATGAGTAATAAACAACCTTTTTTACTAATCATAATACTACAATATTTGAATGTACAAAATTACACAATTCTTTTCAATAATTCAGCGTTTTGCAGAAAAATATTTTTGTTATTCCAAAGTATGAGAAAAAAAATGTAAATTTGCAAATTCGCCTAGTGTGCGGAAAAATAATCGAATGTACAGAATAACAGCGTGATATGAATAAAAAGTCGATAATAGGAATAGCCCTAATTTTTGCCATATTTGTTGGCTACATGTGGTGGATTGCCCCCAGCAAGGAGGAAATAGCCGAGCGACAGCGTGTGAATGATTCCATTCGTCAGGCGTATTTGGATAGTGTGTCGTATGCCGACAGCGTTGCGGATGTGAAGGCGCATTTGGACAGCCTTGCGATGCAGGGCGACACCAGTGCTCAGCGTCAGTTGCAGATGAACCAGCGTGGCGACATGGGTGTGTTCAACGGCAATGCCTTTGGCGACACGGTGAACGTGACAGTCAAAAACGAACTGATGACGGTCAGCTTCTCAAACATGGGAGCGCAGGTCCGCGAGGTGGTGCTGAGCCAGTATACCACTTACGACAGCCTGCCCCTGCAACTTATCACCCCTGCGGATGATAACATGAACCTCATTTTCTCGACCGAGGATACGAGGGTCATCAACACGAAGGACCTGGTGTTTACCGCCTATCGTGTAGTTGGTGATGGCGAGCTGCTGCCGATAACGGCCGACAGTGCATACGAGATAGCCTCGAACGAGTCAATCCACCTGAGTTTCCGTGCATACGTGGGTGACAGCAACGGTGTGAGCCAAGACAGGTATGTCGAGTTTCGTTATATTGTGGTTGGTGATGAGTATGATGTGCATTACGACATCAACTTCCATGGGCTGAAGGATGTGGTCCGCGCAACGGACTATATGGACTTCGAGTGGCACAATCGCATGAACCGACAGGAGAAGGTGGATGCCAGCAGCCGTGGCAGTCGCAATAGAAATAAAGACCCGGAGAAGTTCTACTCCAGCATCTACTTTAAAGCCGCCAAGGACGATGTGGACGAGGTGGGTCGTGGCCGTGACGGCGATAAGAACGTGAAGACCTCGGTGGAATGGGTGGCGTTTAAGCAGCAGTTCTTCTGCGCCATACTGGTGGCCGACAGCACCTTTGAGAATGCCTACATGACCCAGACTACCGACAAGAGCAACGCGGATGCCAAGTATCTGTGCGACATGAGCAGCACCATCGGTCTCACCTATGCCAGTGAGCATGACTGCACAATGGGTATGAAATTCTATTTTGGTCCAACCAAGTATCGCGATCTTCGCGCCATGCACCGTGGCTTTGAGAAGATGCTGCCATTGGGTTGGTGGGTGTTCTCCAAGTTTGTGAGTCGCTACCTGATTATCCCGGTGTTCAATTTCTTGGAAACATTCAATTGGAACTACGGTATCATCATTATTGTCTTCACCATTCTGCTGCGACTGGTGCTGTTCCCCCTGACGTTCAAGTCCTATCAGGGTTCTGCCATCATGCGTATCCTTAAGCCTGAGATGGATGCTCTAAACAAGAAGTACCCCAATCCCGAAGATGCCATGAAAAAGCAGCAAGAGATGAGCAAGATACAAAAACGAGCGGGCTACAGCCCCATGGCTGGCTGCCTGCCTATCTTGTTGCAGATGCCCATACTTACTGCTATGTTTATGTTCTATCCTGTGGCTATCGAGTTGCGACAGAAGCCTTTCCTTTGGTGCAACGACCTGTCGACCTACGACAGCATCCTTGACCTCGGATTCAACATACCCCTGTATGGCGACCATGTGTCGCTCTTCTGCCTGCTGATGTTTGGAATGCAGTTCTTCTACACTTGGTACACCATGCGCGGACAGCAAATGAATGCTGCTATGCCCGGCATGAAATTTATGATGTACTTTATGCCCTTTATGATGCTGTTTATGTTCAACAGCATGGCAGCAGGTCTGAACCTCTACTACTTCTGCTCTCTCAGCATCACGATGCTGCAAATGGTGCTCATTCGCAAGTTCACCAGTGAGAAAAAAGTGCGTGCCCGCATGGCTGCCTACGATTCCAAGCACAAGAACACTCCTCAGAAGAAGAGTAAGTTCCAACAGCGATTGGAAGAGATGCAGCGCATGACAGAAGAGATGCAAAAACAACAGAAGAAAAGATAGTAATCAAAACTAAAAAATAGAAGTCATGGTTTTAGCATTAATCTCTATTTTCATCATCGGATACACCTGCATTGCGCTGGAGCATCCGCTGAAGGTCAACAAAACAGCAACAGCCCTTTTGTTGGGTACCGCCTTGTGGGCCGTTTTCTCGTTCTGCAACGTGGTTTTCCAACCCGACCTCGATATAGAGCAGTGGCGCTCGTTTATATCAGGCAACCTGGTTGAGAACCTGGGCGAAACAGCGGAGATAGTATTCTTTCTGCTGGGTGCTATGACTATTGTTACCTTGGTAGAAGACTATCAGGGTTTCCGCATCATCACTGACAAGATTACCACCACCAATAAGAAGAAGCTGCTTTGGGAACTGAGCATCCTCACCTTCTTCCTCTCGGCATTGCTCGACAACATGACCACTGCCATCGTCATGTGTGCCTTGCTCAGCAAGCTCATCGCTGACAAAAAAGAGCGTTGGCTCTTCGCCGGCATGGTCATATTGGCGGCTAATGCGGGTGGTGCCTGGAGCCCCATCGGCGACGTGACCACCATCATGCTCTGGATTGGTGGCCAAGTGACTACGGTCAATATCATGGTGAAAACTCTGGTGGCCTCGCTCGTGTGCATGGCAGTGCCTGTCCTTATAGTGGGTGCCACACTCAAAGGCGACATCACACGTCCCAATAGCGAGAATAGTGGTGTGGAGGTCCCCGTGCATCTCCGCCGCCTCATCCTTATCATGGGTATTGCGGCACTCATTTTTGTCCCCATCTTCAAGACTATCACCCATCTGCCTCCCTATCTGGGCATGCTCTTCGGCCTGGGTGTGCTCTGGGTGACAACAGAGATTGTCAGCCGCAAGTATGAGAAGGATGGTCACAAACTGCCCACCGCAGTCAGCACACTGGAACACATCGACGTGCCTACCATACTCTTCTTCCTAGGCATTCTGATGGCTGTCGCCTGCCTGAAGGTGGCGGGTATTCTTGGCGATCTGGCCGGTGGCCTCAACGATGCCTTCCTCAACATCAGCATGGGCGACGAGCCGGTGGGATTCTTCCTCATTGACCTTATCATCGGAGTGCTCTCCTCGGTGGTGGACAATGTGCCGCTGGTGGCTGCCGTCATGGGCATGTATCCTATTACCGACGGTGCTCTCTTTGCTGTCAACCACCCCTTCTGGGAGTTTTTGGCCTACTGCGCTGGCACGGGCGGCAGCCTGCTCATCATCGGCTCGGCTGCCGGTGTGGCCGTCATGGGTATGGAGAAGATAGACTTTATTTGGTACCTTAAAAACATAACCTTGAAGGCTTTTGTCGGCTATATCGCTGGCGCACTCGTATTCGTCCTCATGGATGTAACCCTTTTTGAAAAAGTAGAATGGCTTCGAAACTTGGCATAGCCTTCCGCCATTGGCGTAGCCGTTCGGCTGGACGCAAATTGCTCGACATCGTTGTGTGGCTCTTTGCGCTTGCGGGATTTGGCATAGTGGGAGCATGGGGTGTCTATCAGTTGGGTTTCACCAAAGACCGTGGAACGAAGGATGACAACTATCGTTATATGCTTTCGGTCAATGAAATGCAGCTGCTGAAGGATGCCGAACTCACCGAACAGCAAGTACACGAACGTTGGATGCGTCAGTATGTCAAGCTGGCAGTCTTCTCTAAATTCTACCCTACCAATGCACAGTTGATTACTCAGGCGGCCCAGTTTGGACACGACCCCATGCATGTCGACCGTATGCTGGCAGCCTGCAGCATGTATATCGACGACCTGTCGGAATACAACGACCTGCTCCGCAAAGTGGAGGCTGTGCTGAACGAACATCCCCAACAAGAGACAGGCAATGTCATCCCGTGGATGGCAGACGTTGAGTGGCAAGCACTGCGCGAGGCAATCGTTCGCGATAAGGCACTTATCATCGAGGCAGGTCGCCTCACCGGGGTAGAGCCCCGACTGATTGTCGGCTGTCTGATAGGAGAGCAAATACGCCTCTTCCATTCCAACCGCGAGCAACTGAAAAAGTTTTTAGGTCCCGTCAAAGTGCTCAATGTCCAGTCCCAGTTCTCCTACGGTGTCAACGGCATCAAGATTTCCACTGCCAAGGCCATTGAGGAACACCTCAAAGACCCCAGTTCCGAGTTCTATATGGGCAAACGCTACGAGCACCTGCTCGACTATACCGTAGAGGGCACTGCACAAGACGACGAACGCTACAACCGTTTGGTAGACTATCGCAACCACCTCTATTCCTACCTCTACACCGCCTGCATCCTGCATCAGACCATGCTGCAATGGAAGCGCGCAGGCTACGACATCAGCAACCGTCCCGACATCCTCTTCACCCTCTTCAATGTGGGTTTTGCACAGTCCATACCCAAGCCTAATCCCGTATGCGGCGGTAGCCATATCAAGGTGCACGACCGTGTCTACACCTTTGGCGCTATCGGCTTCGACTTCTACTATTCAGGCGAGCTGGCGGAGGATTTCCCTTTCTGGCGCGAGCACTTCATCCCTGGCGACCGCGAGCTCACCGAAGAGGAGTTGGACTATATCCAGGGTAGCGTCAGCAACTGCAAGCGCCCGCCCCGTGGCTGGGAATACCGCAAGGCCGACAGCACACAGGTGCAGCAGCAGCCCACTGTCGTCTATGTCGCTGAGGAAGAAGACGAGTACGCAGGCACCTATGCCAACGAATAATTGTTGGTTGAAAAAGTCGAAAAATGAGAGTCAAGAATTGAAAATTGCCATATCTATCGGTCTAATTTTCAATTCTTGATTTTTTATTTTTAGTCTGTAATATGTTGATATATTGCTCTGTTTGTAGTCTGTGGCAATTTTTTTTGACGAAAAAGGTTGTTAATTCAAAAAAAAGTAGTACTTTTGCAACCGCTTTTGAGGAACGTAATGTGGATTGTTGATGCTCTTTCCCATGCCGTTAAGAAAGCGGAAACAAAGAAAAAAGATAGTTAGTATTAAAGAAAATGGCAAAGAAGAATAAAGACGCTAGAGTGCAGGTTATCCTCGAGTGCACCGAGCAGAAAAACAGCGGTGTCCCCGGCATGAGCCGTTATGTCACCACCAAGAACAAAAAGAACACCCCTGAGCGTTTGGAGCTCAAGAAGTACAACCCGTACTTGAAGAAAATGACCGTTCACAAAGAAATCAAATAGTAAAGGAGATATAGAACTATGGCAAAGAAAGTTGTTGCAACCCTGAAGACCACCACTGGTAAGAGCTATGCCAAGGTTATCCGTATGGTTCGCTCTCCCAAGACCAATGCTTACACCTTCCAGGAAGACATCGTCCTGTCCGACCAGGTTCAGGAGTTCCTCAAGAAGAAATAAATTAGAGCACAGTAATAATATTTTTTTTCATACGCTTTTGTTTTAGCCTCCGTTGTGAAACGGGGGTTTTTTTGTTCTATATTGTTCACGGTTCTTGTTTATTGCAAAAAAATGTGTATTTTTGCAAAATCAAATAATGACGTTACGGTATGAGTATAGTGTTAAGAGTATGGCGGCTGGTAGCCTTGTGGCTCTTGCTAGGGGGACTGGCAGGTGTGAGGGTGTGTGCCCAGTCGGACAGCTACATATACGGCTACCAGTTCACAACGGGGGTGGACACCTCGATGTGGATTGATTGTAATACATGGGATAATGCTACATCTTATGGATATAGCAGTTTGTCCAACTATAATATTGGATTCGATTTTGAGATGCTTGGACAACTGGTGAGGTTTATTACTGTGTCGCCTTCGGGTTCAGTATATACTGGGTCCACTTCAGGGTATTCAGAGCATTATGGGCGCCCGCCTTTTGACCTTCAAAATCTAGCGTATGTTCCCGTACTAAGACCGATGGGGCTCTCGTTGTCCACTTACGTTAACAATGGCTATCGTCGGTGCAAGTTGCTGGGGGAGCCTGATAGCCATCTTTTTGTTTTGGATTATTTTGCTGGCCCTCAAAATTATCCTACTTGCCGTATGCAGGTGCAGTTTAGGGAAGAGGATAATAGTATTACTTTCCTCTATGGGGAAGTAACGGGGAATGTGCCAACTGATATTCAGATAGGTATAGCGGGTACTCAGACCGAATATATCATTGTCGACCAGTTGACACACACTGCTACCGATGAAATAATCAATGGTTCTGAGGTGAGAGGATGGCCTGGGCAGGGACGTTATTACAAGTTCACCCCCGTGTGTACGGTTCCGTCGCGGATAAGGTTCGATCCGTTGACAGCTACATCGGTTCGAGTCAGTTGGAACGGGGTAGGGCGTTATCGGGTAGAGTATGGCGAGGCGGGCTTTGTGCCGGGTACGGGCACCAGTGTTGATATGGAAGGTGGCGAATTGACATTGTATGACTTGGACGCAAGTATGGAGTATGATGTGTATGTGAGTAAATATTGTCCCGACAGCTCATTGGGAGGACAGGTATATGCCCGTTACTACTTATCGTATTGCACTTCGAACGAATGGATTGGGAATAGAATCCGTTATTGGGATTTGAATGCACCAAGTGTGACATGCCGTAGTGGGATCTTTAATACTCCCGATGCTGATACGGGTGCTATCGACTGTGGACCCTCAGACCGTAGGTCTCGGCACACTGTGCATAACGACCCGACCGAGTTGGATTCTATCACAGGAAACGCATTGTTGAAAGTCCCGCCAGGATATTGTTGCTCAGTGCGTCTCGGCAATTGGGAAAATGGTGCTGAGCAGGAGTCGGTAGAGTATACTTTGACTGTGGACACGAACGATTATGACCTGCTATTGCTCAACTATGCAATAGTGGAACAACAGCCAAACCACAATCCCGAAGAACAGCCCTATTTCACATTTAGCATACTCGATACCTTTGGTCACTTGATTGACAACTGTTATTATGCCAATTTCATTTCGGGCGACTCCTCCGGTTGGCAGCACGCTCCTCATAATTATGGTATAGTTTGGCGCGACTGGTCTGCAGTGGGTGTAGACCTTACCCCACTGCATGGGCAAATAATCCGTGTAAAACTCTCCAATGCCGACTGTAGTCTCGGTGGACATTTCGGCTATGCCTATTTCACATTGGAGAGCGGACACAAGAACCTCCGTCTGATGGCGTGTGGGGCATCCGAGGCCAACACCCTCTATGCGCCCAAGGGTTTCACCTATCGATGGTACAGGTCCGATAATCCGGGCGATACGTTGTCGACGGCCGACTCGTTGTACGTCACCGACGACGGCTACTACCTCTGCGATGCCACCTACCGGCTATCGGGGCTGAATTGCGGATTCACCGTGTCGGCATACGCCGGTGTGCGCTTTCCCGCAGCCGCATTCAGTATGGATTACTTAGACTCGTGCGGCAGGCATATCCGTTTTGTCAATGAGAGCTTTGTGGCACACGACAGTGCGCATACGCTCACCTCCACCGAGCCTTGCGAGCAATACCTCTGGGTGTTTGACGACAGCACCACCAGTACACTCATCAACCCTATGCATGAATTTGACACGGGGACCCATACCGTAACGCTCTATGCCATCTTGGGCAACGGGGAATGCACCGATTCGGTGAGCCATACCTTCAGGATCACCAACGTAGATGATACGATTTATGCCACCATATGCCCCGGCACGCCTTATTACTTGGAAGACACGGTATTCATGGATTCAGGAACCTATCATTACGAAGACCTTTGCGGCTCGTTCCTACTGCATCTGGCTTATTTCGACACCGCGTTCTATTCATCGTATGACACCATTTGTCAAGGCCGCTCTGTTGATTTCTATGGCTCTACCTATTTCACCTCGGGTATCTATGCACACCATTGGACAACTAATGGGTGCGACACGGTGGAAATGCTTCACCTACATGTGCTGCCTACCGTGGAGACGCAATTGGCCGACACATTCCTATTGGGCACCCTCTACCATTTTGGAAGCGAGGACTATGCCCTGCCGGGGGTGTATAAGCAGCTGTTTTCCACCGTCGAGGGTTGCGACAGCGTGTGCATCTTGCGCCTGAGCAGTCTCGAGCGGCACGACACCACTGTGTGTGTGGATGGGATGCCGTTTGCGTGGCGGGGATGCCATTTCGCTCAGGCAGGTGTGGACACGTTGGGGCTAAGGTCCGTGTCAGGGACCGACAGCATCGTGGTGCTGGGCGTTTTGGTGCGGCAGCGTCCTGTGGCGCAATTCGTGGCGGAACCGCATTGCGACAGCGGCGGCTACTACCTTGTCCCGCTCTCCGACACACTTGTCTACCGTTGGGCGGCGCAACCTCCCGATATGCAATTACCTTTGGGCGGGGTTGTGGGCAGCAGTTTCCCCGACGGCCTGCGACTAGAGCCAAGGGGAACGACAGTATATTACATCACTACTGACTATACCGATGCCCCGCAGTGCCCGGTTGCCGACACATTAGAGATTGAGCCTGTCCCCGTCGTCAACGCCCAGCTCCGCGTGTCGCCGTCGTGGTTGTGGGGCGATAATCCAGAATTGACTGCCACCGATATGGGCGACACCTCGTGGTGGCGCGAGTGGTATGTCAACGGGGTGTTGCAAGGCGAATCGGGTGCACGGTTGCTCTACCGCGCCGACGTGGGCGACGACAGCCTGCGAGTGATGCTGATAAACTATAGCGAATTGTGCTCCGACACGGCATACGCCACCGTAGGGATTAGCCGTCAGGAACTCTGGTTCCCCAATGTATTCACACCCGATGAGCCGACGAACAATCTGTTCCGCGGCTATGGGGTGAACATTGTCCGATACGACTTGAAGGTTTTCACCAAGTGGGGCAATCTCATTTTCCGCACACATAATCTGGAGGACGGCTGGGACGGCACCTACAATGGGGTTCGCAGCCCTATAAGTGCCTATGCCTACCGCTGCGACTACAGCACTTTCAACGGAGAGACGAAAACGGTAATAGGTACTGTGACGCTCCTGCGGTAGCCTCGGCCTGCATTTCCCGACCTTTTCCTATCAAGCCTCTTTCTCTTAGGATTCAATCAACTATTCTTTCTCTTTTTGGATTTTTATTAATCCTATTTTATCGTTTTTCCATAGTTCTTTTATTATTCATAAACGAACTGTAAATGAACTATAAGGCTCTAGTTTGATAAAAGACTGATTTTTTACAGCCTCGAAGAGGCTGAATCTCAATAACACCGTACAAGCGTAGCGCAGTGCGGTGACAGAATAAACTCACTCCTAGCGTCCCG
>JAEEGH010010829.1_pt1 | contig 20826 bp, 20 predicted proteins | sample 9134181 | NCBI WGS metagenome assembly JAEEGH01 (sample SAMN16246544, study PRJNA631951) | gut metagenome | biome: gut microbiome; feature: rumen; material: DP-attached | host: Bos | place: Iran: Karaj | collected 2018-10
AAGTTGTAGTATGGGAAATGAAAATACACTGAGAGATAAAATCATAGAAGATTTAAATGTCTATTATTCTAACGAAGGTATAGTTCCAGATGATTCCTTCGCTTGCAAACATAAAGAAAAATGCAAAGGAGAACTCGCTCGAGGAATGCAATGTGGAATTGGGAATAGATATGGGGAAAAAACAAAGATTGTAGTTGTTTCATTGGATTGCGGTGGCGGTGGTAAAGCAGATATCGCTGACAGAACTCAAGGTATTATTGAACATTTACACAACCCTCATATGAAAGGCACATTGTATTGTACATCAATGCTACTCAATTTCATTGATTTTAATTCAGAAGATCCTTGGGGGAGATGGAGTGACGAATGGAAGCAGAACATTGGCGAGTTCATAGACCAAGCCATTCCTTTCTTCGCAATGACAAATTCCTGCAAATGTTGCAGAATAGGATCCACAACTCAGTTAGCAATAGAATATTACGAACAATGTTCTGAATACAAATTGAAGGAGATTGAGATTTTAGAACCTGATATAGTGATCTTTCAAGGTAAAAATGCAATAGTTGGCTGTGAGTTTACCGATATTGAAGAACTAAAGGGACTAAAAATATCCGAATATCTAAAAAATATCACCCTAAACGGGAAAACCATGTTTGCGATTAAATCCATACATCCTTCAGCTCGTGGCAGACATTACAAAAAAGTCAAGTTTTTCATGAACCAGATTTTTCCTGAAATTGTCCAATATATCAATACAAAAAATAAGTTATGGGAAATTTTGCAAAAGAACTGGAAAAACAATTAAAGCCACTATACTTAAATTTAATTGAGGACGTTAAGAACATTCAAGGTCCAAAATACACATTTGCTGTTCAATGGGGGAAAAGCTATCCCACGAACAACAATGAAGGAATTATCTTTGTAGGACGAGCAACCAACACATGGGGTGAGCCTGAAGAAAATCCTGATATTGAAAAAATTTTTGGGCTCGATGAAAAATATGCGATATTCAATCTCCCGGATCAGATGACATGGGTAAACCGTGATTGGGACACCTATTCGCACAAATCAGCATTTTGGAGAGTAATTCGTAGAGTTTCTCAATACTATCATCCAGTAAATGAGAACAACCCGTGTAATGATCTCGAGCATGTTGCATGGTCTAACATTTGTAAAATTCAAAAAGATAGTGGCAAGAATCCCTCTGGACGGATTTTTGACAATCAAATTGTTCGATGCCAAGAAATTTTTAAAGTTGAATTGGATACTTTATCGCCAAAATTCGTTGTGATGTTTGTTGGTAATTTTGGGAAAAGAGAAATTTTGTCTTATTTAAACGGAGGTGATATGCCAACAATGATTGAAAGAGTACCATGGAATTCTAATAATGTTAATGGATATAATATTTGTGTCTATAAAATTGATTCAACAATATTTCTATGTACTGAACATCCACAAGGAAAGGACGAAAGTTCTCATGTTAAGTGCTTAATTTCTCTCATTAATAAGTATTCCAAATAAAGAGAATTTTCGACATGAATGACCTAACCAATTATCAACAACTTTTAAGTTTTATTGACGAATTTCAACGTCAATACGAGTTGGAAAAATCGCGACTGCCATACCACATCAACTTAATAGATGAGTTGCATATCAATGAGAATGGGCACAGCAGAATTCTTTTCCGATTGTTGAGCTTTGTTAACGAGAAAGGTGAATATGAAATTCTTCAGTCTCTTCTTAACTACATTATATGTCATCATGGTAGAGAAGATTGCGATTTTTCAAAAATCACAATTAATAGTCCAAAAATCACACAAGAAGAGGAACGGATTGATTTGTGGGTTAGAGATACTGGATACGCTATCATTTTTGAGAATAAAATATATAACGCTGTTGACCAAGATGCTCAATTGTTCAGATATGTCGAAAAATCCAACAAACAATCTTATAAAAACCAGAATATTTATATCATTTATCTTTCGTCCGATGGGAAAGAACCTGATCAGCAGACGTGGGGAGAATGCCAAAACGAATTTACTAATAGATATGTCAATCTCTCTTTCAAGAATGACATTTTGTCTTGGTTAAAAGAAAGTGTTTTGCCATCAGTTCGCCTTAAAGATTGTTATCTACAAAGTGCAATACAACAATATATTGATTATTTAGAAGGATTATTTTCACAAAGAACCAATCAAAAATCAATGAATATGAATTTGAATAGCTTTATTAGGGAGCACCTTAATCTTGATTCTAAGAAAAACGATGCAGAACGTATAGAAACTTTAACAGAACTAACAAAAAAAATAGAAACATTACGCCAAACAACAGATAATGTTGCAAAAGATTATATTTCAAAACTTCTAACAAAGTCAAAAGAAGAACTACTGATGAAATATAGTATGGTTAACGATGTCTCGGAAATGAATCAAGGATATGTGGCAGTATCGCTCCCATACAACGATAAAAGGATTACAGTTGTTGTTGCTCAAGATAGACAATTGTATTGTCAGGTTCAATATGACTATAATAGTGTTGCAAAGGAAGAATGGAAAGACTTCCAAAACACTCCTCTTGGTAAATATTTATTCGCAAATTTGCTCAAAGACCATAATCATACGGGTGTTTGGACTTATTTCGGTTCACCATCCGAGTATAAAAACCACATTGAGGTCATTAAATGTTTTAAAAACACCGTTGAAAAATGTGTGGAGTACATAACAAACCATAATCCTGACAAATTGTAGGAATAATAAAATCATGCCCACCACCCACATCTCCGACACCTCCCACTACACCACCATGCTTGACCTTGCGGTTTCCCGCTGACTGAAACCCTTATATCCTTTTGCCCTCACTCAAAACACACACCATGCCCTATCCCATCATCGAAATCACCCGAAGCTCCGAGCTGTTCCCGCCCTTGCTGCGGGCCATTGGCGAGGATTGTCCCGAAAGGCTGTGGCTGAGGGGCAACCTCGAACTCCTGAAGGCTGAAAAGAGCGTGGCCATCATCGGGGCACGGGCCGCCGATGTCGCTGGCTGCGCAAAAGCCTACGACCTCGCAGTGGAGTTCGCACAGAAAGGCTATGTGATCGTGTCGGGCTTGGCACTGGGCTGCGACACCGCCGCCCACCAAGGCTGCCTCGCCGTCCACGGGAAAACCATCGCCATCGTCGGCTCCGGTCTGGACATCGTTCACCCCGTGGAGAACACGGAGCTGCAGGATCACATCCTCCGCCAGCAGGGACTGGTCATCAGCGAGCAGCCCCTTGGCGTGAAAGCCACCCCGAAGACACTCGTGAGGAGAAACCGTCTGCAAGCCGCCCTCAGCCAGATGGTGGTAGTGGCCCAATGCCCCGCCAAAAGCGGCACCCTCTACACGGTGGACTATGCCCTCAAGTACGGGAAAGAGGTTCGGGCCGCACAGTTCCCCTACCACAACAAAGCCACCGCCGGCAACGACAACCTCCTGCGCGAGGGCATCGCCAGTCTGATCTGAAAAAACCGCGTTTCCCATGGGGTGAAAACCTTGTTCCTTTTTTGCCTACATCCCTACCACCTCCATTTCATTTTCAATTTTCAGTTTTCAATTTTCCATTCCCCATGCCCACCACTCTCATCACCGACACCGCCCATTACTCCACCGTCCTTGACATGGCCATGAAGGCCAAAAAGACGCTGTGGATCGGCACCGCCGACATCAAAGACCTGTACGTGCTTCAAGGGAAAGCCGAGAAGCCGTTCCTCGGGGTGCTGGCCGAACTGCTCGGCAAAGGCGTGGAGGTGCGGCTCATCCACGCCAAGGAGCCCGGACCGAACTTCCGCGCCGACTTCGACCGCTACCCGCGCCTCGCCCAGCTGCTGGAACGCGCCCTGTGCCCGCGCGTACACTTCAAAATCATCGTCATTGACCAGATGGTCTGCTATGTGGGCAGTGCCAACCTCACCGGCGCGGGCATGGGCATGAAGTCGCCCCGCCGCCGCAACTTCGAGGCCGGCATCCTCACCGATGACCCCGCCCTCGTGTCCGCTGCCAGCGAGGAGTTTGACAAGGTGTGGCGTGGCAGCGAGTGCGAGAAATGCCAACGCCGCAACGTCTGTCCAGATCCAATTGTGTGAGATTTTACGCATTTTGCGTTACGCATTTTGCGTAATTAAAGAAAATTGTGTATTTTTGCAACCGCTTTAAAACAAACCATCATGGATAACCCATTCATTATCAAATCGTATGAAACAAAGGAACTGTTCTGCGACCGTGAGGAAGAACTCCAACAGCTGCTTCGCAACGTCACGGGTCACATCGATACTACCCTTATCTCCCAAAGACGAATCGGCAAAACTGGATTGATTCTGCGGCTGTTTGACGAACTATCGGCCACTCATCCCGATATCCAGACCATCTATATGGATATTTTCGCCTCCCAAAGCTTGGACGATTTCATCAAGATGATGGCGGAAGCGGCTATGCGGGCTTTTCGTCCCAAAAGTTCCATATTGGACAAACTTATGATTTTCATCAGAGCTCTTCGTCCGCAAATTTCATTTGACCCCATCACGGGCGAGCCCCAACTGCAAATCTCCTACCAGACCACCCACGAAAAAGAGTACACCCTGCGTGGCTTGTTCGAGTTTTTGGACAGCCAAAACACACCCATCGTGATGGCTATTGACGAGTTTCAGCAAATTCGCGAATATCCGGAACAGAATATGGAGGCTTTATTGCGTACCTATATACAACAGACAAAAAACATAACCTTCATCTTTTGCGGCAGTAAAAAACATATTATGACCGATATTTTTGCCAACGCACGCAAACCGTTTTACTCCAGCACCGCCTTCCTTACCCTTGATAAAATCTCTATAGAGAAATACAAAACATTCATAATCAGTATTTTCAATAAAAAAAATCGCGACATCCAACCTGATGCGGTGGATTTAATACTTGAATGGACTCGCCGGCATACCTTTTACACCCAGCAACTTTGTCATACGATTTATGACAACGGTGCCACTGCTATCGGATTGGATGATGTAAAAAAAGCCTGCGCCCAGTTGCTACAGCAAGGGGAGGCGGTGTACCTCCAATATCGCCAGATGTTGACCGAAAAACAGTGGCGATTCCTCACCGCTATCGCTAAAGAGGGCATGGTCATACAGATTACAGCCGGCGATTTTTTGAGAAAACATAAAATCGGCACCCCTTCCTCCGCACAACGTCTCGCTGACTCCTTGTGTGAAAAGGGGCTATTGAATGCCGAAACCACCCTTCACCGTACCGAATACACGGTCAACGACGTTTTCTTCTCGCACTGGCTGGAACGGTTGTAAAAAATCCCGCGTTTTTCGCGGGGTGAAAACCTTGTGTTTCATAAATCCTTACGCCATTCCGCCAGCACCGCAAGGAGATGGCGGAAGCTCCATTTTCAATTTTCAGTTTCCCGTTTCCCTGCTGATCAGATTCACCACCACCTTCACCATCACATCTTTCTCTTCGGGACGGCTTTCGGCTATCATCAGTGTGAGTGCGACGAGGGTGCCGTCGGCAATGCGTTTCGAGCCGTCGGGGGTGTAGAGAATCCGGTTGTTGTTGAGGAACCACAGGAACAGCGTGGCGGCGATGCGCTTGTTGCCGTCGCTGAACGAATGGTTTTTCGTGACCAAGTAGAGCAGCATCGCCGCCTTCTCCTCCACGCTGGGATATAACTCGATACCGTCAAACGTCTGGTAGATCTGCCCCATGCTGCTTTTGAAAGAGCCGTCCTTCTCGTGCCCGAACAATGCGGAGCCGCCGAACTTGTCGCGCAGTCGCCCGATCGCCTGCATGGCATTCTCGTAAGTAGCGTGAAAGTGCTCCTTTTGGGTGGTTTTGCCTATAGTCAACCGTTCATAATCGTAGTTGTCGAGGGTGTCGAGAGCGAAGGTGTAGTCTGCCACCACGTCAAGGAGATCCCGGGTCTGGTAGTTGACAGTGTCGTTGTTATTGATCATACGGCGTAGATTTTAAAGTAAAAACAGAATGTCACCGCGATTGGCAACCATCTGTTTAATCAATTTTTAACTATTGCGCGGCAAAAGTAGAACATTTTTTCCAAACAGCAAAAGAACAACAATGATTTTTCAAAACAGGAACCGACCTATGTCACGTTCTGTCATACCTGTGCCCTAATTTTGCGGCAGAATTAAAATCAATCATTCATCAAAAATGAAAAAATATGGAAAAACAACAATTAAACGATTATCTACTGAGCAAACAACTCAGGATAGAAGCTTTCAAAGAATTATCTCGTAGTTACCCGCTGACGGAGGAAATGATGCTCGCTTTTCAAAACGAATTAGATTGGACGAAAGTGTCTGCCAACAACAGTATTCCTTGGTGTGCCGAGAAAATCGAGCGGTGGAAAGACCGTATTGACTGGAATGTCTTCTCACACAATGTGGACTGGGGAATTTTAACACCCAATAACATTGAACGGTTTAAGGACTATTGGGACTGGGGAGAACTCACCATGCGATTAACCTTGTCTTGCGAACTGATAAATCTGTATATCGACCGTTGGGAATGGTGGGTGATGCATGCCCCAAAGAGTGAACATATAGTGGCTGTCGATTCTTCGGAAGAAGCGGTGTCTCCCATGGATTTCCTATTGCGGTATTATCAGCACATTCCCTTTGAGATTCTGCAATACAAATCGGAATTTTGGGGTGAGCTGGTCGAGGAAGAAAAGAGGAATATTGTAAAAGAGTGGAACGCGGAACATACTCGGCATGAATGTGGATAAGGGGTATTATGTGATTTTACTGGACAGAACAATAAGACATATTGCACCAACAAATAACAGTTGCGCCCGACACGTATCAGGGATAATGAATATGAACGATTACTATTTTTACGTTGCCCCAGACGAAGAAGGTTTGGGATGGGAATTCACGATTAGCGACTTGATCGAGAGTGAATTCGAAGCAAGCCCTGACAATTTTCCAGACAAGTCGGCAAAAATCGAGTTCTTGAAAGAATTGATTGCGGACGTTGAGGAGTGTGTTGCGAAGGTGGAGAGGGAGGGGGAAATTGTTGTCTGAGACTATGATGGTGGATGGGATATTTTTGTAGTTTTGCGGAGTGAAAAAAACAAATCGAATATGGAATTAAAAGCTATTTCAGAATTGAATGAGTACACGTTTGTTGTTCCTTATCAACAGCGAGGTTACAAATGGACATCGGATAATATCAAAGTTCTTCTTGATGACTTCAAGGATTTTCTCAACAATAAAGAGAAAAAAATGTATTGCCTACAGCCAATAGCAGTTGTTCCAATCAATGAAAATGAGAAGAGGTATGAAGTTATTGATGGGCAACAACGACTAACAACATTGTATCTTCTATGGATGTATTTATTTGGTAAACAAATATATCGATTTGTTTTTGATAGAGATGAGAAAAATGAACGACAAACATTTCTAAATGACATTTCGAAAATTAAAGAGGAAAATGACAGAAAGATAGATTATTTTTATATTTCACGTGCATATCTCACTATCAAAGAATGGTTTCGTGATCGTGATACATTTGAACTACTGAAGGACGAAAGCGAAAGGTGTGTGTTAGGCGAATCAGAAACCATTGATAATGTAAAAGATCAATTCAGGGAATTACTAAACGCACAAAAAGACCAGAAATCCATTCAAGTATTATGGTGCAAGGTTGATTCCTGTGTAGAACACGAGTCTTTTCGCAACATAAATAGCGGTAAAATTCAACTGAGCAACAGCGACTTGATAAAAGCATTGCTGCTAAATAACACTAATGGTTTTGAAAATCGCCAGCAAATAGCAGCACAATTTGAGTTGATGGAACGACAATTGGCAGAAAACCGTTTCTGGTATATGCTACAGCAAAAGGATGTTGAACCATTGAAAGGACAGTCTCGCATTGACTTGTTGTTCAATATAGTTGCGGATGTCAAACCCGAAGACTATCAGATAGACTCCAGAAAATCATTTTCTAAATTCTCAAAATATGCAGTGGCAGAATTGGCGAAAATGTGGAAAAATGTACGAGAGAAATACCAACGATTTAGAGATTTGTTTGATGATCCTTATACCTTTCATTATGTCGGGTTCTTAACATATTGTGGTAAAAATCTAAATGACATATTATGTAAATATGCTGACAGTAAAAAACAGTATTTCAAAGACTACTTGAAGGGTTCGATAAAAAGAAGGCTGATACATGAATCACTTGATGAGTATTCTTTCGAAGACCCAAAAGATGCATTGCGAAAATTGTTTGTACTGCATAATATAGAAACACTTTTATGCAGATATGAAGATCTAAAAGAAAAAAAAGGCTTGAAATTCTCGTATGAGAATTTCCCATTTGAGCTCCTCTATTCACATACATGGAACATAGAACACATAGCCTCTAATACCGACAACAACTTGAAAAAGGAAAGTGATAGACGAGATTGGATTGAAAGTATTGAGGCTGATTTTACATCCATGATTCGTAATAAAAGCCTCCCAAAAAGGCTTCAAACAGAATTAGGAATTTTAAAATCTAAGGCGACAGACAGTAACAATCCTATAACGACTATTAAGGCATTAAACATTTTGGAGAAAATACTTAGTGATAATAACAATGACAATGAATTCGAAAAATTAAAATCGGAGGCTAAATTAGATTTAGGAAATAAAGAGAACTTCGACAAACTATATAAGTATGTTGTTAAAGTAGTTGATGACAATCCAATTAGTGAAGAAGATAAAAATGGCATAGGAAATTTAGTCTTGTTGGATGAACACACGAACAAGAGTTTTCACAATTCCTTGTTCCCTCGCAAACGCAGGATTGTGATAATGGCAAGCGGATTGAGAAATGACAAAGACACCGAAAAAGATGTTGAATCCCTCTATATTCCAATTTGCACACAGCAGGTTTACACAAAATCTTACAATAAACAAAGCACTGTGAATTTGAATTGCTGGGGGCAGGAAGATTACGATGCATATTATTCTGATATGCAGGAAAAATTAAAAGACTATTTCACATCAAAACAAGGAGAACAATAAAATGGGAACACAATCGGAAACTGTATTGAAATCATTCCAGACAGAATTTTTAGACAAAAAACAAAACATTATAATTCCTCTATTGCAACGCGATTATGTGCAAGGAGGAAGATTGGATGTGATTGATCCTTTTCTGAATAAACTGATTGATGCAATCAGCAAAGAACAAACTCAGATAAACTTGGAATATATATATGGGTACAATACCGAAAATGGTTTTGTGCCTATTGATGGTCAACAACGCCTTATAACCCTATGGCTGTTGCATCTCTATATTTATGCCAACAACAACGAACCACTTCCTATTGAATTAAAATTCGAATTTCGAGAATTTGCAGACAATTTTTGTACACAATTAAGGGAAAATCTTTGTGACATTCTAAATCCAAAACAAAATTCGCAGAAAGGGTCAAGGGATGGCACTTCGAATGGGAAAGATACTGAGTCTGTTACATTGGAAGAAACAATCAAGGACTGTAAATGGTTCGTAGCTGGCTGGTTGTTAGACACAACGGTTCGCAACATACTAAAAACTTTGCAATTGATTGACGATAAAAAGAACTTGATTCCAGACGATCCCCATACAGAAAATATCACTTTTGATTTTCTTGATATGAAAGACAAAGGGCTTGATGATGATGTTTATGTAAAAATGAACGGGCGTGGAAGACCATTGACATATTTTGAGAATCTTAAATCGTGGATGGATGAATTCATAGAGAATATTTATGGAAAAAATAACGAATTTACCAAGGATTGGAAAACAAGAATTGATAATGAATGGACCGATTTATTTTGGCAGAATCGTAATAAAAAGGATAAACATCCTGAAGAAATTGACGATGAACAAATTCGATTCTTTTATAGCATGTTGCTGTTGTACTGGAAAAAGAATGAAAATGCATTCTTGACAAATTCAAAGATTGCAACAGAAAAAACGACAAAATCCAATTATATCTCATTTCTCAATGAATGGGAAAAGGAAGGTGGCAAATTATCTGAAAAATCAACAATTGAAGACATTCAAAAAAAGACATTTTCCTTATTACTAAATGGGAAAAAGATGCTCCCTCTATATTGGATTGAGGAAACTGAAATGTTCAACAAGGAAGTATTTCAATTTATCAATAATAGTCTGGAATCCTTGAAAGAAAATGAAAATTATGTCAACGAATTACCAGAAAGAATTGTCGATATACTAGATTTCGAAAAAGAACAAACCATTTTATACCAAATAGCATTTAACGAAGCCACTTATGCAAAAACATTACCATTGCTTTATTCCTTAATTAAGACACCAGAGAGATATAAAAATGAATCACTCTATAAATGGATAAGATTATGGAGAAACTTGGTGCTTAATTCTGACATAACGGCTGAAAACATTAAAAATGCTTGCGAAACCATTGAAATAGTCTCAAACAAAGTAGATGCTGATAATTTATATCAAGTGGTCACTGAACTGCAATGGAAAAAAGGATCTGCTTTTTCGGAAGAGCAATTCAAAGAAGAAGTCGCCAAAGCAAAAATGATAGTTGAAAATCCATTATGGGAAAACGAATTTGTTAGAGCTGAAAGTTATCCCTATTTGCTAGGAAAAATATGGATCTTATTCCAAAACAATAATGTCACCACTTTGGGAACCTTCAAAGCAAGATACAATCTCTTATGTTCTCTTATTGACAATAAGGAAGATAAATACCACTTAGTGAAAGTTCTTTTATCCAGATATCAGTATGATAAACCCCATACAAAACTAGAACTTAAAAGATCACCCGAGAAATGGAAAAAATTAATAACCAAAGATTTATCACAATGTTTTATAAATACTGAAAAGGATGAAATTGCTGATTCCAAATTAAAATATGTGGAATATCTAACAAAGACAATGTTGCTAAATAAAAGAGCTGAGCAAAATGAGTTGAATCTGAAATCTTATGGAGACAAAGTTGTTTTGTTTGGGAAGCCCAGTGCTACATGGCGTAGTTATAACAATATTATATTGGACAAAATGCATTGTGATAATCTGTTATTGCAAAAATATCCGTCGGACTGGAGTTTAAAGATTGATAATAAAAATATTTATATTGGTGAGCATATTGATTTCCGATACAGCAATGTTAATAAATTCAGATGGCATACTAATGGATATATCTATTTAATGATTGAGCAAGATAAGTACTGGCCTCGTCCCAATCCAAAACAAATAAAAGACCTGACAGAAGAGGATAAATATTATTGCTTCAAAGTCGCTGATTATGATGACACTGCATTTGCTAAGCGTCTTGCCCTCCTTATTGTCCAACAACAAGCCGATGAAAACGAAACGATCGAACAAAAATGATGTTACATTGCGTCACCGCCCTCCACCCACTTTCCCACCGCTATGGCTAAAAGACGCACGGATGCTGACGGACGCAAGCGATGCGTCTCTACATTGCCTCTCACCCTTTTCCAAAAAATCCGCGTTTCCTGCGGGGTGAAAACCTTGTTTTTTTTTGCCCGAACACCTACGGCATTTGAGTTTTACACCTTTTGTATTACACCTTTTGCGTAATTTTGGGAAATTTGTGTGTATCAAGGGGTTCGGCAAGGTATGGCACGGCAGCGAGTGTGAAAAATGCCACCGACGGCAACGCCTGTCCCACCTGGTCGTGTAAGTTCTCTCCCGTAATCCTTCCACTGGCAAAGAGCAACGAAAGTGTTTTGCGAAAAAAATATGTAGTTGGTATTAAATTTTTATGTATTTTTGCCATCCGATTCCGAAATTACATAAAAATGAAAGTGGATTATATCAACAGGAAAATAGAACAGGTGGTTCGAGAAGCATCTAACTACTACTCAGTTATATCGGTCACGGGGCCGAGGCAATCGGGAAAAAGCACGCTGTTGAAGCATCTTTTCCCTGATTATAAAGAATTCAGCATGAAGGATGTGCATATCCGTGATTATGCCATGAACGATCCGGTGGCGTTTCTCCAGCAAACCACTGACGGCATGTTTATTGACGAAGTGCAAAAGGCCCCTGTTCTGATGGAATATATACAAGGTATCGTGGATCATCATCCAGAGAGGCGCTTTCTGTTGACAGGCAGTTCCAACTTCGAGATGATGCGCGACCTTTCGGAGTCGCTGGCCGGCAGGGCGGGGGTGTTCGAACTCATGCCGATGTCGCTGTCGGAGACAGTGGCCCAACGAACCAAGCGAGACCTCTCCCAGCAAATCTTTGAAGGGCTTTACCCTGCGGTGATTGCCGGCAAGAATACGGCAAAATTCTTCTATCCATCATACGTCAAAACCTATCTGGAAAAAGATGTCAGGGATTTGCTGAATGTCCAAAACCAGATGCAATTTTTGCGTTTCATAAAGCTGTGTGCCGCCCGCATCGGCTCTTTGTTCAATGCTTCGGAATTGGCAGCGGAGGTTGGAGTGGATTCCAAAACCATCAGCCGATGGCTTTCGGTATTGCAGGCGTCTTATCTGGTCACGTTGCTGCCGCCTTATTACGAAAACATCTCCAAAAGGTTGGTCAAAAGTCCGAAACTTTACTTCAACGACACGGGATTGGCATGTTATCTGTTGGATATTGAATCGCCCAAACAGCTTGAAAGGGACAAAATACGAGGATCTCTGTTTGAAAATATGGTGGTGATGGAAATGATGAAACATCGCTACAATCAGGGAAAAGACGGCGGCGTGTTCTTTTATCGCGACTCCAATCAGAACGAGGTGGATGTTTTGCTGAAGCAGGAGGGGGAAATCATGGCCGTAGAAATAAAGTCGTCGATGACGTATCATCCATCCTTTGAGAAATCCTTACGGCAATTGCAAGACTGGATTAAAACACCGGTAACGAAAAGGGCGGTTGTTTACGCTGGAGAATTTGAAAACAATAGTTCAGATGTTAAACTGTTGAACTATAATGGTTTGAATGAATTGTTTTGAAGCCAACTGGCACACAGAGTCACAATATCACCTTCCATTGGAAGTGCATCATGGCCAAGCCGATGATCATTGACTACCTGATTGTTCACGAATTGACCCATTTGAAATACCCGCAGCACCCCCGCCAGTTTTGGGATGCGGTTTTCTCCGTGATGCCCAACTACAAGGAGTGCGAGGAGTGGCTGCACGATTTCGGGGTGACGTTGAGTTTGGAGTAAGTCAGTAATACAGGTGGAAAGCGGTTTTCCACACCATTCCGCCAGCCCCGCAAGGCGCTGGCGGAATCTCCACCTTTCCATTTTCAGTTTTCCATTTTCCATTTGTTATGCCATGCTTTGTCATATCTGTGCCCTAATTTTGCCGCATCCAAAATCCAACACCATCATGCGACAAAAAACAGCCCCTAAAGAGAAAATCCTCACCGAGTTCAACTGCTGCTGGCCCATCTTCTCGGCCAAACACCCATCCGTGACCTGCCCCAATGTAGAGGTATCATTACTGCCACCAGACATAGGCGGAAGGACGGCTTCCAACGGGAAAATTACAATCAATGTGACCATAGGCAACCAGTCCACCGAGGTCATCCGCCATGTGATTTTCCACGAGCTGTGCCACCTGATTCATCTCAACCACAGCCGCGAGTTCTACGATGCCCTTGACGAACTGGATCCGTTGCACCGGAAAAGGAATGGCGCATACTTGGAAAAACGGTTGCAGAATCTGGAGAATTTGACAGAAACCATTAACATACAATAAGATGAACCTCAGCAAAATCAACATCAAACAATTAGAGAATATTTTAAGCGTGATGCCTGCCAACCAAAACATTATGCTCGTGGGCAAACACGGCATCGGCAAATCGGAAATCCTCACCCACTATTTCGCCAACAAGGGAATCCCCGTGGTGGCACTCTTCCTCGGACAGATGAGCGACCCCGGCGACCTTATCGGGCTACCACGCTTGGACGAAATCACTGGAGTCACCGAGTTTATGCCGCCCTACTGGTTCCCCATCGATGGCAAGCCCGTGGTGCTGTTCTTAGACGAACTGAACCGCGCCCGCCCCGAAATCCTGCAGACCATTATGGAATTGGCCCTCAACCGCACCCTCGCGGGACACGCTCTGCCCGAAGGCAGCCGCGTGATCTCGGCCGTGAACGACGGCGACGAGTACCAGCTCACCGACCTCGACCCCGCCCTTGTGTCGCGCTTCAACATCTACGAGTTCCGTCCCTCGGTGCAGGAGTGGATCCGCTGGGCCACCCAGAGCCACCTCGACGAAAGGGTCATCAGCTTCATCCAAAGTCACCCCGATATGCTCGATGGCAAATATAGCAGCGACGAGGCGGCCGGTCTCACCAAAACTCCCGACCGAAGGGCGTGGAAGAAACTGTCGGACTGCATCAAAGGACAGAACAATATGGAGGATTTGAAGATATTGTGCACCGGCATTGTGGGCGCAGCAGCCACCGCTACTTTCTATCAATTTCTTGCATCATTCAACCAGTTGTCGGCCAAAGAGATACTGCTCAGCTACGAGGGTTGCCAACCGCGCCTCGCCCGCTATAAACTGCACGAACTTTCGCTGCTCAACGAGGATGTGTTCCGCTTTCTCGACATGCAGGAGTGGGAGCCAGAACAGGAAGCCACCATCGTGGCCAACTTCGACCAATACTGGCGGATGCTGCGGGGCAAGAAAAGCAAGGAAGCCTTCGCTCATTTGGTATCTGTTTTTGAATCAGGAAATTATCCAAAAGCCATCGTCCAAGTAATGACCAAAAACATCGACCTATATAATCAAATCAGAACCTTCGTACATGAGCTGTAGTGTAAAAAAACGGATTTCGCGCATTGTGGAGCGGTGGTGGCTCACCGAACCCGCCTTCTTCGCCGTGTATTGCAGTCACTCGCTGGCCGAGAACGGACAGATGAAATGCACGATGCGCACGGGTGAGCGGCGCATCGAGTACAACCCGACACTGGCCGAGCCCCTCAGCGACGAGGCATTGGAAGAATACCTGAAGGTGGAGTGCTTCCACATCCTGCTCAAGCACCCCTACGAGCGGCAGCCTGATTGCTGTAAGCCAGAACCCATTGCCATTGCGGGGAATATGGTGGTGGACCAGAACTATCGGCTCCACTATTTCGAATGCCCCAAAGCCCACGAATTCCAACTGCCCAACGGGGAAAGTTTTGAGTGGTACGCCCTGAAACTGAACGACTTGATTGGAGCCAATGGTGATGCTTCGGATGATAGTTGGATTCCTGCTGACGGCGAACAGACACCAGAGGGCGATGAGGGTGAAGGACAAAGCCCCAAAGAAGGTGATGACGAAAGTGACCAGCAAAAACAAGACCAAGAGCAGTCACAAGGCAACAATCAAGAGGATGATGTCGAACATGGCGACGGCGAAGAAGACAAAGAAAAGCAAGGGAACGGTCAAGGTCAGGAACAAAGCAGTGGACAAGGTCAAAACAGCAACAATCCCTATCAACAGTGGGCAGACTATAGCGGACTATGGGAGGAGGATGTACTAGAACAAGAGGAGACCAACGAGTTGATACGAAAGTTGGAGGCCTCGCAGTCGTGGGGTTCGATTCCGGGACGTTTTGCAGAAATGGTAATTGCCACGCTCAAGGTGAAGCTCAACTACAAGGCCATTTTGCGAAGTTTCCACACCAGCATCCTGTGCAGCCGACGGCGGCTCACGCGGATGAGGCCCAACCGGCGCAGCGGCTTCCAGCAGATGGGCAGTCGCTACGAGCTGGCATCCAACATCTTGGTGTGCGTAGATGTGAGCGGATCGGTGTCGTCGCACGCACTCTCCACCTTCTACTCGGCCATCGCACGCTTTTTCAAATACGGCGTGGAGACCATCGATGTGCTGCCGTTCGATGCAAGTTTGAAAGAACTCACCACACTCAAAAAAGCGCCGAAGGAGGTGCAAATCGAGGGACGTGGCGGCACCAACTTCCAAATACTTTTCGACTATATTGCGGAGCACCCGCGTTACGACGGCATGATCATTTTCACCGACGGCTATGCCCCCGAACCCAATGTGCCGCAACCCATGCATGCCAAAGTGCTCTGGATTTGCGACGACGAACGAAACTACGAACAGCACCACGAATGGATGCGACGGAGCGGGAAAGCGGCTTTTATTACTGTGTAAATTATTGATTTTTAGAATTATAGAAATGGAGATACAGAATTATTTTGATGAACTGAAACGCATTCGGATTGACGACATTCACGAGGCAAAAGAACGTTTTTTCATTATGCAGTGGAGATATACCAAAAGTCGCAGCAAAATGGAGACTCAGCTCCGTGCCAAGAATATCACCTTTGCTTATACCAATAGCGATAAAACAGAAATTTATTTCCGGCTGTCCCATATAGGAGTTGTCTGCAACAACTACACCTACGATGTTACTGTCTATAATTCGTTGGGGGAAAATATTATGAACTTGAAACTCTATTTGTACACTCGCATAGAATTGTCGTCGCTGCTTGCCTACGATGCGCGAATCCCCCAACTGCTGAAAGAATGGCACGACATTGAGCCGCAAGTGAAGAATATCTGCGAGCAGAATTTCAAGAACAAATGGGAGGAGTTTGTCTTAGAAATCTCCAATTCGACATTCCCAGACCCCAAGCGAATCACATCGGATGCTTTTGTGAAAATGCTGAAACACAAAATCCAGCATTGGCCTCGCGAGCGGCGGTTGCAGAGCGCTATTCTCACCAATTTCGCCAACGAGGGCTATCCTTTCAACCAAGGCAAAGTACCCGGTTACTTTTCCCGTGAATTTGGTGAAATGGAAATTGGCTATACGAGAGGGGCGTTCGTCGCATATCTGGATTACAAGGGTGCACACTGTGACTTGAACTGCAAATTGACAGTGGAAAGTGTCCGTGCGCTGGCTGCCCTCATTCCTCCGTTGTACGAGAAGGCGTGCAATGTGGCCGAAGAGGGACTCAAGCGTATCAAACTCCGCAGCATCAACAAAAAAACCATGGAGAACCTGCTGGAAGCCAAGATGCAGGAGCTGTCGTTAGAATACGCACTGTATCAATGGGACGGCAAAAAATCCTCCGATGGAAGGAGGGGGTGGTACAACGAGCGCGGCACTATTGGCATCGAGCTGAAAGTTAAGTGCAAGAACCGGCGGTGCCTGATGTTCCATGTGCGCTACGAAAAGATGGAGCAGTTTCTGAAAATCATGGATGAACTGCCGAAAACCATCGAGACCATCAACGCTCTGCCGTTCAATGCGTTGGTGTCGATTTATGGCAATGATGTGAAGTGGAAGAAAAAAGAGTGACGCGGTAGGCCGTTGGCAACAACCAACGAGAGGAGTGTGTTAATAAAATGTTTGCAAATTATATCACTGATAATCAATGCCTTACCACCCTCTATTGATAAGTCATTGTATCATACAAGATAATGTGTAATTTTGCAGAACCATATTTTCAGGCTTTGTTTAATGGACTTCGCAAGGTCTGGGAGTGTGGGGAAAAGAGTTAAAATAGAGGTCCACTTTACTGAAATGGATACAATCAATTTCAAGCCATGGATTGGTGAAAACTCTGGCACTACAGGTTTCAAAGGAAAGAAAATCTTGGTTTTAGGAGAAAGCCACTACTGCAAAGAAGAATTATCTGAAGGCGGTCGGTGTTTTCCATCTTGTACAAAAGCAAAAATGAGAGTGGCTTGCCACAATGAAACCATAAATTGTATTAGCGATTTTGTGGAAACTCATAAAAATTTTAAGCAGTATCGCAATTTTGAAAAAACTATTTACGGACGCGCTTTGACAGATGAGGAAAGTGCAGAATTTTGGAATGGAATTGTTTTCTATAATTATGTTCAGTATTCTGTAGGAAATGCTCCAAGAGTTTGTGTTCCTGAAAAATATTGGGAGAAATCAGAGGAAGCTTTCAAAGAAGTTCTTGAAAAATTTATGCCAGATTACATCCTTATATGGGGAGTGTCTAGATTATGGCAGAATCTTCCCAATTGGGGAGGGCGAGAATCGCAAGTTGAAATCGACGGCGAAAGACTAAAAGTATGGATATATACAATAAATGGAAAGGAAATTCCAGCAATGGCATGCTATCACCCGAGCACGAAGGATGGTAGTGACTATGAATATTGGCATCCTTTCTACAAGAAATTTTTGAATCTGCCACAGCTATAAAAAACGAAGCCCATCACCTCCATTCCTTCCCTCTTCTTACTATTCCATTGCGCTTGACCATGCGTTTCGAGTAATTGAACGCATGCGGTGCGTCCCTACATTCTCACACCATTCCGCCAGCGACGCAAGGAGCTGGCGGAATCCCCACCTTTCAATTTTCAGTTTTCCATTTTCCATTCGTTATGCCGTGTTTTGTCATAGTCATGCCTTATTTTTGCCACCGAAAAAAATGTACCTTTGCCGCCTGAAATGCCGGCATCAAAAAGACTCGTATGAAAAACTTCGCCGCCATCGACTTCGAGACCGCCAACGGACAGCGCAGCAGTGTGTGCAGCGTGGGCGTGGTGGTGGTGCGCGGCGGCCTCATCACCGACACCTTCTACTCGCTCATCCGCCCCACTCCCAACTACTATGCGTGGTTCTGCCAGGAGGTTCACGGCCTCGGTCACGCCGATACCGACACCGCCCCCTCCTTCCCGGAAGTGTGGCGACAGATTGCGCCCCGCATCGCCGGACTGCCGCTGGTGGCCCACAATAGTCCCTTCGATGAGGGTTGCCTCAAGGCCGTGTTTCAAACCTACCAGATGGATTATCCTGACTATCAGTTTTATTGCACCTGTCGCGCCTCGCGGCGGCATTTTGGACGGCAGCTGCCCAACCACCAGCTGCATACCGTATCGGCCGTCTGCGGCTACCCGATGACCAACCATCACCACGCCCTCGCCGACGCCGAGGCCTGCGCGTGGATTGCCATGGCAATCCTGTAGAGACGTTGCGCGAACTGATGGCGGGAGAGGCCAAGGCGATGTGGAGGATAAACAAGTAGGGGAGGCCGGCGCGAAGGCCGTGTTTTATGCGAAATTATAATGTGTTTTGTTATAATGCGCTTTATAATCTCCCCCCTTCAGAGAGCTTCTGTTCCATTATTTTCTTTCAAATATTCCGACTTTTTCCTGATATTTGGAAAGAAAGTCGTACTTTTGCACTTTTGAATTCGTTATAAAGTCTTTTTAGCAAAAAAAGGAGTGCCTATGAAACTCAAATTAATATATCCCAAGTGGAAAAAACTACCCGGTCAGACCACCTTCACCCTGCCGCCGCACGGACCAGTGGTTTACGCTGCCACCCTGCCCGAATATGTGGATGTCTCATTTACGGATGAGAATGTGGAGGAACTGGATTTTGACGAGGAATGTGATGCGGTGTCCATCTCCATGATGCTCTCCACGCAGGTGAAACGCGGCTGGGCCATCGCCGACGAGTACCGGCGCAGAGGCAAGAAGGTGATGTTCGGCGGTATCTCCACCATGCTCCACGCAGAAGAGACGCTGCTCCATGCCGACAGCATTTTCTTGGGCGAGGCAGAAGGAAGACAGGAACAGGTTTTTGATGATTTGAGAAAAGGACAGCTGAAGAAGGTCTATAACTACATGGGACAACAGCCGGATATCGCGCTGGTCGGTCCCGCCCGCCGCGACCTTTACAAACGCGAACTCTATAACCACAAGGGCGTGCAGATGGTCGATCTCTTCCACGCCTCCCGCGGCTGCAAGTTCAGCTGCTACCCCTGCGCCGTCTCCTACCTCGGCGGCCGCTGCTTCCGTCCCCGCCCGGTAGAAAAAGCTATCGAAGAACTCGAGACCATCGACAACAACCGCCTCTTCATCGTGGATAACTCGCTGGCACAATGCACCGAATGGGAGATGGACCTCTTCCGCGAGATGATTCCCCTCAAGAAGAAATGGATCAGCCATACCATTGAGGACAAGCCCGAAGTGCTGGACCTCGCCGCACAGGCCGGCGCCTGGTACGTCTATCAGGCCGTCTATGACACCTCCGACTATATCAAAGAACGTGTGAAACGCTACCACGACTATGGCATCGGCGTCGAAGGGACCATCCTTTTAGGTCTCGACAACCAGACCGAAGACGACATCCTCCGGCTCATCGATTTCCTTCTGAAGATCGACTTGGATCTCGCAGAGTTCACCGTGCTGGCACCGTTCCCGCACACCAAGGCCTACGACGACCTGATGCGGCAAGGGCGTATCTTCGACCACGACTGGGACCACTACAACGCCGGACAGGTGGTGTACCAGCCCAAACACATGTCTCCGGAAAGATTACAGGAGCTGTACGAGTATGCTTGGAAATCCTTCTATCAGGATGAGACGCAGGAGGAGAAGATGTTCAAGCTCTTTACCAACGTGGTGCTTCGTGAGATGGAAGACGGCACCTACCGTCCGCGTAACCGCAAGTTGGCCAACAAGACCTTCGGTAAAGATGTGGACCGTTCCGCTTCCAAAGTTAATCTTCGTTAATAATCTTAAAATCAAAATATTACCATGAAAGTTGACAACAAGTATTTTGATGAGATTTTTGATTTTGCGGGTCAATGGGATATGCCCTCAAAATGTGGGCTGAAAATTATTCCCCATGAAGACCGTACCATTATCCTCACCACCGAATTGTATCAGGACAACCCCGGCACCTCCATCACCTACGCCGGAGGATCGCTCATTAAGCAAATTTGTGAAGCCAAAAAGTTGGATATCAATAAGATCATGTATATCGAATGCAACCCCAACACCAACTCCAAATTATCGTTTT
>JAEEGH010010832.1_pt1 | contig 20824 bp, 23 predicted proteins | sample 9134181 | NCBI WGS metagenome assembly JAEEGH01 (sample SAMN16246544, study PRJNA631951) | gut metagenome | biome: gut microbiome; feature: rumen; material: DP-attached | host: Bos | place: Iran: Karaj | collected 2018-10
CCCGTAATAATCGTTGAATAACGCAAGTTGTTTTCCAGATAAATTATATCCGTAACTTTCGAATAGCTTTTTCATACTTATTTATTTTAACATATTTTATTTTTTTCCACAAACAAATTTATATCAACTTCAAGTTATCTACTTTGTGGAAATTTCCGTTGATATCTCGAAATTTTCCTTCTGAAAAATTTTTTTACGCAAAAATAACGCGCTTTAAAAACGACTTTAAAATTTTTTATCCACGTTTTTTATTTTATTCCACATTAAAATAACTTTCTTTCAACACCCATTTAAATACGCTGTATAACGCTTTTTTGTACAATCTTACAATTCCACCGGAGATACTAATACTAAGATTTAAATTTTTAAAAATAAATTTACAATATATATTTCGCTTCCGAATTACGGTTGATTTTTACCGAAAATCTGCTATAATATAAATAACCTTACGTTTAAGGAGTAAAGTTTTGGGAAAAGTAAGAACGAGATTTGCGCCGAGCCCTACGGGATATTTACATATAGGCGGACTGCGTACCGCCCTTTACGGCTTTTTATTCGCTAAAAAACACGGCGGAGATTTTATTTTAAGAATAGAAGACACCGACACCGCAAGATACGTTGAAGGTTCGGTCGATATCATATACGACACGTTAAAAGATTCCGGAATTATTTACGACGAAGGTCCGGATATCGGCGGCAACTTCGGACCGTATATCCAGAGCGAGAGAAAGAATATCTACTTAGACTACGCAAAAAAACTTATAGAATTAGGTGGCGCATACTATTGTTTCTGTGCGCCGGAGCGTATAGAGACCTTAAAAGATAAAGAAGGAAACCTGCGTTACGACAAGCATTGTCTTAAACTTTCAAAAGAAGAAATAGAAGAAAACCTTAAAAACGGCGTTCCTTACGTTATCCGTCAGAACGTTCCCGAAAAAGGCACGGGATCTTATCACGATTTGGTTTACGGCGATATTTCTGTCGATTATAAAGATATAGAAGACGGTATCTTAATTAAAAGCGACGGTATGCCGACGTATAACTTCGCAAACGTAATAGACGATCACCTTATGGAAATAACCCATGTTATAAGGGGTACGGAATATCTTTCTTCCACGCCGAAATACAATTTAATGTACGACGCTTTCGGCTGGGAAAGACCGACGTATATCCATCTTCCCCCTATAATGAAAGACGCGTCCCATAAATTATCAAAGCGCAACGGCGACGCGAGTTACGAAGACTTTGTAAATAAAGGATACGTTAAAGAATCTATAATAAACTATATAGCGCTACTCGGTTGGAGTCCCAAAACCACGCAGGAAAAGATGAATTTATCGGAACTTATCGAAAAATTTTCTTTGGAGGGAATAAATAAATCCCCCGCTATATTCGACGAAACGAAAATGAAATGGCTTTCCGGCGAATATATAAAAGAAATGAGCGATAGCGAGTTCGTTGAAAAAGCCGACAAATTCTTAAAAATGAGTAAGGTATACGGAAAATACGACTTAAATAAGATTGCCGCGCTGTTAAAGACGCGTATAGAAATTTTCAGCGAGATACCCGATAAAATAAACTTTTTGGAAGAATTCGGAGAATTCGATATCGCGCTGTTCACTCATAAAAAAATGAAAACCGATACCGATATCGCAAAAGCGGTGCTGCCGAGAGCAAGAGAAAAGTTCGCCAAACTTAATACTTTTAATTTCGATACTATTCATAGCGCGGTAATGGAATTGGTACAGGAAATGGAATTAAAGAACGGACAGGTGTTCTGGACGATACGCGTCGCCATTTCGGGAAAAGAATCCACCCCCGGCGGCGTTATGGAAATAGCGGAACTTTTAGGAAAAGAAGAAACTTTAAGAAGAATAGATTTCTCGATAAACCTGTTAAATAAATAATTCAATAAACAAAAAACCAGATAAAAAACAAATAAAAAACCGATAAAAACAGCCCTTCTCACACAGAATAGGCTGTTTTTTATTGCGGAAAATTTTTCGGCTATTCTGTGTGAGAGCGTTTTAACAGCAATTTTTAAAGGGGTTATACGGTAAAAACAAGCCGTTTTCAACACGATTTTGACGTAAAATATAATTATAAACAATCCGCAAAATTTATAAAACCCTTAAAGTTTCACGTGGAACACACAGGAAAAATGTTTCACGTGAAACATATAAAAAACGAGTGAGAAAGTTTTTTGTTCCACGTGAAACGTTAAAATAGGGTATTTTTTAAAATTTTATCCCGTTTTTTTGAGTTAAAATGCCTTAAATTTAGTACGCGCAAACAAAATTTTTAATAAATGCCGAAAATTTACTTTTTTCTATTGTAAAAACCTTTCCGATAATGTATAATATTATTAAGTTCAGGGAAACTAATTTAACGGCGGAATTTATAGGAATTTTCAAGGTTTTTTAAATATTCGTCTGATAGAATGGTAGTACTTAAAATTTCGGGAGAGACTTAATGAAAAAATCAAGGCTTATTTGGTACGTGCTGATAGGCGTCGTCCTCGTTATTGCGGCGATATCCTTCGTTAGATGCAACAATACAGGCACGTCCGTACCCGTTTCCGATTACAGCGCCGTCATTTCTAAAATGCACGACGGGGAGTTGGATAAGACGGAAGTGGCGGACGGTTCCGATAACTCTGTAATAAAAGCCGTATATAACGCGGGTAAAAACGTAGATTACGATAAAGTAAAGATAGATTACGTTCTTTTTGACGGCTATAATCTCGAATTTACGGCAAAACTCGTTAAAACGGACGGGGAAAAGGAAATTATAAAGAGAAGTATTCCGTTTACTTCCGTGTACGGCAGAACTAATATGCAGGAATACGAAACGGCGTTAAATACGGCGGGAATAACCTATAAATATACCGATCCCAACGCCGGTTCTATATGGTCGTCTTTACTTCCGATACTCGGCAGTCTTATAATCGCCGTCGTGTTCTTTATCCTTATAATGCAAACGCAGGGCGGCACGAAAGGGGCGATGAATTTCGCCAAGACCAACGCGCGTGTAAACCATAATATACGCGTGCGCTTTACGGATGTGGCAGGCGCAGAAGAAGAAAAGACCGAACTTGCGGAAGTCGTGGACTTCCTTAAAAACCCCGCTAAATTCTCGGGACTCGGTGCAAGGATACCAAAGGGCGTTCTTTTAGTCGGGCCTCCCGGAACGGGTAAAACCCTGTTTGCGAAAGCCGTAGCGGGAGAGGCGGGCGTTCCGTTCTTCTCGATATCCGGCTCCGATTTCGTGGAAATGTTCGTAGGCGTCGGCGCGTCGAGAGTGAGAGATCTTTTCGACGTGGCGAAAAAGAATATGCCGTGTATAGTCTTTATAGACGAAATAGACGCGGTAGGTCGTCAACGCGGTACGGGGCTCGGTGGAGGACACGACGAGAGAGAGCAGACGCTTAACCAACTGCTCGTGCAGATGGACGGGTTCGAGACCAACGACGGGATAATCGTTATGGCGGCAACCAACCGTGCAGATATTTTAGACCCCGCTCTTTTAAGACCGGGCAGGTTCGACAGACAGATATTCGTAAACATCCCCGACGTAAAGGGAAGGGAAGCGATACTGAAAGTCCACGCGAGAAACAAGCCGCTCGCTCCCGACGTCAACTTTAAAACGGTGGCAAGGATGACCAGCGGGTTTTCCGGCGCGGATTTAGAAAACCTTTTGAACGAAGCGGCGATACTCGCGGCGAGAGCAAACAGGAAATTCATCACCAACGCCGACCTTTACGAAGGCATAAACAAGGTGCTTTTGGGACCGCAGAAGAAATCGCGGCTCGTTACCGAGACCGATAAACGCATAACCGCTTACCACGAATCGGGGCACGCGATACTCGCGAAACTTCTTCCCAACTGCGACCCCGTGCACGAAGTTTCCATAATCCCGAGAGGTCAGGCGGCAGGCTATACCATGACCCGTCCCGACAACGACGACAACCACCTGACCAAGAGTAAACTTTTAGACGATATCGTTATGACGCTTGGCGGGAGAGTCGCCGAAGAACTTATAATAAAGGATATATCGGCGGGAGCATCCGGCGACATACAGGCGGTAAGTAAGCGGGCAAGGCTTATGGTAACCGAGTGGGGTATGAGTGAAAAAGTCGGTCCTATCTCTTACGGTTCGGAAAAGGAAGTCTTTATCGGCAGGGATATGGCGACGCACGTCAATTACAGCGAAGAAACGGCGGGCATTATCGACGAAGAAGTGAACAGGATCGTTACGGAGTCTCTCGAAAAGGCGAGAAAAATGCTTGCCGAACACAAAAATCTTCTCGATAACATGGCGAGACTTCTTATCGAACGGGAAACGATATTTACCGAAGAAGTGGATATGCTTATGGAAGGAAGAAGCGTGGAAGAGATAATGGAATATATGGATAAAAACGAAAGCACGCTTTCCGCAAACCCCTTTAACCGCAAAGACAAAAACGGCAAAAAGCCCGACGATACGGATATTAAGAAAGAAAACGGAAACACCGAAAACACGGAAGAATAACCGCAAAATCACGGAGAAAAACTTATGGGAAAGATAATGGCGTTTTCAAATCAGAAAGGCGGTGTGGGCAAAACCACTACCTGCGTGAACATGGCGGCGTACCTTGCGCAAAAGGGGTATAAAAGCCTTATCGTGGACTTAGACCCGCAGGGCAACGCGACGAGCGGGCTGGGGTTTGCAAAGAGCGACATAAAGGCTTCGGTGTACAGCGTTATGATAGACGAAACGCCGATAGAAGACGCCGTGTATAAGACCTGCGTCGACGGGCTGGATATTCTGCCTTCCACAATAGACCTTGCGGGGGCGGAAGTGGAACTCGTGTATAGGAAGAACAGAGACTTCATATTAAAGGCAGCTTTGGAAAAAGCAAGAACGTGTTACGATTTTATCACGATAGACTGCCCGCCATCGCTTTCGGTCTTAACCGTAAATGCATTAGCCGCAGCGGATTCTGTGATAATACCGATACAAAGCGAATATTACGCAATGGAAGGATTAAGCCAACTTTTGAACACAATCAAACTCGTGATAAAGCACGACAACCCCAACCTTAAAGTGGAAGGCGTGGTGCTTACCATGAACGACAACAGGGCGATAATTTCAAGGCAGATATCGGCGGAGATCAGAAAGTTTTTCGGGAAACGCCTGTTCGACACGGTGATACCGAGAAATATCCGCCTTGCGGAAGCGCCCAGCCACGGCGTTCCGATAATGCTGCACGATACCAAATGCACGGGGGCAAGGGCGTATCTCGCGCTTACCGAAGAGTTTTTGGAAAAACAGAAAAAATAACACCAAGGGAGAAATATAAAATGAACGAAAAAAGAGGCCTCGGGAAAGGACTTTCGGCGCTTTTCTCCGAAACGGAAGAAGATTACGGTAAAAGCCTTATTTTCGAAGGGGAGCAGGGCGGTAAAGGCAGCGTTACGGATATAGCGATAGATTCCGTTTACGCAAACCCCGACCAACCGAGAAAACATTTCGACAGGGAAGCGTTAGCGGAACTTGCCGAGTCCATAAAAAAGCACGGCGTTATAATGCCCATCATCGTCAACAAAGACGGCGACAGGTTTATGATAATCGCCGGCGAAAGAAGATTCCGCGCTTCGAAGATAGCGGGATTAAAGAAGATCCCCGTCATAGTCAAAAACTACGACGACCGCCAGATAAAAGAGATCTCCCTTATAGAAAACCTGCAAAGGGAAGACCTTAACCCCATAGAAGCGGCTTCCGCAATGCGCGCGCTTATGGAAGACTATAACCTTTCGCAGGAAGATCTGGCGGACAGGATAGGGAAGTCCCGCTCGGCGATAGCCAACACGTTGAGACTCTTAAACCTTACCCCTGCCGTCATAGAAATGGTACAGGACGGCGCACTTTCCGCGGGACATGCGAGAAGTATCGTCGCAATCCCCAAAGCCGACCAGAAAAAGATAGCCGACAACGTCGTGAAAAACGGGCTTTCGGTCAGGGCGACGGAAAAACTCGTCAAAGACTATTTCGTTCCGCCGGAAGAGAAAAAGAAAAAAGCGGCTATGCCCTTATCCAACGAGTTAAAGGAACTTATAGGCGACATGCAGAGAGTTTTCGGCACGAAGGTGAACGCCATAGGCAACGACAACAAGGGCAGAATATATATAGATTATTACACGAGAGACGATCTCGACCGCCTTGCGGAGATACTCGAAAAACTCAAAAAAGACGAAAGATAGGGGCGATATGTTTTTATTTTACGTGCGACACGGACAGCCCGATTACGGCAGAGACGGTCTTACCGAAGACGGTAAAAAGCAGGCGAAAGCCGTCGCCGAAAGGTTTGCCTTTTCGGGACTCGATAAAATTTATTCTTCGACTCTCGGTCGGGCTATGGAAACGGCAAAGTATACCGCCGATAAACTTAACCTTCCGATAGAAGGCGTCGGTTTTGCGAGAGAAGACCTTGCTAAGCAGGAGTTCAGCATCGAAAGAAACCGCAAGAAAAACTGGTGCTTTTACGACGAAGAAACGCTTAAACTTTTCGCGTCGGAAGAAGTGGAAAACAAGGGCTTTGAGTGGTACGAACACCCGCTTTTTAAGGAAACTGACTTTAAAAGCGGCGTACTGCGCGTTGAAAGCGCGGTAAACGGGTTCTTAAAAGAGTTAGGCTATGAAAGAAACGAGAAGACGGGGCGAATATCCGCGAGAAAGCACCTTTACGACAGGGTGGCGCTGTTTGCGCACGGCGGTTTCGGGATGATATTTGTAAGTACGCTTTTACATATTCCGTACCCTACGTTATGTACGAGATTTTTCCATTTTGGTTTAAGTTCGGTAACGGCGTTCAAGTTTCCCGACGAGGGCGAAGGGTTTTTCCCGAAGACGTTTCAGTACAGCAACGATTCGCACCTTTATAAGGAAAATCTTTTAGACACTTACGACGCGAGAACTTTTTAACGGAGAAAAAACGAACTATGTTTTTGTTTTACGTACGACACGGACAGCCCGATTACGGAAGAGACGGACTTACCGAAGACGGTAAGAAGCAGGCGAAAGCCGTCGCCGAAAGGTTTGCCGTTTTGGGGCTCGACAAAATTTATTCTTCCACTCTCGGTCGGGCCATGGAAACGGCAAACTATACCGCCGAAAAACTTGCCCTTCCGATAGAAGGCGTCGATTTTGCGAGAGAAGACCTTACCTGGGCGGAATTCAGCGCGGAAAGCGACAAAGGAAGAGTGTGGGTGCACGACCATCCCGCGTTCGTAAGAAAGTTCCTGTCGGCGGACGTCGCCGATCTCGGATTCGAGTGGTATAAAAGCCCGCTCTTTAAGGGAACGAATTTCGAAAGCGGAGTAAAACGGGTCAAAGAAGCCGTCGACGGGTTCTTAAAAGAGTTGGGATACGTCCGCGATTCGGCGACGGGACTTATATCGGCCGAACGCCACGTTTACGACAGAGTCGCGCTGTTTGCCCACGCGGGATTTTCGGTGTCGTTTATGAGCGACCTTCTGCATATCCCGTACCCCGTATTCTGCACGCGGTTTTTCGGGTGCGGAGTAAGTTCCGTCACGGCGTTTAAGTTTCCCGACGAAGGCGAAGGGTTTATACCCAAAACCTACACTTTCGGGAACGATTCGCACCTTTATAAAGAAAATCTTTTGGACTCGTACGACATAAGAGCGTTTTAAAATAAAGAAGGAGAAAAACATTATGTGGCTTTATATCTGGCTGGGCGTTGCCGCCGCCGCGCTCGTAATAGAGTTTCTTACCAGCGAACTCGTGTCCGTCTGGTTTGCGGGCGGAGGTATCGTTTCCATGGTGCTTGCGGGCGCGGGGCTCGAATGGTACTTTCACGTTCCGGCGTTCTTCGTCGTTTCGTTTTTACTTATGCTGTCTTTAAGAAAACTCGTCATGACGAAACTCAACAATAAGACCGAAAAGACCAACGCCGAATCTGTGATAGGTAAGGAATTTATTCTTCTTACCCCCATATCTTTCAACACGGCGGGGTCCATAAAGGTCGGCGACGTTATATGGACGGCGGATACCGAAAACGACGGCGACGAAATTCCCGCCGGCGCAACGGTTATAGTTCAGTCGATAAAAGGAAATAAATATATCGTTACGGAGGTGCAAAAATGAACCCTTGGTTAGTAGTTTTAATCGTTTTAGGCGTAGTGGTGCTCGTTATTCTGGTGTGTTCCATAAAGATCGTGCGACAGTCCACGGCGGTGGTCGTGGAAAGGCTCGGTAAATTCCACAGGCTTTTGAACACCGGAATACACTTTATAGTGCCGTTTTTCGACAGAAGCGTGGGCGGTCCCATTTCCTTGAAGGAAAGAGTCGCCGACTTCGCGCCGCAGCCCGTTATAACCAAAGATAACGTTACCATGCAGATAGACACGGTTGTGTACTATCAGGTTACCGACGCAAAACTGTTCACCTACGGCGTGGAAAACCCCATACGCGCCATAGAAAACCTTACCGCGACGACGCTAAGAAATCTCGTCGGCGAACTGGAACTCGACGGAACGCTTACTTCCCGCGATACGGTCAACAGCAAAATGCGTATGATCTTGGACGAAGCGACCGACCCCTGGGGCATAAAGATAAACAGGGTCGAACTTAAAAATATTCTTCCACCCAAAGACATCCAGCAGGCGATGGAAAAGCAGATGAGAGCGGAGCGTGAACGCCGTGAGTCCATTTTACGGGCGGAAGGCGAAAAGCGCAGTAATATTTTAGTCGCCGAGGGCGAAAAGGAAGCGACTATTCTTCGCGCCGAAGCAAAGAAAGCGGCGGTCATCGCCGAAGCCGAAGCGACGGCTTCCGCCATAAAGATGATAAACGACGCCAACCCCAACGCCGCGTACCTTACCCTTAAAGGCTACGAAGCGTTGAAGATAATGGCGGACGGAAAGGCGACAAAAATAATAGTTCCGAGCGAAATACAGAACGTTTCGGGACTTCTTGCGGGACTTAAAGGGGTTCTGGAAGCGGATAAGAAAGACTGAAACCTTTTTTCGGCGGGCGCATGAACAGAGAAAAAGAGATAGTAAAGACCAGCGTAATAGGCATTATAGGCAACGTCTTTTTAGTCGCGGGGAAAATATTCGTCGGGGTGATCGCGAGATCCGCGAGTATCGTTTCCGACGCGGTAAATAACCTTACCGACGCCATGAGCAGCATAATCACCGTCGTGGGGGCGAAACTTTCGGGCAAAAAACCCGACAGGAAACACCCTTACGGGCACGGCAGGGCGGAGTTTATCGCCGCGTCGTTTATAGGCATGCTGATATTCGTCGCGGGCGCGCTTGCTATCTACGAGTCGGTTTTAAGCCTTATAAACGGCGAAAAACCCGAATACGACGTCTATTCATTTATAATAATAGGCGCGGCGGTTCTGGTAAAGGTGGGGCTTGGGCTGTACTTTAAAAAGAAAGGCGAAAAAGTTAAGAGCGATTCTCTTAAAGCAAGCGGTACCGACGCGCTTTTAGACAGCCTTTTATCTTTCGGAACGCTGGTCGGCGCAGGTATATCTTTCGCTTTCGGCGTTCACCCCGAAGGGTATATCGGTATCGCGATAGGTCTTCTTATAATCAAGTCGTCGGTGGACGTTTTCAGAGAATCGGCGTCCAAGATTTTGGGAGAACGGACGGAAACGCAGTTCGTTTCCGAAATGGTCAAAGACATCTCGGAAAACCCGCGGGTGTTCGGCGTTTACGACCTTATCCTTCATAATTACGGCGCGGACAGGAATATCGGCAGCGTGCACGTGGAAGTGGACGAAAGCCTTACCGCAAAAGAAATACAGATACTCGAAAGAGAGATAGCCTACCTTTGTTACGATAAGTATAACACCGTAATGACGGTGGGCGTGTACGCGAGAAACGGCGGCAACGGCAAGGAAAACGAGATAAGGAAAAAGGTGGAAGAAATAACCGCCGCTTACCCCGAAATATTGCAGACGCACGGCTTTTTCGCCGACGAAAAGAATAAGACGGTAAGTCTCGATATAATAATTTCTTTCGAGTGCGAAACGCCGGAAAAAATTTACGGCGAAGTCCGTAAAAAGATACAGGACGAATATCCCGATTATACGGTACATATAATTCTCGACAAGGATTTTAGTTTGACTTAAAAGGTTTAAGATTTTTCATAAAAGGGAAAAACGAAAAAGGAGATATATTATGAACTCTATGGTAAAAGACAGAAAAAAACTGGTCAAAGCCGTTTCGACGTTAATTATCGTTTGCGTCGCCGTTGCCGCGATAATAGGGCTTTTGTTGCTTTTCAAAGCGATACAATGGAGTACCCTTATCGGCAATATCATGCTCACGCTTTTAACGCTTTTTATATCGGGGCTGTTCTTTCTTAACTCGGTAAACGCCATCGTAAAGGGCAATAAACTCGGTTTGGCGGCGGCGATAGCGATAATGATATGCGCAGTCCTGTATATCCTTCTTATATGGGCAAGCGACGTTTTGGGGCAAGTAAAAGTCTACACCTATTTTGTCGTAATTCTCTCTATGCTGTCGATATTTATGAATCTCGTTATATCCAACTATATCGTTTTGGGGAGCAACCTTATTACGATACAGGCTGTTTTATACGTCTCTTTCGGGTATATAGAAACGACGATAGCGTTCGCCATACTCGGCAATTCCGTGTTGATAGACCTCTGGCAGATTTTCGTCGCGGCGATAATAGTTGCCGTTGCCCTTTACGTCGTGCTTAAAGTAAAACAGAAAAACATCGCGCAGGCGGAAACGCAGAAAAATCTCGGCGAAAACGGGGAATTCGTTACCATAACCAAAGAAGAGTACGAAAGATTGAAAGCCGCCGAAGAAAGGCTTAAAGAAATAGAAAACGCAGGCGTTTAAGCAAAAACCGTAAAAAACAAAGCCGCCCCGCGCTGAATATAGCGCGGGGCGGGTTATTTTATCGGTAATATCAGTACGGTCCCGCCCAAACTTTTTTAAGTTTTGCGTAGACCACAATGGAAAAACTTTGCACGTTCATATCGGAAAACACCGTTTCCGCCGTTATTTCGGTTTCTTCGTTACTATCGTCTTTGTAGAACCAACCCACGAATTCGTATTCGTCGGAAGGATCGCGGGGTTGAAGTTCGGGAAGTTTGTCTCCGAGAGTTTCGCCTTTCTTTACGGTAACGGAAAGCGGCGCGGACTCGTCTTCAAGATACGATCTGCCGTCCTTATAGGTCAACTCGAAAGTTACGGTATATTCTTCTTCGTCTTTATTCTCGACGGGGGAGTACAGCGCGACGAGAGTTTTGTCGACAAGAAAATTATATATAAACCCCGTTTCCGCGTCGGCATCTATCCTTTCGCCGTCCATCGTCCAGCCGACGAATTCGAAGTTTTCCCTATCGACGGTAGGCGACGGCAAAGAAACCGTGTCGCCGTAGGATACCCGCACCGTACGGTTGTCGGGACTTCCTTCGAAGAAAAAGAAAGTTACGGTATATTTTTCTTCGTCTTGATTCTCGGGTTCGATATTTCTGCAACCGAACGCGAAAGAAAAAGAAAAAAGCAACGCCGCCGCAAAAATCAGAAACAAAAAACGATTTTTCATAGTTCCCCCGTATATAGCGATTATAACACGGCGAAAAATAAATGTCAACAAAAGAAAAAAACGGCGGTAACGCCGTTTTATATCGTGTACTTATAAAGAGAAGACTTGGAAACTTTACGGCGGCTTGCCACCGTCTTTAACGCTTCCTTTTTATCCATGCCCGAACTTATAAGGGCCTTTATCTCTTCTTCTGGGGAAAGGTCGCTTGTCTTTTCTTCGGCCTTTTTGACGATAAGAACGTATTCGCCCTTTATCTCGCCCTTTATTCCGTCTTTTAAGTTAAAAAACTCCACGCCTTCGTGAATTTTGGTTATTTCCTTTACCGCGGCGGCGGGGCGGTCGCCGAAAACTTCGTAAACGCTCTTTATATCCTTTTCTATATCGTGCGGGGCGCAGTAGAACACCGTGGTCATATCCGTGGTCGCGGCGCGGGTGAGAAACTCTTTTCTGTCCTTGTTCTTTTGCGGCAAAAACCCCATAAAGCAGAAGTTATCCGCGGGAAAGCCCGAAAGCAAAAGCGCGGCGGTTACCGCCGAAGCCCCGGGGATAACGGTGTAGGGAAGTCCGCTATCTATAAGCATATTGACTAAAACATTGCCGGGATCGGATATCGCGGGCATACCCGCGTCGGAAATAACGGCGATATTCTTGCCCGCTTTAAGTTTTTCTATTATCTTTTCGCCGCTTTCCTTTTCGTTGAACTTATGATACGAAAACAGCGGCTTTTTTACCGAATAGGCGTTAAGAAGGGTAATAGACCTTCGGGTGTCTTCGCAATAAATCTCGTCCACGGCTTTTAAAGTTTCCAACGCCCTGAAAGAAAGATCTTTTAAGTTTCCTATCGGAGTCGCCACGAAATACAGCATATATCCCCCTAATTTTTCAAAGTGGCGAAAATCTTTATTCCCGCTTTTCCGCCTTTTACCCCTTCGAGAAGGAAAGCGTAGGGCGATTTTTCGCCCGCCGATATAAATTGCAGTCTTTTCGGCTCCACGCCGACGCTTTTAAGTTCCGATATAACTTCCGCAAGCCGCTCGGCACGGTGAATAAGATTTACCCTGCCGCCGAATTTCAACGCCCGCGACACAGAAAACGCAAGGGAAGAAAAAGGCAATGTCTCTTCGCTTTTGCATTTCCCTATATCGGGCGAAGAAAAGGTCGAAACACCTTTTTTCATATACGGCGGATTGCAGACGATAAGAGAAAATTTCCCGTAATACTCTTTCGGAAGGTTAGCAATATCGCAGTTTACCGCGAAAAACTTTTCCGAAAGGGCGTTGTGAACGATATTCTTTTCGCACAGGTCGAAGAGCGGTTTTTGCAGTTCGAAAAAAGTCAAAGAGTTTATTTTGTCCTTGTTGACGGCGTAAAGGTTAAACCCCACTATCCCGCACCCCGCGCAAAAATCCGCCGCGTCGTCGCCTTTTTTGACCGCGGCAAACTTGCTTAAAAGTATGGAGTCGGAAGTAAAGGAATAAAGCCCGTCGTCCTGAAAAACGCTTAACCCGTTTATGAGAAATTCTTCTTTCAGCATATAAAACGAACGCCGCTTCTTTAAGCGGCGGCGGTAAAACGACTTATCGCGGGAATATCCCGCGATAAGAGTTTTTTGGTTTTAGAATCAGTCTTCCGATATCGCTTCCACGGGGCAGCCCGCCGCGCACGCGCCGCAGCTGACGCAGACTTCGGGATCGATATTGTACTGGGTGTCGCCCTGACTTATCGCGCCCATGGGGCAGGTGTCCGCACAGGAACCGCAGGATATACAAGCGTCGCTTATTTTGTATGCCATAATTCTTTCTCCTAAAAGTTTTCTTTAATTTATTGTATCATAAGCCGTGCGATTTTGCAACGGAAAAAACGAAATTCCTTAAAATTCCGCGTCTTCTTCCCGTAGATTTTCGGGAATAACGTCGGTGTCGTTATCTTTCTCCGCCGGCTCTTCCGCCTTGCTTTTTCTCGCGAATTCGAGATCGGAAACCGCAAAGTCCTTATAAATTTCCCCGCCGTCGCTTTTAACTATCTTTACCTTGGATATCATTTTCAGCATATCGTTGGAAACGACCGTGCCTTCGCCGTCGGGGGATACCACCGTACCGCCGACTTTCGGCACCAACTTACACGCCTTTTCGTAGTAATCGTTTTCGTATTGCAGACAGCACATAAGCCTGCCGCAAAGCCCGCTTATCTTGGCGGGGTTAAGGTGAAGCCCCTGATTTTTCGCCATTTTTATGGAAACCTTTGCAAAGTCGGGCATGCTTCCCGAACAGCAACAAGGTCTTCCGCAGGGCGCGATACCGCCTAAAAGTTTGGTTTCGTCCCGTATTCCGACCTGTCTTAACTCCACGCGAAGTTTAAAGTGCGACGCGAGAATTTTGACCAAATCTCTGAAATCCACCCGCTTTTCCGCCGAGAAAAAGAAGGTGATCTTTTTGCCGTCGAAGGAAAATTCGCACCCGATAAGTTTCATCTCGAGACCTAATTCCGCTACGGAATTACGCATAAAGGACAGGGCTTCTGGTATTTTCTCTTCGTTTTCTTTGATACGCGCAAGGTCTTTTTGCGTGGCAAAGCGTATTATCGGGCGCAGCGGGGGAACGATCTTATCTTCTTCCACTTCGGTAACGCCGCCGACTATCGTGCCGCACTCCAAGCCTTTCGCCGTTTCCACGACGACGGTCTGCCCGTCTTCGTAAGTCTTGCCGTTTTCCGGCGAAAAATAATACGTTTTGGGGGTGTTTCTGAATTTTACGCCCACTATTTTGACCATTTGTGTTTACCCTCCAACACCGAAAAAAGAAACCGGTCGGACAGCATCTGCGCGTTGGCGTTAGCCTTTATCCGTCTTCTCGCTTCCTGTATTTTGTCGTTAATATATAATATCGCGCCGACGTTAAAGCCGACCGCGTCTTTAACCTGCGAAAACAATTCGCCGTTTATGGGTTTTCCGCCCGAAAGATTACACAACATATCGCGTAGCGTTATCTCGAACACCGACAAAAACTCCGAAAAATCTATTTTTTCCGCAGTCAGTCGTTTTGAAAACTTCGGCAGATCCTTACTGCTTTGCATATTCAGTATAAGGTCTTTGGTAAACTCCGTCGCCCTTAAAAAATCTTCGTCGCCGTAAAGGGTTTCCGCCGTGCCTACCGTGCCGTCCCCGCAGGCTATCGCCGTTTTAAGGCGGTCTTTATCGGGGAAGTTATTCTGTATCGCGTCGAACAGTTCTTCGGGAGAAAACTCTTCCACGGTAACGGTCTTTACTCTCGATCTTACCGTCGGAAGCAGCGAATACTCTCCCGTCGCGCCGAGAATAATAACGGTGTTTTCCGGCGGCTCTTCCAGCGTTTTTAAAAGTTTGTTCTGCGCCACCGCGTTCATACTTTCGGCGTTATTTAAAAGAAATATTTTTCTGTCGCCTTCGACGGGTTTTAAAAAACTTTCTTCTATAAGCGACACTATATCGTCTTTAACTATCTGTTCGCCCTTTACGGGGTATTCGCGCACGTCGGGGAAAATTCCTTCGTCTATAAGGCGGCAACTTCTGCACTCCCCGCAGGGGTCGTCCTTTTCGCACGCGATAAGCTTCGCGAAGACGCGAAGCACGCTTTTTAAATATTTTTTATCTTTGCAGAGAATAAGATACGCGTGGGAAAGCCTGTCGCCTTTAAGATCGGCTTTCACCGTTTTGTACGCGCCGCTTTTTTTCAGCAAAGACAAAAATTCCGTCATATCACACCTTTTTCTTTCAGCGCGGCGATTATTTTCGCGTGAGTTTCGGCTTTGGTGCCCGAAGCGTCTATTCTCACAATCCTGTCCTTGTATTTTTCGGCAAGTTCCAGATACCCCTTATACACCGCGCGGTGAAAATCCGTGCCGGAAGTTTCCAGCCTGTCGGTCATATCCGCGCCGCCCTTTCTCAAAAACGCCTGCTCGGGGGAAAGATCCAAAAATATCGTTACGTCGGGCATACAGCTTTCAAGAACGAAGGAGTTTATCTCTTCTATGAACTTGTATCCCAGATTTCTCGCCTTTCCCTGATAGGCAAAGGACGAGTCCACGAACCTGTCGCAAAACACGAGTTCTCCCGCGTTAAGGCGGGGGAGAATCGTTTCCGAAACGACCTGCGCCCGCGACGCGGCGTAAAGCAGCGCTTCGCAGCGGTCGGTCATTTCGGCGTTTTTGCCGTCCAAAAGAATTTTCCGTATCTGCTCGGAAACGTCCGTCCCGCCCGGTTCGCGGGTGAGAAAATATTTTACGCCGTTTTCCGAAAGATATTCTTCGAGAAGTTTTATCTGGCGGGACTTGCCCACCCCTTCGCACCCCTCGAAGGTAACGAATTTGCCTTTCATAATGGTTTCCTTATCAGTCTAAAAGGTCGCTGCACTCGCGCAGTATCGTGTCTATAAAAGATATCGTCTCGAATTGCAGGTCGGGTTGATACGAAGTAAAATCGAACACCATAACTATAACGTCTTCCGCCGTGCCCGTATCTACTTTCTGGAAAAATCTCGAAACGTCCTTTTTGTCCGTCCCTTCGTAAGTTAAAGCCGAAAGACGTATACCGTATTTCGCGTTTTCCCTGCCCGCGTCTACTTCCCTGCCGTAGAGAATCTGCGCGTCTTCGTCGTCGGGGTGAAGGGCGAGAGTTTGGGCGTACTTCGTGTAGTTAAAGAACAGCCCTTCGTTTCCCGCCGCAAATATCTTCTCGAAATCTTCCACGTCTTTTGCAAGTTTCTGTATCCGACCTATTTCGAGAAGCCTGCCCGCCGCTTTCTGTTCTTCGGTGCGGAAACGGTTGTCCTTTTTCATGCGCTCGTTAAAATGGCGCACGATAAGGTCGTCGGAGAGCGTGCCGCCGTCTTTGAAGCCGTCAAGATATTCTTTCGCGGAAGAGAGAAGTTTGTCGAGCGGCATCAAGGAGTAGGCGTCTATTAAAGCCTTGGCTCTCGACGAGCCGTTTTCGTCTTCCGTCACGTCGGAAAATATGACGTCGCCCTCCTGCACCGAAAGACGCGCGGTAAGCACTTCGTCGGAAAACATAACGCTTTCCACGCCGAGTTTCATTATTTCGTAACTGAAAGTCTTGCCGTTCTTATCCGGTTCGTAACCGAGCGCGATATAAAAGTCCGCGACGTCCGACGAAAGGTTCTTGTCGAGATAATACTTAAAATACTGTCCCGCCGTAATGCGCGTGGCCGTTACCGAATAGACGAGTTCCATCGTGGTTACGGCAATCAGCACGAAAATCAGCATCAGTATCCACTCGTAAGAAAGAAAATTCGACAGTCTTTTACGGGTTATCTTATTATCCATAAACTACTTCTTCAACGGTTTCATGGTGGGGAAAAGGATCACGTCCCTTATGGACGCCGAGTCGGTAAGCAACATAACGAGCCTGTCCACGCCGAACCCGAGCCCGCCCGTCGGCGGCATACCGTATTCCAGCGCGGTGAGAAAATCTTCGTCGAGTTTGGCGTCGTTGCCGCCCTTGGCGCGCTTTTCCGCCACCTGTTTTACGAACCTTTCCCGCTGGTCAATGGGATCGTTGAGTTCCGAAAAGGCGTTGCCCATCTCCCTTGCGTAGATAAAATATTCGAAACGCTCGGTAAAAGCGGGATCGGTCGGTTTTCTCTTCGCCAAAGGCGAATTTTCCACGGGGTAGTCGTAGATTATCGTGGGCTCGATAAGTTTTTCTTCCACGAACGCGTCGAAAAACGCGATAAGAACGTGCCCTTTGGTGGCGGAATCTCCTTCTTCCACCGTAACGCCCTTATCTTTTGCCGCCTTTCTCGCGTCTTCGTCGGTCTTCCAGTCGGAATATTTCACGCCGGCGTATTTTTCCACCGCTTCCGCCATGGTAAGCCGCTCCCACGGCTTCCCTAAATCTATCGTAACGCCCTGATAGACGATTTCCGTCGTGCCGCACACGTTTTTGGCGACGGTGCGATACAGGTCTTCTATCTCGTCCATCATTTCCTTGTAGTCGCTGTACGCCTGATACATTTCCACGGTGGTAAATTCGGGGTTGTGAGATCTGTCCATACCTTCGTTACGGAAGATCCTTCCCACTTCGTACACCCTGTCAAAACCCCCGACTATAAGCCGCTTTAAGTAGAGTTCCGTTTCTATGCGGAGATACATGTCTATATCGAGAGCGTTGTGATGCGTCTTAAAAGGTCTTGCCGCCGCCCCTATTTCCAACGGTTGCAGAACGGGAGTATCCACTTCGAGATACCCTATGCCGTCTAAATACCTGCGTATTTCCGTGAGAATTTTGGAGCGCATGGTAAAGGTCTTTTTCACTTCGGGGTTGGCGATTAAGTCTACTTCCCTGTTGCGGTATCTCGTGTCTTCGTCTTTAAGCCCGTGATATTTTTCGGGAAGGGGAAGAAGGGACTTGGATAAAAGTTCCACTTCCTTGGCGTGCACGGAAATTTCCCCCGTGCGGGTAGTGAACACGAACCCCGTTATGCCGATTATGTCGCCTATGTCGTAGTCCTTAAAGTCGGCGTAGGAGTCGCCCAGATCGTTTACCGAAAGGTAACTTTGTATCGTGCCTTTGCCGTCTAAAATAACGGCGAAAGACGCCTTACCCATAACGCGCTTGGAAATAAGCCTGCCGGCAATTCCCACCGTCTTGTTTTCGTAAGCGGGGTAGTCGGCTTTTATGTCCGCACTCATTGCCGTGCGGGCGTACTTCACCTTTTCGTAGGGGTTTTTGCCCGCGGCTTTAAGGGCGGCGAGCTTTTCCCTTCTTTGCATAAGTATCTCGTTTAAATCGAGAGAAGGGGTTTCGGCGGTTTTATTTTCTTCCATTTTATTCTCCGGAGATTAAGAAACTTTTTTGACGGTTATATTCACCGTGCCCGACGGGGTAACGACGGAAAACTTATCGCCCGCGCGGTGCCCTAAAAGAGCGTTACCGATAGGCGATTCGTTGGAGATCCTGCCGAGTTCCACGTCGGCTTCGGTCGTTCCCACTATTTCGTAGAGAAAGCTTTCGTCATCTATCGAAAAATCTACCTTGCTGCCCAGAGAAACTACGCCTTTTTTGGCGTCGGTTATGATGACCGCGTATTTTAATTTATTCTCTATTTCGAGAATTTCGCCTTCTATCATAGCCTGTTCGTTTTTAGCGGCGTCGTATTCGGCGTTTTCCGAAAGGTCGCCGAACTCTCTCGCCGTCTTTATTCTTTCGGTTATCTCTTTGCGCTTGGTTATCTTTAAATATTCCAGACGTTTTTCCAGTTCCTCTTTTCCTTCTTTGGTAAGAATTACTTCTTCTGCCATTTTTCGTCTCCTTATATAAATAGCGATAATTTTCTTTATAGATTATATAATATACTATAAGTTTTGTCAACATAAAAACCGCCGTTTTCTTACCTTGTTTTCCCGCCGAAACGGGTAAAAACCGCAAGTTTTTCGCGGTTTTGCGGAAAAATTTTAAAAAACCCCTTGACAAACGCCGATATTGTGCTACAATTTTTTTGTAAGGAAGAAAAAAAGGGGGAAAACGGACGGATATTCCGCCAAAAACCCGCAAATTCCGGAATAATATATGAAAAGACGGTCGCAAAAGCGACCGTCTTTAAGTTTTCGGCAAAGTTTACGCGTTTTCGGAATAGTCGTCGCAACGGGTGCAATCTTCGCCGCCGCCGCAGGTAACTTTTATATCGCCTAAACCGCAATAGCCCTTTTCGGTGTTGTGGCGGCATTTTGTAACGTCGCATTTAATACAGTAATTGTTTTTCATAAAAATCTCCTTTTTTTGATTATTATGACCGAAAAGGCTGAAATTATACCGACGGCGATTGACAAAAACCCCGCGTTTAAGGTAAAATAAAATAAAGGAGCGAAGAAAATGAAAGTCGTTTTATTGAAAGACGTTAAAGGCTCGGGAAAAGCGGGCGACGTGATAGAAGCGAAAGACGGGTTCGCCCGCAACTACCTTATAAAGAACGGGCTCGCAAAGGCGGCGGACGCCGCCGCGCTCAACGAGAACAGGGCGCAGAAAGAAGCCGAAAAGTACCATAAGGAGCAACTCTTAAAAGCCAACAGGGAATTAAGGGAAAAACTCGACGGAAAACAGATAACCGTACAGGTAAAGAGCGGGGAAAGCGGTAAATTCTTCGGCGCGGTTACGGGTAAGGAAATAGCCGAAAAACTTGCCGAGATGGGGTTCGACATAGACAAAAAGAAAATACAGCTTCAATCCAACATAAAGGTTGCGGGGGTGTATCCCGTTACCGTGCGCATCTCCGCCGAAGAAACGGCGAAGATCACAGTCAACATAATAAACTGAAAGGAAAGCGTGGCGTAAAAATTCGCCCCCTTCCGCAAAAGCGGAAGGGGGCGATACTTTTTTTCGGTTAAATTATTCGGCTTTTAAGCGTCTGTTTTTTGAAAACAGCGATATAAGTCCGTAGAGAGCGAAAATTATAAGGATAACGCCTAAAACCACGCTTGCGTAGTCTTGGAACTTATCGACGGTGAGAAGACATATTCCTAAGGCAAGTATCACGCCGCCGAGAATAAGTTTTAATAGTGCGACAGACTTCGACGAAGTTTTAAGGGAGACAGATAAAACGCCGTCGAGCAAGATCCCCGCGCCCGCCGTTATCAGAAGATACGGAACATAGGAAAACACGATATACATAATATTCGCGTCTATGCAAAGTATACCGAAAGCGACGGCAAAGTAGCCTATAAAGGCGTTAATGCTTATAAGCGATTTTTCCGCAATAAGCGATATACAAAGGAATACCGCGCCTATAACGATAAACCCTATCCCCAAAAGCACGGAAAGGGAAGTTTCGCCGAGAGCGGGGGAAATGCAGAACAGCACGCCTACCACCGCCGTAACGCAGTAGCGGATGATCAAGGATAAGTCGTTTTTACTCATTTTCTTTTTTATTTCCGACATAACGCACCTTTTTTTTCTTTTATTGACGTTTCTTTATAAAATTATAATATGCAACGGCGGGTTTTGTCAAGTTTTTTAAAAAACGGCAAAAAACCGCCGCCCTTTTGCTTAAAGCAAAAGGGCGGCGGTAAATATTTTATTCGTTTATAAAGTTTCGGTTATAACGCTTGCGTCTAATCTCTTCGCCGCCGCCTTGTCTAAAACGACTACGGCGTCGGGGTGGAGTTGCAGAACGCTTGCGGGGCGGTCTTCGGAAACGGGCCCGCATACCATTTTGTACACGGCGTCGGCGTTGGG
>JAEEGH010010837.1_pt1 | contig 20818 bp, 16 predicted proteins | sample 9134181 | NCBI WGS metagenome assembly JAEEGH01 (sample SAMN16246544, study PRJNA631951) | gut metagenome | biome: gut microbiome; feature: rumen; material: DP-attached | host: Bos | place: Iran: Karaj | collected 2018-10
TGATGCGACGGTCCTGACTTTCGAATTTAACTTCTCTCATCATAGTTTTGTTCCTCCTGATCTTTTATTCCTTACGGGGGTCAATACACTTCACGGCACCGTCCTCGGGCTTCGTGCGGCCGTAGGTACCGGTGACGCTCTTCAGGGCCTCGTTGGCGTCCATGCCTTTCTTCACGGCATCCATGAACTTGCCCATGTGAACAAACTCGTAGCCGCACACCTGGTCGTTCTCGTCGAGATACATCTTGTTGATGTAGCCCTCCGTGAGCTGCAGATAACGGGTGCCCTTTGCCTTTGTACCGTAGAGAGTGCCTGTCTGGGAAATAAGACCCTTGCCAAGATCCTCCATACCGGCACCGATTGTCAGACCGCCCTCGGAGAATGCACTCTGTGTGCGGCCATAGACGATCTGCAGGAACAGCTCGCGCATGGCTGTGTTGATAGCATCGCATACGAGGTCGGTGTTGAGAGCCTCGAGAATCGTCTTGCCGGGAAGAATCTCACTGGCCATAGCAGCGGAGTGAGTCATGCCGGAGCAACCGATAGTCTCAACGAGACATTCCTCAATGACACCTTCCTTGACATTCAGCGTCAACTTGCAGGCACCCTGCTGAGGAGCGCACCATCCCACACCGTGGGTGAGACCTGAGATGTCCTTGATTTCCTTTGCCTGAACCCACTTGCCCTCTTCGGGAATAGGAGCAGGACCATGATTGGGGCCTTTGGCCACGCAACACATGTTTTGAACTTCTTGTGTGTAAACCATATTTTTTAACGTTTTAGGTTGTATGTTATCGTACTAATTTGTCGATTTTGCGTACAAATATACTCAATAGTGGGTATTTAATGAAATTTTTCGCGTTTTTTTTGTACCTTTGCAGGCAAAATTGTGTAAGAAGTGTCTAAGAAAGCCAATAAATCAAAGGTCATCAACATCAAAAACAAGCGAGCAGAGTTCGATTACCTGCTCTTGGACGACTACACTGCAGGCATCGTCCTGACGGGTACCGAGATAAAGAGCATACGTCAGGGAAAAGCATCGCTGGTGGACACGTTCTGTTTCATACACAACGGCGAAATGTGGGTGAAAAACATGTATGTGGCCCAATACAAAGAGGGGTCGTACAACAACCACATGGAGCGCCGCGACAGAAAACTGCTGCTCACACGTCGCGAGATAAACAAACTGCAGAACGCCGTGAAGAGTCCCGGTTTCTCCATCATCCCCACTCTGCTTTGGATAGATGATAACGGACGCGCCAAACTTGATATTTCGCTCTGCCGGGGCAAAAAAGAATACGACAAACGCAACGCAGAGAAGGAGAAAGAACTCAATGCTGCGGTAAGAATTGCAAAATACAGATAGACTCTATGGAGCAGGAACTGCAGACTTTCAGAAAACACGTGCTTGAGAAGGTGGGAGGAACGCTCACCGGAGACAGTATGTCGCTGCTCACATCCGACGAAATCACACTGCTGGCTTATTGTATCATGAGAGAGGAAGTGATGGACGGAGGACTCGTGCAACTCATCTACAACGGCTACGGAGCCTTCATCTTTCTCAATCCTTTCGCCAAAGCAATGCGAATGTGGGGTCTCAAGGACTTCTCCAAACTCATCTACGAAGGAAGGGCCTTCTACGAGGCACACCACGAGGAAATCGAGCGGGAAATGAGCGATGAGGACTTCATGGCGCTGTTTGAGCAGTTTCCGGAAGCGGACGACTTCGACGACACCTTCATCGAACACGAAGAGGAAATCACGACAGAAGTTATTAACTATGCAAAGAGCATAGGATTAATCTGACTTCCACCTTTACTCCATCTTTAACTCCCCTTTTTACTTCCCTTTAAAAAACAAAAAGAAAGCGCCAGACTGATGTCCGGCGCTTTTCTTATATTATATAAGGTATCTTCTATTAACGGAAGTCCTTAACAATGTAAACCTTGGTGTTGTTCTTGTCAGCGTTGCTGGAATCAGCCATCTTGCTGGTGTCGTGAACAATAATCTGGTTCTTGTCTACACCGTACTCGATGAGCTTGTTGACAATAGCGTCACCGTCACCATACTTAACAACGAAGGCAACACGATCCTTGTTGTTCTTCAGGTAGGTAGCCATAGCCTTCAGGTTGTCATTCTCATTGCTGCTAACACCCTCTGTACCTTCAGGAGTAGCGTAGTTGTAGCTAACTCTCTCGGGCTCAGCTGTGCGAACGATCTTCTTGTAGATAGTGTCGTGCTTGAAGGTGATCTCGTCGTTGTAGGTCTTGGTAACCTTCTTCGTGTTCTTGGAGATGTTGAAGTGGAAACCGATACCAGCGTTTACACGACCGTCAAGAGGGAATCCTGCATCAATAGCATCGAACTTGTCGTTGAAGATTGTGAAATCAGCATACATGCTCAAGCCAACCCACTTGGAGAAGCTCCAGATGTACTGCAAACCGATACGACCGCCATAGCAAACCTCGTCGGGATAGATCTGAGCTCCACTGAGGAGAGATGTAGCGATGAACTCATCCTCGAAGTTACGAGTGATACCCAGCACGAAACCTGCATATGCATACAAGTTGTGACGACGGTTGGGTCTGTAGCCGCAGAAGCCGTTAGTGAGGTTGTACATTACGTTCAAACTGGGCTCCCAGCTTGTGAACTTATAGGAAGTGCCGTTGCTGAATGTACGGTTTCTGTTCCAACCGGCAGCAGCGAAGAGGCCCCAGTAATCACTGAAGTTGTAACCAATCTGGATGTTTGCACCGGGAGCAAGCCAATCCGCGAACTTATACTTATAAAAAGTCTCGTTCACGCTCATACCGATGTTACCATGAGCGTTGATGAACCAACGATAACCGTTGTCATACTCAAAATTAGTCTCCTCTGCCTGTACGCTGGTAGCGCCAAGAACCATCACGAGGAATGCAAATATAATCTTTTTCATAGTCTCTTATATCCTTAATATTATACAGACTTATTCTCTCTCTTATTCAGTTACGAGCATGATAGCTGCACGGTTCTTCTCAAACACAGCTTCGGGATAGGGCTGAACCTTGTCACCCTCATCGTAGCAGCTGATGCAATCCTCGCTAACACCCTCGGCAACCAAAGCCTCCTTAACGACGCGAGCACGGTTGCTAGCCAGCCAAGCGTTGCGCTTTGCTGTACCGGTGTTCTTATCAGCATAACCGAAGATAGTAACCTTCTTACCGGGATTAGCCTTCAGGTAGGCTGCGCACTGCTTGATAGCGTTCTGAGAATCCTCATTCAGGTCAATCTTGTTGATTGTGAAGAAGCAAGAATAAGTGGGCTGAGGCTTAGCAGCAACTTCCTCTACCTGGTTGACAACTGTGGTATCACGGCGAGTGATGTAGTTGGTGTAGCTCTCAGAAGCGTAGTACTTGGCAGTCTTACGGTTGAGACCGAAGTACTTACGGATACCTACCTGTACGTTGATGTGCTTCTCCATGTTGTCATTGATGTACTCAATGCAATCCATGTTGTCAGTCAACATTGTCCAGCTGGCATCGGCAATGAAAGCCCAACCGCGCTTGAACATACGCTCGTACTGAACACCTGCCTTGAAGCCATAAGAGAGCTCATAGGCTCTTGGTCCACCTGCAAATGTGAATCCACCGGCAAAACCTCCATACAGATAGAAGTTGTTCTTACGATCAGCCTTGTAACCACCAAAAGTGTTTACCAGATTCCAATACAGGATAACAGAAGACTCCAGGACATTAATACCACGATACTGTTTAATGACTGATACGGGACCAAAACCTGTATATGTCAGATTATAGGAACCGATACGGTTGTACTGCATCTGACCAGCAAGACTCAGATAGGGATTGAAACGATAACCGATTTCAGCGGTTCCTGTACCGTGAATGTTGTCACCGAAATCACCCAAATCGAGAACATCTGTACCGGCATGGTTCACACCACCCATAATGCTTATAAACCAAGCACTCTTGGGAGCCACAAATTCTTTCTCGTTCTTAACCGTCACAACGGTCTCTTCAGCAAAGGCGGACATGGTCAGCGCCATTACCGAAAGGAAAACAAAAATTCTTTTCATATGGTTAAACAATTAAAAATATTTTCAATATATTTTTCTATACTCTGCGTGCAAAGGTACAGCTTTTTTACCTTATAGCACGAAAAAATATAAAAAAAATGCTTTTTTTTCTTAAAATTCTTCGTTTTGAAGCACTTTTTATGCAAAAGCACAATAAAATGTCAACAAAACAGGCACTAAAGCTCAACGTGTTTTCTGTTATTTTCAATGCTTAACGTGCATCAAAATATTTGGATTTCGGGTTGCCTATATAAAATCCTGCAACGGAAGCCTGAGGATACATTGCCCCGTTTTCTGTAAGTGAAATTCCAAGGCCATTCATATCCAAAACGTCTGCTAACAGGAACATCGTTTTCTGTTCAGGCAGGATAGGATATCCTATTGCCGGGCGAATACCTCCCCACCCCGTTTTCTTCAGTTCCGCAGACAGGTATTCCGCAGCAGCTTCCACCAGACGGTCGCCAAGAGTCTGCAGAAGCAAACTCCTATACGGATCCGTGTCTTCCGTCTTCAGTTGCTCCAACCTTTGCACAAAGGCCCTGTTCACTGTTACAGCAAATGCGCCGACAACGTCTCCCTCTTCACTTACGTAATCCGACAATGCCAGTTTTTCTCCGGCCTTTTGCCGGGGAGTCGGGATAAAAACATCCTTCCCCTTTTCCGTTTTTATCCAGATACCGTCCGATTCCCCTCTCGCCTCATAGAAGGCCTGCACTGCTTCAAGTGCAAACCCGGCATCATGAAACTCATCCAACAGTTGCAAGGCATCATGTCTGAGCTGATTAGCCTCTTTACTGTCGTTTTTCACCATCCAGGCATGATAGAGATATCTCCAGTCAACAAGAGGCAACACATCCTCAATGTTAATTGACTTGTGTCTCCTTTCTCCCATGAACGGCGGAACGGGATGCGACTGCAGGAGTTTTCTTGCCACAACGGGATTCTCCGTTGCATCTTTCATATGATAGACACCACCGCTATATAACGGAGCAATCCGCAAACGGGTATGCTGTTCCGATGTCGTAGCACCGCCGACAAACAGCGGAATACTAAGTCCGGCTCTTTCCATAGCCTCCGCAACATTGCACATTTCCTCAAGCGAGGGCGTAATCAGACCGGAAAGACACACGATATCGACATTCTCCTTTATTGCCGTATCCACGATGGTCTCAGCCTGCACCATCACACCGAGGTCTATCACGTGGAAACCGTTGCATTGAAGCACCACTTTAACAATGTTCTTACCGATATCGTGAACATCACCCTTCACTGTGGCAATAAGTATCTTGCCTGCATGCGACGAGGATTCCGTCCCTCCGTCCATATACGGCTCGAGAAAGGCACATGCTTCCTTCATCGTACGAGCAGTCTTCACCACTTGAGGAAGAAACATCTTACCCTCCCCGAAGAGACGTCCCACTTCCATCATACCGTCCATGAGAGGCCCGCTGATGATGTCAAGTGCACTGTGTCCTTCGTCTATCAGTTTCCCGAGCGACTCCGTCAGACCGTCATTTCTTCCCTGGTGAAGACACATCTTTACCACCTCAGTCGGTGTCAGCACATCTGTTTTTGACGACAGAGTGCTCTCCTCCTTCCCCTGGGACGAATATCTGGGCACAAGAGCGAGAAGCCGCTCTGTAGCATCTTCCCGGGTATTGAATATAACATCCTCTATGGCCTGCCGCAAGTCGTCGTCAAGAGATTCATACGTGACCGTTGTCGCAGGATTCATTATCGCCATGTTCATACCTCTTCTGATGGCATGATAGAGGAACACGGCGTGCATTGCTTCGCGCATGTAATTCTGGCCGCGAAGAGCAAAACTCAGGTTGGATATACCGCCGCTTATTCTTGAAAGCGGCATATGAGCGTGTATCCACTCCGTAGCACGCAGGAAGTCCAGAGCATAGAGATTGTGCTCCTCCATTCCCGTTGCAATGGTAAGCACATTGGGATCAAAGATGATGTCTTCAGGAAGGAATCCGACGTTCTCTGTCAGCAGACGATAAGCCCTGTCCGCTATCTCTATACGTCGCTCATAGTCATTTGCTTGTCCCTTTTCGTCAAAGAGCATCACCACGACTGCTGCTCCCATATCCCGCACAAAACGGGCTTCGCGCAGGAATTCCTCTTCACCCTGCTTGAGCGAAATGGAATTTACGATAGCCTTACCTTGTATATTTTTAAGGGCGCACTCTATCACCTCAAAATGAGAAGAGTCCACCATCACCGGCACACGGGCGATATCCGGTTCCGCACTTGCCAGACGAAGGAAGTTCTGCATCTCTTTCTTCGCATCCAACAGGCCGTCGTCCATATTGATATCAAGCACCATCGCTCCGTCCTCCACCTGCTTCCTTGCAATAGCGAGAGCCTCATCATAGTGCTTTTCCGATATCAGCCTGAGAAACTTACGACTTCCCGCGACGTTGCATCGCTCCCCGACGTTACAGAATGTTTCGGGAGTCAGCTTCAAGACTTCCAGACCGGCATATACAGCCCCCTTTTCCTCATTATTTATGCTACGGAGATTTTGTTGCTTCTCCTCACACAGTGCACGCATGGCACGTATATGCTCAGGAGTGGTGCCGCAACATCCGCCGATGACATTTACAAGTCCTTCCTGCACCATCGGCCGCATCATACGCACCATGTCCTCCGGCATGTCATCATAGCCTCCGTAGGCATTCGGGAGACCGGCATTCGGATGACAGGTCAGATAGCAGCGACCGCCCACAGCCTTGTACATGTCACGCAACCAAGGCAATATCTTATCTGCTCCGAATCCGCAGTTGAGACCCACAGAAAGAGGACGTGCATACATCACGGTTTCCACAAACGCCTCTATCGTCTGCCCCGAAAGAATGCGTCCGGAAGCATCGCTGACGGTCATACTTATCATCAGGGGTACATCCAGACCCTCCAAAGCTGACACTGCAGCCTTCACGTTGAGCACATCCGTACACGTTTCCAGAAGGATTGCATCCACACCGCCTTCTTTCAGCGCAAGGGCCTGTTCCCTGTATATGTCGCGCAACTGGTTAAATTCCAAATCACGGAAACTCGGCAGCGCGATATCCGGAGAAAGCGACAACATTTTCGATGTGGGTCCTATATCTCCCACAACATATCTCTTCCGTCCCGTCCTCCTGGTGTATTCATCTGCCATATTCCTGGCCAGGCGGGAAGCAGCGATATTGATATCTCTTACCAGAGTGTCGCTATATTCCGGAGCGTTTTTCAGACTCAGACGCTGGGCATTGAACGTACATGTCGTAATGATGTCGGCTCCTGCCTCAAGATATTGCCTGTGTATCTCGCTCACCACTTCCGGATGGCTCAACACCAGCAAATCAGGCATACCTTTGTAGCCTCTCATCATCTGCTGCACCAGAGAGCCCATCGCTCCGTCCAGCAGCAAAACACGTTCTTCTAATGCTTCGCGGAGTGTCATTTCCACACTTCTTTTGCTATCTGTTCGATACTCCCGGCGGCATTCATAGTATAGAAATGGATACACGGAGCTCCCTCCTTCCTGAGTCGCTCACACTGTGCGATACACCACTCTACACCCACCTTCTTCACGTCATCATCCGTTTTCAGGCCGGAAAGCTTTTCAGCCAGTTCCACAGGGAAATCCACATGGAACACTCTCGGAAGCATCGTACAATGGTTCAATGTGCCCAACGGCTTGAGACCCGGCACAATAGGCATTGTGATACCGCTGGCTCTGCACTTGTCCACGAAACGCAGGTATGCATCCGTGTCGAAAAACATCTGCGTCACCGCATACCCGGCACCCAAGTCCTGCTTTTCCTTCAGACGTTCTATATCCTGCTGCAGATTCATCGCTTCCTCGTGCTTCTCAGGATAGGCTGCCACACCGTAGGTAAACGGACGGTTTACGCAGAACTCGTGTCTGTCGCCGTATTCCAGCAGTCCCTTATTGAACTGCTCCACCTGCTCAATCAGTTCCGTTGCGTGCGACAAACCGCCAGTTTTCGGCACGAATCGGGCATCTTGCTTGGCTTTGTCTCCGCGAAGCACCAACAGGTCCTTGATATCCAGAAACGAATAGTCGATGAGTTCGTTCTCTGTATCCTGCCTGCTGTATCCGGAACATATTATGTGCGGCACAACAGGCACGTGATAACGCTGCTTGATTGCCGATGCTATGGCCACAGTGCCGGGGCGCAAGCGCTGCTCCACACGTTCGTATGTGCCGTCGCCTTTATCTCTGTAGACATAGTCGCTCCTGTGTGTCGTCACTTCGACGAAAAGCGGCCGGAACGGCATCAGGATATCTATTGTGCGGAAAACCGAATCTATCGTCTTGCCACGCAACGGCGGCAACACCTCAAACGAGAACGCTGTCTTCTCACTCTTCTGTATAAGTTCTGCGACACTCGTAGCCATAGTCCTGCAACAGTTTAGTTCATTGCCGCAAAGGTACGTCTTTTTCTTGAAACAGCAAAGAATCAGGCTTTTTTTCTTCTTCAATCTCCGCCTACGTCGCCTCATAACACCAAAAATCCCCGGGCTGCTGCTTTTTCACAGCGACCCGAGGGTTTTATGGCATTCTGATACCGAACCGGATTTAGAGATTACCTCTCTCCTTGTCCAGATAGTACTTGTAGGTGCCCACTGTCAGCTCGTCACAAGCTGCCTCGTCGCACACCACGATGGCGTGGGGATGCATCTGCAGCATGGAAGCTGTCCACATGTGACTTACGTTTCCGTCTACGATGTGCTGGAGAGCACGAGCCTTGTGGTGTCCGTTGCAGACGAGGAGAACCTCCTTGGCGGCCATCACAGTGCCTATACCTACTGTCAGAGCCTGCTTCGGCACGAGATTCATGTCGTTGTCGAAGAAACGTGAGTTGGCAATGATAGTATCCGTTGTCAGGGTCTTGACACGGGTCTTGCTGGCCAGACTCGAACCCGGCTCGTTGAAAGCCAGGTGTCCGTCGGGACCTACACCGCCCATGAAGAGGTCGATACCTCCGGCATCCTCAATAGCCTTCTCATATTCTGCGCACTCCTTTGCAAGGTCGGGAGCATTTCCGTCGAGGATATGCACATTCTCCTTCTTGATATCGATATGGGAGAAGAAGTTCTTCCACATGAAAGAGTGATAGCTTTCGGGATGATCCTCAGGAATCTTCACATACTCGTCCATGTTGAACGTGATGACGTTCTTGAAGGAAATTTCTCCTTTCTCATACTTCTTGATGAGCTCTTTGTAGAGGCCCAGAGGGCTGGAGCCCGTGGGGCAACCCAGCTTGAAAGGCTTGCTCTCGGTGGGATTTGCCTCGATTATACGCTTTGCAACATAGTCGGCGGCCCACTTGGACATTCTCTCGTAGTCCGGTTCAATAATTACTCTCATACTTTTAATGTTATTAATTAATTAATTAATTGATTGATTATTAATTAGATTAACTCCAGAGACCTGCTACCAAAAGTATGAAACGGAGGGGTTTCCCTGGAGTCGTTTGTTATATTTAATAGTTAGGTAATTGCAGCCACTTAACGTAACAGAAGTCCTGACGGTGAGGCAGGTCCTTGTTCTTAGGATACATACGCACAGCAGACTTGTACTGACCGGCCTGCTTGGGAGAGTACATCACCTCGAAGGTGTAGTTGTTGCCTTCCTTCTTCACCATCTTCAGAGGCTCAACGGAGAATACATAGTCCTCACCGGCCTCGTTGGTGGCCACATTGACCTTCTCCAGAGCAACAGCATCGTCCAGTCCGGCCTCGTTGATAACATAGCGCAGGAGATACTCCTTACCTGTTTCATGCAGTCCGCTTACAGGAGCAGATGTCTCGGCACTTACCACGCTGATAGCATCCCAGCGCTCTGCAACAGCCTCCTTCCACAGGGCGATGTTCTTTGCCAGCTGGAAGTTGTCCTTAGCAAGTTCCTTGAAACGCTTTGCCTGCTTCTCGTAGAACTTGGAGTAGTAGTCGTCGAGCTGACGCTTCATAGTGTAGTGAGGAGCGATCTTGGCGATAGAGTTCTTCACTACCTGAATCCATCCCTTAGAGATACCCTTCTTGTCCTTATTGAAGTACAGGGGCACGATTTCTGTCTCGAGCAGACCGTAGATTGTAGCAGCGTCGAGCTGGTCCTGATAGCCCTGATTCTGATAGGTGCGCTTCTCTGTGAGTGCCCATCCTGCGCCCTCGCGGTAGCCTTCGAGCCACCATCCGTCCTTGACGCTCAGGTTCACAACACCGTTCATCTCGGCCTTCTCACCGGATGTACCGGAAGCCTCGAGAGGACGTGTAGGAGTATTCATCCAGATATCAACACCTGATACAAGACGGCGAGCCAGCAGGAAGTCGTAGTCCTCAAGGAAGATGATTCTGCCCTGGAACTTCGGCATCTGCGAAATCTCGAAGATTCTCTTAATCAAGCCCTGACCTGCACCGTCGGCGGGGTGAGCCTTACCGGCAAAGATAAAGATTACAGGACGTTCGGGATTGTTGACGATTCTGTCGAGACGATCCAGGTCCGTGAACAGCAGGTGAGCACGCTTGTAGGTAGCGAAACGGCGGCAGAAGCCTATAACCAGTGATTTGGGGTCGAAACGCTCAACCAGCTTAACCACACGCTGGGGATCACCCTGGTTCTTGAGCCATGTCTCCTGGAACTGGATCTTGATATATTCGAAGAGCTTAGCCTTCAGAGCCTCACGTGTAGCCCAGATTTCCTCATCGGGACAGTTGTAGATGCCGTGCCAGATTTCCTCGTTGGACTGGTCGCTCATGAACTTCTCGTCGAAATACTTGGCATACAGAGCACGCCACTCGGCAGCAGCCCATGTCGGGAAGTGAACACCGTTGGTCACGTAGCCCACGTGGTTCTCTGCGGGATAGTAGCCCTTCCAGATGTCGGCAAACATCTTCTTCGACACCTCTCCGTGCAGCCAGCTCACACCGTTAACCTCCTGACAGGTGTTGCAGGCGAAGGTTGACATACAGAACTTCTCTCCGTGATCGTCAGGGTTGATACGGCCCATGCCGATGAACTCATCCCATGTGATACCCAGTCTCTGGGGATAACCGCCCATATACTTGCCGAAGAGACCCTCCTCGAAGTAGTCGTGACCGGCAGGCACGGGAGTGTGCACAGTGTAGAGACCGCTGGCACGAACCAGTTCCATAGCCTGGTTGAAGTTCAATCCGTCCTCCTCGATGTAGTCACACAGACGCTGCAGGTTGCAGAGTGCGGCATGACCCTCGTTGCAGTGGTAGATATCCTTCTTGATGCCCAGCTTCTTCAGCAGCAGCATACCGCCGATACCGAGCAGAATCTCCTGCTTGAGACGGTTCTCCCAGTCACCGCCGTAGAGAGCGTGTGTGATGGGCTTGTCGAATTCGGAGTTCATGTCGTTGTCGGTGTCGAGCAGATAGAGCTTCACACGACCTACATTCACGCGCCATACGTATGCATGCACCTGATAATTGGTGTAGGGAACGTCAACCACCATAGGATTGCCGTCCTTGTCCAGCTGGCGCTCGATGGGCAGCGAACCGAAGTTCTGGCTCTCGTAGTTGGCCACCTGCTGACCTTCCATAGACAGGCTCTGTGTGAAATAGCCGAAACGATAGAGGAAACCTACGGCACACATGTCCACGTTAGAGTCGGAAGCCTCTTTCACGTAGTCACCGGCAAGCATACCCAGACCGCCGGAATAAATCTTCAGGGCTGAGTGGATACCGTACTCCATGCAGAAATAAGCCACAGAGGGGCGCTTGCTGTCGGGCTTCACGTCCATATACTTACGGAACTGTGCATAGACATCCTTGATACGCTTCATCAGGGTCTTGTCCTTCAGGATTTCCTCCTTGCGTTCAAAGGTCAAACGCTCCAGGAGCATCACGGGGTTGTGCTTCACGTCGTGATAAATCTGCGGATCAAGGTCGCGGAACAGGTCGCGGGCCTCGAAGTTCCACACCCACCACATGTTGTGGGCGATCTCGTCCAGACACTTCAGTTGCTCGGGAAGGCTCGACTTCACGGTCACGGTCTTCCACATGGGAGCATTTGCATAATCAGATTTAATTTTCATAGATTTGCTTGTATAAAGTATTTATTTGTTTGTTCTCTCTTGAGCATTGCGCAGGGCAATGTCGTAAGCGTTGTGGTAGTACTTGATAAAATATTTCCAGAGGGCTTTCTCGGAAAGCTTTCCTGCGGCCTTGCGGGCTGCAGCAACTTCCTTCTCGGAAAGCGTCATATAGCGCTTCACCGTTGCGGCAATCATGTCGGCCACCTCCGAGTAGTTGTAGTCGGTGCGTGTCACCACCTCCACGCCGTCGGTTATCGTCGAGCGCTCTCCCTTTACGGCATTTGCCCACATGCCGAAACCTGACAGGGATGTCGTGACGCAGGGCACATGGAATGCCACAGACTCCAGCGGAGTGTATCCCCAAGGCTCGTAATAGGAAGGATATACGGAGATGTCATTTCCTATCAGCATATCGTAATAGTGCCTGTTGAACACACCGTCGCTGCCGTCCAGATAGCAGGGCACAAAGATGATTTTCACCTGATCGTCCTTGCTGTTCCAGAAGTCGAAATAGCGCAACTGGCCCATCACGTTATCGTTATCGAAGTCGTACAGTTGGTGAGTCACCACGGGGCACTCCAGTGCTGTGTCGTACACCTTTGCACGTCCCTTCAGTCGGGCTTTCAGGTCCTCACGGGCTTCACCGCTCCAAGCCGGCACCTCCACGAGAGCCAGCACCTGCTTTCCGCAGCCTTCGTTCTGGTCCTTCAGCATATTGCGCAGCCTGTTCATGGAGTCCACAAAGACATCGATGCCCTTGTTCTTGAACTCATAGCGTCCCGATGTGGCCACCACGAGGGTATCCTCTGCAAATGTGCATCCCGTGAGAGCGTTGGCCACACGGAAGATGCGTGCTCTGGCCTCCTTGCGCACTTTCTCGAAGTCAGCCTCCGCAGGCACGAAGTCAGCCTCAAAACCGTTCATCAGCACCTCGTCGCAGGGCTTGTCCAGCAGTTCTGCACACTCCTTCGCCGTCACATCAGACACAGTTGTAAAGCAGTCCACGTTATGAGCTGTCTGCCTTTCGATGGAGTGCTTTGCAGCCACATTCAGTTCGTGCGACATCTGCGTGCCGTTGTAGGCCCACAGATACTCATAGAGCGGCTTGCCGTTGCCTGCGATTGAGCGGCCTACGGTGGTGGCGTGAGTGGTGAATATAGTGGCTATTGCCGGCACGTTCTTTCTCAGATACAGCGCACCCATGCCCGTCATCCATTCGTGGGCCTGATACACCACATTCTTCGTCCCCTGCAGATAGAAGCCGTAGAAGCTCTCCACCACGCGCGCTGCGGCATACGAGAACATAGAGGCCTCGTCATAGTCTCCGTAGGCGTTCAGGGAGTCCACCTGGAAGTCTGTCCAAGCAGCGCCGTAGAGCTCGTTCTTTATATTAAAGAAAGGCTTGAAGTCAACCAGGATAACACACGGGTTTCCTGGAATGTTCCAACGGCCTGTTCTCACCTTGAGGCCCTCCTTCTTAGCCTCGGCAGCCCACTCCTTGAAGAGCTGCTTCTCCTCGCTGAAGAGAGGGTTCTTTTTTTCCTGCCAGAAGTCTGGACCGATGAATATCAGCTTGTCCTGCATTTCCTGCTGCAGAGTCTTGGCTCGTGTGGAAAGAACGGTATAGATACCGCCCACCTTGTTGCATACCTCCCAACTGCTTTCAAAAATAAAATCGGGGCAAAGAGTCTTTCTTTTTGTCGCCATATTTTGAAATCTAAAACTACTAGTAAAATTTTACGGGCGCAAAGGTATGAAATTCTTTTTTTTTGCGCCATGATTTTTTTACATTTTTTTGCTTATCTTTCCATTTTTTTATTTTTAATGGGTCATAAGCAAAGCAACGTAAATCAAATATGCCGTTATCAAAACCGCTCCTTTCACACGTCCGAGACGTCTTCCCGTCAGCGAGAGGACAAAGAGCAGCGCCACGCTGCCCACGAAGTAGCAGAAATCCGTCGTCTTCAGCCCCTCCATACTCAGCGGGCGTATCACCGCGCATGGCCCCAGAGCGAACAGGATGTTGAAGATGTTGCTACCCAGCACGTTACCTATCGCCAGCCCTTCCCTGCCCTTGTATGCGGCCACCAGGCTCGTGGCGAATTCCGGCAGCGACGTACCGGTGGCGAGCACCGTGATGGCAATCACCCTCTCCGACACTCCCAGCGCCCCGGCCAGCTTCACGGCATTGTCCACCATCAGCCGGGCTCCCACCACGAGACACAGCACGCCTATCACCAGAAACAGCACGATGCGCGCCAGGCTCATTATCTTGTCCTCCGGATACAAATCCTGCTCCCTGTGGTGACGGGCGTAGTAGGTGGTCCAACCCAGATAGGCCGAGAAGATGAGCATCAGCCCCACTCCGTCCCAGCGCGAGAGGCCTTCCTGACATCCCAGTATCACCAGTATTATGGATATACCGAGGGTGACGGGCATGTCGGTGAACAGGGCGCGCCTGGATATCGCCATCGGCAGTATCAGGCTGGAGGCTCCCGTTATCATCAGGGCGTTGAAGATGTTGCTGCCCATGATGTTTCCCACACTCATATCCGCACTGCCTCGCAGGGCGCTGAAGAGGCTCACCATGAACTCCGGCAGGGAGGTGCCTATCGCCACCACCGTGAGGCCGATTATCAGTTCGCTTATCCTGTAACGTCTGGCTATGGCCGTGGATGCGTCAGTGAAGCGGTCTGCGCCCCATAAAACGAGGGCCATTCCTGCCACAATAAGTGCTATTTGGACAAATATCATGCTGCAAAAGTACAAAAAAAACTTAAATTACTAAAATAATCGCCGCCCGCAAACGGGCATACTGCAACTTTTTACTACCTTTGCTTACAAAAATCGACAAAACGAACATAAACGAACAATGAAACTGAAGAATCTATTGGCACTGGGAGCATTTGCATGCTGTGGTGCCGCAAGTGCTCAAATCAACGACTGGCAGAATATCGACGAGCGTATTGCCTACACCTGTCCCGACAGCGTGCAGGAGGCTCGCGGACATGTGTCCACCTATCAGATGGCTCTGCAGAATCAGGATTGGAACGAGGCTTATATCTCATGGAAGTGGCTCATGGAGAAGGCTCCCTACTCCATCACGGGCATCTACAAGGGCTACGCTCCCCTGATGCTCTACAATCTGATTAACACCTCCACCGACGAGGCTAAGAAAAAGCAGTATTTCGACGACCTGATGAACATGTTCGATGCCCGTCAGGAGCGTCTCGACAACCTAAACAAGATGGAGAAGAACGATGCTCTCAAGAGCACTCTGGGCGATGTGCTTGCCGTGAAGGCCGAGTACTACAACTGGACGGCTCCCAAAGTGGCCGAATCCGGCTACACCCTCAACAAGGCATGGGACAATTTCGCTACGGCCATCAAGATGGTCAACGAGCAGGGCGGCCGTGAAATCACGGGCGGCTGTCTGCAGACCTTCTTCATGGTGTCCGACGCCATCTACAAGTACTATGTAGGCCAGGGCACTCCCGACGTATGGCGTGAGCAGTATCTGCAGGACTACCTCGACTCCAAGGACGCCTGCGAGAAGATGCTGCAGCTGGCCAAGGAGGCTCAGGAGCAGGGCGACACGGAGAAGGCTGAGAAGCTCGTTGCCACCTACGACGGTCCTCTGGCATTCATCGACCAGACCTTCGCCGCTTCCGGTGCCGCCGACAGGGATCAGATCATCGCTATCTACACCAAGAAGTTCGATGCCTACAAGGAGGACATCAACAAGCTCAACAACGCTATCAACCTGATGGCTCAGAACGGTTGCGACGACTCCGACATCTACTACGAGTACGCTGTGGCTGCCTACAATATCAAGCCCACCTTCACCTCCAGCATCGGTTTCGCACAGAAGCTGCAGAAGGAAGGCAAGGCCCAGGAGTGTCTCACCTATTATAATAAGGCTCTGGAGCTGGCTCCCAACGACGACGTTCGCGGCAACATCTGTCTGCGCGTAGCACGAGCTCTTGCTTCATCCGGCGCTGTCACCAAGAGCGGCGAATATGTTGAGAAGGCCATCAGCTACAACCCCAACATTGTGGGCAAGGCATACTATCAGCAGGCTGTCAACCTCACGAAGGCTCACGACTTCGAGACGGCTGTCAGCTACTGTGAGAAGGCTGCCGAGGCCGACATCACGGTGGCTCCTGCTGCCGAGCGTCTGAAGGCTAATCTGAAGCAGGCCATTGCCGCCAATGCTGCCAACGCCAAGGCTCAGGCCGAGTATCAGGAGTATCTCCGCAAGAAGAAGGCTGAGGAAGACTTCTGGAAGGGCGGCAAGTAAACACACACGAAACGAAATTTGTAAACGCACAGACGGCAGCCGAAAGGTTGCCGTCTTGCTTTTATGGGGGATAGTTGCATCAGTTTTATCTAGTATAACTAGTTAAAGCTAGTTTAAACTAGTTTCTAGCCTTTACTTCTTTCTCTCCTGCTCCAGCAACACTTCCAAATGTCGCTTCTCGCTGAGCAGCTGCTCAACACGCTGCTCAAGAACAGACACCTGCTGACGCAGGCTCTTGTTCTCGTCTCTAAGGCGTTGGAGCTCTTCATCCTGACCTTTCCTATAACCTGTGCGAGCTGCATACATACGCTCTTTTATGCCGCCCTGCGTCACAAACTGCTGATCAAGACCGCTCAAATAGGTCTTCATCATTTTATCTGTCATGTGGAGCAACGTGAGGGCTATGTTGCATTGCTCCTCATCGCCCCATTTCTGGAAATACGGCTCGTAATCGCTTACCTTATTGTGCTCACGGCAAAATTTGAGCAATGTGTCATAGCGAGGGTGAGACGCATCCCATACTCCAAGATGGCGCGTGCTGAGATAGTCCTCATAGTCGGCACGAAGTTCCTTTAACGACGAACGCGCCACATTGAGCAACTTCAACTGCATTTCTGTGGATGTCATACCGTCGGCAAAACCTTCTATGATATTCTGCTTTCCCGACCGTGCTGCCTGTATCATTTGATCTACAGTACGGTCGCCCTTGCCGGGCAGGAAACGCTTGGCGAAGTGATAAGTAAGAGCGTACAACACCTCCGACTTTTGGTAGAAGAACAGGTCTTGATACTGCACCTCATTCAGCAGCACTTTGGGAAGCGGTCTATCAGCCATGTATTTGTCAGTATTGTCGTTTAAATTTCTTTTCCGCTACAAAGGTACGAAAAAATCCCGACATAAATCTCATTTATCATTTGTCATTTATCATTTAGCCCCGCAGGGGCGCCATTGACCCGCCTTCTTCCCTCATACATCGGCCTTCAGACTTTTTCTTCTCACATCGAGCTGGCCTAACAGAGGCTTGCGCTCTGGAATTGTCAGCGTGATATGATACACTCCTACGCCCCGCCATGCTGTCCCCGGCTCCTGCCATTGCCATTTCCCAAGTTCCGACATCTGCTTCATAAAATCGACCACAAAGTTACGGAATTTTGTTTATGGGCGCAAATTTTCGATGTCGCGAATGTCGCGAAAAAGGTATTATGCATTATTAGTGCGCCACACGTTCTATGAATTCGTTCAGGCTCTCATCAGGAAGCATCTCAATACCTTCGCCACTCCATTGATACCAGCGTCCTTGCGCATTATATCTTGTAGTCGCTTGACTAAGTTTCCTACTGCCATATCGTTTGAGGGTGTTTTGTATTACACTTATAAAGGCTGTCAATAGTATGTAATAGTTCTTCTTTCCACTCCACCTTTAACTTCACCCTTATCATCAGTGACTTTTCTTTCTATCCAATTCCCATTTGAATCAAATTTTGTGTATGTATAATTGTATATGTGAGGTTCTTTTTCTAAAGCTTCCTTCATCATTTCCACCATATCTATTCCATACATCATTAGGTTTAGGTAACTATTTTTTACTATCCTTCCATTGTTGTCGTATGCGTAGTCGGAAGAATTATACATCGATAGTAATGGCGTATATGACTTATATTTGATTTCTTTTACATGACCATTATTATCATAAGTTATGCTGTATTCGCCAATTTCCTTTAAACGTCCATTACTATCACGTTCAATTTTGAGTGATGAATCTTTGGGCGTTATTCTTCCTGATGAAGAAAAAGTAATTGTAAAATCTTTGTTAATATCACAAATATTAAATGGGGTGTGATTTTCTGTTATTTTACACGATTTAACACGTCCTTTTAGGTCGAAAACTAACGCATCGCTATAACTTGTTGATGTCGATGATTGGGTGTTAATTTCCTCCTCTGTTGGCAATACTTTTGTCACAGCAAATTCATGGCCTTTCGTGTCAATATATCCTTTATATCCATTGCGTAAAAATGGAAATCCTTTTACATTACTATCGTAATTACCAATGTTTTTGTAATATGAAGTTGAAGATAATATGGTATTCACATTATTCCCGTCTAAATAGACTATACTTGATGTGCCTCCAGATGTTAGCCGAAAATAACAAGAGCCAAGATTTACTATGTTATTATATATCGGCTGAACAACCCATTCTCCGGATTTGTTCATTATACCCCACTCGTTGGCTCTATCGGAGACTTGATAGTATAAGATATCTCCCCCGTCGCGCACGTCTATTACCTGACGACCTTTCTTTGCAGGCACAATGATGTTCCCATGAATGTCTTTTATTGCATCGAAAGATGAATAAGATACGTTCCATGACACTCCATAATAAGACACTCCATTATAAGAATGATTCTGTATCAATTTAAGTGGTGCATTATACATTGTGCCACTGTATCCTTTGTCAACATTATCTGCCCATATTACAAATGCGTTAGGTTTAATTTCCTTTATGTCTCCTGTAAATATTATTGATTCCAAATGAGTGTTAAAAGCGAAGGCTTCTTCTCCTATGTATTCTAATTTTTCAGGTAGTAATATCTCTTTAAATTTACAACCGGCAAAAGCCTTACGCGATAGCACCCTCAATTCCTTGCTAAGTAGCACATTCTCTAAATCCGAACCTTCAAACGCTCTGGGACCAATATATTGTACATTAAAGGGAACAATTATTTCTTTTAATTTTGTATAAGCAAAGGCATACTCACCTATGCTCTTTAATGTTGTGGGTAAAGAAACATTAAAAATATTTCGAGCAGAAGAAAAAGCATAGTTTCCAATATGTGTTATCCCCTCTTGAATTTCGATATTTTGCACACTTCCCTTATGTAATTTAGAATGCCAAGGTCGTTTTTTACCTGAGAAATCATCATTCGGCATCGCCCCCTGACCAGAAATTACCAATGTCCCATCAGTAGTAATTTCCCAAAACAGGCCATTGCCGAAAGACTTTTTCTTAGCACATAGAGATGCAGGAACGAGTAGTCCTAACACCAGAATAATGGATAATACTTTTTTCATAATTCTTATATTTTTATCTGTTTCCCTTCGCCCTGTTGTGTGTCTTGCAGAGCATCTGGCAGTTATCGATGTCCGTACTGCCGCCCTTGCTCCACGCCGTCACGTGGTCGGCTTCCATTTCTTCGAACGCGTAGATGCGCTTTGCGTTCGCCGCGTGGCCGGACGCGCAGAGCGGGCAGTTCGACACCCCCTTCTTCCGCGCGGCGGCGGTCTGTTTCGCGTAGACCTTTTTCGCGGTTGCCTTTTCGAAAACCCGGACCTGGAGCAGTTCTTTGTTCGTCTCGCCCCCGAGGACGTATTCGAAAATCCCTTTCTTCGACGTCACGCAGTCATCCGCGTAGAGTTCCTCCACCCGCGCCCAGACGTCTTCCGCATTGTAGGCGTTGCCGTGGAAACGACGGTAGAGTTCGCCCCATTCGAGTCCGCACATCTCGTTCTTCACGCCTTTGAAAACTCCGTCGATCCAGTCGACGACGCTGTTGAACGTGGCGACGAGTTCCGGACATCCCGCGTCCTTGATGTGCTTTCCCATGTAGGATTCGATTTTCTCCTTTCCGCCCGCGACCCACGTAAGCGCCGCCTCCAGGATGTCCTGTCTCTTCTCGTTGCCCCGGACGTAGTTCTTCCACCGTTGCATGTCCGAATTGCCGGAATTGGAGAACACCGCTTTCGCCGCCGTCACGAACGGTCCGGAGTAGATCGCGTTCAGGAGTTCCTGTTGCACGAGCGGAATGCCCGCGATGTTGATCGTCTTGAACCACTCGCGGATTTCCTCGCGCTCGCCTTCGCAGACGTAGACCGTGAGAGGAGAATCGAGAAACCGCCTTTTCCGTTCTTCGCCCAGGTCGTCGAACCACTTCGTTTTCTTGTCCGTGTCGACGACCGGGAACTTGTTCCGGACGAAACGCCCGAAACTCGTGATGCGCTGCTGTCCGTCCAGCACCTCGTAACGGCCGTCCGCCGTCTTCACGAAGTAGATCAGCCCCAGCGGATATCCTTTCAACAGAGAATCCACGACCGCGACGTCACGTTTGTTGTCTGCGTAGATGTAGTTTCGCTGGTATTCGGGCTGGATCGTCAGTTTCCCGCCCCAGCCGAACAGCCCCTTGCCCTCCAGCTCGTTGTAGACGAATCCGTCGCAGATGTCCGCGACGGTCAGAAACGGTTCGTGAAGAAGAGTCGCTTTCATTTCATTTCCTCCGACGAATCAAGATGCGGGCGTAGAGTTGAGCGTATGGTGTGCCATCGACAAGGTAATACGTTTCGCCTTGAGGTTCTTCGACCAGTTTC
>JAEEGH010010839.1_pt1 | contig 20817 bp, 15 predicted proteins | sample 9134181 | NCBI WGS metagenome assembly JAEEGH01 (sample SAMN16246544, study PRJNA631951) | gut metagenome | biome: gut microbiome; feature: rumen; material: DP-attached | host: Bos | place: Iran: Karaj | collected 2018-10
ACCAAAGAATATAAAGAATATGAGACAAAGATGGCTAAGCGCTCCAAAGAAGATGAGCAAAAAATCATGTCCGATTTCATGGATATCTTCAAAGAATTTGGCACCATCAATAAACAGGACCCTTCATCAGCTGATGCACAGACGCTGGTTAAGAAACTTCAAAACTACATTTCCGAACATTTCTACAACTGTTCCAAAGAAGTTCTCGCAGGCTTGGGTGCTATGTATGCTAGCGGAAATGAGTTTACAACAAACATCGACCATGCAGGCGGTGAAGGTACGGCAGATTTTGTTTCCAAAGCAATAAATATTTTTACAAAAAAATAATAAAGCATTTCAATGAATTTGATATAATATTTTTAAGTTATTATTGTTTGCTTTATTATATATGCTAATCATTTCGTAACAACTCAACTGTATTAGGGGAAATTGAGTATGAAAAGAATCATCAAATTAACATCATTTCTGTCTTTGTTAGTATCATGCTTCATGATGCTTAATGCTTGTTTTTCGACGAATCCGACTCCGACTGGGGACAAAGATTCCAATGAAGCACAAGCAGAACTTGTAAAAGGTTCTTTTATGATGACGGCTTCCAGAATAGATTGGAGCGGAGCTGTCATGACGAAGAGTTACTTTGTTTATGATTATAACGGAAATCGGGAATATGAACTTACAGTAAACTCAAACGAATCTTGTGTAATTTATTCTTTGACAAAAAGCGTATATGATGAAAACAATTTAGAGATTATTACTCAGTTTTATACACTTTATGATTATGATGAAGAGGCAGAAAAGTTTGGCATGAAAGATGATTTGATTTCGTATTATGAGACGAGATTATACGATGGTGACAAAGTAATTTGGAAACGTAATCCGGTATTAAAATACGAAAAAGAATATATTTATGACGAAAACAATCAGCTCGTTCAGGTAAATCATATTTCATCTGGCGATAGCGATTCCTATACAGTATTGTATGAATATGATGAATATGGAAATATAATCAAAGAAACAAAGGTTTATGCTGACTCTTCAAAAGACCGTACCGTAGAATTTGCATATCAATATGACAGCGAGGGCAGAATCATAAAAGAGGATGATATGGAATATGTGTATGATGACGAAGGCCGAGTGGTTGAAAAATCCGATCTCAACTATATTGAGCAATACACATATGTTTCTACTCCCACGGAAAGCAGAAAAAATATGGAAAAAATAGAAGAGAAATTTGATCTTACGCAAATAGATGCAGAGACCGATGAACTGGTTGAAGAATTGCTTGGATCTAAGTAAATATTTTCCCAGGGAGAGGAAGATGAAGGTGCAAATTAAAAAACTGGGTAGGAACCGACGTTCCTACCCAGTACTTCTTTTATGATCTACAACTGCGAATATCCGAAGCCGTTTACCAAAGCTTCGAGCTTCTGTCCTTTGGCGCACATAGGGCAGTTTTCTCTGGAATAATAGCCGTAGTTCGGGATGTCGGATGATGTGAAGATTGATTTTACTTCAATGCCGGCACACTTTGATACTGCGGAGAAGATTGCTGCGATACCGCCTACGCTTCCGCCGTAGTAAACTACCGAATCGATTGCCTGGAGAATGGTCTTACCGGATGTGATGGAGTCGGTCAGTATGAGTACGTTCATGCCTTCCACCATACGGATCTTGTTGTCGCGGAAAATCATCTGTCCCATCGAGTTTACTTCGGGAGTGATGACCGAAATATTGTTGCCGAAACTAAGACATGTTTTATAACTGTGAGAGAGTTCTTCAGCGAGGAAAGCTCCGATTACTTCCGTTTCATCGAGGCATACAATGGTATCCACAGCGAAGGAGAGCATATAGTCTTCTGCGAGAGCCTTTGCGGAAACGGATGCGTTGTTCTGTCTGCATTTTACAGTGGACATATCGATATAAGTATTGATGTGTGAGTTTTGGGTGGCGAAATGCCCCTGCATGATTTTGATTCGTGCTTCTCTGTAGTTAGAAGAGCGCAAATCCACTAGTCTTTCATCCATAATGAAATACCCCCTGTCATAATAATTTAAACGAATTAGAATTCGTTTATAACCCCATAAAATAATTATACCTTATCTTCCACCGATGTCTACGAGGAAAAAGGGACAAATATCCAAAAAATTGTAAAAAATCCGTGATGATTTAGATAAAATACTGTAACAAACGCGTTCTTGTGGTACAATATTTATAATATTTCTTTTTTTATAATTTCTGTAAAAGGGGGCTTGTACATGAAGAGATATATTACTTTTAAAGATTACGAAGAAGTTCTCAGAATCGGCAAATTCTGGCTCGACAAATGTAATGACGATTTTTATGATGACGGCTCGATATTTCATCACCTTCCGTTAAAGGATATTTTTGGAGATCCGCTTGATTACAAGAACTTCTACATGGATGACAAATACATTAAAGAATTTCGTAAGAGCATGAAAACTCTTGAAAAATACATCAAGCAGGTTGAGGCAGCAGACAAAAAGGCCATCGTTATTAACTACGAAATCATGGATATAAGACAGATATTACCGCCCTGGATTGTATATCCTCACTATCCTGCACAGAATGTGTATTTGACACAGTATTATTCAATCTTTGACGACTTTGTCAGCCGTATGACCAAGATGGAATTAAGCGTATACAGAAACCTGTATCCGACACCCAAATACATCGAGCAGATATTCCAGTACAAGGATATTCAGTAAACATATAAAAGAGGGGGATTTAAAATGGAATATGAACTTCGTATTTCGACAGCTATGCCTGTACCTTTTCAGGATGCGGCAACAGGACGAAATGTTTACGTAGAGTGTCAGGCGAGCGCAACGGTTGTGCCCATTGATGAGGCGAAATATCCTGACAGGGATGCAATTAACAGACTTGGCGTTATGACGGCACAGTCACTTATCGCACAGGTTTTAATGGACTTAAGCGGCAAAGCAGATGCCCTAAAATTAGGCGATCATAAAAGAGAAGTCGAGAAGAATATGACGGATGCCTTAAAGGGCGCAGGACTTCAGGTCACAGGCATGGAGTTTTTCAAACTTGGACCTGACAAAGAATCTGAAGAAAGATTAAAAACGATGTCTGCTGCAAGTCAGCCGATCGATGCTGCTACGGCAAGTATTCTTAATGATCCTGACAAACTGGCAGAAGCAATGAGGCAGGCAACAGCTTTGGCTGCGGCTGCAAAGGCTGCTGCAGGAGAGAAATTCTGCAAGTACTGCGGTGCAAAAGTAACAGGCAAATTCTGTTCAAGCTGCGGAGCTCAGATAGGTTTATAATGAAAGAATTGCGCAGGTGATTCTTGCGCAATTTTTTTTATGCGTGTTTAATAAATGATTTATGAGGGGTGTTTATGAAAAATATTGTATTGGGGAATACAGGAATCGTTACTCCGCAGAACGCGTTCGGTGCTCTGCCCGTTCAGCGTGTGGACATGGCAACGGCAGTCAAACTTCTTAGAAAAGCGTATGAAGGCGGAATGACTTTCTTTGATACCGCGAGAGCGTATTCTGACAGCGAAGAGAAGTTGGGCGAAGCGTTCGACGGTATGCGTGATAAGATTTTCATTGCTTCCAAAACTCAGGCTAAAACGCCCGAAGTTTTCTGGGAACATCTTGAGACAACTCTTAAGAATCTTCGTACGGATTATCTTGATATCTATCAGCTCCACTGTGCATCACAATGTTATAAACCGGACGATGGAACAGGTATGTATGAGGCCATGCTTGAGGCTAAAAAGCAGGGCAAGATAAGACATATCGGTATTACCGCGCACTTAATCGGCGTTGCTGAGGAAATCGTTGAAAGCGGCCTCTACGAGACGCTTCAGTTTCCGTTTTCGTATCTTGCAAATGAGAGAGAAATTGCTTTGGTTAAGGCGACTGAAAAGGCAGGAATGGGCTTTATAGCGATGAAAGGTTTGGCAGGCGGACTTCTTACCGACAGCAATGCGTGCATGGCTTTTATGAGCCAGTATAACGCGCTTCCTATCTGGGGCATTCAGCGCGAAGAAGAGCTCGACGAATGGCTTTCATTCTTCGATAAAGACGTGGCTATGACCGATTCGATCAAAGCCTTTATAGAAGAAGAACGTAAGAGCCTGATGGGAGATTTCTGCCGTGGCTGCGGTTATTGTATGCCTTGTACGGTTGATATTCAGATTAACAACTGCGCACGTATGTCACAGCTTATCCGCCGTTCTCCTTCACAGAATTTCCTCTCCGAAGAATGGCAGCAGAACATGCTAAATATCGAAAATTGCGTGGACTGCGGACTCTGCAAGAGCAAGTGTCCTTATGGCCTTGATACACCGAATTTACTTCGTAAAAATCTGGCTGATTACAAGGACATTCTGGCAGGGAAAACCAAGATTTAAATGCCTATTTTCATCGAAGATGAAGATGTAAAGAGCGAGTATCACGAATAAATATGCAAAAAAAGCTTAAAAAGCCCGAAGAATACTATATCTTCGGGGCTTTTTTATGGTAAAATAGTAAAGTATGGTTCAAAAGACATTAAATTCGTATCTAAAGAGCAGGTACGGTAAGAAAATATATAAGGTTTCGATAGACGCTGGATTCACTTGTCCGAACAGAGACGGCACGCTTGGAACAAAGGGCTGTATCTTTTGTTCTGCAGGCGGCTCGGGAGATTTCGCAGAGGACTCTAAATTATCAATCACAGAACAGATTGAAAAGGGAAAGAAGCGAATTGCTGCGAAGCTTCCTGATGGCGACTACGGACTCATAGCATACTTCCAGGCATTCACGAATACCTACGCTCCCATTGAGAAACTCGAGCAGGTTTTCATGGAAGCGGCCTCACATCCTGAAGTTGAAATCATATCAATCGCAACGCGTCCCGACTGCCTTGGCGAAGATGTCTTAATTCTTTTACGAAGGATAAATACCATAAAGCCTGTCTGGGTAGAACTCGGGCTTCAGACCATACATGAAAAAACAGCTGAGTATATCCGAAGAGGATATTCGCTAAGCGTATACGACGAAGCTGTTAAGAATTTAAAAGCATGCGGCATTGAAACAATTGTGCATGTGATATTAGGCCTCCCTTACGAAACTAGAGAAGAAATGCTTGAAACTGTTCGCTACGTCGGCGAGAGCGGAGTAGAAGGAATAAAGCTTCAGCTTCTTCACGTTTTGGAAAATACTGATCTTGCGGATGATTACCGCGCGGGCAAATTTGAATGTCTGTCACTTGATGAATACGCATCGCTTGTAAAAGATGCGCTTGATGTACTTCCGGAAAACATCATCATTCACCGAATGACGGGCGACGGCGACAAAAAAATCTTAATCGCACCAGGGTGGAGCGAAGATAAGAAAAATGTTTTAAACACACTGCACCGCGTATGCGACATCAGAGATTAATATAAAAATATTTTGTTGGAAGAGAGTTTTTGAAAAATGAAGAGTTTGAGAACCAGAATGACAATTATGATAGTTCTGCTTGTTTTGGGCAGTTCCGTCTTCTTGTCTTTTATCAGTTACCAGAGAGCAAGGAAAAGTCTGGTAGCACAGCTCGAGGATAATTATGGAGTAGCTGCTCAGAAATACGCGCTTGAACTTACTTCGTGGATTAATACCAACGCAACAATCATCGATACAATGGCTGCGGAGATAGCCGTAAACGACATCACACTCGAAGACTATGATGCGTTTCACAGCTACCTTAAACACAGCAACGAACTTTTAAATAAAAACGGATATGTTTATGATGTATATTTTACATATCCGAATAATACAATGGTCTGCGCATCAGACTTTATCGCAGACGGAACTGTTGACTTCGTGCATGAAAGAGAGTGGTACACGACATCCGCATTAACCGGCGAGACGTTCTTCTCCACGCCCTATCTTGACTCCGACACGCAGCGCTCCGTTATCACTATTTCCAAAGCGGTTTACAAGGACGATCAATTACTCGGCGTTCTTGCTGCGGATATATTCGTAGACGTTTTGGTGGATATGATTGAAGACGCAAATGTCGCAGAAGACAGCTATGCGTTCCTGATAGATCAGAACATGCGAATGGTAGTTCATCCTAACAGCGCATATGATTACGAGGACTATCCTTTGACTGTAATGGGTGTCGAGGGCTCACCCTACGGACCACTCATCGAAGCGATTAACACCGGTTCCGATGAAATGGTTTATGTCACAGACTACGACGGTGTGAAAAGAGGCATCGTTTATTCAAGGATGACCAACACCGGCTGGTATGTATGTATCGCAACGAGCAAGAATGAAGTCGAAGAAGGTGTTGTAAACCTGGTGCTCGGTTTTATCATCGCAACGGTTATTTCAATCGTTATCTCTGTTGCGGTAGCGATTATCCTTGCGAGAGTTTTGGACAGATTAAACAAGCAGGAGCAGGAATACAAACAGCAGATGCTTCGCCTTGAAAAACAGGCCGCAGACGAAGCGAGCGAAGCGAAGAGCCGTTTCCTCGCAGACATGTCTCACGAAATCCGTACACCGATTAATGCCATCATCGGTATGAACGAAATGATTATCCGAGAGACTGATAATAAGGACATCCTCGGCTATTCGCAGAACATCAAGCAGTCCGGACATAACCTCTTACAGCTTATAAACGGCATACTTGATTTCTCCAAGATTGAAGACGGCAAGATGGATATCGTACCTGTACGTTACAACGTCGGTTCCCAGATTGCATACCTCATAAATTCGATTTCCGACAGGGCAAATTCGAAGAAACTTGAACTTAATGTTTCGGTTGATAAAAATATCCCTTCGGAATTATTCGGCGATGATACGCGTATCAATCAGGTTATCATCAACCTCTTAACCAACGCCGTAAAATATACCGAAAAAGGCTCGGTTAATTTTACGGTCAAAGAGCGTGAGAGAAATACCGAAGAAGGCAGGATTAAACTTTACTACGAAGTAAAGGATACCGGCATCGGCATAAAAGAAACCGACATGGAGCGCCTCTTCGAATCCTTCGAACGTCTTGATGTTGTTAAAAACCGCAACATCGAAGGCACAGGCCTTGGTATGACCATCACGGTTAAACTGCTCGAACTCATGGACAGTGAACTTAAGGTTGAAAGTGTTTACGGCGAGGGCAGCAAGTTCTCATTCGAACTCTGGCAAAAGATTGAGAATGATGAACCTCTCGGCGATTACAAAGAAGCCATTGCCAAACCTCAGAAGGCTGAAGCTTACCGCGAATCCTTCCGTGCTCCCGATGCACGCATCCTCGTTGTAGACGATACGAAGATGAACCTGCTCGTAGTAGAGAACCTCCTAAAGAAAACAGGCATCAAAATCGATACCGCGATTAACGGTCCGGACTCCATTGAACTGGCAAAGAACAATGCATACGATGTTATTTTAATGGATCAGCGTATGCCCGGTATGGACGGAACCGAAGCCATGAACGAGATTAGGTCTCTCGACAATAAACTTAATGCAAATACACCGGTTATCTGTCTTACCGCCGACGTTGTCAGAGGCGCGAAGGAAAGATACATTCAGATGGGCTTTAACGATTATCTGACCAAACCCATCGACAGCGCAGCACTTGAAAAGATGCTGATTAATTATCTTCCTAAAGATAAGACCGAGATCGTTGAAAAAGATAAAAAGACTGAAAATGCAGAACCCGAAGGCGAACTTAAAAAGGTGCTTAAGGATAACGGCGTAGATGTAAATATCGGCAAATCTTTTACGGGCGATGACGAAAATATGTATATGTCTCTTTTAGCAGCTTATGCAGCTGAGGAAGACGAAAAGGCCTCAAACTTAAAAGAGTATTACCGCTTAAGAGACTGGAAGAATTACGGAATTTACGTTCACTCGCTTAAGAGCTCTTCGAAGATGATTGGTGCATTGGCACTCTCAGAACTTGCTGCAGAGTCCGAAGCCGCATCGAACACTGAAGACACCGTTGTGATAGACAACAATCACGACAAGATGATGGAAATGTATGCAACCCTTGCTTCTGTTATCAGAGACCACATCGGTTCGGATACAGTTTCCGTTTCGAAAAATGATGATGAAATACTGGAGTTTATGCCCGAAGAATGAATAAGACAGTATCAGGAATAGTTTCATACATATCGATTATAATCGGAGCACTGCTTGCAAGTTTTTCCGTAGCATGCATCCTCTTACCAAACGATGCCATCGACTATGGTACCGCAGGTATTTCGATTATCATTAGCAAATTAACGGGATTTAATCTTTCTATCTGCGTTGCTTTGATTTTCGCGCCGTTTGTAATTGCGGGAGCGTTTTTCCTTGGCATGAAATTTACGTTTAAAGCGATTACGGGTTCGCTTGCATATACCCTGGGACTTGCGTTTTTTGAAAGAATTCCTTTCGAACTTAACACCGAGCACTTCCTCGCTGTTGCATTCGGCGGAGCTGTTTTAGGATTTGGACTTTCAATCATTCTTCGAAGCGGCGGATGTATCGACGGTTCGGAGATTTTAGCCAACATCATTCTTAAAAAGATTACGGATAAGACCGGCAAGAACTACAGTATGATGCCAATCTTAATTGCATTTAACTCGCTGGTTTATCTGGCTGTATTTATTTTAATAGACAGAAATGCGGCTCTTTTAAGCCTGCTTGTATACGTTGTGGCTTCACTCGTGATTGACCGCTATACCGATCATTTCGAAGCCATCAAACAGGTTACGATTATTACCAAGGACGAAGATATTCTTATCAATGCGATTAAGTCCGAACTTAACAAGACCTGTACCATCATTGAATCCAAGGGTGCGATTGCGGGTGAGAACAAAACGCTTATCTGCTACGTCAACTATTTCGAACTGCAAAAGCTTCGCGACATCATTCAGAAAAACAAAGGTACCTTCTCTACGGTACAAACAATAGATGAAATCATTAGATAATACTAAAAGAGGTTTGTTTCGTGATAAAAAACAGTCTTTCAACTAAAATCGTTATAATGGTGGTGGTTATTCTTTTAATCTCCAGTTCTTTATTCTGTACGGTTTCCATTACAAGGGCCAGATCCAGTATCAGAAAATCCATTCAGCAGAGAATGCTCGATATCGCAAACTGCGCCGCTGCTTCGGTAGACGGAGATATCCTAAAACAGCTCTCAAGCGACAATGTAGGCGGTGAAGCATCACATGAAGTATATAAGACACTTGTGGTTTTCAGAGACAATGTTGAACTGACATATGTTTACTGTATCAAAGAAGAATCCGAAGGCCATTACATATTCACACTCGACCTCGATCCCTTAACTCCCGCGAGCTACGGTGAAGAAGTAGAATATACCATCGCACTTGAAAGTGCGGGTAACGGAACGGCAGCAGTCGACGAAGTACCTTATACGGATAAGTGGGGCGAGTTTTATTCGGCATACAGTCCCGTATTTGATTCGGCCGGAAATGTAGCAGGTATCGTAGCGGTCGATTTCGCGGTTGACTGGTTTGACGGTCAGCTTAAAGCCCAGACTCGCCAAACGATTTCAAGTTACTTAATCATTCTTATTTTCTGTCTTTTAGTCGGCGGTATTTTGGCAATGCTTACCGTTCGTCCTTATATTCGTCAGCAGGGAGAACTTTTAGAAGAAAAGGTTCGAGCAGAGAGTGCCAATCATGCGAAGAGTGACTTCCTTGCGAATATGTCCCACGAAATCAGAACGCCTATCAATGCAGTGCTTGGTATGAATGAAATGATTCTTCGTGAAGACCGTCGTGCTTTAAAAACCGATGATAAGGATATAGATCCGGAAACTGCGAAAGATGCTCTTAAAAACATCGGTGTTTATGCTGCGGATGTTGAAAATGCAGGTCACAATCTTTTAGCATTGGTAAACGATATTTTGGACTTCTCCAAGATTGAAGCAGGCCGTCTTGACCTCGTGGAAGGCCCTTACAAGCTCACATCGATTTTAAACAACATAAGCAACATGGTTCTTTTCAAAGCACAGGATAAAGGCCTTAACTTTATCATCGATGTGGATGAGAATATTCCCAACGAACTTCTCGGCGATGAAATGCGCGTAAAACAGATACTTACGAACATTTTAAACAACGCCGTAAAATATACCGAAAGAGGCCACGTAAAACTCACCATAAAAGGTGAGAAACAAGGCGATGATAAAATTCTTTTAACAGTAGCCGTAGAAGATACCGGTATCGGTATCAGAGAAGAAGACCGCGCGAAACTTTTCACACAGTTCCAGCGTCTTGAGATGGAAAAGAATTCAACCGTTGAAGGCACGGGTCTCGGACTTGTAATCACGCAGCGTCTGCTTGAAATGATGGGCGGAAGCATTTCCGTTGAGAGTGAATACGGCAAGGGTTCTACTTTTACGGTCATTATTCCTCAGAAGATTTTAAGCGAAGATGCAGTCGGAGATTTCCAGGCTCGCTTTAAAGCAAACGTCATCGAAGCGAAGACCTACAGAGAATCCTTCCGTGCGCCTTCGGCTCATATTCTGATTGTAGACGATACAAGAATCAACTTAACCGTTGCAACGAATTTGCTTAAGAACACAGGCATTCAGATAGATACCGCTACAGGTGGCGCACAGGCCGTTAATATGGCTGAAAAGAATGAATACGACTTAATCCTTATGGACCAGCGTATGCCTGAAATGGACGGCACAGAAGCGCTTCACCGCATACGTGCGACCGATGGTGGCAAGAGCAGTGACAGACCTGTTATATGCCTTACCGCAGATGCAGTAGTAGGTGCCAAGGAAAGATATCTCGCAGAAGGCTTCTCCGATTATCTTACCAAGCCTATCGACAGTTACGAACTTGAAAAGATGCTCATAAAACATCTGCCTGTTAAGAAGGTTGAGCTTGTGCGTGATGAAAACGCTAAGACATCCGCACCTTCATCACCCGCAAAAGAAAACGATTTCTCGGCTCTTACAAACGCAGGCGTGGATATAAAGACAGGACTTAAATTCTGTCAGAACGAAGAGAGTTTTTACCATACCGTACTGATTGAATTTGCGCAGGTTTCAAAGGAAAAGAGCGCGGATCTTCAAAAGGCCTTTGATGCGAAGGACTGGAAGAATTACGAAGTACATGTTCATTCGCTTAAGAGCACATCGAAGATGATCGGTGCAAAAGATTTATCGTCTCTTGCAGCATCGCTTGAAGCGGCTGCAGTATCTTTGGATGCAGGCGCTATCGAAGCAAATCATGACGGTATGATGAAAAAATATAAAGATTTATCAGAGGCAATTTATATTTGTATACCCGCAGAGCAGATTGAAAACAAAGAAGCTGACGCTGCGAAAAAAGCATTAGAGGAAGAAGGAATCATGGAATTCCTGCCGGAAGAAAAGTAACATTGTAGCACAGGACTTAGAATTTTTGACTGATTAGTGAGGCTGTTATGAATGTGTTTGAGGGGAAAACAATTTATCCGGGAACAGCTGTCGGACGTGCATCGATTTCATCATTTGTAAGATGTAATCAGACCGACGGTACGCAGGATGCGTATACGCAAAAAGAGCGTTATTTTAAAGCCAAGGAAAACGTTAAAAACGATTTGGTTTCTCTTTGCGCGACAGACTTTGACAGTGACGTATACGACATCATAAAATCTTATATTTTAATCCTCGAAGACGAGGAATTTGATTCGCTTGTTTTAAACATCATCAACGTGGAAAAAACAAGTGCAGAATGTGCTGTAAAAAAAGCATCGGAACATTTTGCATCAATGCTCAAAAAAAGCGGTGATGCTTACATAAAAGGTCGCGTCAGCGATGTGTACGATTTATCGGACAGAATAAGAGAAACCCTAAAAGAGATTTCAGGCGCGAAAGATACTTCTGCAAAAACCGACTTTGCTAAAGAGGCGGTAATCTTAGTTTCGGAATATATGTCTGTTACAGAGATTATAAAGCGCGGCAAAGAAAACATCGCAGGCCTTATCTCTACGAAGAATACATTACACTCACACGCATCCATAGTTGCGAGATCTCTTGGAATTCCTGCAATCATTGTGAGTGATTTAAAAGACATCTCTTCACTTGCAGGAAAGAGAATTCTAATTGACGGTTTTGAAGGAAAGATTTACGTCGACCCTTCGGAAGAAATTGTACAAGAGAAGAAAAGTGAGAAAGAGGTATATGCGCACAGTGCTGACGGCATTACGGTTTATGCCAATGTAACAAGCGCTAAAGATGTTGATGATGCGGTTAAATTTGGAGCCGACGGCATAGGTTTATTCAGAACAGAAATGTTCTTCTTGGAGAATGATTATTTCCCTACAGAAGAAGAGCAGTTTGAGATTTACAAACAGGCCGCTATAAATGCAGCAGGCAAAGATATAGTTTTAAGAACCATTGATTTAGGCGATGACAAAACACCTGCATATCTTAATCTAAAAGATAAATCTCTTCGCGGAATTAAGTTATGTCTGGCAATGCCCGAGATTTTTAAAACGCAGCTTAAAGCACTTCTTCGTGCATCTGCATTTGGAAATATTTCAATTATGTTTCCGATGATTTCTTCGATGGATGAAGTTGCAGAAATCAAAAGAATTTTGGACGAAGTTAAAGCCGAACTTAAGAGTAAAAATATCGCCTTTAACGAATCAATTAAAATCGGTGCAATGATAGAAACTCCCGAAGCAGTAGAGATTGCAAATGCACTTGCAAAAGAGTTTGATTTCTTCTCCGTCGGTAGCAACGATTTAACGCAGTATGCGCTTAATGTAGACAGATTAAGCAGTGTGGAAGAGAAGAATTACAACCAGAAAGATCCGAAGGTTTTAGCACTTATTGAAAAGACTGTAAAAGCCGCACATAATGCGGGAATTACAGTCGGAATATGCGGAGAACTTGCGTCGGATATATCTTTTATGAGCAATTTAAAAGATATCGGATTTGACTATATTTCGGTGTCGATTCCGGTGCTTGAAAAAATAAAGTGTAAATAATTTTTTAGGAGGAATTCATATATGGAACCCATTCAAAGCATTGATGCTGAAGACGATCAGTTCGCGTATCGTTATGATACTCAGCTCTTGATCGACAGAAGAGACAAGGATCTCGATGAGGATGAAATTTCGGATTACATCACATCACATTTCGAAGGCAATTCTCTTATTGCCGCAGGTGACGAGGATCTTATCAAGATTCATTTTCACACCAACGAGCCCTGGAAAGTTCTTGAATACTGCAACACAGTCGGTGAGATTTACGACATCGTTGTTGAAGATATGATCAGGCAGTCCAACGGACTTCAGGGATAGTTCTTTTTAGAGATTTAGGGGTAAATTTTTAGGGGATTCAAGGAATGAAAAAATACCGTTTTCTTTTATGGATTGCAATTGCGGTTGCTTTGATTTTTGTCGCAACAGGCAAGGATATTCTTTATACGGCTGATATGTTTGTTACGGACCATCTGTATGCTCATTATGATGGTCCCGAACAGAATATAGTCGTAATCGGTATCGACGAAGAAACGCTTTCCAAATACGGCAATCTTACTCTGTGGTCCAGGGATAAGACCGCGGATTTAATCAACAAGCTCTATGAAAACGAGGAATATGCGCCCTCGGTAGTCGGACTGGATATTATGTTCGTAGACCATTTTGACGAAGACGCGGATGCGAAACTTGTTGAAGCCTGCAAGGGAAGAAATGTCGTTGTTGCAACCAACGTTGTAAAACGTGGAGAAACCGAAGAAGAAAACGGTAGAAAGTTCTTTAACAAAAATCATATTTATGATATCGAAATGCCCTACGAAGAATTAAGGGCAGTTACAATCAGCGGTTTTACAAATCCGGATATTGCTCCGGACGGTTACGTTCGTTATGCGAAAAACACTATAAACGTGCCTTCCGCATTACAGGATAAAGCCGGAAAAACGCAGGACAGTTTTGCATACGGCATTTACAAAAAATACATGGAAGAAACCGGCGGTACGGTAGTTACGCCCGCTACCAACGGCCTCTTCCAGTTTATGTATGCAGGCACTGCGGGAGAGTATTCCCAGGCTTCGTTTGAGAGAGTTTTGGACGGTGATACTGTTGATCCCAAACTATTTAAGGATGCGATAGTTATCGTCGGTGCTTATGCACCCGGTACTCAGGATTCTTATCAGGCCACATCCGACCGTGATACGGTTATGTACGGATGTGAAATTCACGCGAATATTGTTCAGGCCTATTTAAACGGCAGAACAATGCTTTTGGCAAACAAATATCTGATGGCTGCCATTACTTCGCTTATCTTTGTATTGTTCATACTTTTATTCAGAAAGAAAGTACTTTATATTACGATACCTGTTTCATTCGTTATAGCAGGCGCTTACGCACTGACAGGCAGAATTTTATCCGGCAACGGAATCTGCATTCCCTGCATATATCTCTTTGTTGCGCTTGCTCTGGCAGACCTTTATTTTATATTCGAAAAATACATTCTCGAACTCCTCGAGAATATAAGATATCAGGAAGAAATCAAAGAGCAGATGTGGTCCTTCACAGAGGCCATGGCTGCTGCAATCGACGAAAGAACCCCTTACAATGCTTCACATACAAGAAATGTTGCTAAGTACTCAGGCATGATTGCAGACTATATAAACAAGCTTCACGAGGCAGGCGAGGAAGAAGAAGTCTTCTCCACTCAGCGTAAGGAACAGCTTGTCATGGGCGCTCTTTTACACGATATCGGCAAACTTGCGATTCCGCTTGAAGTTATGAACAAAGAGACCAGACTCGCAGGCAGGGAAAAGGTCATCGAAGACAGATTAAATACCTTCAGACTTAAAAAGAAAATAGAGCAGCTTGAAGGCAGGATATCCGAGGAAGCATATAACGAATTTGAAGAGAAGTCCAAAGGAGCCGTAGAGCTTATCAATAAGATCAACGGAATGGGCTTTGTAAACGATGAACTGCGCACTGAGTTAAAGAATGTATTGGATTACGAATACGAGGACTCTGAGGGCAACAAAGAACCGTTCTTTACTGACGAGGAAAAAGAATGCTTAAGCATCGTAAAAGGAACGCTCACCGATGAAGAACGTAAAATAATGCAAAGCCACGTAGAGATTACCGGCCGTATCTTAAGCAAGGTTCACTTTAATAAATACTTTGCAGACTCACCCGATCTTGCTGTAAAGCACCATGAATGCTTAAACGGCAAAGGCTATCCTAACGGATTAACTGCAGACAATCTTAATACCGATGCGAGAATCATCGCCGTTGCGGATATTTACGATGCGCTCGTAGCCGACGACAGACCTTACAAGAGACCGATTCCGCGTGAAAAGGCCTTTGACATCATGCGCGGTATGGTAAAGGACGGTAACATCGACGGCAGACTGGTAGAATATCTGTACAAGGCTACGGAAGAAGCACTTCCAAAGCCTGCAGAGAATTAAAAATCATAATTTGCTGTAGTAGTGCAATAACGTGCATATAATTCGTGTCTATAGATATTTTTTCCTAAGAAAATAAACTTTATCATAGTATCATGGATAGGATGTTTTTTATGAATCCATCCATGCTGTGTAAAAAGGATGTTTTTTAGGAGGATTGGAAAAATGAAAAAAAGCTTGTACATTTCTTTAATCGGAATTGTCGGATTAAGTCTTGCAGGATGTGCTTCGCCTGTGAGTACTGTAACAAAAGAAGAAGTAACAACTCAGATTATTGAAACGCCACCTCTTCCTACAGGTGTAGATGATGAGGAAGAAGAGGATGTAAAAGAGGATGTAAAAGAACAGCCCATTATAGTGGTTGTGGACGAAGATGAAGACGAAGAGTTTGATTTTGAACCGATTGCAATCGATGAAGAACATTTCCCTGATGAAGTATTAAGAACAGCTGTCGCTGATTGCTTCGATGATGATGAGGACGGAGTTCTTTCTTCTGAAGAAATCGGATATGCGGAAATTCTCGATGTACACGGTTCAAGAGGATACGGAGCAGAGCCTTCGGATGATGACTGTAAGTCTCTTGAAGGAATAGAATATTTACCTAATCTGTTGGAAATTTATGCCACAAGCAATGCCATCGAAGAAGTAGATTTAAGCAAAAACGAAAAACTGGTAAACTTTCATATATCAAACAACAATCTGAAAGAACTGGATTTGTCGGTATGCCCTTCACTTGCAAAAGTGTCATGTGATTATAATAAGGAGTTAAAGTCAATAAAGCTTGATAATCCTAATCTGGCAATTTTTAACTGCGTTTCATGTTCGTTAGAAGAACTGGATTTAAGTTCATTGGAAAGCCTGGATTATCTTCATTGCGGAAACAACCTGCTTACCGAAATTGATTTAAGCCACAATCCTAATCTTCGTATTGCTTATCTTCGCGGAAATTATATAAACGAACTTGATGTAAGCAAAAACATCAATCTCGAAGATTTGGGAATTGGTGATAATCCTATTGAATCAATAGATGTAAGTGCAAATGAAAATCTTAAAGCTTTAACATGCGGATGGTCTAAAATGAAGGCGCTTGATTTAAGCCATAACCCTAATCTGGATCGTTTGGCTATAGATGAAACTCCGATTGAGACAATAGATGTAAGCGCTAATCCCAAACTTAATTTCTTCTCCTGTCAGGACGGAGAAATCACAGAACTTGATTTTAGCAACAATCCTGAAATGCAGTATCTTGATATCCAGTTTTTGGATCTCAAAGAACTTGATATAAGCAATTGTCCGATGTTAATTGACGTCATTGAAAACGGCAAAAAGAATACTATCAGTGACAGACAGGCTTGGGACGGAGTTGAGGACCATGAAGGCCAGATTCAGGTTCCGCTTAACTGTAAACTGATCTATTAATTTAAAATAGGTGCCAGGCACGTGTAGCGTGCCAGGCACCGTCTTTTCTTTTATGAGATATAATTTTTCGCCTGTCTGTCGAACATCTCACGATATCGACCGTTTAATTCCATCAGCTCTTCGTGCGTTCCCTGCTCGATGATTGAGCCGTGCTCGAAGAGATAGATTCTGTCGGCCATTCTGGTGGTTGAGAGACGATGCGAGATAAAGATAACCGTATCGTTTTGTGCGTGATTAATCAGGTTTTTGTTAAGCTTGTATTCCGATACCGGATCGAGTGCGCTTGACGGTTCGTCTAAGATTGAAATTGCTCTGTCTTCGTCGTTTAAGAATACTCTCGATATTGCAATCTTCTGGCTTTCGCCGCCCGAGAGATTGACGCCCTCTTCGGAAAATTCCCTGGTAAGATTTGTGTATATTCCGTCGGGAAGCTTTGAAAGTTTCTTTGAAAAGTCCGCTTTCTTGAGTGCGGCGATTACGTCCTTTTCATCCTCTTTTTTATACGTTCTTAAGAGTACGTTTTCAGCGAGTGTTGCTGCGTAAATATTGTAGTCCTGGAATACCGCGCTTATCTTCTTACGATACTCTTTTGTTTTGTATTCTCTGATATCGTGACCGTTATATTTAATGCTTCCGTCCGTTACATCGTAGAGACGCATTAAGAGCTTAACGAAGGTTGTTTTGCCCGCGCCGTTTTCGCCTACGATGGCAATCTTTTCGCCGGGCTTAATCTCGATGGATATATCTTTTAGGGTGTCTTTTTCAGTGTTCGGATAGCGGAAGCTTACATTCGAAAGTACGAGTGAGCCTGCGCCTTTATCCGGTGTCAGACCGTCCGCAACTTCGATGACGGGCTTGTAATCAAGGAGCTTTCTGAACTTCTCCGCATACTGTCCGATTATCTGAAAATCCACGAGACAGTAATTGATTTCGTTTAAGTTTCCTCTTACATAGTTTGCAGCGTTGTTGGCCGATGCAACTTCGCCGAGCGCGATTTTGTGAAGCACGAGGGCTAAGTAGCCTAAATACGCCGGTACCGCAAAGAACGAAAGCACGGTAAATACCGTAATCCAGTTTAAAAGAGATATCCACGTAAGAGCGGGAGTGTATTTTCTGCCTGCGGCGCTTGCAGCATCGAGTGCTTCGTCAAACTGGAGGCGAAGCGGCTCTTTTACGTTGGTAAGTTTGCATTCCTTAGCATACTCGGGCTGATAGAATACACGCTTTGAATAATCGGCTTTTCTTAAATGCTTTTTAAATTCGAGCCACCATGTGTATTCGATTTCTTCCATCTTAAATCTCGTGATTAAGTTGACTATAAAGCCGACGATGGGGAATACCGCAAGGAACGGATTGATTGTCATGATTAATGATGCTGCGACCAATAGTGCCACGATTCCGCCGAATATCTTCGAGGAGATTACAACGGCGCCTTCTATCATATGGTCCGCGTTGTTTGCGACGAAAACGTAGGTATCGTAGTAGTCCGGATTGTCGTAATAAATTAAATCCATCTTACTGTTTTTCTCAACGAGGTCTCTCTGGATTTTGCCGTCGAGCTTGATGATTTTCGCTTTGGTCCATTCTTCGAGAATCTGATTGATCCATTCGATGCAGACTACGAGAGCAAGCGAGATTAGAAGGATGACTGCGATATCGCCGAAAGTGGCTTTGCCTGTCAGACCGTCGATTATCATCTTTAGGATAAATGTGCCGTTTAGCGACATTGCGGCCTTTAATATCAAGTTCATCAGGAATATCTTGATGATTAACGGCCTGTCGTATTTAGCCGCGTATTTAATCATAAATGCCGTGTTGCTGATTAATCGTCTGATTGAGATTTTGTCTTCTTTGTTTTTAGCCATAAAACGCCTCAGCTCCTTTCAGCATTTCTTCGGGCAGACTTTCCTGGTAGTTTTCGGCCTGGAGCGTGAACATTTCATGATAGTACTTATTCAGTGCTATCAGCTCTTCATGCGTTCCGCGCTCGACTACTTCGCCGTCTTTCATAAGATATATCTTGTCTGCCATTCTCGCGGAGGAGAGTCTGTGGGATATAAAAATCACACCTCGTCCTTCGGAGAGTTTCATCATATTGTTGTACATATTGTATTCGGCCAGAGGATCGAGAGCGCTGGATGGCTCATCGAGGATGACCATGTCGGGTTTTGCGGCGAAGACTCTGGCGATGGCAATCTTCTGCGCCTGACCGCCCGAAGGAACGAAGCCCTCTTCGTCAAATTCGCGGCTTACGACCGTATCCAGACCTTTTATAAGGCCGGGGTGATTTACTTCAAACTGAGCGTTTTTAAGGGCCTTCTCGGCCGTCTTATAGTCTTCCTCGCCCTCAGGTCTTCTCATGAGCACGTTTTCTATAAGAGGCATTGCGAATACCTGCAGATCCTGGAAAACCGTTCCGAATCTTTTTCTGTACGAATTGCCGTCGATATCCTGAATGTTAATTCCGTTTACGAGGATTTCGCCGGACTGAATTTCATAGAGGCCCATCAGAAGCTTGATGAGCGTGGTTTTGCCCGCACCGTTATAGCCGACGATGGCGAGTCTGTCGCCTTTGTTCCATTTAAAACTTATATCTTTTAGGGTTTCGCTCTTTGCACCGGGATAGGTAAAAGAAACGTTCTTAAGTTCGATGCTTTTAATCTCGTTGATGAGAATTTTCTCTTCTTTTTCTTTTATGGGGCGTTCAAGGAACTCCTCGAGGTTCGCAAAGAGTCTGCTTTCGTTGCTTAAGAAGATTCTGTTCTCAACCGCCTGCTTAAGCTGGTTGGTCGAAAACGACATTGCGGTTATCATTGCAACGTAACTTGAAATATCGGTCGCATGTCCGAATTTAACTCTTGCAACAACATAAAAGTAAGCGATGATGCCTGCAAATATCGAATAGCTGCCTTTCATGATAAAAGAAAAGAGAGCCGATTTCATACGGTATTTCATCGAAACTTTTTCCATCGTATCAACCGCGTCTTCCTGTTTTTTAAGCATGATGGAATTGATGTCAAAAAGTCTCACTTCTGCGGCGTATTTTTTCTCGTAGTAAACACGTTTAACGTATTCTGCGATTCTTTTATCCCTTGTGATGGCGTTTTCCCTGTCGTAGTTGCATTTGCCGTTTTTGTTGCCGAAATACAGGCTCACAAACATCGGAACTATCATAAATACGAGGAGCACTGGGTCAACCATTACTATGATTACAAGCGATGCGATCGTGGAGACCACATTACCGAAGTAGACACCGAACTTAATGGCCAGGTCAATGGATGAGTCAACCACACGGTCGAGAGCTCTCGCGTATTTATCATAAAATTCGGGGGTTTCGTAGTCTTTTAATTCGAGAGAGTCCGACAAATCCATCACGCGGTGGAATATATATCTGTAGACTTCTGGCGTTTTGACCTTTCTGTATGCCTCGTACCATCCGCACGTAAAATGCACGCAGATATGGCCCAAGCAGGCTATGATGAGGAACCAGAAAAGCCTGCTGTATTCGATGTTTCTCTCGATACAGTTAAATATAAATTTGGTCAGATATACGAAGAAGAAGACATAGAATATCTGCTCAATCGAATTTTTGAATATAGAAAAAACGAGAAGCAGTTTGTCGGCTTCCCATACGAGTTTTAACGCATATGCAGTCCTCTTAAAGGTATTGTTCTTTTTAGCTTTCTTTTCCTTCATGTCAAAATACCACAAAAAAATTATAATAAGCGACATTATATATGTATTTTGACTATTAAGTCAATAAAATAATATGCCGAAAAAAAATTCAGTGGTAAAATATACCTGAGGGAGATTTTGGAGAAAAGTTCTTAAAATACATCTAAGATGCGCTAAATCAATTGTTTAAAATCTAATAATATGGTACTTTATAAGAGAAGGACAAAAGATGCCCTTCTCTTATTTGTTGGTGTCTGGCTCCCGAAGGGTGCCTGACTCCGATTGGGTGTGGAGATACAGAGAGGTAGAGAAAATGAAAA
>JAEEGH010010840.1_pt1 | contig 20816 bp, 17 predicted proteins | sample 9134181 | NCBI WGS metagenome assembly JAEEGH01 (sample SAMN16246544, study PRJNA631951) | gut metagenome | biome: gut microbiome; feature: rumen; material: DP-attached | host: Bos | place: Iran: Karaj | collected 2018-10
GAGTATTTTTTGCCGCGTGAAACGCTATTTGCTGAGCTTAATGGTTGGGCTGGCCATGCTAATGGCTTGCTCTAAACCGGTTAAGGTTGAGGTCCCTGAGCGTTTTGAAATCGTTGGGCGCTTGGGGTGGTGACTTCATTCTTGCTGTAACGGAATGGCCTGAAAACCAAGTAAAAGAATACTTCAAGGGGAAGGGCTTGGAGGTGGTTTTCGGGTATAACGACCTTGTGAGGTGATGATTTGGAAAAATTCCCTACTTTTGCCCCCATGAAAATCCATCATATCATAGCAACATCCGTTTGCGCCATACTATTGGCTGCTTGCGGCAAACCTGATCCAACCGCAGAGGTCGGTCGAAGGGTTGAAGATCCGTCACAAGTGGATGCAACCGCCGACAGCCTTCGTGCCGATTCCATCTATAACAAGGCCAATACCCTCTACCAAAATGCCCTGCATTATTGGGATATGGATAGCACTGTTGCTTGTTGCAAAGAATTCTACCAAGTGTTGGGACTATTGGAAGAACGCTTTTCTGTTGATAATCTTCCTGAAAAAGAGCAGCTTACTAAACCCGATAGGAGTATAATCAATCTCCTTCAGAGAACTTATAAAGGCCAGGGGACCCAATATTCGATTTCCTTGTTGCCGGAAGCAACCTCTTATTTCTATCGTCAAGCCTTGGCCATCAATAAGAAATACTCGAACTCGCGCAAATCATTTGGGAGCACTTTGTTTTTGATTGCCTATGGATTCGACATTTGTGACAGTTTTGACAGTGCTTGCTATTACTACGACAGCGCAATAAGATGCTTCGACAATGATTCTTCCGAACTCAATTTCAGGATGTCGGTCTCAAGGAAAGGTATCATCGACTACAAACTTCATCACGATGCTGAACCAGTTATCCGCGACCTGAAATCGCTGCTTCCGCATTGTAGTGAAGTTGACAACCAGGATGTTGAATTGACAATCGGTTGGATTTACAAAGAGGAGAAACAGCTTGATTCGGCGCTGGTGTACCTGAATCGGGCTTATGAGAAGTTTGAACATTCGGGGCTTTCGGACATGACAGCAAAAGCCCAAACGATAGAGTATTTGCACGAGGTTTATGAAGCTTTGGGCGATACAGAAAAGATGAACGAATATGCCCGTCTTTTGGCGCAATATCCTCACGCAAAAGAAGCCTTCGCACCCGTAACATCAGAACTTACCGCATTGTTCAACAACTACATGCTGAAAAAACAAGAAGCCGAAGCCCAACTGAAAAAGCAACAATCTGAACGACAAAACATTTTGGTGGTTGCATTGGTCGTATTGGCGGTTTTGGCTCTTGGGCTTTTGCTCATGCTTATCCACAAGCGGCACAAGCAAGCCGAAGCCAACCTCCGCGAAGAGCACCAACAACAGCGCGAAACTTTCGACCAGCAGCGCGAAGCCTTCAGCCAACAATTGACCGAGGCACAAACTGCTTTGAAGGAAAAGACTTTTGAGGACTTGCTGAAGGAAGTGAAGCCCCTTTACGGCAAAGGCGGCCATCCGCGCGAGGGCATCTTGGAAGCCTTCAACAAGACATACCCCGATGTTTACGAAAAACTGAAATCCACCCATCCCGACCTGACCGAGCAAGAACGCGATTTGCTTGTGCTCAACTTTCTCAAATTCCGCATCAAGGAAGAAGCCGAGATTTTGGAACTAAGCCAAAACACGGTGATGAAATACCGTTCCGACCTCATCAAAAAAGTGGGAAAAAGTCCCGTTTCCGACCTGTTGGTCTAAACAAAAATCTGTATTTGAATTTTTGTAATACACTGTTTTATAAAGTATTGCAATTTTGAAACCGACAAAAATCTGTATTTGGACTTGGAGGTTGATTTTTTAGTGGTTTTTTGTTATAGTTTTGCATTGTTGCAAAGCGCGACCGAAAGAACAAATCAATTAAAACTATAACGTCATGAAAAAAAATCTATTCCTTTTGACTTTGTGCCTCATGATGGGCACTGCGGCTTCGGCCTACGATTTCTGCTCGGTCTGCCCGACGGGTCAGACCCTGGCCTATGCTATCGCATCCACCAACCCACCCGAGGTGATGATCGAAACATGTCTCGGCCCTTATTCGGGCGGTGTCACCATCCCCGAAACAGTGAGCATCGATTTCACGGATTACACCGTCGTCGGTATCGGTGAAAGGGCTTTTTGGGAAGGCTGCTCGAGTATGAGCTACTCTGGGCCTTTGGTCATTCCCAACACCGTCCGATACATTGGTGCTCGCGCCTTTTGGGACTGTTGGTTCACAGGACCGTTGGTCATCCCGAATTCCGTCGATTACATCGGCGAATGGGCTTTCTATGGTTGCAGGAAGTTCACGAGCCTGACCTTGTCGGAGTCGCTCACCTACATTGAGGAGCACACCTTCGACGAATGCGACAACATGCGCGGCGACCTCATCATTCCCGAGTCGGTGCTCGACATCGCCAGTTGTGGGTTCAGCCATTGCGCTTTCGATGGCACACTTCGCCTGTCGCCCAACATGATTTATGTGTATGGCGACCCATTTTTCGAACTGTTCAATATCACTGCCATCGAGATTCCCGAAGGGGTCGGATATATTGATTGGATGGTATTCGATTTCTTGACCAAGCCGACAGAGCTGGAATTGCCTTCGACCATGATTTCCATAGAAGATATGGCCTTCCGCAATCTGCGAAATCTAAAACAGATGACGGTCAACGCGAGCACACCGCCTTTTATCTGTGACGAGACTTTCCAATATGTGAACCACGGCATTCCCGTTTACATTCCTGTAGGGACTCTCGAAGCCTACCAAAACGCCCCTAATTGGTCGGAGTTCACGAATTTCATCGAGCTGGCGGGTGTCGGCGTCGCCGAGCATGAAGGCACAGCAGCGGTGGCCGTCTATCCCAATCCTACAACCGATTTAGTGAGAATCGAAGGCATAGAATCCGCCGAAGTGCAGGTTTGCAACGCCCTTGGCCAGTTGGTGAAGACCGTGCGCGATGCGAATGAAATCAATGTGGCTGGTTTACCCGAAGGCGTTTACTTGCTGCGGATTGCGGATGCGGAAGGAAATATTTACACAAACAAAATTACGGTACGATGAAAAACATAAAGATTTATGCTCTGCTTGCTCTACTGCTGGCAGTGGCGGGCTCGGCGAAGGCACAATCTGATCTGCTTTGGTCAGAAGACTATCAAGTTGGGAATGTCAACTATATTTCCAGTACCCCTGTCGTCCGCGGCATTGAAGACGTGAAAGAATACATCGAGGTGACGGGAGTGACGCTCAACAACGGTGAAACCCAGTTGGAGATGGTCACCTATGACATATACGGAACCATTGTTTCAACAAAAACATTTGGCACCAATTCGCCCTACGAAAAGACTATCGTTAGTTATCAGATTGATGCCTCTGATAACGTCTATATCCTTTGTAATGAGCGACTTGAGTTTTACAAATCGAGAATTGTCCTCCAGAAATTCACTTCGGATGGCGACTTGGTTTGGGAAGAAACCATCCAAAATGAGGCCGACACGTCATTCATGGCCCAGCATCTGGTTTTGTCCTCCGATGGCCGTTTGGTTTTGGCCTCCTACAGGGAATACGATTATCCCGCACCTGGCGATGACTACATTGTCACTGTTACCATCCCGCAGTTGTTTTGCTACGATGCTGATGGCAATCTGTTGTGGCAGAGAGACTTTGATGCCAATGATGCCAATCCTTTCCTTTATGATGTTTTCGCCATGGACGGAATGCTGCTTTTGTTTGGGGCAAACAGGCATTTGACCAAACTTGATTTCGACAACAACCTGATTTTTGAGGGCACCGCTTGCGACACAAGGGGATTCTCGAACATCCAGTCGACCGCAGACCATCATCTTTTGGTCACGGCAACAATGGCTTATAAAGTTTCCAAAATCGATTCGGAAGGAAACTTGGTGTGGGCACATGATTATGGCACCAATTTGCCCAGTAATGTGTCGGGCGACGAAATCAGGGCGATGGTGCAAGATGAGGAAGGCAACATTTATGTAACGGGCAGACACTTCGGTTCGAATTACGGAATGCCTAACCACACCAACAACGATATTCTTACGTTGAAATACAGTCCCGACGGACAACTGCTTTGGGAAAACCGCTATGCATTTGGCGGCAACAACGCCGACATTGGTAATGCACTTTTCGTCAGAAACGGGAATGTCTATGTGGGTGGCGAGAGCCAACGATTGGGCGTGGGGAATGACTACGATTACATCGTGCTCAAATTGGATGCCGCAACGGGCGAAATGACAGGTTGTTATCGTCACGACAGGGACGACCGCGACGATGCCATTTCCTCGGTCTACGTGTTCGACGACGGCAGAGTGGCCATTACCGGACGGAGTGAAGCCCAGTCGGAATATGTGTGGACGACGCAGCTCTTTGAAGATATAACGTTGTACTATCCTTTGATTCCAAAAACAGGCGAGAAGCAGTGGGATATTCGGTTTGATTTCTATTACGGAGATTCGCGATACGAAATCGCGAGACTTGGCGATGAAATTGAATTTGAGGGACAAACCTATAGGGAGTTGACAGTATTATATGATGAGCTGAATTACACAGTGCCATTTGGCCTTTTGCGTGAGGAAGGAAAAAAGGTGTATCTCAGGCGTTATTCAACCGCAATACCGCATATTATGGAGGAGGAAGTCTATTATGACTTCAATCTACAAGTCGGCGATTGGTTTTCTGTGGGTGACGAAGTGGAACCAGGATTTATCCAAGTGATGGCTATTGAGGAGGTCGTTTTGGAGGACGGCTCGGTACGAAACAAGTATGTGTTCAATGAAGGTTGGGGAGTCAATCCCGAAGAGCCTGAAGTTTGGATTGAGGGCATTGGCAGCTTGTCGGGCATCCATTGGCGGTACATTCCTGGTTGGACGGCAAGTGGTTTTGCTTACTTGCAGTGCTATTTTGAGGATGACAACCTCGTTTGGACCGACGGCGAGTGTTGGGACGATGTGGAGGAAGCTGCCGTTGAGAGCGTCAGTTTATATCCCAATCCCGCTAACGACATTGTCCGTGTTGAAGGCGCAACCGCTACCGAAGTGAAAATTTACAATGGTCTCGGGCAATTGGTGAAGACGGTGGAAAACACAAATGAAATCAATTTGGCGGGCTTGCCACAAGGCGTTTACCTGCTGCGGATTGCGGATGCGGAAGGGAGAAACCATACAGCGCGTGTGGCAGTGAAGGAATAGATATTCCCAAAGGGAATCACAAAAGGTCTTACGCTTTTTTCAATAGTATCACATACACTGGGAAGTGGTCGCTGTAGCCACCCATCCAGACGCCGCTGCCGAAGGTGCGGAAGGGATAGCCGTTGTATTTGCCGCCGTGTTGCTTCAGGAACTCTTTGTTGTGCACCTTCGCATTCTTGAACTGATAGCTGTCGTAGCCATTGGGCAGCAGGGCAGGGGTGAGGATCATCTGGTCGAGCACGCCAGGCGCATCACGGTAGTAGTTGGTGCCATAGCCTTTCTTATGCAGGTCGTACATGGGGTTGAAGAACTCTCCGTCGCGCAGGTCTTTCATGTCGCCCGATGCACGCAGGTAGTTGGTTACGCTTTTGCTGTCAGGGTAGTCGTTGTAGTCGCCCATCATGATGATTTTGGCGCTTTGGTCCTCACGCATGATGGAGTCGGCGATGTGACGGCAGAGGTTGGCAGCGGCCATACGGCCAGGCATGGAGCGTTTCTCGCCGCCGGCACGTGAAGGCCAGTGCATGACGATGAAGTGCATCATTTCGCCATCGAAGAGGCCGGAGACGACCAACTGGTCGCGGGTGATGAACTCGGGGTCATCGGGGATGATGGTATGATAGGTCTTGCTGTTGGTCAGCTTAAAGTATTTCGGATTGTAAATCAAACCCACATCCACGCCACGGCGGTCGGGAGAGTCGTAGTGCACGATTTGGTAGTTGCGGTCCTTCAGCTCGGGTTGGGCCACAAGGTCTTCTAAAACGGTGCGATTCTCCATTTCGCACATGCCTAAAACGGCCACACCGTCGGGCGTCCAGTCGGTGCCGATGGTGGAGATGGCGTAAGCCATGTTATGGAGTTTGGATAGGTATTTCTCCGAGTTCCATTGGTTGGCACCTTGGGGCAGAAACTCCTCGTCGTTCTTGTTCGGGTCGTTGATAGTATCGAACAGGTTCTCCAGGTTATAGAAGCCTACCAAACCGACCTTATAGGCTTGCTGTTCTTGGGCGGAGGCGCGGTTTATACCGAGGCCGAAAGCCAAAATAATGAGTGCAAAGATGAGATGCTTATTCATGGTTTGAGTGTTGTTTGCAATATGATTAGGCGGCAAAGGTAGAAAAAATTCGGTTTTTTTTCTTTCTTTGGATGAATTTTCTCAGTCTTATGAAATAACCATTGAATGAGTTGAACGACTTTTTCTATACTGAACCCCACTCTTCCCTCTTCTGAACCCCATACTATTTTTGGTTTAGATATGGGTAAAAAAAAGTTGAGATATGGGTCTTAACCTTTCATGCATATTCCCGTTCCCGTTTCAAGCCAAATTTTTCCCATTTCAAATGGTATGGTTGGATTTTCTCTTTTTCGCCACATAAAGCCCATGAAAAATGTTTAAATCTTCGCGTAAGTCGTGTCCCCCGTTAGGGCGGATTTGCAATCCGACCGTAGCCGAGTATTAATTAATGGATTGAGCTTGTATATTTCTTTTTTCCCAAAAATCCCAAGAAAATTTCCCTCCCCATCAATCTTTTTCCTATTTTTGTCCGTTTATTTCACATAATACCCAACGAATAATCATAAAAAGTTCAATATGAAGAAATTCCTACTTTTAATGGCGGTTCCATTGCTGATGGTGTCGCGGCTTGCAGCCCAAGTCATCGACTCCACCGACCTGAACCAAAACGACTTGCCGACGGTGATCCTGATGGATTCCGACTTCGAGGAGTCCTCCACCTCGGTCAACGATGCCTCCACCTTGCTTAACTCGTCGCGTGACGTGTTCAACAGCATCGCGGCCTACAACTTCGGCTCGCTGCGCTACCGTGTGCGCGGTAACGACTCGAAGTACAGCGACGTGATGATTAACGGCATCCTGATGAATGACCCTGAGACGGGACGTCCCGTCTTCTCCAACTGGGGTGGCCTCAACGACGCCTTCCGCAATTCGATGCTCGTCGAAGGTCTCGGTAAGACCGACGCTGGCTTTGGTGGCCTCGGTGGCCTCACAGCTTATTCAACACGCGCCTCGCAGTACCGTAAGCAGGTTTCGCTGAGCTATGCCTTCAGCAACCGTTCCTACAACCACCGCGTCATGGCCTCCATCGGCACGGGCGAGATGGGCAACGGCTGGTATATGATGGCAGCCGCAAGCGGTCGCTATGCGGGCAAAGGCTATACCGAGGGCACTTTCTATCAGGCCTACAGTTACTTCCTCTCCGTGGAGAAGAAAATCAACGACAAGCACAGCCTCGACCTCACCGTGTTCGGCGCACCTTCGCAACGTGGCGGTTCGGCTCCCGTGGTGCAAGAGATTTACGACCTCGTCGGCACGAACTATTATAACCCCAATTGGGGCTATCAGACGGTGGATGCCAACGGCAAGCAGGTCATACGCAACTCGCGCGTGAGCACCTATCATCAGCCCATGGCGCAACTCACTTGGTATTGGACGCCCAACAAACGCACCGAGTTCAACACTTCGTTGTACTACTTCAGTGGCCCGGGCAGCCAGACTTCGCTCGAATGGGGTGAGGCCAAAGACCCGCGTCCCGACTATTACAAGAACCTGCCAAGTTATTATGAAACCAACGCCCACAGTACGACGGAAATAGAAAACCAGTTTGCCAACTGGATGAACCGCGACCCGAAGGTCACGCAAATCGACTGGGATGCCTTGTACAACGCTAATCGTAACCACCTCTTCACCGTGCAGAACGCCAATGGTCAAGAAGGCAATACGGTTACTGGAGCAGCCTCCAAGTACATCCTTGCCGAACGTCACTACGACAAACGCCAAATGGGCAACGCCACCTACTTCAAGCATGAGTTCCAACCCAACTTGATCATGACGGGTGGCTTCTCGGTGAGCGCATCGCGTACGCATTACTACGAAAGCATCAACGACCTGCTTGGCGGCGATTACTACTATGATATTAATAAGTATGCCGAAAGCCTTGAATCAGACGAGTGCCAAACCAACCTGCTGAATCCTAACCATGTAGCCAAGGTGGGCGACATCATCGGATATAACTACTACGCCAACCGTAACTACGGCCGTATTTGGGACCAAATCGACTGGCTCGTCGGCAACTTCGACCTTTATTTGGGCTTGCAGGCTGAGTTCACCCAGATTTGGCGCGAAGGTCTTTGGAAGAGCGGTTCTTTCGCTGATAACTCTTACGGCAAGGACAAGATGCACAACTTCTTCGACCCAAGCTTGAAGGCCGGTGTGACCTACGCCATCAACGGACGTAACCACATTGTGGCCAACATGGCCTTAATGACCCAAGCCCCGCAGTTCAGGGACATTTATGTGTCGCCCCGCACCCGACACACCATCGTGGAAGGTGACCTCAAGAGCGAGCGCATTTTGGCTATGGATTTGAGCTACCTCTATCGCTCGCCCGAGTTCAAGTTCCGTTTGACGGGTTACCACTACGCTTACAGAAACCTCATATGGAACCGCAGTTTCTATTGCGAAAACGTGTTCCAAAACACCACCACCAGTGCCAACTCCTACACCAGCGAGTTTGTCAACTTCATCATGACCAACATCAACCAGAAGAGCATTGGCGTGGAAATGGGCGCGGAGTGGAACGTCACCCCGACCATCACCTTGCAGGCGGCGGCAGCCAACGGCATCCATGCCTATGACAACAACCCGATTTTCTCGGTCTATGACGACAATAATACCACGGCTTACATCCAAAACAGCGTGGCTTACCTGAAAGACTACCATGTTTCTGCAGGTCCTGAGACCGTGGCTTCATTGGGCATCAAGTACAACTCGCCGAAATACTGGTGGGTGAGCCTCAACGGAAACTATATGGCCAATATGTACTTCGACGTGAACCCATATAACCACACCAAGGAGGGCATGCTGCACTACGCCCAAGGCGACATCCGCATTCCTCTTGTACTGAACGAAACCCCGCTGAAGCCCGCCTTCACACTTGACTTCTACGGCGGTTTCTCGAAGCGATACAAGGGTTACTATTTCCTCTTCAACTTGAGTGTCAACAACATCCTCAACAACAAGAGCATCATCCTTTATGGTTACGAGCAGTTGCGCTTCAATGCCAACAACCCCGACATGTTCCCCGACAAGGTTTCCTATATGTACGGCACGAATTTCTTTGTCAGTATAACGGTAAGGAAGTAAATTCAAAATTCAACATTCAAAATTTAAAATTGCGCAAAGCGACCACAGTTTTTGAATCTTAAATCTTAAATCTTGAATCATTAAATACACAACGATATGAAAAAAAGAGTATTCAACGCATTTCTGCTTCTTGCCATGGTGGGCACATTGTTCACCGCCTGCAAGAAAGAGTATCCTACGCCACCTATCCAAGAACTGCCGATAGGAAGGGTTTACACCATCAGTGAAATTCTTGCCTTGGAACCGGGCACCGTTTTCAATGAAGACGCTTCGGTGTATGGCATCATCACTGCCGACGAGGTGTCGGGCAACCTCTACAAGGCTGCCTTTATGCAAGACCGTGCCACAGGTGCCGCCATCGAGTTGTACCTCAACGCCGTCAGTGGCGTGCGCATCGGCGACTCCGTCCGCATCTACCTGAAGGATGTCACCTACGCCATGTACAACAACCTGCCTCAATTGAGCAACTTCGAGGCCGACGGACACATTGTCATTTTGGCCAATAACAAACCCATCACGCCCGCCAAGGCCACCATTGCCGAAATCAACCAAGGCAAATACCTCGCTGGTTTGGTGCGTTTGGAGAATGTGAGATTCACGGAGCAAAACACCTTCGCCGACCCCACCACTTACGGTAACCGTACTTTAGCTGATCCGACCGACTACTCGCAGACTGTCATTGTGCGCACGAGCAACTACGCTAACTTCGCCAACGACTCGCTGCCTCAGGGTACGGGCAATTTGACGGCCATCGCCACGGTTTACAACAGTACTTGGCAACTTTTGCTGCGTACGGCCGGTGAGTTGGAGTTTGACGGCTATGTGCCTGGTGGCGATGCTGACCTGCCGTATTATCAGGATTTTGCCTCTTCGTTCGGCACTTATACGACTTACGATGTGGCTGGCGCCCAGTCGTGGGAGATTGACTACAGCACCGCCAAGATGACGGGCTATGCCAACAGCACCAACTACGAAAACGAAGACTGGCTGATTTCGAGAAGGTTCTCCTTGGAGAATGTGTCGAGTGCCAGCATGACGATGACTTACATCGCCCGTTATTTCAACAATGTGAACAACGACATCACGGTTTGGGTGTCCTCTGAATATACTTCTGGCGACCCGAACAGCGTTAATTGGACCCAAGTCCCCGCCACTTGGACGGAAGGCTCCAACTGGACCGACTTTGTCTCCACCACCCTCGACCTCTCGCAGTTTGTTGGCCAGAAGGTCTGTGTGGCTGTGAAGTATCTCTCAGATAATGTCAAAGCCGGTACCATCGAGGTGCAGAGCATCCTCATCCAAGAGGGTAGTGGCCCAACGCCTCCTCCTGGCCCAGGCACTGGTGGTGAAGTGCAAAATATGCCTTACACGCAGAACTTTGCTTCAGAGTTTGGCACCTACATGACCTACGATGTGTTGGGTCCACAATCTTGGGAAATCGACTATAGCACGGCTAAGATGACGGGTTATGTCAGTAGCAGCTATTATGCCAACGAAGACTGGCTCATCTCGTCACCGGTGGCTATCACGGGTGTGAGTGATGCCAAGATGACGATGGCATACATTGGTCGCTATTTCAATAATATTAATAATGAAGTAACCATTTGGGCTTCGACGAACTACGTTTGGGGCAGCGACCCGAGTATGGCTGGTTGGACGCAGGTTCCTGCCGTTTTGGTTGAAGGCAGCAATTGGAGCGACTTCATCGCCACGGAAATTTCGCTGAGTGATTATGTTGGCCAAACGGTTACTTTCGCAGTGAAATACATCTCCACTGACAGCAAGGCTGGCACGATGGAAGTCCAAAGCATCACCATCGAAGAGGGTAGTGGTGTGACACCTCCTACGCCTCCCACTCCTGGACAAGGTGAAGGCAGTGGTACATTAGAAGATCCCTATAATGTGGCCGCTGGTATCGGTTTGCAGAGTGAAGAGCCTATTGCATGGGTGCATGGCTACATCGTGGGTGCCGTGAAGTCGGGCTTGAGCTCGGTCACGAGCAATGCCGACATCAATTGGAGCGCACCCTTCGACTTGGCCACTAACGTGGTGATTGCCGACGATGCCGCTTGCCGCGAAATCAGCCAATGCATCATTGTCAACCTGCCTGCGGGCAAGCCTCTGCGCACACAAGTCAACTTGATGGACAACCCGGGCAACTTGGGCAAGCATCTCGCCGTGAACGGGAAACTCCGCAAGTATTTCAATCAGGCTGGTCTACGCGACAGCAACGGCACAGAGGCTGACTTTGTTTTGGAAGGCGGTGTTACCCCTCCTGGTCCGGGAACTGGTGGCGAAGTGCAAAGCCTGCCTTATTTCCAGTCGTTTGCAACGAGTTTTGGCACATATATGACATACGATGTGTTTGGCTCTCAGTCTTGGATGATTGATTACAGTACGGCTAAAATGACGGGTTATGAGAATTCTACCAACTACGCTAATGAAGATTGGCTCATTTCATCGCCTGTGGCTCTTACGGGTGTGAGTGACGTAATGCTGAAAATGGTGTATATTGGCCGTTATTTTGAGAATATTAATCAGTCGGTTACTGTTTGGGTTTCGAGTGATTATTCATACGGTAACGCTCCTGAAACTGCGACATGGACTCAAGTTCCGTCGAATCTGACGGAAAGCAATAATTGGAATGACTTCAAGACTGTTGAGCTGCCTTTGACTTTTTATTTGGGTCAGACCGTAACGGTGGCTGTGAAATACCTTTCCACCGATGTTAAGGCAGGTACTATTGAGATTCAGAGCATTTCCATCCAATAATAGTACAGCAATTGCTAAAGAAAAGCCTGCCTTCGGGTGGGCTTTTTTTGTTTTGCATTGCGGCAACTGATGGGGCGCGTTGCGGCAACTGCAAAAAATATTATGTCCAAAACCCCATAAAATTCCCTACCTTTGCAGCCGATGAAAACCTATCAAGATGGAATAGTTTTAATATTAGAATAGATGTAATACAAGTTCCAACATTACCATAAACATGAAAAGAGTTGTAATCAAACAAGGAGATGTATTTTCCATAGAGACCGAATGTGGAGTACGATATATTCAATATATCTGTAACGACATCAATCAATTGAATGGAAATGTAATAATTGTCTTTAAAGATGAAACGCTAAAAGAAGTGGATTTTTACATTCATACCACAGTTGCTGCCGGAGTGAAGTTTTTCGGGTGGCAGAAAATTGGCAAACAGCCCATACCTGATATATCCGACATCGTGTTTTTCACGGAAATAAGTGAAATTGTGAGGAAAGTGGTTCACAATAATGCCGATGTAAATTGGAGAGTTTGGACGATAAGCGGAACCGATGCGTATGTTAAAGATTTGCCTGATGTAGAGTGTTACGAGGGATCGGTTTGGCCTCCGTGCGACATTCCTGACATATTATGTGGCCGTAATAAGTATTACAAAAGGTTTGTCAGATAAAGAAATTATGGAAAGTCTTTTTCGGGGCGGTAGCCGCTGCCCCGAAAACTATGATTTTTGCCATGGTGACAAAAACAGAAGGGATTGAAGAGGTTCAATACATCCAAATCAAAAAGAAGAAAATATCACAAAAACTGTCATCCTTGCAGTAGCAGTGGCGGCTTTGGCCGCCCTGCTGCTGGTGGGATGCCAAGAAGGAGGATTACAAAGGACAATCTTTTCAAAAGGAGAGAGAAATTCACATACCTGTCCCAATTGACACGTCTAAAATAGACGAGGAGTTTTACAAGCGGATGCAGAAACCATATATCATATCGAGAGAAACTGCCAATGCCAATCCTGACAATGTTGCTGCTTGTCATCAGCTGGAAGGATCGAATGATTGTGTCAAGGAAGTGTTGACATGGTTTGAATTGGTAAAAGGCGGTTCTTTGACTGATGAAGAAATTCAAGCTTGTATTGAGTATTTTACAATAGAGGATTATAAAAAGGGAAAATGTGTTATCGAAGGAATAGGGTCGGCAAAGGATCTTATTAGTTTATATAATTACGGAAGCAAAAAGAATATGACATTTGGGTTTTTAGACAAAGAAAAAATGGATTATTATGGATTGTGTCAACAGCTTTTTGATGTTATTGATAATGGCGGATTTGTTATGGTGAATTGTGAAAGTGCCATTGGTCATGCGGTTGGTGTTGAGAGAATCACCCATACGGTTCGCTCAAATATGTGGGGAAACATCATCTCGGAATATAGTTTCAGGGTGATGAATCCAGCACCCGTTCATTATGGAGGAGGTTACCGGCCTCTTTCGGGATATGATATTTGGTCTGCAAGAAATGTGGGGTGGTTAAACATACGTTAAGATGAGTGATATGAAAAAGATTATATTGTTCCTAATTGTATCCTTCGCATTTGTTGCTGCTTTCTCACAAGATCTTTCCAAAAAGATTCCTTCAAGAGATCTCCATTTACAAAACCGAGATATTAAGCGACAATATCAAAAAAGGTGTCATCAATTAAAGAATAACCTTCCTCCATGGGATTCTGTTGTGATTTATAATCTGTTTGAATTTTATTATGAAGATACCATAAAGTTGACAAAGGCTTTTGTGGGCAGTGATGCTTTTTTGGAGAGTCTACAAGGATATGAGCCTTGGACATTTAAAAAGAAATTCGATCTATGGATTCAACTCGGGATGCGTTATTGGCCCTATAGAATCTTTCGATCCTTTGCCTTGTTGATTACTAATGATGGCCGATTAGCTGCTTCTTATGACAGGCATGACCTTCGTGGGTTTCTACCGCGAGGTTGGGAGGTGGCTATGGCAAAATACATTGCCGAGCATGGCATAATCACAGTTTTTACTATTCGTTATGATGGTTTTCATCACATAATTGCCCCCTTCAATTATTTGGGTGTTGATAAACAAGGAAAAATACATGTGTTTTGGAGTCCGGCTCTTGCTCTTTTGGAGATATGCCCTTTGGATGATTTCCCAGATGAAAAATGGCCGGAGTTGTTTTGTGATCCTTGGAAATCTGATTTGGAGAAGCTGTATCGTTCCCAAGATAGTGATTAAAAATGATTAAATCTCCCTCTGAATTCAAATAATAATAAGTTGTAGCAGTTTGAGAATCTTTGTGAAAGAATCATATTGTTAGCAAATGAAAATCCTGATACATTTTTAGAAAGGAAGGGAAATACGCCGCACCGATGACAGAGACATTCAAATACGACAACCTGGACCGCCTTGACACGGTGTTATTCAACAACACGGTGAGCCGCATGGAATATGATATGGACGGCAACATGACGCGCAGGACATCGCAAGGCACAGTGTTGTTCAAAAACGCCAGTGTTGACAGTCAGGCGAGGCCACACGCGGTTACAGGTGCCGAGGTCAACACCGCGATGCTGCCCGACGCGCAGACAGTCTTCTATACCATGCACGACAAGGTGAATCGGATAGAACAGGGTGATGACATCCTAACGATTGCCTACGGCCACGACCGCCAGCGCATCGGGATGTCGGAGTGGATTGCTGCGAACCAGGCATCGACCCACAAGCTCTATGTGGGCAGCTGCGAGTTCAACCGTGGTCTGAGCCGCGAGCAGCGTCTCACCTATATCAGCGGACCGCTGGGTGTGTTCGCGGTGTATGAGCAGCTTGGCGAGCTGTACAAGGGGGGAGGAACTGAGAGCGATGACAGCGATGACAGCGATGATGACGGCGGCGACGAGGACAGCTTCACCGGCGCGTTGTATTACCTTCACCGCGACCATCTGGGCAGTGTGACGACAATCACCAACTCAAGCGGAGCCATCGTCCAGGAGCTGAGCTACGACGCCTGGGGTAACCTGCGCAACCCTTATACCTGGAGCGGAAGCTTCACGGGCACGCCCAAGTTCGACCGTGGCTTCACCGGCCATGAGCATCACTCTCATTTCGGGCTGATCAACATGAAATTCACGTTAAGCGAGCGCAGTGCCAAGCTCTGCTTGAGCACTGCCGAGCGATGTGAATTGGGCGGAGCCAACGGGAGGATGTACGACCCGCTGATGTGTTCCTTCCTCTCGGTGGACACCTACGTTCAGGATCCCGGCAATGCCCAGAACTTCAACCGGTATGCCTATTGCTTGAACAATCCGCTGAGGTATGTGGATCCGAGCGGAGATTTTCTTACATGGAGTATCAATCAACATGGATTTAGTATAGGTGTGAATTTTACACCGGCCGGGGTCCCTTTGGGCGTTGGAATCAATGTCAGTTGGGCAAATGGCGGATCTATTGGATTATATGCTGAAGCAGCCTATCGGGTAGGGTCATGGGGAGCCGGTGCGCAATTCAGTTACGATTACAGCCTTGCTTGTAGAAAAGGGATGTGCTCTGTTTCTGCCTTTGGATCTATGTCGTTAGGTTGTTTTAATTTGGGCGCTTCATTTGGCAGTAATTTGAATGAAAAGACTATTTTTTGGGGGTTGAACGCTGGCGTTGGCTTTTTATGCGGAGATTCTAACAATAGTTACGGAGGAGGTCTTTCCATTGGCTATGGAACAGGAGGTTTGAGTTATGGTGTTAACGGATTCTACAACCGGATGCAGAAACCAAGTACGATGGTCCTTTCTACTGTTACAGTTGAAGGTAGTGACGGATTATTGCCAATTGGTCAGGACAGTGACCACGGCTGTCTTGAAGCTGTTTATCAATGGATTGCTGAAACATATGGCATGGAATTAACAGCAAAAAAGAAAGCGCAAATCGCTGCATGTGTTTTTCAAGATAGTGATGGTAATTGGTTTTTAAAAAGCGGAAACAATTATATGGATGTTATTAAAACAGGTCACAAAGCTTTTGATCAGCAGCATTATGAACAAGATATGTTGGGAACAATATATGATTATATAGAAGATGGTGGTCGTATAGCGGTGAACCTTGCTCCAATAGAAGATAGAATTGGTGATCATGTTTATTCAATAGACGATGGACACTCCATCGGAATTCATAGCGTATCGAAGATTCAGAGAACGAATATTTTTGGAGTTACGACATCAGGCTATTCGGTAAGGGTTATGGATCCAGCCATGAATGGTCATTATGGAGGTTACAGATTCATCTCACCATATTATATCAGAACATCTCAGAACATTTCAATCTTTTACAGCAATAGTTCGTTAGATTTTTAATAAAATACTGATAATCAATTCGATATAAACAGATTTTTGATTATTGTCAATTATGGGTTTTTAAGTGTCGAAATACAATTAAGTTTTATTATTTAGAATAGATATAAAATACAATAAAATATATGAATATATGAAAATAGTTGTTTAAAAATTTGGTCAAGTAGTTGTTTTTTAGTAATTTAGCGATTACCACATCAAAAAATTACAATGAAAGCAAATCCACTTGACCAGCTGAAAAGAATCTGCGGACAGCTCCTTTCCCGCGTTGCAAATTTAAACAAATCTTTCAAATCTTTCTTCACTGAGACCATGATCTGCTACCTTTCCATAACCGGACGCGTCAACTTCAGCCAAATGGCGAGGTTCGGGTCGTCATGCGAGAGCCGCTTCCGGCAGAACTTCAAGAAGAGGTTCGACTGGGTGGCCTTCAACACGGGACTGGCCTCCGTTACTGACGGTCACCTCAGGGCGATAGCCCTCGCCCCGTGCTACATCCCGAAGTCGGGAAAGAGGACGCCAGGACTGGGCTACTTCTGGTCGGGTACGGCCAACGCAGCCAAGCGCGGCCTAGAGATCCTCGACATGGCACTGGTGGACGCCACCGACCGGCTGGCGGTGTTCCTCACGGCGGCGCAGACCTTCGTGGAGAAGCGGAAGGGAAGGATCCCCGACTACCTCGCCCACATGGACGACCCCAACTCGCTCCTCGGACTTTACCTCAGGGCTTTCGCCGGTGTCGCTGACAGGCTCCGCGGCTTGACCAGCCTGGTGGTGGCTGATGCCTACTTCGCCAAGAGAACCTTCGTCACCGGCCTGGCCGACTGCCAGGCGCGCAACAAAAACAGCCTCGACTTCGCATTCAACGCCTCGCTCACCGCTGTCAACTTGGCCAAGGCCGTCGCAAAAGGGTCGGGCCTAGACCTCTCGGTCGAGGATGTCAAGCTTCTGATACACAATGCAGTGATGGTCCAGCGAATATTTTCAATGTTCGGGAAAACACCAAACATGAACTTAAATCAACCAATTTTCAAAGAACTACTATTTTATGGCGTCAAATCCGCCGCTTAACAATCAAATTTTTAACGAACTATTGTTACAGGGTTCGTTAATATTATTATGAAAAGATATATTTTAATCATCGGACTTGGTTTTATCTTGACTAACATAGGTTTGGCTCAAGAAGCGGTAAAGGAGAGAAACTGTTTAACCTACGACATTAGTGGAAAAATCTCTCAGGACGAAATCAATCAATTTCATGAATTCGTTTTAAAGTTTTATAAAAAATGTGATGTATATTCTTCATATCACGATTCAATATCGTTTTTAGACATCTACTCAGTTTCTTTAGAAGATAGCATTCATTTTGATTGTAAAAGCATAATAAATGGTGATTTTCTGAATTATCTTGTTCCAGATTATTACACGCATAAAAAAAAGATAGTATGGAAAAAGATGGGATTAAGAATTAAAGTGAAAAAACACACGCTCCATTCGAGGACTGTGTTATTTCACAACGAAAAACCAATTTGGGAATTTTGGATGTTAGAATTTCCAACATTAAAAGAAAACAACATTTATGAGAAATTACTTCAAGCCGTTAAAGAATACAGCCTGGTATCTCTTTATATGTTGGAAGGTTCTTCAACCGTTAATTGTATTATTGGAGTAAATGAGAAAAAAGACGTGTTTATTATTAGCTTGGAATATTTTAATAAAACACTGAAAGTTTTCCCAGCCAATGAGTTTGTAGATGATACATACCCATATTTATTCATAAATGATAAGAGTCAAAGAATATGGAATTGCTCACTAGATACAACCCAAATCAAGTTAGATGTTCATGACTAAGATGCACAAAAATATGTTTAAAACATTTAACGAAGTAATATTATTTATAATTCCTAGAAAATGGTAAAGAAAACAATAATATTATTATTACTGTCTTTTATAGCTTTTGAAGCTATTGGGCAGAGTGATGAAGAATTAGTGATGGTTGTTGAGGAAGCCCCAATTTTTAAAGGTGACTTGGAATTGTTTATAAAGGACAATATTCGTTATCCCTCTTCCGCCATTAAGGATTCGGTTGAAGGAACCGTGTATGTTGAGTTTTATATTGACACTACGGGGTTAACATTTAATCATCGTGTATTAAGAGGCGTTCGTGATGATTTAGATGAAGAAGCGTTGAATGTTGTAAGGTTGTTGTTATTTGATTCTCCAGCAAAACAACGGGGTAAACCTGTTGTTGTACGATATTTGGTTCCCGTGAGATTTGTATTGAATAAAAACAATATAAATTGGCATTAAATAAAATGTAAAATTTTGTTTTATAAGTATTTACACTTGAAAAAATGCAATCAAAATGCAATCGAACTTTCAAGGCCAGCAAATAAAAAAGGATTATTTTTGTTTCCGTCATTTTACTCAAAGCTTAGTTTGGGATATTTTTGTATTAGATTTATCAACTAATGGTTTTGGAGTTAGTTGCGAATTAAAACCTTAACGATTTATGCGTTTTTTAGAATATCTTTTCTTTAAATATTATAACTGGCAAGTAAAAGTAGGCAATGGAGACATGCCTTCTTTTTTGGCCGTTCTGTTCATTTCATTTTGTTTTGTTTTATATTTCACTGATATTATCATGTTTTATTTCTTTTTTCTCGCCCCAAACGGAAGTTTTATCAAAAACAAATATTTTTTTTCTTGTTTTTATGTAATATCTTCTTTCATATTATATTTCCTTCTTGCTGCAAAAGGAAAAGACACCCGAATCTTGGAAAAACACAAAGAAGAGTGGACTGGAAAAAAGAACTTGGGAGCTATTCTGTTCCCAATCATTGCTTTTATAATAATGAATATTGAAATACTCATTAAAATGAAGATGAATCGTGGTTTATGATGAGTTTTTGTAATTTAGCCACGCGAAAAGACAACATGAGAAACCTCGAGGAGACCTTCCGCTACGATGACCAGAACCGCCTGACCGAAATCCGGCTGGGAGCGGTATACAGCGGAACCTCCACCGTGGTGGAGAAGCGCGGCGGCGAGGAGACCCTCCACTACACTCCCTATTCAGGCGGGAGCACTGGCTATACCAACGATGGCACTATGAATAGCAGCAACGCAAACGTTATGTCATATAGCCAAGGAGGTACCAGCGGAGGAAATATAGGAGAAAGAATTAACCACAGCACTCCAGACAATAATGTCAAACATAACAATGACATAGAAGTACCCTCCCAATTACTTACTATGGCCAATTTATATACGACTATAGAGAGTATATCATATTATAATACATATTTGAGGACTTGGAGAGATAAATCAGGCATTGTCAGAAGCATGAACTTTCATGGCAACCAATATACTGGTGGTATGAACAGTTATGGAAAAATGATGAGTAACAGGTATGTAAATGCGGGAAGATTTTTAGGAGGTTTAAGCACTGTATTTTCGTTTTATCAATTTAATCAAGCCACAACAATTGATGAACAGTTTGAATATGGTTTTGATACATTCATCGGAGCAGCAGGAACCATTGCTCCAGAGATATTTGGTTTACCAGCAACAATTTGGTTTTTAGGTGGCAAAAAAACTACATAGGAATAATGAAAAGACTGTTTAACTATTGCTTTTATCGAATCGCATTGTTTTATAAGAAACGAATGACTTGGGAAGATTATCTCACCCAAGGACATACCTTGTTAATTACCGCATTCTCCTTTTACGCCATAACAATAGCAAACATACTATTGCAAGTATTTGGATCTGAAATAACAAAAGAATTATTAATTGCTATTTTTCTACCATTTGGCATTATCATTTTATTTAATTATAAGTTTTTCCCGAATTCGGAACAATTGTTCGAAAAAATGGAAAAAGAATATAAGAATGAACGGTTTAAATGGTTTAAAGGACTATTGGTATTTCTTTTTATTGTATTTTCTTTTATTAGTATGGGTTTATCATATAAATTGAAACATTATTTATAAAATAATTATTATATAGAATTTGATACATCTTTCCTAAATGCTGGTGACTTTCCCTGAAAAAGGTTGACAAGTCAACTAATTGACAATTGGGATTAAATCCTGGACTGATGGAATATCAACCTTTTAAATAGCCTATTATGAAACGATTATTTAATTATTGCTTTTACCGGATTGCATTGTTTTATAAAAAACATTTGCCCTTTGAAGATTATATTTCTCAAGGGCACACACTACTAATCAGTACTCTAGGTTTTTATATCATAGCTCTAACAAAC
>JAEEGH010010849.1_pt1 | contig 20807 bp, 11 predicted proteins | sample 9134181 | NCBI WGS metagenome assembly JAEEGH01 (sample SAMN16246544, study PRJNA631951) | gut metagenome | biome: gut microbiome; feature: rumen; material: DP-attached | host: Bos | place: Iran: Karaj | collected 2018-10
ACCCTGCACGTCAGGTACTTTATCTTCGACTGGGACAATAGTGACCTGCTGGTGTTCAAGCTCGACTCGAAGCGCCGCAGCACAGGGCTCACCTACCAGTTGGAGTATGTCCTGAGAAACAAGGACAACGAAGATACCAGGGAAGTGCTGGAACTATCGGGCTCCAGTTTCCAGAGCTTCTATATGCCTAAGGACAAGATTCTGAAGAATGTCTATCTGGTCAGTGAAGGCAAGAACCGTGTGGCCTTGAAAATGAATCGCCTCGTCTGGGGTGCCAATCTCAGCGACAGGCTGAACCACCTGTGGCTGGACGACAACTTCACCCTCGACAAGCATGAGAACCGTGAGCTGACCATCTTCAACATGCTGGGCTCTGGCCTTTTCGAGCAGTTCGACACGCTGAAACTGTATATCTACGGAAAGGATGGTAAGCCCATCGAGGCGCCAGTAGTCGATAAGAAGGGTGAGGGCTTTGCTTTCCACGTGGCGCAGGTCGATGAGAAAGGCAAGTATGTGAAGGAACTGAAAGACTGCTATGTAGGCTATGAGCCCAAAATAGGCCTTCACAAGATTCTGACCTATGGTAACCCATGCTACATTGAGGTGTTCTCTCCCGGCCACATGCCCACAGTGTTCAAGTATGGCGGTGCTATGGACCCCAAGGATGGCGTGATGAGCCGCGACAGAATTAATGGGAAACTGTATCTGATGCCGGGGCAGCCTACGACCGATGGGCCTGACATAGCCGGGCAGAAGGTGTATATACTGAAGGATGCGCAAGTGAGCCAGTCATACAACGGAAAGGAACACGAGGTCTTTACTGTTGACTCGCTGGTCCTCAACTCCCGAACCTCGTCGTCTGCCATATCGTTCTTTGAGGACGGAGGCTGGCAGAAGACTCCTAAACTGCTGAACGGCAATCCCACTGAGAAATATGCTGAAATCAGTTTCAGCTACTCCCGTTCCAAGAGTCAGAGCGCTGCCAGTCCTACGCTCACATTCGTGGAGAAGGACGGCGACGCCACCTTGACGGCAAAGACCACTACATGCAGCAAACTGGATGGTAACGACTATCCTTGTTTCCATCGCAGCTACTATGAGCAGCGATGGAGCCTCATTGACTTACTGCCCAAGAAAGACACCGAATATAAGCCCCGGCTGAACCTTGGCGGCGAGCTTGTCACCAAGATACCCTATTTCATTCGTCGTGAGTACAACCAGGAGGAAACAGAGAAGAAGGCAGGGGAGAAAGCCATGACCTACTTGATGACGCAAGAGACGCCCGACACCGAGTCGAATGGCTTCGAGGGAACGCTGCTCGGAAAACTGGGATCGTTCAACATCATTGGTAAAGACCTGCCTGGCATCAAGTTCAATGTGACACCGAACGTTGACTTGCTTCACGGCATTCTTGAAGTTGACCTTGACTTCTCTTACGGTTTTAACGACCGTAACAAGACCGACGGTCTGGGTGGTTCCATGCGCGATAAATACAAGGAGACGCAAAACGTTTCCCGTTATAAAACAGCTGAGTTTGGTGCAGCAGGAAAGACGAAGACCAGGGGTATAGAAGCACTGAACAGCACCAACCTTTCAAAACGCACCAAGGATAAATGGATGCAGGCAGAGCTCGATGACATCTTCACCGTGAACACGAACAAGCTGGGCTGGGGCTTCTTTATTGACGCTCATTTCGGATTGGGCATCAACTTTTCGAACAACAACCAAGCAGAAGGCTTCTATATGAAAGCAGCAGAGGCAACAGCCGGCTTTGGTCTTGCCCTCGCCTTCAACGGTGACCCTGCCAACGGCCATTTCGGGGCATTCTCCAATGTACTGGATAAGATAAAGAGTGTACTACAGCTGAAGTTTGAGTTCAATGCTGAGACGAACGTACAGCTATCGACAGGTATCAAATCATGGAACTATATGAATGGTGACATCATCACCAAGCGTATGTATGGCATCTATGCAGAAGGAATGGTATATGGCAAGGCGGGCGGTCAGGTAGTGCTACAGACGCATTTCGGAGATACCGATGATGGCGGTACGGGATACCTTTCCGGTATATTTAACATCAGCATAGGTGGACGACTGGGGGGCAAGGCTATGGCTAAATATGGCATTGTGTGGCCTTTCGACCGTGCCAACGAGCTGGACAAGGGAGCGGCTTTCCTCCTATTCGCAGGTGGCGACTTCTTCTATGACATCAGGTTCCTGCCGTTTGTCAGGCTGAAGGGCGACTGGGCCTTTAAGTTTGGAGGCAGATACTGGTTCAAGCCCGACGATAGCTTCAACCCGTCAAATCCGCTTTACCCCAACTACAAGAGAGAGGCTGCTGCCCGCCGATTCTTCGAGCATCCCACGCTGGCATCAGCCCTGGCTTCTCCATCCCCCTCGCTGACCCGTCAGCGACTCACCCCTCAGCTGGCAGCATCCAGCGAAGAGAAAGCAAAGTCGTTCGTGTTAGGCGATAACATCATGGAGAACCTCGACGAGAATGCTCGCCCCCGCTTCTTGGATGACGAGCATTTCATCATCGCCCACAACAATACGACACAAGGGCTCAACGACGACCGGCTCATGGAATTCAGCACCACGAAAGAGGGGGTGACAACGATGACAAAAGCCGACGGCACACTCTTGCCCAGCAATAACCATCTGGCACAGAACCACCATGCAGCCAAGGAGGGCAACACAGAGCTGGTGGTCAGCGAGGAGATGACCAGCGACATTGACATGGATGTAAACAGCGCCACGCTCGACCAACTGAACACTGCTGCACAGAAGGCCGCTATCGTAGCCAATATGCGAACAGCAAAGAATGGTGAGTGGAACAGACAGGTGGTGGCTTACGACGAACATATCGTGGACACCCAGCCTGTAGGTGCTGTCAATATCGACTGTACGCCTGAGCATCCCGAACCAGTAGCTACCAACAGAGCTGCCTGTCTATGGAAACGAGGAGCATACCGTCCGCTGAGGACTGATGAAGAGATGGACGGCATGTCGGAGGATGACAAGGCAAAGTGGCGTGAGATGAGCGCCGCTCTGGAGATCAGCACTTTCGAGGGCGACATCATGCTGTCGGAATACGACGGTACACAATGGAAGGAGGCAGAGAGCATTCTGAAGTTCGGCAGAAAAGATATGGTGAAGGACTACCAGGTACTCATGTGTAATGACACCATTCTCGCAGCTGTGTCCTTGCTCCCTGAAGGGAAGAAAAACTTGGAACTGCGTTACTACTGCAAGCCCAAAGGCCAGCCGGTGCAGGTTGTCACTGACAAGATGGTGCCTATCGACTTCTCGATGGAGATGGTGGGCAACATGCCTTTCATAGCCATTCTGCATCGACCCGACAGCACTTGCACAGACATCTATGTCAAAGCCATCGACATGAAGGGCGAATACTGGGGCTACGGTGCTGACCTCGACCTCAACTACCATCGCCCCATGAGTGTGAAGCTCATTGCCGACAAAACGGTGGAGGCACCAGAGGACTTTGCCGTCGTGTGGCAGAAAATGGACAATGCCATCTGTCAGAATGGCGAATACCTGCAGACTGACAGTATGCAGTTCATGCTGAACTGTTCGCGAGTCTATATGAACGACAACCTGCAGGCATCACCCTTCATCACCCTGGGAAGCTCGACTGACAAACTGCGTATCTCGGCATTCGATGTGCTACTGAACAATGAAAAGGCAATAGCCCTTTGGACATTGTCTGATCAAGAAAAAGGAGATACCTACCTCATGCGAAACGAGGTGGATTTCTATAATGACTTCAGTTACGATATCTCCTACACGCAAGACATGATGTACGACGGCGAAGTGATGCTCGTTGACTTGAATATCTATAACACCGGCGACTCACCCATTATCGATGTGGAAGGAAAACTCAACGGACAGGATTTCAAGTTCTCAGAGCTCTTCATACCTCCCTACAGCACTGAGACCCTGTCGATAGAATACGAGCTGCCGGAGAACTTCAACGGACTGCTGCAGGCAGAAGGAGTGACGGCTGTGTTCAACGATCTGAGCTACGTGTCATACAGTTCTCGGCGTAAGGCTGCAAGCCGTTCCATTAAGTCAGAGAAGACAACGACAGACTATATCACCGGCTACTCTGATGTGCGCTGTGAGGTGGTCAGCCACCAGATGAAGGGCAGTAAGAATACGGTCTATGTGGAACTGACCGACTATGACGGACTGAACAACCAGGAGACACTTTACGTAGGACTCTATCCCGACCACATTGCCGATGTGCCCATCACCAGTTCTGCAGAGGTATTGCTGAAAGCTGGAGACTTCATGGAAGTCGATGGCGAGCGTAAGGCTTGGGTGGAACTGACTGCCGACAATCTGTCAGAAGAACAGCAGGTGTATGTACGTGCACGAGTCTATAACGACAATGTGCTGAAATCAATGGGGGCAGACGACAACATACTCGAAGCTGTAGTTGACAACCGCTCATGGCATGACAACCTCTGTAAGTTAACCTTGCTCCCCTCTGAGCTCGACGACGTGACAGGAATGCCTGTCGTGGCTGCCGACGAGAAGATGCATAAGGTAAAGGTGGAAATGGTGGAGAATGGCGTGTGGCTCAGCGGACTGGAGCCCGGCGACTACATCCGTATCTTCGATGCGAAAGCCATACCGGTCTATATCAATAAGATTCCTGCAAACCGCGTGTTCGTACCTATACAGGAGCGTGGCGTTTACTTGCTCAGCACAGGACAGGAAGTGGTGAAGTTCAGATATTGAAATGGTGAATCATAAAACACTTTTTAAAAAAAATGGTGAAATGAGACTATGACATACATATATAATAATAAGATGAAAAGAACAGCTAAGTGGGGCTTGATGCTGTGCATGCTGGCACTGCTGCCCTTGCAGGCTTTTGCCGAATATGGCATTGATGGAGGTAACATCTGGCATCAGCAATATCTGGCGAAGATAGCAAATAGTGAACTGGCACCCCGTAGTGCGAGTCTTGATGACAGTTTCGACAAAGAAGTCTATAAAAACCATTATCATTATCTCATCAAGAACGTATGGGACCTGTGTCGACTGGCTGACCTCGTGAATGGCGGCTATGAGGGGAATGTAAATGGCATCAACGCTGAAAGTAAGTATTTCCGTTTGGATGCTGACATCGACTTGGACGGTGCCGTGTGGTATCCTATCGGTGTCAGGGAGGGGGCTCCCTTTGCCGGCTATTTCGATGGCAACGGCCATACCGTCAGGCACATGAACATCACCGTCGGGGATATAACAGAATCGTATGGCGAAAAATACGGCTATGGTCTCTTCGGCTTTATGAAAGGAGTGATTCACCACCTGAACATGACAGACGCACAGGTCACCATCAGCCAAACGGAAGAGAACCAACGCAGCATCTTCCATATTGGGCTGCTGTGCGGATATGCAGGGTGTGCCACTGGTATGCTGAACAACGGAGCAAGCGGCGCCATCTGGGGATGCGACATCGCTGGTGCGATAACCGGAAATGTGGAGCATGCATTAGATTACTTTACCAACAATAATATCGGAGGCTTGGTAGGAAAGATCACCTCTCCGGTCAGTATCTATCAGTGTCATGCCAAGGTCAATTTCAACATAGAGAATTGCGGCAGTGTGGGTGGCATCGTCGGTTCTATTGAAAACGGTATAGGCAGTGGCGGCTATGACGGGAATACTGGGACAGCACCCAAGGTGTCGTATCTCTTCGACTGTACGGCTGATGTGACGATGTCGCTAAGCTCCTATCAGAAAGCGGTGAAGAGTGGCGGCATCTGCGGCGATAACGATGGGTGTCAAATCGTGGCTTGCGCCTCGTCGGGCTCCATTTCTTGCCCAGCTCCTTCTGATGGGTCATACATTGGCGGCATTGCAGGCTGCAACACACAGACCATCATGGACTGTGTCAGTCTGGTCTCTATCCAGACGGCCTATACTGCTGGTGGTATTGTAGGCAAAAACAATTTCACCTACAACACAAGGAAGGTGGCGATAGTGGCCAACTGTGCCTATAGCGGATATCTCTTTGGTGGCTCCAACGCTCATGGCATCGCGGGCGAGCTGGACAATTCAGGGCAGAAGCCAGTCAACTGTCTGCTATTAGGTACGCTGAGAAAAGACAACCTCAACGCACCGCTATGGCCTGGTGATGATGATAATGACTTCAGCTATTGTGACCAGAACCTATATGACGACTGGCGTGATCGCAATGAATACCGCTCCTTTTCAGAGCTGACCAGTGGCGACCAATTGAAGATGCCGTTTCAGAACAGCGCCACCGTCTATATGGACTGGAAAGCCCGTCTGTATGAGACCGAAACGTCGGTCAACTATAGTGTGGGCGGTGAGTGGCAGTATCTGGAGGGGTTCTATCCACGCATACAGGTGGGGAGCTCGAACATAACCAACGGATTGGATGACCTGTCAGCTGTGAGAGACTGTCACATACAACGTGCAGCAAACATAGTGGGGGAAAGTGCAGACCTGCATACCCCGAAGCTGTTTCCTGCCTATGCTTGGTTGGCCTCGGTGCCAGCAGGCATCCATAACGGCCTGCTGACACATCACTTGGATGACGTGCTGTCGCTTGCTGAAAAGGAACAGAACATGGAGACCATCGGTAATGTGACCAAAGTGAAGACAGCCACTTTCTCATTGCCTGTAGAGCAGACACTGCTCACGGTCTCCGGCGAGAAGGCAACACCGAAGGAGAACACAGAGGGTGGGGTGGTGCTGACCATTGCATCGTCTGATAAAATCAGCAAGCAGTTCTTTCTGAATGTGAACACCAGCAGAAAATGGGACCAGAAGATAGCAAGGACCTACGATGCCGGCGACGGTACAGATGCCAAGCCGTATATCATCCATAATGCCCGCCAGCTGATAAAGGCACTCACCACTAACGAGGCTGGGCAGTACTACAAGCTGAAAAACGATATCTGGTTCAACGAGAACCTGGTCAGCGAGAGCGGTGGCATCAGCGACAATGTGGCTGCATGGAGTGAGGCAAGCAAGAATTGGAGGGCTCACCTTGACGGCGACAGCCATGCCATTCGTGGGCTGTATGCCTCTCCCGCTATTTCGCTGTTAGGAGCAATGGCTAACGGCTCCTCCCTTGAGAATACGGCGTTTGTCGACTGTGCTGTGAAGACCCCTGAGACGGGTGAAGAGTTATCAGGATTCGTCGGTACGTCGATTGCCGACAATACCGTTGTGCGCAACTGCCTGTTCGACGGACTGTACTACTGCGCTGGGTCGAACTATATAGCAACGGGCGGCCTGTTTTATGACTTTGGAAGCTCAGAGGGCAGCAAACCTGTCGTTGAGGACTGCGTGGTGGCTGTCACCACCAGAGGCGTGACATCGCTTTATGCCCTCTTCGACTCCTCTACTGTTCCCTCTACTGTTCGGCGCGTCCTGGTGCTGAACAACAGCCAGGCATCCAACGGACTGAGCCGCAGCGAAACGGCCTATGCTGACAGCTATTTCCCTGCCGGCTACCTGTCTATGCTATTCAGCAGCTACACGAAGGATGCAAAGGCGGTGGAAGAGATGACCGACGGCGTGTTCTTCACTGGCACCGGCTATGAGAAGTGGATCTCGCAGAAAGGACGATTCCCCATGCTGAAGAGCTTTGCCGGAACGACTTTCGGCAAACTGATTGCCCTGCCTGTCTATACCAGTGCGACGAATGGGTTGAAGGATATGAATTATCTATTGGACTTCACACCAGGTCGTGCCACCTGGCAGGTCACGAGTGATGCCGTCAGCATCGACACCGATATACGTGTGATGGAACCTAAGACGGCAAGTAGCTCACTGTGGTTGGTAAGAACCATGGACGGCGAACGCATGGTGACACCCATCACTACGGCAGCAGCTGTCAAGACTGGTATTGAGTTTGCTGATATCGAAGCGAAGAAATTCTGTCTGGCTCACTACGATGCCAACGAGGACAACGAGATATCATTGAGCGAACTGAAGAACGTCACGTTGGAACAGTTCCAGAGCGACATGAACGAGGACGATGGCAATGCCTATGATAACGATGGCGAACTGATAGCTAAGTTCCCCGAGTTCCGCTACTTTGCAGGAGTCAACGGACTGGGGGCTTCGTTCCAGGACAAGGACAAGCTGCAGGAGGTGGGCATTTCTGCCAACATTACGACACTATCCGAAAATGCCTTCAAGGGCAACAGCAGCATGACCACCTTCACCCTCCCTGTCACCATGACGAGCATAGGGGCTCATCCCTTTGACAATTCAGGTCTGGAGAACTACGAAGTGGAGCTCGACCATGACCAGTTTGTCACCCCAGGTGGTGTGCTCACCAGCAAGGACTCTACGCTGCTGCTGAGCTATCCCAATGGGCGTCAGAACACCAGCATCGAGATTCCTGACTATGTGAAGACGGTGGCTGACAATGCGGTCTACAAACTGCAGCAGGTGGATACGGTATTCATCAATGCTGCCGACTATGACTATGCTACGGTGCTGCAGCGCTCTGCCAACAGTTTCGTGCATGCCAATCAGGGAAAGAAGATTGTCTATTTCGTTGAGGATGCCACCAATGACGACCTGTACGCAGAGAATGCCAGTGCTCGCGAACAGTCTTTCGGGCATCGGCGCATTGGTTCGGAAACAACGGGTGAGGGCAATGGTCATCTGATTAATGAGTATAAGGAAAATGGAGCCTGGTCGAATGAGACCGTGGGAGCCTACTGGGTACTGAACGTGAGTGAGAGAAGCAAGGACGACAATGGCTACTACTGGGCAACGATGTATATAGGATGGGATACGCAACTGCCGCAAGGGCTGACCCCCTACATCGTGGACAAGGAGAAGACTAAAGAGAACGAGGAAACCCTCGTGCTGAGGAAAATCAGCAACAAGGTGCCTATGGGCACGCCTGTGGTGGTCAGGGCTCAGAAGGCAGGCAACTACACGCTTTACCCCTCAAAGGCTGAGAAATGGGCTCCTATACCCATGTCGGAGAACCTGCTCGACGGCGTGAATCGAAACGGAATGAATGTCTATCAGTCGGATGCCAACGATGGCGGCTGTCTCACACTGGGACTGAACAAGTCGGGCAAGGTGGGCTTCTTTATCTATAAGGGAAAGGAGAAGATTCCTGCCTTCCGTGCATATATCTCAGTCAATAAGGTGGGTGAGGCTCGCAATATGTTATTGGAGTTCGATGATGAAGCTACAGGCATTGAGCATGCTCAAGGTTCACAGGCTGACGCACAAAGCTATAATGACCTGCTGGGGCGCAAACTCAACGAACAGCCCAAGAAGGGGGTATATATTCACAACCGACATAAAATAATAAAAAAATAGGAGGATTGCAAAATGGAGAAGAAACAGCACTATGTAAGACCCTGTGTCAAGGTGTACCAAGTACAGCCTCAATACCTGCTCTCTGACTCTGAGGAAAGAATGCAATGGTCAGGAGAGCGACCTGGATCTGCAGGTCCAGGAGAAATAGATGATAATTCTACCTACGACTCGTTTTAGACCGTCGGCTGCACTCAAGCTTAATAAGAAACAGTGCCTACACATGATGCAGGCACTGTTTTTCTTTTTTTGTGTGGAAAGTATCGTTACGACCTCATTACATCTGGGGCAAAAATGATCGTTCTTTTTTTTATTCAGAGCTTGCCCTGATCGCCTAGATAGGAGTCCTTGAAGCCGAGGAAGTAGAGCACACCGTCGAGTCCGATGGTGTTGATGCTCTGCTTGGCATTGGCCACTACACGGGGCTTGGCGTGGAAGGCAATGCCGAGTCCTGCCTCGCTGATCATGGGCAGGTCGTTGGCTCCGTCGCCTACGGCAATGGTCTGTGCCAGATTCACTTTCTCCACCTGTGCGATGAGCTTGAGCAGTTCGGCCTTGCGGTGTCCGTCCACAATCTCGCCAACATAGCGGCCCGTGAGCTTGCCGTCCTCATCGACCTCCAGTTCGTTGGCATAGACGTAATCAATGCCGTACTTGCGCTGCAAGTGCTCGCCGAAGTAGGTGAATCCACCACTGAGGATGGCAATCTTGTAGCCGCACCGCTTGAGGATGGTCATCAGACGGTCAACGCCCTCGGTGATGGGCAGGTGCTCGGCAATGTCCTGCATGACACTCACGTCGAGACCCTTCAGCAGACTCACACGACGGGTGAAGCTCTCCTTGAAGTCTATCTCGCCACGCATGGCACTCTCAGTAATGGCTCGCACCTCGGCTCCCACACCTGCTCGCTCTGCCAGTTCGTCGATGCACTCGGTCTGGATGAGGGTGGAGTCCATATCGAAGCAGATGAGGCGGCGCATGCGGCGGAACATGTCGTCGCGCTGGAAGGAGAAGTCAATCTCCATCTCTGACGAGAGTTTCATGAACTGGCGCTGCATGTCCTGTCGGTTCTTCGGTTCACCGCGAAGGGAGAACTCGATGCAGGCGCGGATGTGCTTGCCTGGGTTCTTGATGCTCTTGCGGCCCGTCAGACGGATGATGCTGTCAATGTTGAGCCCCTGGTCGGCTATGATGCGTGTGGCTGCCTCAATCTGCTTGGCTTCCAGCTGTCGGCCCATGACCATGAGGATGTAGCGGTTCTTGCCCTGATGGCCCACCCAGTCTTCATACTCATCATCGCTGATGGGGGAGAAGCCTATGTTTACGTTCAGCTCGGTAGCCTTGAAGAGCAGTTCCTTCATCACCTGCCCAGAGTGTGTCTCGTCCATGCGGATGAGAATGCCTAATGAGAGGGTGGAGTGAATGTCGGCTTGTCCGATATCTAAAATCTGGGCATCATACTTGGCCAGGATACCCATGACTGATGCGGTGAGTCCGGGACGGTCTTGTCCGGTGATGCGCACGAGAATCTGTTCTTCGTGCTGTGTGTTGACTGTATCGATGTTTTGTTCCATTTTTATTGTAGATGAAAGGTTAGAAAGTTCAGTGGTGAGGGGGATCACTCGAAGAGATGGTCGATTTCGCCAATCTCGTCTTCGTCGAACCATTCGTTCAGCTTGTCTTTCGCACGCTGCTGAATCTCCGGGTCAATTTCGGTCCACACCATCTTCAGCACATAGATGAGCACGGCCAAGTCGTCGCTCAGTCCGGCAATGGGGATGGCATCGGGCACCACATCGAGCGGACTGATGAGATAGCCCAGCGCACCGATGATGAGTGCTTTGTCCTTCAGGCTGATCTTGTCGCTCTGAAGGGTGTAGAACAGAATGAGTGCGGCATAGACCAGTTTGGCACCGGCGCGCTTTGCCACTCGTGATATTTTCTCAACGAAGTCGCTCTGTGAGAACCTGTTGGCATAGTTCATGAAATCGGGTAGTTCCATATATTCTTAACTTTTCTTGTGTTTGATTCTATTTGTTGTTTTGAATGCGAATGATGCGGATGCCTGTGTGCGACGGGTGCTTGTACAGATACTGTCTGAGCGTCATGGGCTCGAGCACCACTTTCTTGTGCAACTGTGAGGCATTGAGCAGGTGCAGTCCGTCTTCCTTCCATACGGCAAAGCCCAGATGGGCAATGTCGAGCCCTGGCTTCCTGCAGGTGATGGCTATGATGTCGCCGTCTTTCACAACACTGCGCAAGGCAGCCGTGTTCCTGACGTTCTTCTTAGGTATATAACGGAAACAAAGGCTTTTTAGTGTGCGCTCTTGTCGAGCAATTTCGGGTATGAGTTCGGGATGCTTCTTCAGGGCAGCATAGGCACTGGGGTGCTGGCTCATGTAGTAGAGGTCGAGCTGCTGCACGGCGGTGAAGGGGGCAGCTGTTGACTGTATCTCGGTGACAAAGCCCATCTTCTGCTTGTCTTCAATCCAGTCACTGAAGTAGTGCAGGCGGCTGGTATAGTCGGTCAGCTGCCCTTGACGGTAACGCAACATTTGCAGCACATGGCAGTAGTCGGCAAACGTCTTTTTGCCGTTCTGAGTGCAAAGGGTGAGCGCCGTGACCGTCTCCACCAGGGTGGTGCAGTCCAGTTCGCGGGTGTTCACCACCAATTGCTCGTTGTCGTTCACTTCCAAGGTGTGAGCCACGTAAGGACGGCCCAGCAACTTGTTTGCAAAGTGGAGCGTTGAAGGCTTTCCGTTCTGTAGCAGGGCAACAATCTCAGTGCTGTCGGCCTGGCAGTAGGTGACGTGCTGGGCAGTAGCCGTGAGGGCTGCCCACAGAAAGCATATAGTGGCGAATGGCTTGATGCTGTTGAAAAGTCTCATTTCTTTGTCTTGTATCTTTTTCTGAGGGCGAAATTGTAGCCCACGTAAAGGTTCATGTTGCCAAATGTGTTGTTGGTACTGAAGCGTGATTGCAGGTAGTTTGACGAACACACAATGGCACTGAAACCGGCATACCAGCGTGTGTTGTTATAGACCACTGCGAAGCGCCCAATCAGATTGGGACTGAACTTGCGGAACGAGAACTTGTACTCGTTTTCTTCGCCCATCGTGCTTCCGTAGTTCTCCTTGTAGGACAAAGCCAGCTGACCGCTCACGCAGAACAGGAAATTACGGGCAAACACCTTGTTGTAGCCATAGCCGCCGGAGATGCTGATGTCGAAGTAGGAGGCCTTGTTGAACTTCAGCCCAGAGTCGAGTGCCACAGTCTGAGAACCTAACCTCTCGTCAATGAGCGACTGCAGTTTGGTGTAGTCCAGACTGAGCGTGTTCTTCGTATAGCCGACGCCCACCAACCACGATCCGCAGCTGATTTTCTGACAGGTGCTCTGCGAGAAGGCTGCAGGGTAGGAGAAGTGCCGATAGTTGAAGATGTAATAGAGGTCGAGCCCGGTGATGCCAGCCTTCACACCGTCGAACGGCACATTCTGCAGCAGAGAGGTGTTCACATTGTTGCCCAGACGCACATTGCGAAGCTTGTAGTCGCTGCCCGTGCGACGATAGAACAAGTCGATGCCGAAGCGGGAGGTGTAGAAGCTCAAGTCGAACTCGGTCTTGGTCTTATTGAATGAGGAGGCACCCAGCGTGAACGTGTAACCGGCAAAAAGCCACTTCCAACCGAAGTAGGGACCAAGTTTGATGACTCCATCTGGGGCCAAGCTGACCGACTGGGAATTGTCTGTGCCGCGAAGGGTGTAGTAGTCGTAAGAGTAAGTGGCTTGCAGCATGGCCGTGAAGAGATAGTGCTGCGGCTCAATGTAGTTCTCGTCGTAATCGCTGAAACTGTTGATGATGCGCGTGATGAGTCCGGGCTTCTTGGCAGGCTGGGCTTCCTCCTCCTCCTTATCAATGCTCACACTATCAGCTACACCGTCTTGAAGCGTTCCAGAGCGAACGGTTTGGAACGGCATCATTAGCATAGCAAACAGAATGAACAAGTTGAGCTTCATGCAAATTCAGAATTTTCCGTATATTCTATCCATAGCCCAGTTTACAGGTGTTGCCGACACGCTGGTGCAGTCGCACACACCACGTCCTTGGAGGTGCTCGACAACATTGCGGATGAGGGGGTATTGCACGTAGGGAGGATTGGGCACGGTGATGCTCTGGGTGCCTTCGCTGGTGTGAAGCACGATGGGTGCATAGTCGAACACCGAGAACCGCAGCGAGCCTTGGTCGCCAATGAGCTGGATGCTGTCCTCGCGGGCCGACTCGTGAGCCACGAAGCACCATGAGCCCGAGCCGGGCAGACCGTTCTCGAAGCGGAAGATGGCACTCACCGAGTCTTCAGCCGAGTAAATCTTACCGCGGTTGGCACAGAAACCACTGGCCTCCATGATGACCCCGAACATCTCCTGCAACAGGTCGAGCTGATGGGGGGCCAGGTCGTAGAAGTAGCCACCTCCGGCAATGTCGGGCTGAAGTCGCCAAGGCAAGTTCTCAGGATGGGCATAGTCCAGTTCGCGAGGAGGCACGGCAAAACGTATCTGAACATTGATAATCTTGCCGATAGTGCCTTGGTTTACAATATCCTTCACACGCTGGAAATAGGGTAGGTAGCGGCGATAGTAGGCCACGAAACAAGGAACGCCGGTCTGTTCGCTGATACGATTCACACGTGCACAGTCGTCATAACTTGCTGCCAGTGGCTTCTCCACATATACGGGCTTGCCGGCTTTCATGGCCATGATGGCAAACGTGGCATGACTGGAGGGCGGCGTGGCTACATAGACTGCATTCACTTCGGGATCGTCAATCAGCTTCTGTGCATCAGTGTACCAACGTGGTATGCCGTGACGTTCAGCATACGAACGAGCCTTCATTTCCGATCGGCTCATCACTGCCACCACCGTTGATCCCTCAACTTCGCTGAAGGCTGGTCCGCTCTTCTTCTCAGTGACTTCGCCACAGCCTATAAATCCCCATTTAATGATTTTCAATTTCTCAGTGTTTTTTGTTTTGTCTGCAAAGATACGGAAAGTCGAGTGAAAAGCCAAATTTTTATTTGAGCTTTTCCGAGACCGAGGTGTTTTTCGGCAAAATCTAAGCCTCCTGTATAATTCATCGCGTCCTCCTTCTACTTATAATGGTTTGACAATTCCATAATGTTACAAATCGTGGCCATCTGCTTGCCAGTCTCCATGCCCTCAGTGAACTCGATGCGGTAACAGCAACACCGAGGCATTCTGTGGTTTCTGCAAGGACTAGTTTTAGGCGATTCACGTCTCTAGTCATACCCTATTATGACATATTAATGTGAGAACAAAGTAAAATAAAATTTTTCTGGGCTTTCATGCTGAACGGTTGCTGAATATCTGTTGTAGGTCATAGTTCTTAATACTTAATGCGGAAATAGTCGAGTGTTGCTTTATATTGGTCTTGTGCTGTCAGACACGTATCGGTCAGGTAGCCATTAATGTGGCCCCATTCGTGCAGCCCTCTGTAATAGAACATCTTCAGTTCGTCGGTGATGATGAAAGGCACGATGCCACTACACAGACACTCCTTGAACATGATGAGACGTCCTACACGTCCATTGCCATCTTGAAAAGGATGGATGCGCTCAAAACGCACATGCAGGTCGAGAATGTCTTCAAGCTGCCGTTCACTGCTCTGGTAGTGAGCAAGTGTTTCTTCCATACGCTCGGCAACTTGTTCTGGCGGACAAGTTTCCTCTCCACCGACTTCATTGGGTAGCCGTTTGAAGTCGCCAACGGCAAACCAGTCTTTGCGACTGTCAGAGGTTCCCGTCTTCAGCACCCGATGCAATTCCTTGATGAAGTCTATTGAAAGCTCGTCTGTGGCATGCTCTATGACAAGGTCTATGCAACGGAAGTGATTGACAGTCTCCACGATGTCGTTTACGTTGACAGCCTCCTGTGTTATGCCAATGGTGTTAGTCTCAAAGATGTAGCGGGTCTGTTCATGTGTCAGTCGGCTACCTTCTATATGGTTGGAGTTATAGGTCAGCTCTATCTGTGTCTTATGATAGATGCCACCTTTCATTCTCATCTCCATTTGCTCAGTCAGTGCTTTGAGCAGAGGTGAATATAGATGCTTACTCACGTCTCTTTTCATACTTTATTGCATATAATGTGGGAACAAAGTTAAATAAAATTTTCTAAAGATAGGAGGAAATAAAAGAAAAATGTCATTACATACATCAACATGTTTACTTTCATACTATAAGTTTTCAAAACATCTGTTTCATCTGTTTCCATCTGCATCTATCTGAATTTCAAGCACTTAATGGCGGAGCAGATGGAAGCAGATGGTGACAGATGAGGAAACACACCGTGCAGGCTGTTTCACGATAAGGTTTAGAAGAAATCACACAGAGTTCTTGGATAGATCACAACGAGGTTTAGGCTATATCGTACAACGGTATAGCCTAAATCATTCTGTGGTTTAGGTTAGACTACGTCGTGAAACAGGCTAAATCATCTGCTTCCATCTGTTCCGTACTCAACCATCTGATATTCAAACAGATGCAGATGGAAACAGATGAAACAGATGTTTTGAAAAGTTATTTGTACAGATAGCGCTTGATGCTCTTCTTCGGAGTCTTGGCAAACTCCTCTTCAAAGATTTCTACTTCGGAAATCTTCTCGTAGGCAGGCAGCATCTGATTCAGCGTGTTGCGGTTCTGCTCCATGATGTTCTCCAGATCTTCCTGCGAGAAGTTCAAGTTGCGCACCTCGTCGGTATCGGGATGGACGAGGGCCACAAGTTTGTTCTCGCGCTGCACCACGATGCTCTCTACAACCATAGGCAGGGAGTTGAGCTTGTCTTCTATCTCTTCGGGATAGATGTTCTGACCGTTGGCACCGAGGAGCATGTTCTTTGAGCGTCCGTTGATGAACACGTTGCCGTCACCGTCCATTGTACCCAGGTCACCGGTGTGATACCAGCCGTCCTTGTCGATGGTCTGACGGGTGGCTTCTTCGTTCTTGTAGTAGCCCAGCATGACGTTGAGTCCGCGTGCCAGTATCTCGCCAGGGATGTTTTCGGGGTCAGGAGAGTCAATCTTTACCTGCATGTGTGTGGCAGCACGTCCGCAAGAACCAGGCACAAAGTCGCGCCAGTCGGCATAGCAGATGATAGGTGCACACTCAGTGGCACCATAGCCTACGGTGTAGGGGAAGTTGATGCGCTTGAGGAACTGCTCCACCTCCTGATTGAAGGCTGCACCGCCCACGATGATTTCGAAGAACTTGCCACCGAAGGCATTGACCACCTCCTTGCAAATCATTTCGCGTACTTTCTTTGAGATGACGGGCATGTTGAGCAGCAGGCGCATGCGGTTGTTCTGAATCTTCGGGAACACTTTCTTGCGGATGATTTTCTCGATGACCAGAGGCACGGCAATGATGATGGCCGGCTTGATGTCGGCAAATGCCTGTGCGATGATGGCGGGCGAGGGGATGCGATTCAGATAATAGACATGACAGCCCTTCAGGAACTCATAGATGAACTCGAAGGCCATGCCGTACATGTGAGCCATAGGCAGAATGCTGATGATGTTGGCCCCCTTCGGCACGTTATTGCCCATTGCATCGCAGGCGAAGTCGAAGTTCGACCATAAAGCGCGATAGGGAATCATCACACCTTTTGAGTAGCCCGTAGTGCCACTGGTGTAGTTGATGAGCGCCAGCTCGTCGGGGCTCTGCTCGTGGTAGTATGCCACGTGTTCCTTACGGAAATATTTGGGGAATTTCTTGCCATAGAGCTCGTTCAGATGCTCACGGGCATAGGTGAGCTTGTCGGTACGGCTCACGATGAGCGAATAGTCGGTGTTGTTGATGATACCTTCCAGTCCTGGCATCTCGTCAGGGTTGATGATTGTGGCTACATGGTCACCGGCAAAGAGCAGCTTTGCATCGGAATGGTTCACGATGTTGTGAATCTGGTCGCTCATGAATTCATGCAGGATAGGCACTGCCACTGCTCCGTAGGTGAGTGTAGCCAGGAATGCTGCAGCCCATTGGCTGGAGTTGCGTCCGCAGAGTGCAATCTTGTCGCCTTTCTGCACACCTGAGTTCTCAAATAGGATGTGCAGTTTCTCAATCTTACGAGCCACGTCGTGGAACTGTAGGGTCTGGCCTTTATAGTCGGTCAGCGCGTCCTGATCCCAGTTCTCGATAATGCTTTTTTCTATGAGCTCGTTGAAGCTTGGTATTTGTTCCATAGTATCTGTTTATGCTTGGTAAAGATATCGTTTAATACTCTTTTTAGGGGTCTTTGCAAATTCCTCGTGATGCAGTCGGATGGCCGACAGGCGGCTGTAGGCAGGCAGATGGGTGTTCAGGTCTTGGCGAATCTGCTCCATGATGCCTTCCAGTTCCTGCTGGTTGAACTTCACGATCTCGTCCTGATCTGGATAGACCAGTGCAACGAGTTTCTCGTGTTCCTGCACCACAATACTTTCCGACACCATCGGCATGGAGTTGAGCTTGTCTTCTATCTCTTCGGGATAGATGTTCTGTCCGCTGGCACCGAGAATCATGTTCTTTATGCGTCCGCGAATGAATATGTTACCATTGGCATCCATCGTGCCGAGGTCGCCGGTGTGATACCATCCGTCGGCATCGAGGGCTTCGCGTGTGGCTTCTTCGTTCTTATAGTAGCCCAGCATCACGTTGGTGCCGCGTGTCAGAATTTCGCCTGGTGTGTTGCGCGGATCGTTGCTGGCTATGCATACCTCCATGTTGTCGATGGCCTTGCCGCACGAGCCTGCCACGAAGTCGTGCCAGTCGGTATAGCTGATGAGGGGCGAGCACTCGGTGGCTCCATAGCCCACGGTGATGGGGAAGTTGATGGACATGAGGAACTGCTCTACCTCCTTGGAGAGGGCAGCACCGCCCACAATCACCTCGTAGGCGCGTCCGCCGAAGGCTGCATATACCTGCTCAGCTATTTTCTCCTTCACTTTCTTAGACACCACGGGGGTGTTGAGCAACAGTCGCATGCGGTTGCTCTGAACGATGGGGAATACTTTCTTGCGTATGATTTTCTCGATGATCAATGGTACCGAGATGACGAGTGCAGGCTTGATGTCGGTGAATGCTTTCGCAATGAGTGTGGGGGAGGGCAGACGGTTGAGGAAGTAAAGATGGCAACCGTTGCAGAAACCGAAGAGGAACTCAATGCTGAGGCCGTACATGTGGGCCATCGGCAGAATGTCGAGCATCGGGTCGCCAGCCTTGATCACCTTGCCAAGACGACGAATGCAGAAATCGACGTTGCCCCACAGTCCGCGATAGGGCAGCATCACGCCTTTGGAGAAGCCCGTGGTGCCGCTGGTGTAGTTGATGAGTGCCAGCTCGTGGGGCGTGTCCTCATGATAGCTCACATGCTGCTTGCGGAAGGCCATTGGATATTTTATGCCGAACATGTAGTTCAGGTTCTCACGGGCATAGGTGAGCTGTTCTGTACGCGACAGCATGAGTGAGAAGTCGGGCAGATTGATGATGCCCTCCAGAAGAGGCATCTCCTCGGGAGTTATCTCCTTGGCTATATAGTCGCCTACGAACAATAGTTTAGACTCCGAGTGATTCACGATGTTGTGAATCTGCTCGGCATTGAACTCGTGAAGTATGGGAACTGCCACTGCTCCGTAAGTGAGCGTGGCCAGAAAGGTGACGGCCCAGTGAGCCGAATTGCGCCCACAAATGGCTATCTTGTCACCTTTTGTAACGTGACTGTTTTCAAACAGGATGTGCAGCTTCTCAATCTTGCGTGCCACATCATGAAACTGAAGGGTCTGACCTTGATAGTCGGTCAGTGCGTCAGCATCCCAATTTTGGATAATAGCCCTCTGAATATATTGGTTGAAACTTGAACCGGTTTCCATTGCACAGAAATCAAAAATTTGTGCAAAGGTATATTCTTTCCTGCACATTCGCAAATTTTTTGTGCAGTTTTTTTTGTTTAAGCTAATTTATCGCCATTATTTATCATTTTAACGTAATATTGGGATGCTGTTTTAAGCTTTTTTAAAACTAATCGTCGGTTTTCATGAGATCGCTCATCACCATATTGCTCACGAAAAGCCCCTTCCGGGTGAGCCGCAAATGGTGGTCATGAAGGGTCAGTAGTTGGGCATCGAGGTAGCGTTGGGCTTGTTGCAGACAATAGGCACTCTGCTCGGCAGACAGGTGTGACAGGCAGAGCCCTTCGCAGGTGCGCAAGGCCGTCATTACCATGTCGTTATAGTGCGTGTCGCTGTCTAAGTGCTCTTCTTCATAGACGGTCTTTCCGTTCTCTATGCCTGCAATGTATTGTTCCAGGTTATCGGTGTTCCATCGGCGGCAGTCGCGACCGTTGTAGCTATGGGCAGCGGCTCCCAGTCCGATGTAGGGTGTTTGGTTCCAATAGCTGCTGTTGTGCTGTGAGCGAAAGCCAGGCTTTGCGAAGTTGCTGATTTCGTAGTGCTCATAACCTGCATTGGTCAGGCGGTCTATCAGGTCTTCGTACATCTGCAGCTCCGTCTCTTCGTCAATCGGTATATAGCGCGGATCTTTGATTTTCAATTTTTCATTTTCAATCTTCAATTTATAGAGTGGTGTCCCTTCTTCTATCATCAGACAGTAGGCCGACAGGTGCTCTGCGTCGAGGGCAAGTGCTGCATCGATGTCGCGATGCCAGTCGTCGAGCGTTTCAGTGGGGAAGCCGTACATCAGGTCGATACTGACATTCTCGATGCCTGCTTTCCGCAGACGGCTCACGGCCAGCGGAATCTGCTCTGCCGAGTGGCGACGGCGCAGAAAGCGCAGCCGCTCGTTGCTGAATGTCTGAACGCCCATTGAGATGCGGTTCACGGGCAGACTATTCACCATCTCAGCAAACTCTTCGGTCACGTCGTCGGGGTTGCACTCCATCGTCACCTCGCGCACATGCTCCATTCCATACACCTTATTTATATAAAAGAAGAGCTGCCGCAGTTGCTCTTCCGTCAACTGGCTCGGTGTGCCGCCCCCCAGATAGACGGTCCGTATCGGCTCGTCTTCACATTGCTCCTTCCCTTTCTTGCGTTCCGATGGTTGCAAGCTACCAGAGGGGGAGCGGGAGGGGGCAGGGGGGAGGCTCATCTCCCTGCACACCGCATCGACATATCGCTGCCGCTGTTCAAGATGGGTAGTGGAGTAGAAGCCGCAGTAGATGCAGCGGCTCTTGCAGAAGGGAATGTGAATGTATAGACCTGCCATAGATGAAATGTTCCGAAAAGTGAGCTGCAAAAATACAAAAGAAATGATAGAAATGCAAATCTTCCATTTTTTTAGCCTAAATTATTCATGAACATTATAACATTCATGGTATATCTTCTTTGCCTACGGCATAACACGAATAATCATGAATGATCATCAATTAATCATTAATATT
>JAEEGH010010854.1_pt1 | contig 20800 bp, 17 predicted proteins | sample 9134181 | NCBI WGS metagenome assembly JAEEGH01 (sample SAMN16246544, study PRJNA631951) | gut metagenome | biome: gut microbiome; feature: rumen; material: DP-attached | host: Bos | place: Iran: Karaj | collected 2018-10
GTACGCCAACCAGAACGCCTACGATGCAATCTCTATCCACGGTGGTTCAGGTTTCATCATGGAGTACAAGAGCCAGCGCCTGTTCCGCGACGCCCGTATCTTCTCTATCTACGAGGGTACCACACAGTTGCAGGTTGTTGCTGCTATCCGCTACATCACTAACGGCACAATGCTGAACAACATCAAGGAGATGATGAACGGCATGGAGGTGCTGGAGTCGCTGAAACCGATGGCCAATCGCGTCATTGCCCTCATTGAAATCTATGAGAAGGCCCTCGCCAAGGTGAAGGCTCTTGAGAATCAGGACGCTCAGGACTTCCTGGCTCGCCGTCTGTACGATATGACTGCCGAACTCGTGATGTCTATCCTTATCCTCCGCGACGCCACCAAGGCTCCCGAGCTCTTTGAGAAGAGTGCCAACGTCTACGTCCGCATGGCTACTGAGGACATCGCGGGTAAGGCTGCCTACATTGATATGTTCCAGGTTGAGGACCTCGCTAATTTCAAGGCTAACAACGAAGAAGCTGAGGCTTAATGACTGACATCGAATTAGACGAGCGCGTACAACGCGCTGTCGATAATTTCATGGCCGGATATGGCTGCTGCCAAAGTGTGGTAGCAGCCTTTTCCGACCTTTATGGTTTAGACGAGACCATGGCAAAGAAGATTGCCGCTGGTTTTGGTGGCGGCGTCGGTCGCCTGCGCATGATGTGCGGTGCCGTCTCGGGCATCGTGATGCTCGTCGGTCTTGACTGCGGACAAACCGAGGGTTCTGACCGCGACGGCAAGTCTGCCTGCTACAAAGTTGTACAGGACTTGCTCGAACAATCGAAACAAGACAACGGTAGCCTGATTTGTGCAGAGATTCTCGGCATCAAAGGTCACGAGAAAGCCAAGTCAAGCTACGTCGCTTCTGAGCGCACAGCCGAATACTACAAAACCCGCCCTTGTGCAGCTAAAGTCGAGAGCGCTGCACGCATTTTCGCCAACTATCTGAAAAACAAACAAGGCAATTGCTGACATCAGAGGAGCTTCGGCTCTGCAATCTCCTGACCGCGACAGAAGCGGTGGACGATCTGGCGGTCGTCGCCCAGATAGATGAAACGCTCCAGACGGTGCAACAGCGAGTATTCGGAAGGATACAGCACGCTGTCGTCAATGACCAGGGCGTCGAAGTCGTAGCCGGGCTCGAAGCTGCCGACCTTGCCGAAGAAGCTGCCAGCCGACTTGGTGGCAATCCAGAATATTTCAGGCAGGGTGAGGAAGGCTTTGTCGTGGTCAAGTTGATAGTGCATCTTACTAACCTGGATGGCATAGACCAGCATGCGGAACATGTTGAGGTCGTGACCGCCGCTGATGTCGCTACCAAGGCCAATGCTTACGCCCTCGTCAAGCAACGAACGGATGGGTGCCATACCCGACGACAGGTTGAAGTTCGACGTAGGACAGTGGGCCACCATCACTCCATTCTGCTTCATCAGTTCCAGCTCGTGACCCTTTGTCCACACACAATGGGCCATGATGGTAGGTGTCTGTCCGAAGAGACCATAGCGGTTGTAGGCATCGCCATAGCTCTTGCTTTCGGGCTCCAACTCTGCCACCCACGCAATCTCAGACGTATTCTCCGACAGGTGCGACTGTACGGGCAGCTGGTATTTGGCTGCCAGCTCACCGCAGGCCTGCAACAACTCCGGCGTACACGACGGTACGAAGCGCGGCGTGATGATGGGACGGACGAGGGGAGGAAGTGAAGAGTGAAGAGTGAAGAGCGAAGAATTGGCTTCTGCGATTAAGGACTCTTGGCCTTCAACGTAGGCGTCGACGCCTTCACTGAGCGTGTCAGGACAGTTGCGGTTCATTGCTACCTTGCCGACCAGTGCGCCCATGCCGGCTTCCTGATACAGCTTCATCAACAGACGGGTACTCTCAGTATGTACAGTGCCGAAGACGACGCTGCGCATGGTACCGAACAGCCATTGGGTATGTAGGAAACGACGATACATGCGCTCGGCATACTGGACATCTGCATACTTCGACTCCTCCGGGAAGGTGTAGTTCTGCAACCACGGCAACAGTTCCAAGTCCATCGCCACACCCTGATTGTGTACCTGAGGTGCATGCACATGCATGTCATTCATGGCAGGAATGAGCAGTTTATCACCAAAGTCAACGACCTCTACTTCGTCGACGTTGAACGTTGGACATTCAGTTTTAAGTTCTGCAAGGCTACCTGCTACACCAGCCACAAGACCATCCTCCACGGCAACATAGCCATTCTCCACGACCTCAAAACGTGTCTGCTCTTTCGTAAAGAGAATATGAGCTTTATAGATTGTCTTCATCATGTATAGTTTTAGATTTGTTAGTTAACACTGCAAAGATACAAAATTAAAGGTAAAAGCAATTGGTAAAAAGGGAAAATTTGCTATCGTCCCCCCTAAAAAGCAGAAAATTATGCGTGCAGAAGCAAATTTTTCACTATTCACTATTCACTTTTACCTTTAATTTTGTATCTTTGTACGTTGAAACCTACTAAATATTATCTACTATGGAACATCAACTATTGTTTGACATCTTCGGCATCGTTGCCAGTCTTGGTCTGATCCTGGGTTATCTGCCCCAGGCTATCCAAACCATTCGCACCCGAAATACTGACGGTATTTCACTTCCCGGCTTCATCATGATGGCCGTCGGCAGTTTTGGTTTTATGATGCAGGGCTTGATGCTTGGCCGTGAGGGTATCTTTATGTTTATCACCAATGCCATCACCTGCACCTGTTCTGTCATCATCTTCTATATCAAGATGAAGAACGACCACGGAAAGAAAAGTAAAAAGTGAAGAGTGAATAATTTGCTTCCACACAGAAAGATTTTTAAGATATGGAGAAGATAAAAGGACATATCGTAGATGTCGTGCGCCGCGAAATCTACGACGGCGAATTGGTTATCGAAGGTGAGAAAATTGTAGAGGTGAAGCGGTGTGAGCTGCCTGAACGGGAGAAGCCCTGGCCTTACCTGATGCCAGGCTTCATTGACGGTCACGTACACATCGAGAGCAGCATGATTGTGCCACATAAGTTTGCACACATCGCCGTCAGCCACGGAACAATCGGCGTCATTGCCGACCCGCACGAGATTGGCAATGTGCTGGGCGTTGAGGGTGTCAACTATATGATCCGCTCCGGACGGGAGGCTCACTTCAACTTCCTTTTCGGTGCCCCCAGCTGCGTACCGGCTGTAGGCGGTGACATTGAGACCTGCGGAAAGGTGATTGACGTCAAAGACACAGAGGCGCTGATGGCACGTGACGACATTGGTTTCCTGGGTGAGATGATGAACTACCCTGGCGTGCTGGCTGACGACAAGGAGGTGATGGCCAAGATCAAGGCTGCACTCCGCAATGGCAAACCTGTTGACGGCCATGCCCCCGGACTGACGGGACACCAACGCGACCGCTATGCCGCAGCAGGTATTACCACCGACCATGAGTGTTCGACGCTCGACGAAGGACGCTCGTGCATCAAAGCCGGTATGAAGGTCATCATCCGTGAGGGCAGTGCCGCCAAAGACTACCAACTGCTGAGTCCGCTCATCAAGGAGAGCCCTAATATGGTGATGTTCTGCACCGACGACTGCCACCCCGACGACTTTGTGCGGGGACATATCAACCTGATTGTAAAGCGTGCCCTGGCCGACGGCTACGACCTGTGGGACGTGCTACAGGCTGCCAGCGTCAATGCACAGAAGCACTATAAACAGATGTGGGGACTGTTGCAGGCAGGCGACCCAGCCACCTTCATCACGGTAGACCGCATCTCGCCGCACTTCCGGGTGGAGAGCACGGTCATACGAGGAAAAGAGGTTTTCAACTACAACGCCAGCCTGCCCTCAGACCACTCTAACAAAGACGACCACATTCTGGACCTGAACTTCCCCAACAACTTCGTGGCCGTTCCCATCACTGCCGATGACATTGACATTGACCTCAAACCAGGCGACACGGTACACATCATCCACGCCTCGGACGGCAGTCTGGTGACCCAACACGATGAGGTGGAGCTGACAGGTAATCCCTTGTTCGACTCACGCTATCCTTGGACCGCAGTACAGAAGATTGTAGTCTATAACCGTTATGTGCCCGGTGCAAAGCCCGTGGTAGGACTGGTGCGCGGTTTTGACATCAGCGAAGGAGCCATAGCAGGGTCAGTGGCTCACGACTGCCATAACATCGTGGCCATCGGCTCAAGCGACGAATATCTGGTGAAGGCCATCAACCGCATTGTAGAAATGAGAGGCGGACAGGTGGTGGTCAGTCCCGACGAGATGCTTGACATCCCATTGCCCATTGCCGGACTGATGGCACCAATGAGCGGTCATGAGGTTGCCTTCCGCACGCTGTGCATCCAGGATATGGTCAAGAAGATAGGCTGCAAGATGAAGTCGCCGTTCATCACCATGGCTTTCATGTGCCTGCCAGTAATTCCAGACATCAAGATTACCGACCGTCACCTGATGAACACGAAGACGTTCAGCCCCATCTATTAAGTGTACCGTTTATCGTGAAACGTTTTGCATGTCATGATGCAGACGACGTCAGAATGCATTTTCAATGTGTTCTATTTCGGTGTTCCCATCGGGGGTGCCAACTACCGTGACGAGGTCAAAACGTATATTCTGACTGACGTTGCGGTATTTGACGTAGTGGTTAGCAGCCTGCTGCAGGTTACGGATTTTCTGATAGCCGACGGCAACTTCCGGGTCAGCAAACAATCGGTTGCGGCGCGTCTTGACTTCGACGAAGACCATTTCATCATGCTCACCGTCCAGGGCAATGATGTCGAGGTCGCGGTGACCGCTTTTCCAGTCACGCTCCACGATGACATACCCCTTGCGCATCAGATAGGCGGCAGCCTGATCCTCTCCCCAGCGTCCTAAGTCGTTATGGTCTGCCACAATTCAAAACACTTCATTGAGAACCTGCTCTACGACCTTGGGGAAATAGGTCATCTCCAGGACATGTTCTTTCTCGGCAATGTCGTCGGCAGTGTCGTCGGGCGAGAGGGGCGTACGGTACTGGGCTATGATTTCACCGCCATCACAGACGGGTGTCACCCAGTGGACGGTCATACCTGTCTCGGTTTCTCCAGCAGCCTTGACAGCCTCATGCACATGATGTCCCCACATGCCCTTGCCACCAAATTTCGGCAACAGAGCAGGATGCAGGTTAACGATACGGCGCGGGAATGCATCAATCAGGAAGTCGGGAACCAGTGGCAGGAAGCCCGCCAGCACGATGAAGTCGATGGCATGTTCCCGCAACAGCGGCATCATGACACCGGCATCATTCAGCTGTGCCTTGGGCACCACGGCGGTCTTGACACCTAAGTTCTCAGCCCGGACCAAAGCGTAAGCATCGGCCTTGTTACTCACCACAAGGGCGCAGTTGACGCGTTCAGAACCACTGAAGTATTTGATAAGGTTTTCACAATTCGTGCCGCCGCCCGACACAAAGATGGCAATATTGATTTTCTCCATAACAGTGTGCAAAGGTACGAAATAAATTGAAAATTGAAAATTGAAAATTGAAAATTATTACTTGGCGGCAGCAAATTTTTCACTATTCACTTTTCCCTTTTACTTGATATTTACTACTTTTGCAAGCAGAATGAGAAGAATACTGTCACTATGGCTGCTTTTGGGCTGCATGACGCTCCATGCCGCCACTGAAGGCGACTCTGCCCGCCATGTGGGCTATACCGTCTTTACCGGTCCGGCATGGCAGATTGCCATGGACGAGTACGAGCGTAAATTTCTGCGCGACAAGCAGGCTTTCATTGTGGGTGCCGAGCTGAACTACAGTGTTTTACCGTCGGACAGCGATGCCTTTGCCGTGGACTACAACTACCCTACCCTCAGTCTCGGGGCAAAACTCAGTCTGAACAATGGTGTCACCATGCGGCGCACGGCGGATCCATCGTGGGGCAAGGCTCAGATGGTGGACTACGACTCGCACTTGGGTAACATCGCGACGCTCTACGGTTCCTTCTCCCGTCCGTTGCTGCGCCAGGGACGCTGGCAGTTAGACTACACGCTGCGGGCTGGTGTCGGCTACAATACCTGGAGATATAACAAGACTGACAACATCGACAACGAGCTGATAGGCTCTCTCTTTACCATCTACTTCGGTGCCGGCCTTGTGGCAAGCTACCAGTTCAGTGACCGGTGGGGACTTACCGCCGGCGTGCTGTTCGGCCACCACAGCAACGGCGCACTGGCACGTCCCAACAAAGGCGAGAACCACGTAGGACCTTTCGTCGGCATACGCTATGCCCCCTACGACAAGGTCATCCGACAGCGGCCTGCCATATCGGGAGCACACTATCCCTTCCAGCGCTACTGGTATGCCAACATCCGCTTGGGCATCGGCGGTAAGACACTGCTTGAGGAATGGCAGCGCACACAGTTCCAAACGCCCCCCGACGACCCTGAATACCGTACGGAGGACTTCCAATTCTACATGGCCTATTCGGCAGAGGTCAATGCCATGTACCGCTATGCGCGCCGCTGGGCTTCCGGCATCGGTGTCGACCTGTTCTACGGCAGCTATGCCGACCGGGTCCGCGAGCTCGACGAAGCGGCAGGCCATCATGTCAGCCACTCGCCATGGTCGTTGGGAATCTCTGCCAAGCATGAGGCTTACTACCATAACCTGTCAGTAGACGTTGCACTGGGATACTACCTGTATCGTCAGATGGGTGTCAGCGCCAAGTCCATCGAGAAACCTTATTACGAGCAGGTCGGCGTGTTCTACACCTTCCCACAACTGTATGACCTCAAGATAGGTGTCAGCGTAAAAGCCCACAGCACCAAGGCTGACTTGACGGAACTGGCAGTCAGCATTCCCATACGTTTCAAGCAGAGGCAGAAATGACCATTAGCCATTGACTGCTTCGAGCAACAGCTCGACCAGCCGTGGCACGGCATAGCGGTCAATGTCCTCTTCCTTAATCCAGAAATAACCTTCAGGAAGTGCCGGTCGTTCGTCCACTTCCCACAGCCAGAAGTCAGCATAAAGAACACGGTGCGTCAGCACATGCTTGACTCGCGTTGCTATTCTTCGACCTTGGAACTTTGCTGGTGGCATAGCTCCAAGGTCAAGGTTCAAAGGCTCATACAGTCCCTGCCAGATGTCACCGGCAGGGCGGCGGCGGATAGCCGTCTCGCCGTGACACCTTATATATATATAAGTAAGGTAGCGCTCTTTCACCTTGAGTGTCTTCAGTTTGACGGGCAATGCAGCTACCCTGTCTGTACGAAAGGCCACACACGTTTCCTGCAAGGGACACTTCAGGCAATGGGGCGACGACGGCGTACACTGTGTGGCACCGAAGTCCATCATGGCCTGGTTGAAGAGGTCAGCACCCTGTCCCTCCTTATTCAGGGCGGGGAGTAACAGTTCCTGTGCCAGAGCCGCAAACTCCTTCTTGCCCTCCGTAGTGTTGATGGGCGTCTCGATGCCGAAGTGGCGTGCCAGTACCCGATAGACGTTACCGTCGACCACTGCTACAGGCAGTCCGAAGGCAATGCTGCCAATGGCAGCAGCCGTATAGTCGCCGACACCTTTCAGTTTTCTGAGACCATCTATGGTGGTGGGGAAGGCACCGAGGGCTACTATCTGCTTGGCAGCCGTATGCAGGTTACGGGCTCGGCTGTAGTAGCCCAACCCCTGCCACTCGCGCAGCACCTCGTCCTCGGAGGCTGCCGCCAGTTCTTCCACCGTCGGCCACCGCCGCATAAAGCGCTCCCAGTAGGCCCATCCCTGCTTCACCTGGGTCTGCTGCAGGATAATCTCCGACAGCCACACGGCATACGGGTCGTGCGTCTCTCGCCAGGGCAACGCACGTCCATGTTCACGGAACCATTCAAGTAGGGTGGTGGAAAAACTCATCGTCATCTGTTTCTGCTTACAAAGGTAAGCATTTCTTTTGAATTACGTCGCATATCCCTCGATAAACTTATGAGATAGAGGAATCTCGTCGAAAGACTGGGGGCATTTCGTCGAAAGCCAGTTGGAGCGTGCAACTGTTTTCCATAACTTTGCAGCAGAAAAAAACAAATAAAGCAAAATAAGATGAAACAGATGAAACAACTCAGGACAATCCTCGTGACAATGATGCTGATGCTCTCAGCAGTAGTAATGGCCCAGAAGACCACCGTAACGGGTGTGCTGATGGACAAAACCCTGAACGAAGGCGAACCCTTTGCCACCGTTCGTGTATTCAAAGCCGACAAGAAGGATAAGCCCGTAGCTATGTTCCTGACCGACGAGAACGGCCAATTCTCGCAGGAAGTGAAGGGCAAGGGCCGCTTCGACATCGTGTTCAGCAGTGTCGGCAAGGAAGAGCTGCGCCAGACCATCGAACTGGGCAAAGGGACATCTTTAGACCTCGGCACCTTATATATTAAGGATAGCGAGACCATGCTGAAGGGTGTTGAGATAGTCGCCCAGAAGCCATTGGTGAAGATGGAGGTCGACAAGATGAGCTACAACGTGGCTGAGGACGAGGACTCGAAGTCGTACACCGTGCTCGACATGCTGCGCAAGGTGCCTATGGTGACGGTCGACGGTCAGGACAACATCAGCGTCAACGGCTCTTCGTCGTTCAAAGTGTATGTGGACGGTATGCCCAACGTGATGTTTTCGTCGAACCCCTCGATGGTGTTCAAGAGTATGCCCGCCAGTGCCGTCAAGAGCATTGAGGTGGTGACGAACCCTGGTGCCAAATACGATGCCGAGGGTGCTGCCGGTATACTGAACATCGTGATGAACAAGCAGAACCCGCAGGCCGCCCAGAGCATGAACGGCTACAACGGCACCATCCGCGCCACGGCAGGCAACCGTCAGTTAGGTGGCAGCGCTTACCTGAGCGGTCAGCAGGGCAAACTGTCGTACAGTGCCAACGTGATGACCAGCTACAACACGCCTGGCACCACGACCACAGAGATGGAACAAGCACAGGACAACGGCAGCTCACAGGTGCTGACTTCAGAGAATAAAGTCAAGACACCGTTTACCATGGGAAGTCTTACACTCGGCTATCAGCTCGACTCGATGAGCATGCTGAACGCCACAGCCTCCATCAACAGCATGAACATCAAGAGCAACGGCACCACGTTGACCTCATACAGTTCGCCGCTCACTGCTTTTGACTACCGCAGCACCACCGACATGAAGAACGCACGCATGTCGTTCAGCGGCAGCGTGGATTACCAGCGCTTCTTCAACAAGGAGCACACCCAGTCGCTGGCCCTCACCTATCAGCTGAATCTCAGCCCCGCCACCACCGAGATGGCCAACAACTTCGACAACAGCTCCAACTACATCGACCTGACGGACCGCTATTCGGAGAATAAGGAGAAGACCACCAACCACACCTTCCAGATTGACTACACCATGCCCCTCGGCAGCGGACAGTCGTTAGCCTTAGGCAGCAAACTGCAGCTGCACGATGCCACCTCTGACTCGAAATACTATCTGAAGGACGTCTACGACCCCTCATCGAGCTCGGAGTACGAATACAAGAACAAAATCCTGGCTGGCTACGGTGAATACACGGGCAAGTGGAACCAATTCAGTGCCAAGGGCGGTCTGCGCTACGAATACACATGGCAGGATGTGGAGTATCATTTGGGCAACGGCGACGACTTCAAGACCAGCTACGGCTCGCTGGTGCCCTCTGCCAGTCTGCAGTACACGCTGGGCACTGGCAGCAACCTCGGTCTGACCTACAACATGCGCATCTCGCGCCCCGGCATTTCCTACCTGAACCCCTACGTCGACAAGACCAATCCCATCGCGCTGACCTACGGTAATCCCAACTTAGATGTGGAGAAGAGCCACAACATGTCGCTGGTGTATAACATGTTCACCTCGAAACTGATGCTGAACCTGAACCTGCACCACAACTTCACTGACAACGGCATCTCGCAGTACAGCTTCTACGATGACAACGACATTCTGAACACTACTTACGGCAATGTAGTCAAGAGCCATCAGACAGGCCTGAGTGCCTACGCCAACTACCTGTTGACCAAGAATACGCGCCTCTTCATGAACGGTGCCGTGAACTATATGGACATCAAGAGCGATGCCCTCGACCAGAGCAACAACGGATGGACCGCCAACATCATGGCTGGCGTGCAGCAGACACTGCCTTGGGACCTGAAACTCAGCGCCTTCGCCATCGCCTCGACCAAGAGCTATACCCTGCAGGGATGGAACGGCGGCTTCAACCTCCTGACGGCCAGTCTCTCGAAGTCGCTGCTCAACGACAAGCTGACCCTGAGTCTCTCAGGTATGACGGGGCTCAACGACGGCGGCAGCATCATGATTGAGAGCAGCAGCCGCGGCAAGGACTTCATCAGCCACAACAAGATCAAAGTACCCATCTACGGCGTCAGCTTCACCGTCAGCTACACCTTCGGCAACTCGAAGACGGCCTCCAAACAACACGTCAACCGCATACAGGACGACTTCATCGAACACCAGTCGCAGGGCGAGGTCATCAACAGCGTAGGCTCCGGCAACACAGGCTCTGGCAACATGCCACAGTAAGGAGCAATTTTACATGGTGGCAGCATAATTTTCGATTTTCAATTTTCAATTCTCAATTTATTTAGTACCTTTGCAACCATCATGAAGAAAATAGAGAAAAAAGACATTTGGCTCTTTGCAGCACAAGTGGCAGTGTGGGCAGTAGTACTGTTCGCAATGCCACTGGCTACATTTCTGAGCACACAGGACACAAATGCCACCCGTACGTCGTTCTTCGTGGTATGGGGACTGTTCCGGTCGCCCTTGGTGGTGTACTTCGTCAACTTCTACCTGTTGGGGCCCTATCTGTTCTTCAAGCGTCGCTACTGGCTGTTCGTGCTGATCAACCTCGTCATGATTCTCGGTCTGAACTCGCAGTTCTTCATGGTCTTTTACCACAGGAACAACATCCCCAACATGCCTGAGATGACTGCCAACATGTGGATAGGCTTCTTCTCGGGCTTCCTGATGTTCCTGGTACTGAACTGCGTGATAGTAGCCGTCGCCATCGGTATCCGCCACTTTATCCGTACACGTGAAATCCGTCAGCAGTTGAAGGAAGAAAAGGCCAAGAACACCGAGGCCGAGCTTGCCTGGCTGAAGAACCAGATCAATCCGCACTTCCTCTTTAACACGCTGAATAACATCAGCAGTCTGACACAAATCGACCCCGATGCCGCCCAGGATGCCATCGCCCAGCTGAGCGACCTGCTGCGCTATGCGATGTATGAGACCAACAAGAAGATGGTGCCCATAAAGGGCGAGGTGGAGTTCATGCGCAATTATATTGCACTGATGAAGCTGCGCTGCAATGAGATGACGACAGTCAATTGTCAATTATCAATTATCAATTATCAATTAAATATAGCCCCGCTATTGTTTATCTCACTCATCGAGAATGCCTTTAAGCATGGAGTGAGCAGCAGCCGGAGTTCGATGATTGACATCCGCTTGGAACAAAAAGACAACACCGTCGTCTTTACCTGCGAGAATACGAATTATCCTAAGGATGATGCCGACCGAAGCGGCTCAGGCATAGGCCTTGAGAACACCCGCCGCCGTCTGGACCTTATCTATAAGGACCGCTACACCTGGCAGCAGTCGCTTGAGAATGATATTTACCACGTTTGTATTAAGTTGAACGTTTAGTGTTATGACTATATCTTGCATGATTGTCGACGACGAGCCTCTGGCTGTCAAGCTTTTGGAGTCGTTTGTGGCAAAGACTCCAGAACTGCAGTTGTTGGGTTCCTTTACTGACTCTGTAGAAGCCATCAATGCCATAAAGGAACAGAAGCCCAAACTGCTTTTTCTGGACATCCAGATGCCCGATCTCAACGGCATGGAGCTGTCACACATGCTGCCCGAGGGTACAAAGGTCGTTTTCACGACGGCCTTCAAGGAGTATGCCTTCGAGAGCTATGAGGTCAGCGCCATCGACTTCCTGCTAAAGCCCATCCGCTACAACAAGTTCATTGCCGCCGTCGAAAAAGCCCGGCAGTGGTTTGCACCTGCTGCACCTGCCAACGCTAACAAGACATCCATGTTTATCAGGGTCGACGGCGAACTGCGGCAAATCAGCTTCGACCACATCCTTTTTGTCGAAGGCATGAAGGACTACGTGCGCTTCCATGTCGAGGGGGAACGCCTGCCGCTGACTACTCACATGACCATGAAGGCCGTGGAAGATGCGCTGCCACAAGATGCCTTTATGCGCATCAACCGCTCGTACATTGTCCGCTTAGACAAGATACGAACGGTCGACCGAAACCTTTGCGTCTATATCGGCGACGAAATCATCCGCGTCACTGAAGCCTACCGCGAGGCCTTTGACCGCTACTGTTCCGGAAACACCTGACAAAAATTTCCCGCCGTAGGCGGCTGATTTTATGAATTATTTACTACCTTTGCAATCATTATGAATAGAACCAAGCTTTTTCTCCTTATACTCTGGGTCTCTGTCAGCATGGCTGCACAGGACTCGCTACGCATCCGCTTAGACTCGCTGCTGCGCGACCCGATGTTTGAGACGTCGCAGGTAGGACTGATGGTCTATGACCTGACAGGCGACTCAGCACTCTACACCTACAACCACCGCCAGCTGATGCGGCCGGCATCGTGCATGAAACTGGTGACAGCCATCACCGCTCTCGACCAGTTGGGCAGCGACTATGAATACCAGACATGCATCTACTATACAGGCGACATCGTAGGAACGACACTGGTGGGTAACGTCTACTGTGTAGGCGGCTTCGACCCCATGCTGACCGTCGAAGACGTGGCGGTGCTGGCATCGTGTGTGCGACGGATAGGCATTGACAGCATCCACGGTATGCTGGTGGCCGACCGCTCTATGAAGGAGATGCAGGACTACGGTGAAGGCTGGTGCTGGGACGATGACAACCCCATGCTGACACCGCTGTCCATAGGCCGCAAAGACAATTTTCTGCAGGTGTTTGCCGAGGAGGTGGCACGGTCGGGCATCAACCTTGAGAGAGCCCGACTGACGAGCAGCGCCATGCCTGCCAATGCCCGACTGGTGGGAACGCTGCGGCGCCCCATTGCCGAGGTGCTGGAGCGCATGATGAAAGTCAGCGACAACTTCTACGCCGAGTCGATGCTCTACCAAACGGCGGCATCGGCCAAGAAGGGACTGGCACGGGCCAGCGACGCACGCAACATCTCCAAACAGCTCTTTGCCCGCTTGGGACTGGGACATTATCCCTATAAGGTTGCTGACGGCTCAGGACTGTCGCTTTACAACTACGTATCGGCGGAGTTGCTGTGTGCCCTGCTGCGCCATGCGTGGCGCACACCGTCCATACGTCAGCCGCTGTTGCAGTCACTGCCCATTGCAGGTGTGGACGGCACACTGGAGAAACGCATGCGGGGAACGGCAGCACAGGGCAACGTCCGTGCAAAGACAGGAACGCTGACAGGCATCTCGAGTCTGGCGGGCTATTGTACGATGAAGGACGGTCGCCAGCTGTGCTTTGCCATCATCAACCAGGGAGTGATGCGCAACGCTACGGGCAAGGCTTTCCAGGACCGGGTATGTAAGGTATTGTGCGAGTGAATGAAGAAAAACGAGTTTTTCTTTTGCATTTCTCTCTTTTTTTCGTAACTTTGTAGCGTTAAAACTATATAGGGTATGAACAAGGAGGACAAATTTGTTATTACCATCAGCCGTCAGTTTGGTACTGGTGGACATGAGATTGGAGAGGAGCTGGCACGCCGGCTCGGAGTGAAACTGCTGGATAAGCAGATATTGAACGAGGTGGCCTCGCGGATGAGAATCGTGGAGGATGCCGTAGAGAAGATCGAGATGCGTAACCCGCTGTGGCGCGACGACTTCACCAACTTCTACCGCAACTATATGGCAAATGCCACATACGACGGACAGGAGCAGGAGAACACCAGCCACGCACTGTTTCAGGCTCAGGCAGACGCTATCCGTAGCATCGCCGACGAGGAGTCGTGCATCATAGTGGGTCGTTGCGGATTCGACATCTTTGCGAACCATCCTAACGCACTGAAGATTTTCATCCACTCAAGCGTGGACTGCCGCAAGCGGCGCATTGCCGAGAAGTACGACATCAGCGAACAGGACGCTGCAGCCATGATTGTGGACAACGACTACAGCCGCGAACTGTACACGAAGAAGTTTACCGGGCGCGACTGGAAGGATGCCACAAACTATGACATATCGCTGGACGTCCGTAAGTTCGGTGTCAACGGCGCCGTAGACTTCCTGATGAAATGTATCGAATAGATACTTCCATTATCAATTATCCATTATCAATTATCAATTAGCGAAAGCGTAAAAATATGGTTTACAAGTACGATTTCCTTATTATCGGAGCCGGTGTGGCCGGCATGAGCTATGCACTGAAGGTGGCCCGCGCTAAAAAGGGCAAGGTATGTATGATCTGCAAGGCAGGTCTCGACGAGGCTAACACGTCGTTCGCCCAGGGCGGTGTCGCCTCTGTCACCAACCTGAAGGTCGACACCTTCGACAAGCATATTGCCGACACCATCATTGCCGGAGACTACATCAGCGACCGTGCTGCCGTGGAGCAGGTAGTGCGCAAGGCTCCCGAGCAGATAGAGGAACTCGTCAGCTGGGGCGTCAACTTCGACCGCAAGGACGACGGAAACTTCGACCTGCACCGCGAGGGCGGTCATTCGGAATTCCGCATCCTGCACCATGCCGACGACACGGGTGCAGAAATACAGCGCGGACTGATGGAAGCTGTGCGCAACTGCCCCGACATCGATGTCAAGGAAAACCATTTCGCCGTGGAAATCATCACCCAGCACCACCTAGGTGTCCGCGTCACACGCCGCTCGCCCAATATCCAGTGCTACGGCGCCTACGTGCTGAACCCCAAGACCCAGAAGGTTGACACCTATCTGGCTAAAATCACCGTCATGTGTACTGGCGGCTGCGGTGCAGTCTATATGACCACCTCGAACCCCGTCATTGCCACCGGAGACGGCATCGCCATGGTCTATCGTGCCAAGGGTACCGTGGCCGACATGGAGTTTGTGCAGTTCCACCCCACGGTGCTCCACAACCCCAGCGAGACACACCCCGCCTACCTCATCACCGAGGCCATGCGCGGCTATGGCGGCATCCTGAAGCTGCCCAACGGCGAGGAGTTCATGCAGAAGTACGACGAACGCCTGTCACTGGCTCCGCGTGACATTGTAGCCCGGGCTATTGACAAGGAGATGAAGATACACGGTCTGGACCATGTCTGCTTAGACGTCACGCATAAAGACCCTGCCGAGACGCGCCACCACTTCCCCAATATCTACCAGAAGTGTCTCAGCATCGGCATCGACATCACCACCGACTACATCCCCGTCCGCCCCGCAGCGCACTATATGTGCGGCGGCATCAAAGTCGACCTCAACGGACAGTCCAGCATCGAGCGCCTCTATGCCCTCGGCGAATGTTCATGCACCGGTCTGCACGGCGGCAACCGTCTGGCCTCCAACTCACTCATCGAGGCCGTGGTCTATGCCGATGCTGCCGCCAAAGACTCGCTGGCGCATGTCGACCTGTACGACTGGAACGACCGCGTGCCGGAGTGGAACGACGAAGGCACCATGACCAACGAGGAGAAGGTGCTTATCACACAGAGCGTCCGCGAGGTCAACCAAATCATGTCCAACTACGTCGGCATCGTACGCAGCGACCTGCGCCTGCACCGTGCCTGGGACCGCCTCGACATGCTCTACGAGGAGACGGAGCGCCTGTTCAAGCGCGTCCGTGCCACCCGCGACATCTGCGAGCTGCGTAACATGATCAACGTCGGCTACCTCATCACCCGCTGGGCCTTGGAGCGCAAGGAGTGCCGGGGTCTGCACTTCACCACCGACTATCCGTTGCACGCATACGATAAAAAGTAAAAAAGGTAAGAGAGTAGTCCTGCCAGACCATGATGATTGCTGTGTATATTATAATAGGTGTGGCCGTCGGAGCCGTCGCACTATTCCTGCTGATGAACCCGAAGGTGGGTAGGCTGAATGTGGAACTGGCCCGCAAGGAGACCGAGCTGCAGCTGATGGACCGCCAACGGCAGGAGGAACTGCAAAGGAGCGAGGAACGCTTTGCGCAGCAGATGGCCGCCCAGCGAGAGCAGACTGATCAGCAGCTGGCTGCCCAGCGAGAACAAGCTGAACAGCAGATGGCCGCCCAGCGAGAGCTGGCTGACCGGCAGGTGCAGGCTGCCCGTGAACAGTTTGACGAACAGTTGCGTACCACGAAGGAACAGTTGGCCAATTTGGGACGGCAGCTGATGGACATTCAGGCACAGCGGCTGAAGGAGGAGAACCGCGAGAGTATGGGTACCATCACCCAGCCGCTGAAGGATGCTATCAGTGAGATGCGCAAGGCTATCAGTGACAATACCAAGGACCATACCGAGCAGTCGGCATCGCTGCGCGAACAGCTGAGGCAGATGATGGAGTCGAACCGCGAGATAGGTCAGAAGGCCGAGGGGCTGGCTAACGTGCTGCGCCGCGACAACAAGGTGAGCGGTACGATGGGCGAGGTAATCCTGGGCGACCTGCTGGCATCGCAGGGACTGACCGAGGGCATCCACTATGAGGTGCAGGCACGGCTGCGAGACGAGTTGGGGCGCACATTGAAGAACGACGACACGGGTCGGGAGATGCAGCCCGACGTTATCCTGCACTATCCGCAGGGACAGGATGCCATTATTGACTCGAAAGTGTCGCTGGTGGCCTACGAGCGGTATGTCAATGCCGAAACGCCAGAGGAGAAGGAACGTGCCCTGCAGGAGCATATCCGGTCGGTGCGCGCCCATGTCACCGAACTGGCCCGCAAGGATTACTCCCGCTACGTGAAGGCTCCCCGCGAGGCCGTCGACTTCGTCATCATGTTCATGCCCTTTGAGTCGTCGCTGCAGCTGGCACTGGCCAACGACCCCACGCTGTGGCGTGACGCCTTCGAGCGAAAGGTCTTTATTACCGGAGAGCAGAATCTGTTGGGCATCCTCCACATGATACATATTGCGTGGGTGCAGAACCAGCAGGCCGAGAACCAGGAGCGTGTGTTTGGCATTGCCGAGCAGCTGCTGGACCGCCTTGGCGACTTTATCCAACGGTACAACAAGCTGGGTGAGCATCTCGACATGGTGCGCAAGGACTTTGACTCTGCCGGCAACAAACTGTTCTCCGGGCGTCAGAGTGTGGTGCAGAAAGGACGTGAGCTGGTAGACCTTGGTGGTAAGGAAAATCCCAACCGCCGCATCCCTAAAGCCGAGGAAGAACTGCTGATCACCAACGAGTAAATCAGCAATAACGCTTGATAAATCAATGCTCTACCTGAACGATGACATAGCAGGCTTCGATGTCGGAGCAGCACTGCCGCTGCTGTCAGAGCAACGGCGCGAACAGGTGTTGAGGTTCAAGCACGAGCTGGGACGTAAGACATGTGCGGCAGCCTATCTGTTGTTGTGTGAGGGACTGCGCAGGGAGTACGGCATCAAGCTGCCGCCCGTCTTTGAGTACAGCGAGCATGGCAAGCCCTCTATCGTCGGCCGTCCTGACATCCACTTTAATATGAGCCACTGCCGCGAAGCCGCTCTTTGTGTGCTGAGTGACCACCCGGTAGGTGTCGACATCGAGAGTGTCCGTGAATACAAGGACACGCTGGCACACTATACTATGAATGATGACGAACTACAGCTTATAGCCAGTTCACCGCACCCCGATGTGGCCTTCATCCGCCTGTGGACGATGAAGGAGGCCAAGCTGAAACTCTCTGGACATGGCATCGGCAATGACATGAAGCACGTATTGGACGGTACTGAGCACTTCCATACCGTCATCAACGAAGAGAAAGGCTACGTCTATTCTGTCATCCAGTAAAGGGCATCTTTGTGTGGATTGTCTGAGGTCATAAAGACACGTAAGTGTGCTGTTTTGGATAAAAGTGTTCAAAAAACAGCGTAATTTGTTGCATAGTTCAAGGAAAAGATGTAATTTTGCAGCCAAATTGTAAGAAACGACAATCAAAGAACACAAAAACATGAAAAAGATTCGCGCCGCCGTAGTAGGCTACGGCAACATTGGAAAGTACAGCATCCAGGCTCTTGAGGCCGCTCCCGACTTCGAGATTGCCGGTGTGGTGCGCAGGAACGGGGCAGCCGACAAACCCGCTGAACTGGCTCCCTACGAGGTAGTAAAGGACATCCGCGAACTGAAGGATGTCGACGTAGCCATACTGGCTACACCCACCCGCAGTTGCGAGGAGTTTGCCAAGCAGATACTGCCCTTGGGCATCAATACCGTCGACTCGTTCGACATACATACTAATATACGTGGCTATCGAGAGCGTCTGATGGCCATCAACAAGGATACAGGAACGGTAAGCGTCATTGCCGCCGGATGGGACCCGGGTAGCGACAGCATTGTGCGTACGCTGATGCAGAGTCTGGCACCGAAGGGCCTCTCATATACCAACTTCGGCCCTGGCATGTCGATGGGCCATAGCGTCTGCGTCCGCTCGAAGACTGGCGTGAAGAACGCACTGTCGATGACCATTCCTTTGGGTGAGGGCATCCACCGCCGCATGGTGTATGTGGAACTGGAGGACGGCTTCACGCTGGAGCAGGTGACGAAGGACATCAAGGCCGACCCCTATTTTGCCAACGACGAGACGCATGTGTTTCAGGTGGAGAGCGTTGACGACGTGCGCGACATGGGTCATGGCGTCAACCTGGTGCGCAAGGGTGTCAGTGGTCAGACGCAGAACCAGCGACTGGAGTTCAACATGCAGATTAACAACCCCGCCCTGACTGGTCAGGTGCTGGTCAACGTGGCACGTGCCTCCATGCGCCTGCAGCCCGGCTGCTACACAATGATAGAGATTCCTGTCATCGACATGCTGCCCGGCGAGCGCGCCGACCTGATAGAACACTTGGTGTGATTTGGAGGGGAGAGATAAAAGATAAGAGATAAGAGGTGAGAGTTTAGCTGCGTTTGCAAACTATTCTCTCACCTCTTACTACTTTCTTACCTCTTACTTCTTACCTCTGTTATTTTGCGGCATTTTCGGCATCGATGGCCTTGATCTTGTCACGCACGAGCTGCACCTCGTCCTTCAGCTTCTGCACCTTGCGGTTCATCTCGTCAATGAGTGAACTGCCCTTCTTGCTGGAGGCGTTCAGGAATCCGAGGTTGTTCTCGTAGGTCTGTACCTCACTCTTCAGCTGCTCGTACTGGCGCATCAGACGGGCGCGCTCGTTGTCGAGGGCGTCGCCGCCACGCTCGGCGACCTGCTTGAGGGAATCTTTGAACTTCGACAGACGGCGTTTGGCTACGGTGATGTTCAGGTCTTTATAGAGCTTGTCTAGCACGGCGTGGTACTCTTCGTAGAGCTTGTCCTTCTCCTTGAATGGCACGTGTCCAATCGACTGGTACTCCTCGACCAGCTGCTGCACGCGCTCCTGCAGGTTATCGCCAGCCTCCTCGGCAGCTGCCTTCAGGCGGCTGATGACGTCGCGTTTCTTCTCCAGGTTGTCGCGCTCCTCATTACGGGCGCCGACACCTGCTGCATTACGAGCCTCAAAGAACTTGTTGCAGGCACCAAGGAACTCCTCCCACAGCTGGTCGCCCAGTTTTTTGGGTACCATACCGATGGTCTTCCACTCCTTCTGTAGGTTGATGAGCTTGTCGCTCGTCGACTTCCAGTCGGTGCTGTCCTGCAGTGCCTTGGCTTTTTCGATGAGGGCACGCTTGCGGTCGGCATTCTCCTTGAAGGTGTCCTTCAGGCTGCGGAAGAACTCTGCCTTGCGGCCAAAGAAATCGTCGCAGGCAGCGCGGAAACGCTCGAATATCTTGACGTTCATCTTCTGTGGGGCGAAACCGATGGTCTTCCATTCAGCCTGCAGCTCGATAATCTGTTTGGTGTGACGCTCCCAGTCACCGCTGCCCTTGTTCTCCTCGGCAGCGATGGCCTCTACCTGTTCGCAGAGACGGGTCTTCTTCTCAAGGTTCTCCTCCTCCTTGGCACGCAGCCCTTCGAAGTGCTGCTGGTGGTGCTTGTTGATGACCGTTGAGGCGGCTTTGAAGCGCTGCCAGATCTCCTCGCGCAGCTCCTTGCTGACGGGGCCTACCTCGCGGTACTCCTGATGCAGCTTCTGCAGCTGATGGAAGGCACTGATGATGTCTGGCTCTTCGGCCAGCTTCTCAGCAGCTTCGCAGAGCTTCACTTTCAGCTCCAGGTTCTTCTTGAAGTCATATTCGCGGGCCTCGCTGTTCAGTTTCAGCAGGTCGTAGAACTGCTCGACGTACAGCTGGTAGGTGCGCCACAGTTCGTTGGCATGCTCGGCAGGCACGTTCTTGATTTCGCGCCACTCTTCCTGCAGTGCCTTGAACTCCTTGAACGACTTGTTGGCCTCTTCCGGCGAGGTAATCATGGCCTTGATCTTCTCGATGATGTCCTGTTTCCGCTGGAGGTTGTCCTGCTTCTCCTGCTCCTGTTCGCGGAACAGTTTCTGACGTTTCTCCCTGATGATGCCCATCTCAGCCTTGAAGGCTTCCTCCTCCTCGTCGGGGCGTATCTGGTACTGTTCGGGGTCGCCGCCGCCGTCGATAAATTCCTTCAGCTGTGACTCGCGCTCGGCAATATGCAACTTGTAGAAGGTGGTCTTCAGGTAGTCTACCTCC
>JAEEGH010010856.1_pt1 | contig 20797 bp, 20 predicted proteins | sample 9134181 | NCBI WGS metagenome assembly JAEEGH01 (sample SAMN16246544, study PRJNA631951) | gut metagenome | biome: gut microbiome; feature: rumen; material: DP-attached | host: Bos | place: Iran: Karaj | collected 2018-10
ACGGGTCTTCTTTCCTTTCCTGATCGCGGCCTTGCCGACAAGATAGTTGACCAATGCCGCAGCGGCGACAATAACGAGACCTATGTCCAGCTGCCTTATCTCTCCTGGGTTCAAGAATGATAGGATAGATTCGTAAATTATCAGGCCGCCAGCGATAAGAATCATCGAACCCTCTATGATTGCTGAGATGTTCTCGATCTTACCGTGGCCGAATGGATGCGATTTATCAGCAGGCTGTGCCGAGAGATACAACGCATACAGACCTATGAAAGCGGCCACCACATTGACGATCGATTCCAAAGCATCGGTCAGAATCGCCATCGATCCGGTCAGGTAATAGGCGACAAACTTTATTGCCATCAGAGAGAAACCTACCACTGCAATTATCTTCTGAAAATCGAAATTGCTCTTGGCCGCTTCATCCATCGGGAAAAAAAATGCATAGATTAGTATAAATTGATTGTTTTTAGGTAATCTTATTTAAATTATTTTAGGTATTCCTCTAAATACTGATGTTATCGCTCCGATAATACACATGACTAGGCAAACGGTCATCGAGAGGGTCATGGCATCGAGGAACAGACCGTAGGTATCTGGACCTAGGTTATCAGTTGAGCCCATGGTTACTGTGATTATCAGCATGGCGATACCCATGCTTACCACCATTCCGGACTGCCTCATGAAGGAAACCATTCCAGATGCTTCGCTGGTGTGCTCACTGGGCACCGAAGACATTATAATCGTGGTATTCGGGGAAGAGAACATAGCGAATCCCAATCCTCCGATGATCATAGAGACTACCGGCATGTAAAGAGGGGTGTCGATATCATATGTCGTGTATGTGAAAAGACACACTGCAGTGAGGATCATACCTACTGTTGGGAGGATGGCTTTGTTCTCCATCCTATCGGTGAGCTTTCCGAAATACGCGGTAGTAAGACATTGAACCAAGGGTTGGGTTACCATGACGACTCCGGCCTCGGTCGCAGTGAGACTTCCAATGCTTTGAAGGTACAGAGCAAGGAAGAAGGAGATGGAGTATGATGCTGCATAGCTCATGAATGCGGCTATGCATGAACCTGTAAACACCCAATTTTTGAACAGACTCATCTTCAGAAGACAATGACTGTTGCCTATCTGATTCTTGATGAACAATATGAAGAACAGCAGTCCTACTACCAAAGATACGATGGCCCAGGTGGCCGGAAGGTTCATGACACCTCCCATCGAAAGCATGATTGCGATACCATAGATTATCGAACCCTTGGTATCGAACACTCCGTCTGGATCCGGTTTGATATCTCCTTTGAAACCTTTGAGGATGATGAATGTCGATATCGCTGCCAGAGGAACGGTCAGAAGGAACAGTAGCCTCCATCCTATGAGATCGTTGAGAGTCCCTCCGATGAACGGGCCCAGTGATAACCCCATGTAAATGAACATGGTGTTGTAGCCTAGAGCCGTCCCTCTTCTTTGGGGAGGGGTGACGTCAGTGATCATCGATATGCTGACGGTGGCGATCGAGGCCGCACCTACACCGATGATTGCCCTTCCCAGGACAACGAACCAGAATCCCGGCGCCAGACATGCGATGAAACAGCCTATGACGATTATCATCAGGCCTATCACGAACATTTTTTTCTTTCCTATAATGTCCGCTAGCTTCGCGAACGGTACCATGAATAGAACCGATGCCAAAAGGAATGCGGAATTCACATAGGCGAGGTCGTGAGAACCTATGTTGAAGTCCTCTCCGATGTTTACCAGAGAAAGGTTCATCATCGTGCTCAGAAGAGGGGCTATGAAGCCTGATATGTAGCATGCCCAAACAACAGCCTTAGCCTCCTTCTCCGAGTATTCCATGAACCCCCTATACCGCGTCCTGTTTTTCAATTTTGGCTAGGATAATATAGGTTGTTTATGATTACAAAAGGCATGGCAGTCTTCAATGACATCATCGAAACGATAGGCGAAACCCCCATAGTCCGTCTGAACAAACTCCCTGTTGAGGGTTCAAAGGTATATGTCAAAATAGAGAGGGGCAACCCCGGGGGATCCATCAAGGACCGCGCTGTTCTATCGATGATCGAGGATGCCGAGGCCAGAGGCGTTCTGAAAAAAGGCGGGACCATCATCGAGCCCACTTCCGGAAACACAGGTATCGCCATAGCTATGATTGCTGCGGTACGCGGATACAGGGCTGTGATTGTTATGCCGGATTCCATGTCGCTGGAACGCAGACAGGCCATACGTGCATACGGGGCCGAGATAGTCCTCACGCCGGGATCTGGCGGAATGGGAGCTGCTGTGGAGAAGGCCAATGAGATTGCCAAAGAGACCGGCGGGTGGGTATGCGGCCAGTTCGACAATCCTATGAACGCGGTTGCCCACCGTGTGGGGACAGGAAGGGAGATTCTCCGCGACCTGCCTGATATCGATTATGTCTTCTCTGGTTTCGGCACAGCAGGAACCGCATGCGGACTTGCCATGGCATTCAAAGATGCTGGTTCCAAGGCCAAAGTGATAGGTGTGGAGCCTGCAGAGAGCCCCCTTGTGACTGAAGGCAAGGCGGGACCCCACAAGATTCAAGGGATAGGGGCAAATTTCGTCCCCACCATCTTCGACAGGGATCTTCTCGCAGATGTCGTCACGGTCAAAGGCGACGATGCGATCAGGACCACGGTGGAAATGGCTCGTAAAGAAGGAATCTTCTGCGGAATATCATCTGGTGCTGCGGTCTATGCCGCTCTTAAAAAGGCTGAGGAAGAACCCGACAAGATCATTCTGGCGATTCTGCCTGACGGCGGAGAGAAATACATGAGCACCGGAATCTTCGACTGATTCAAAGACCGGTGTTCTTCGGATTGATCAGTTTGCCGATTATTGCATCCTTAACAAAGGGATTGTACTCGTCGAGATCGGGCTTCTCATCGATTATCCTCTGGATGGATTCAGCCACATGTCCGAATATCGCCTTGTATGCCTCACAGGACTGTCCGCCGTTCTCCGTCAGACCGTTCTCATAAAAGGCATCCACGCTGCATCCTCCGTTGCAGTATTCGAAGATGTCGCACTTCGAACACTTCTCGCGCCTCACTATCGAGCCGACGAGGATGTTCCTGAATCCGTCTGACTTGAATGCATCCGCGATGGAATCGATACCGTCTATGTTCCCCATGCAGAAATCCTTAGGACAGGCCTTAGCGCACGGATACAGAGAACCGTCTGGATACATGCACAACCATTTTGTAAGGCATGATGTGTGAGCGCAATCCGAAGGGATTGGTTCTCCCAAATAATGCATTATGTATTGGTAGAAGGGCATAAGCGGGACCCTCGCGGTCTTGTCATAAAACCACTGGTCATATGCCTCGATGCTTCCTTTGACGAATTCTTTAGTATCGGGGACGTAACACTTCCCGCATCCTGCTGCGATTACGGGCGAGAGTGAAACGCTGATGTCCTTTTCCCTGAAATACTGATAGATCTCCTTCTGCCTGAGAGCCGACTCCTTGGATATGGTAGCTCCGACAGAATACTTGTTGTCCTTGGCGGAAAGCGTCTTCAATGTCTTTTCCACATCCTCCGCCCTGAGAATACTGTTGCAGGGGCCTTCGTATGAGACTCCCACATTGATCTTCTTCTCCCTGCAATAGGCCATGAGCCTCTTGTTCAGAAGAGTACCGTTGGTGTTGATGGTGTTCCCGTACCTCATGGAGTTCTTCCCGAAGTACTTCTCCTCCATGGCGATGACTTCTTTGTAGAAGGACATCGGCAGAGTGAGCGGTTCTCCGCCATGCCAGATGAACCATGCTGTCTGATACTCCTCGGAAGCCATCCTGATGAGTTTCTCCACCCTTTCCAGGGAGATCTCGCCTTTCACCCTCTCTTCGGGCGTATGATAACAGTGTTTGCAGTCAGTGTTGCAGAAAAGTGTCGGTTTGATAACGATGGTGATGTGTGGATTCATGTTAAAGATGAACCGTCACGGACGATGCACCGTGACGGGTGTGAATGTAAAATCAGAAGGGCCAGAAGGGCCATGCACCAAAGAATCCATCAGTGGCGTAGCAACAGCACGCGATAAGGACTACGACGGTTCCGATAATGCAGAGGTGCCATCCCCAGGTATTGCAGTATCCTTTGTCACTGCAGCAAGGATAATCGCACTTGGTAAGCTCAGAATGCTCGTCATCCGCTTTTTTGTCAAAACGTTCTGCGTGGTCGTTATCCTGAGGGAGCCCCTCCATAGAGAACGCGATGAAAGCGTTGGGGGACTGGCTCTCGTACATTGCTGTCAGTTTTTCGATGGATTCTGCATCGTAGGACATGAAATTCACCTTATCAGTGGTGGGCTGATGTCTTGGCGTAGAATTTGCCATTATATAAATTTAAACTAAACAGAACTGCGACTTAACGCGACTGGACATCAGTTTTTATCGTTTGTCTTCCATGGCAGTGCATGCTCGGGTACACCCTGCCTTATTACAACAGATTGTCGCCGGCCGACAATAGGGTCTACCGGAGGTATTACTGCGAGGGATGCCACCAGTTGAAAGAGGGGTTCGGCCTCAGGAGCACCCTCACCGTCAATTACGACATGACCTTCAACACCATCCTCCTCAACGGAATCGCCGGGGATGTTCTGGATTTCGAGGGAACACATAGGAGGTTGTGCTTCTTGGACAAACCTAAGGCAGATTCAGATCTTCTAAGAAAAATGGCTGCATACACCCTCATCCTGACCAAATGGGAGCTCCGCGATGATGAGACCGACAGTCCTTCGATCAAGTCCAAAGGTGCCTCAGCCATGCTGAAGGGAGCCATAGACAAAGCTGTCGAAGCATATCCTGAATACGACAGGATGGTAGGCGAAGGGTTCACCAGACTTCATGGGATGGAACTAGATGGATGCAAAGACGCCGTACTTATGGGAAAGACGTTCGGCGAAGGTCTGATAGGTGCTCTGAGGGACATAGCCGGAGAGCACGCCTGTGAGGATCTGGACAATGTTTTCAGACAGCTCGGCACTGTGGTGTATCTCATGGATGCGATCGATGACTTGGATGAGGATTTCAAGGAAGGGACATACAATCCTCTTCTTCCCGAGAAAGGATTCACCAACTCCAGCGACTTCAGGCTGAAGAACGTATACTCCCTCACTTCAATGCTGAACGAACAGATAGGATCCCTTCAAGGTTCATATTCCAAGGTAAGACCCCAACTACGTGCTGGCCAGGGGATATGCGACAACATCGTTTATCTCGGCATACCCGATTCTGCGAAGAAGGTAATGATGGGAAGCTCCACAGCCAAGACCAGCGTCACAAACGTGCTGTCCAACCGCAAACAGCGCATGTCAGAGGGAACCTGAGGGATCGTACTCGCTGCAGACGTCCAGCTCATACTTCTCCTCCCCTGTCCTCGAACATACCGTTCCGTCGTACATAGAACAATTCTCACAGCACCCAGGACGGTACCTGTCGCAACCTGATTCGGGCTCTGTGTTCCTGACCTCGACTATGCACACCCACAATCCGTCCTTGTGGTTGCAGAACCTGCAGGTCTTGCATTTGCGGTATGCCTCGTTGGTCATCGCTCAGCATATAACCATGATGCACATTATCCTTTCGCAGACATGAGTGAGATATCCGATTCCATCGAACAGGACCTTCGTTCCCTCGACGAGATTCTTAAAGAACTCAACAAGGAGGCCGCCAACCACAAGGCGGAGAGGGACAGATTCCACCAACAGGCCGATATTCTGGCTGAGAAACGCGACAAACTCCAGGCCAAGGCCAGAAAGCTCTCGGACGAGGCCAGGGCGCTCAAGGCACAGAGGGATGATTACAACCTCACAGCCTCGGAGATGAGGCAGAAGCGCGACGAGTGGAACGATAAGGCGAAGACGATGCGCGAACGCGGAGGCTTAGGGGACATCAACGGTGCGAAACAGATGGCGGACACCTACCATCAGAAGATGGTCAAGGCGAATACCAGCGGTCAGCTGATCCACGAGAAGATGCACCAGCTCTTCGACGAGGCAGATAAGCTGAGACAGGAGGCACAAGTCTGCCACGAACAGTATCTGGATTGCAAGAAGGCGGCGGATCTGGAGCACGAGAAGTATATTCAGGTCGTTAAAAGGATCAACAATGTGAAGGATAACCTTCCGGATTGATCAAAGTACCTCGACACCCAATCCTATCATAATGTCCAAGGCTTCCTCGGCGAGCTCCGAATTCCTGCTCGCAACACAGTTCTGACGGATTATCACCAGTGCGCTGGGGTTAGCGGTCCTTGCGATCACGGCATTTGCGAGTATGTCCACATCGGTCTCGACTCCGCACAGCTCTATCTCATCATAGAGTCTGAGCTTCTTCATCAGCTCCTCCGAACCTGGAGACGTCTTGCGTATGATGAACCCGTTTGGAAGGTAATCGCCGACCTTTCCATAGACTTCAACACCGGTCGTTCCCCTGACGCAGTACTTGGAAACGGATCTGGAATCAGCATTGGGCAGAATGCTGTCTCCGAATGAATCGAGAACGAAGTAGACATCTCCTCTCATCTTGATTGTATCCTCGATACGTTTGCAGATGTTCTTCTCGATCATCGGTATGAATTTTCCGCCCATCGGGCCTGTTACATGGTCGTTCTGATAATCGACGACAACCAGTGCTTTCATGTACGGCGATAACGGACAGGTTCGGTATTAACGTTTGTTCCCAATCGGTCACAGAATAGTAAATAACTGACAAACTCAGGCCTAACCTTTTTAAATAGGGGGCTTTTATGTTTAATAAACGGTTGGATAGAATTGACATTTTGCGATTCCCCGGATAGGATGCGTGCCTGAGGTATGGACCCCATAGTCATAGGCTATGTCATAGCTATTCTTGTGTTTATTTGCCTATCAGCATTCTTCTCGATGTCAGAGACCGCTTTCACCAGCGTCAGCGAGATCAAGCTGAAGAAGATGGCGAATGAAGGAGACCGCAAAGCAGAGAGGGCCATCGGCATCCTTGAGAACTACGACAAATTCCTGACCACCATACTGATCGGTAACAATCTGGTCAATATTGCGGCTACTTCTATCGCCACGACGATGTTCGCCATATTCCTAGGTGCGGAAACCGGAGCGTTGGTGTCAACTGTGATAATGACGGTGACCCTGCTTATCTTCAGCGAGATCACCCCCAAATCGCTGGCGAAGAAATACCCTGAGAAGATCTGCATCCGCATATGTTCGGCTATACACTGGGTGCTGATCATCTTCACACCCCTGTCGTGGTTCTTCACCAAGATTGCGAATCTGGTAGGGAGCAGCGACGGACCTGCCATCACAGAGGATGAATTGGAAGTCATGATCGATGAGATCCAATCGGACGGGGTCCTCGAGAAGAGCGAGAGCGAACTCATCAAGAACGCGATGAGGCTGGACGACATCCATGTGTCCGAGGTCTACGTCCACCGTGTCGATATCGTAGCGATAGATGTCGATGAGAACATCGATGATCTCGGAAAACTGTTCGTCAGTTCCGGTTTCTCCAGAATCCCCGTGTACGACGACACGATCGACAACATCATCGGAGTGGCTTACTCAAAGACCTACTTCACGAACAAGGCCCTCGGCGTCAAGTTCAGCATACATGACATACTGATGCCTGTGAAATACATCCCAGAGACCGTCACCGTCGCTGATGCGCTCAGCGAACTCCAGAAATCCAAGATCCATCTCGCGGTCGTTCTGGACTCGTACGGAGGCACCAAGGGTATAGTCACCATGGAGGACCTCCTGGAAGAGCTCGTAGGTGAGATCTGGGATGAGAGCGATGCGGTCCAGCAGGACGTGAGCGCATCCACCGGAGGATGCTACATCGTCAAGGGAATGGCCAATCTGGATGACGTCATGGAAAAGGTAGGCATCTTCATAGACCGTGACGGCTACGATGACCCGTCCCTGTCCGGATTCATAATGCATAAGCTTCAGAGGGCACCCACCAAGGGAGATGTCGTCGAATTGGATAATGCCACGATAACCGTGAATTCTGTCAAGGGTCACCGTGTGATCGACTGCACATTGGTGGTCAAGAACGAACCGATCGAGGACGAGCTTTCTTGATGTCCTGAATGAAGTCAGTCATGACCTTTACGGCCACATCTTTCTTCGCGGGGTGGGCCTGTACCTTGCCAAATATGGAGATAACGTCGCCGTGATGAGCGATCTCGTAGATACCTTGGACGGCCTTCTGCTTATCGAGACGGAGATAGAACATATCGTCCTCATCCACACGGTTGTCGATATCCTCGAGTATGCTGTCCAGGATGCCGTCGCCTAATTTGGAGAACAGTTCCGTGAACTCCCTCTGCTTGGTGATACGGGTCTCCAGGATCATCATGGTGTTCCCATGCTCGCTCTCGGTGATCTCCTCTTCGAACTCGATGTCGCCCAAGAGCTCCTTCAATGTGTCTTCCAGCAGATCCTGCCTCTCAGTGGCGTAGCAGAAGGTCTGCACCCTTACCCAGTGGAAGGTTACCTGCATCCTCAGTCCTCCTTGGGCAGCAGTGCACCTATGGCCTCAGGATCCTTTGACGATAGGTGGAATACCCTCTTCCCAGTCACCTTGAGTCCAATCCCCATGTCTTCGCCGACTGCCGCATAGGTCTTGTACTTCACTCCCTTCAGAGTCCAATCGGAATAGTTCTTTATGATGTTCAGTTCGCCGATCCTGAATGTGATGATCTCTGATTTGGGGATGACCGTTTTCTTGATCATATAGAGGATCTCAAGCCTGTCGTCATAGACCGTCACGGTGAACCTAGCAGCAAAGCATACGATGATGCATATTCCAAAGAAGACCCCGCAGATGATTATTGCCGTCATCGACATGCCCTGATAATAGACCAATTTGGTGACGAGCATAGCAACCCACGTTATGACCAGCATCGTTGCGAGAAGGATCGCCAAATTCTTTGGGAGGATCATACGTGACTCCTGATAGGAAGGCTCCATGCCAGCTTATCGGATTCTCCATATAAATCCGTATCTTGGACGACATCCAATCAACAACCTTTATATGTCACCTATCTATCCTGGGGTATAGTTGGTCCCGTAGCTTAGCACGGTTTGAGCGTCCGGCTGATAACCGGAAGGTCCTGAGTTCAAATCTCAGCGGGACCACTCATCTCTTCTTCAAAATTACTAAACTAATACATTCGTGCAGTATTGTCTCAAAAGGCAAGCCGTTCGTTTGACTCTAAAGCACAAAAATCAAAAAAAATGGGGGTAGACCCCCAATAGTTTTCAGAGACCAGCGTTCCTCATCTGGAGGAGCGCTCTCTTGGATGCGAGGTTGCCGCCTGCGGCACCCTTGTTGAACCATCTCTTGGCCTCGGCAGGATCCTTCTCAGTTCCGACTCCGTCGAGATAACAGCGTCCAACAATGAACATCGCATCGGGATCGCCGTTGTTGGCAGAGAACAGATAGGACTGGAACGGAGATTCATCTCCCTTGAGTTCTATCTTCTTGCCTGTGGCCCCCTCTACAATCTCTCTTGAGACAACATGTCCCTGCTCTGCCGCACGCGTATACCAAATGAGCGCCTTCTTCTCATCGGACTTGGTTCCGATTCCGTTGGCGTAGCAGTATCCAGTGTAGTATTGGCAGAGAACGTTTCCAGTCTCGGCACCCTTGCTGAACCACTCGAACGCGAGTTTATCGTTCTTATCGGTTCCAACACCCTCGAAGTAGGCGTATGCGACATGGTATTGGGATTTTCCGAACCCATTGTCTGCAAGTTTCTTGTGGAGCTCAAACGCTTTCTCGGAGTCCTTTGCGGTTCCTCTTCCCTTGGAATAGGCTTCAGCGACCGAGAACATGGCCTTCATAAAGTTATCCTCCGCAGCACGGTTCAACCATTCGAAGGACAGTTCGTTATTCTTCTCCACACCTCTTCCGAGAGCATATGCCGTTCCGATGTTGTAGCATGCGATGGTGTTTCCATGCGCCGCTGATTTCATATAATACTCGAGAGCAGTCTTAGCGTCCTTTCTGAATCCGATACCTTCAGCATAGTTGTCTCCGGTGATCAACTGGGCATATCCGTCACCGAGGTCTGCCGCTTTCTTGAACCATTCTGCCGAGAGCTTGGTGTTCTTGGGGACCTGTTTGCCCTTCGCATAAAGCTGTCCGAGCATGATCATAGCATCGGTCTGCCCCATGGATGCGGCCCTCTCCAGATACTGGATACCTTTGTCCCTGTTCTTATCCTCGCCGACACCGCCCAAATAGCATCTGGCCATGCCGTAGAATCCTTCGCGGGAACCTCTGGTAGCCGCGACATAATACCAGGAATTGGAATAATTGCCGTCTTTGGCCACTCCGATTCCGTCCATGTAGCACCTTCCGAGGTTGTACATGGCATCGACGGATCCCAGATCCGCCGCTTCGTCATAGAGAGCGAATGTCTTCTTATGATCGCGCTCCACGCCGAATCCGTACTCATAGCATTTCGCCAATGCTAGGTACGCAGGCACGAATTTCTTATCTACGAGCGCCTGGAGCAGCTTTGCACCCTCCACGCGATCCCTTTTTACTCCGGTACCGTTGAGGACACATATTGCGACCTGGCAGGAACCGTCTAGATCCCCCATGGACTCGGATTTCTTGTAGGATTCATATGCCTTGACGGGATCAAATCCGCCTCCGACTCCGAGTTCGTAGAGTTTTCCGAGAATGAATGCGGCATCCGCATCGTCCTCCGATCTCTTTAAGAAATATTCGAAAACCGCACCGTCTTCGGGCGTTTCGTGCGTTTTGTAGTAGTTGAACAGATCCAGATAAGCATCCAGATTGCCTTTCAGAGAAGCACGGAAGAACCACATGGCGGCCTCTTCCTCATCCTTTGCAACAACAATGCCGTTGTTGTAACAGGTACCTACGACGACAGCAGCCAGAGTGTTCCCTCCTTTCGCTGCCTTGAGATACCAATCGAAAGCGGTAGCATCGTTCTGCTCCGCTCCCTCTCCGAGTGCAAAGATCTGCCCAAGCTTGAAGCAGGACTGCACGTCCCCCGCTTCAGCCATAGAAGTCAATTGCTCTAAGGATTGCATTAGAAGGCGAGTAAACTAGTGTCAATAATAAAAGTATCCCTTACTCACTCCAACGTTTTAGAACTCGCTGAATCGTACTTCTTATTCCTTATGTAAATAAGGACGCCTGTGGATACCAAAGCTATGTCCAACAGATAGAACGCCAGAACATAAGATATATCGTCGTTGATCAGCTTGTTTATGACTCCGCAGATATAGCCCACCAGCACTATGCTCATGAACAGTATGCTCGTACCGACGTTGGTGCGTGCGCGGAACGCCTTCCTCAGATTGAAAGGCCAGGATGCAGCGAAGCACACCAGCATAGCCGCCTCGAAAATGCCTGTTATCATGACCCCGTCTACCCCGATGTAGTATTTCTTTTTGACCGACATGGAGCCGACCGTATCCCCTTTTAAATCAAACCGCCATTGAGTCCCATGGACCTCACAAGGGAAGAGGAAGCGATTCTGAACGGAGAACAGGGAGAAGGCAGACAGAAGGCCATGGAATTGGTCACTGCCCTGGGAAAGATCTACGGGGCTGACAGCCTCATCGATATCACATCCGCACACCTGTCCGGAGCATCATACAAGACCATCGGCGATGGCGGGCTCAAATACCTGGAGGACCTGGTCGGAGGAGGCGCCACCGTATCGGTGCCATCCACGCTGAACCCTGTCGGCATGGATAGGAACAGGTGGAAGGAGATGCACATCTCCGAAGAGTTCGCTCAGAAGCAACTCAGGATCATCGACCTTTACGGCCAGATGGGAATCAAGAAGACCTGTTCCTGCACACCGTATGTAGGCCCCAATGTGCCCTCGATGGGCGATCACGTAGCCTGGTCCGAATCCTCTGCCCTGAGTTTCGTCAACTCATATATCGGGGCAAGGACCAACAGAGAAGGAGGGCCTGGAGCCCTAGCTGCGGCTATCCTCGGAAAGACGGCGAATTATGGTCTTCACCTCGACGAGAAAAGGAAACCGACAGTGGTGATAGATGCAGATATAGACGGTTCAATCTTCTCATACTCCTTACTGGGCCAAGCCGTTGGAATGGCCATCGGTTCTGGCGTGCCGTTCTTCAAGAACATCTCTCCCGAAGTGGAGGAGGCCAAGGCGCTGTGTGCGGCCATGGCTGCATCGGGATCCATAGCACTCTACCATGTGGACGGGGTTACCCCCGAAGCAGGGAACTTCGACGTATCCGACCTGGAGGTCATCCACATCGGCAAACAGGAATTGGAAGCCGCTTACTCCAAACTTAACAAGACCGAGGATGTCCAGCTGATAGCGATCGGCTGCCCCCATCTCACCGAGAAGGAGATGCATCAGATCGCCTCTTTCCTCAAGGACAAGGAGAAGAAGAACAAGGACATCGAGGTATGGTTCTGCACCTCTACCGAGATCAGGGAGAAATGTGCGGAGGATGTCAAGATCATGGAGAGGTTCGGACCTGTGTTGGCGGACACATGCATGGTGGTTGCACCGATAGAAGGAACATTCGAAAGGACCGCCACCAATTCGGCCAAGGCCGGAAACTATCTTCCGACACTTTGCTCGCAAAAAGCCATGTGCAGGGACATCTCAGCCCTAATGGAGTTGGTACTGTGATCTTCCAGGGGCGCAGCATATCTAACGGAAAGGCCAGGGGAGAAGTGATCAAACTCGATGAACCTCTGAGCTTCCTCGGAGGAGTGGACGGTTCCACAGGGGATCTGAGGGTCAGAGAAGGAAATGTGGCCGGAAAGATCCTGGTCTTCCCCAAAGGAAAGGGGAGCACGGTCGGTTCATATGTCATGTACGACCTGATGGTCCACGGCAAGGAACCTGCGGCCGTGATCAATGAGGCTGCCGAGACAATTGTGGCCACCGGTGCGGTGATCTCATCGATACCCATGATAGACCAGATCCCATCGGTCAGACTGTTCGAGGATGGGGACATCGTCAATATCAATGCGACCGCGGGAACCGTCGATATCGAAGGCATCGACTACAAAGAGGTCGTCTCTTCCGTGGTTTCCAAAGACGGCAAATGTGTATTGGAGAAACGTCCGGAGAGGAACCATTCCTTCCCCGGATACTGGTCCTTGGTAGCAGGAAAGATCGAGCCTGGGGAATCTCCAGAAGATGCGGCACGCAGAGAGATATTCGAGGAAACAGCAATCAAAGTCGGGAAACCGCTCGGAACGATGGATCCCTTATACGTTCGTGAGGGCAAGACGCTGTTCAAAGTGTACCCGTTCCATTTCGATGCTGGGAATCAGGAAGTAATACTGAACGAGGAAAATGAAAGATTCGTCTGGGCATCGATAGATGAAGCAAAGGAGATGAGGACGGTAACGGACACCGTGCTCGTGATGTCGCACTTCCTCCTATAAAATATAAATAAGCCGTGATGATGCCATTGACTATGCAGACTTATCTCATCGAGAAGACAAAGACCTCCATCAAGATCGGGTTCAAGGATCCTAATATGACCCTTATCACCCCCATGATCAAGGCATTGAACGAGGATTCGAACGTCAAACTCGTCAGATATATCGATCAGCACCCCGAACTCATCGACCGTGCACTCTATGTCGAGGTCACCAAGGGAGACCCCGCCAAGGCGATCGAGAAGGCGGCGGAATCGGTATCCAAATACTACTCCAGCTGATACTGATGTATCGCAAGTGCATAACGGCCGAGACAGGCATCGGAATGCACAACTACCTGTGCGACACAGACGGCACCGGTGGCCATCTGAAGACACTTCCAGAGGATTTCATAGTCAGAGAGATCTCCAGCCCACCTAGGCAGAAAGACAACGGGGATTATTCTATCGCTACCGTTACTGCAAGGAATTGGGAGACCAACCGTATGGTCAGGCTCATGTCCCGCAGCATGGGCGTGTCCAGGGACCGTATCGGTTTCGCAGGAACCAAGGACAAAAGAGCGGTCACCACGCAGCTGATGTCCGTCTACGGCACAGAGGACCTTTGGAAAAAGGTCGACCTCAAGGATTTGGAGATCAAAGATATCTACAGGGGCGCCAGAGGCATAGACATCGGCGACCTTGTCGGTAACGAGTTCGAAATAACGGTCAAAGACTGCACCATGGAACCTTCCCTGATCAAAGATACTGTCGACCAGGATATCGGCATAATAAAGAAGACCGGGGGATTCCCCAACTATTTCGGAGTACAGAGATTCGGTGCAGTGAGGCCGGTCACCCATCTTGTCGGTGAAAGGCTCGTCCGTGGCGACATTAAGGGCGCTGCGATGACATACATAACATTCACAACAGACGAGGAGGAGGAAAGGCTCCGTCTGAAGAGACAGGAACTGGCTTCCACAGATGTTTCCGAATGGGACAAGATATTCCATTCCATACCTCCGGCAATGGCCTTCGAAAGGATGATGGTCGGAGTGCTGATGAAGGATCCCGAGAATTGGATCGGGGCCATAGACATCGTCCCTGCGAATCTGCAGATGATGTTCGTCCACGCGTACCAATCATGGCTTTTCAACGAGATGCTGAGCAGGCGTATGGATGCGGGACTCCCGCTGAATATGCCTGTCGAAGGAGACATCGTCATCCCTCTGGATGCGAACAAGATCCCTCAGCATGAGAACCCGATACTCACAACCTCGAAGAACATCGACCTGGTGACCAGACAGGTCAGGGCGGGCAGGGCTTTCGTCACCATCACCCTCTTCGGTTCGGATGGAGAGCTGGCGGAAGGAGAGATGGGTGAGATCGAGAGGAAGGTCATCGAAGAGAACAAACTGAGTCACGAGGATTTCATCATCCCCGGACTCCAGAGATGCACCTCCAAGGGCAGCAGAAGGGAGATACTCTGTCCTCTCAAGGAAATCGGTTATGAGATGACTGAGGAAGGATACAAACTCAACTTCTCACTCCCCAAAGGGAACTACGCCACCTGCCTTCTCAGAGAATTCATGAAGTCCGAGATGAGGGATTACTGATCCACACCGGTCAGCAGCTGTATCTGCCTGGCCTGGTATACACCGACCTTGCATGCCCTCATTATCTCGTAGATACTGGTCCCCTGTACCCTGTCCAGAACTATCTTCATCGACTCGTCGCGAATGACCTTCGCATTCATCGCCTTGTAGACGTAGGAAATAAGACGCTTGGCCTCATCCACATCCTTGAACGAACCTGATACATACACCCTGTCCAACGGCAGTTTCGGTTTGGTCTCCAGATCCTTCCAGCCCATCCTCATGATGATGTCGTTCGAAGCATGCTCCATCTTCTGGAATTCGGGAGAACCAGGTACGATTTCACCGTAGGGGGCCTCTTTGCGGATGTATTCCTGGATTTCCTCCAGATCTCCGCCCTCGAACCCCAATGACAGGAGAAGATCCTCATCATCCGGAGCGGTCCTGGATACGTATGCGCGGCGCAGTACCTTCTCTGCGGATCTCTTGATCCTCGTATCCTCGAACTTCTCGGGCTCATCCCTTATGAGGTTCCTGGCCTCCTCGTCGTGTCCCGCACTGTTCAGGACCTCGACCATCTCTCTGATGGCGTCCTTGTCCTTGATGTTGCTGGCCTTGAACATCTTATAGGCATCCAAGATTCCAAGGTCCTTACGGGATTCTCTCTCGATCTTTGCGAAAAGTATGATCGTACGGGCATCATCCGGAGCCTGCTCCAGAATCTCCTTGGCCTCCTTCTCGGCACGGGCCATGTACCCTCTCTCATAGAGTTTGAAAGCGAGTTCGTAATGAAGAGGTATGTTCTCTGTGTCCCTGGCAACGGCCATAGTGTAGCTGTCGATGGACCTGTCGTAATAGCCCAACCCCTGCTGCGCATCCCCTTTCTTCGCCAATACCGAAGGAAGGTTCAGTCCGAGGGTTATCGCCTTCTCGTATTCCTGAAGCGCTCCTCTGTATTCGGATTTGGCCATCTTGACGTCACCCAAGGATTCATGCAGAACACCGCTCTTGGGATTGTCCTTCAATGCATCGCTGACCAGATTCTGGGCGTTGCTGAACTCGCCGAGACGTATAAGAATCTCCGCCTTCAGACATGTGTACGAAACATCGTCTCCTTCAAGGGAGATCGCACGGTCGATCTGTCTGAGAGCGCTCCTATAATCTCCCATGGCCATCATGGATTCCGCTATGGCCTTGATTGCAGCCGGATCCTCCTCTGCCGTCTCCGGTAACGTTTCTGTCTGATCCTCTAACTCTGCTGAACCTTCATGGATCGAATCCATAGCTACCCTAAGACGTGCGGAATCAGGGTACTTGGTCAACGCTTCGCTGACCACATCCAGAGCCTCTGCCCTCTTGCGCAAGGCCAGACAGCATGATGCTACTTCCAACGCTGATTCTTCCGACTTTGTCTTATCGTAAACATCCTTGGCCTTCTTCAGGGCACTCTCTGCGGCACCAGATTCCCTCAGGATCCTGGCCTTCATCAATGCGACATCGGCGTTGGACGGCTCTGTAACGGCACACATGTCGACGAAATACAGCGCCTCCTTGTATTTTCCGCTCTTCTCAAGGATCACAGCTTTACGGACCATTGCGTAAATGGAATCCGGATCCAGCTCAATCGCACGGTTCAGGGAATCTATCGCACCGTAGAGATCCTCCATCTTCTCCTGTATCGAAGCCTTGGATATCCAATACTGGGATTCGTTGAGGTCCAGCGTTACCGCCCTGTTGTAGGACGCCTCTGCGGAATCAAGGTCTCCTCTGGCCTCGTCGGCCATTCCTTTCGAATGCCAAATGACAGGGTCATGAGGGGCCAGCTCCGCAGCTGCAGCATAAGAAACTGATGCCTTCATGTATTCGCCCAGGGCATATTCTGCATTGCCTCTCAGCCTCCTGATCATCGGATCAGGAGCGGTATCCCTCTCAAGATCGTAACAGAGGAACATGGCCTCCCTGTACATGCCCTCCTCTATCATGGAACCCACGACATTGAGCACGTTCTCTCTGGACGGCTCCAGACGCAGCACGTTCCTCAGGGTCATCATCGCCCCGCTCATGTCGCCTGTTCCGCTGAGCGCGGTGGAAAGGGTGAACATGGTCGGGATATCGTTAGGCTCTATGTCCAGGATCCTTCTGCAGACATCCAATGCACCCTGGATGTCCTGCCTGCTGACCATTATGTCCTTCTTCAGGACCAGCGCCTCGAAGTACTTCGGGTCCTCTGAAAGGAGCTTGTCGCATTCCTTCTCAGCCCCCTTCACATCGTTGTTGATGAACCTCATCCTCGCTGCCAGCACCCTTACTGAGGGTTCGTTCTTAGCGAATAGCACGGCTGTCCTGGCAGTCTTGGATGCTCCGCGGACATCGCCTCTCTTCAAAAGATACTTCGATTTGGATACCAGATAGTTAGGATCCTTCTTGTTCGAATGAGACATGCGGTTCAGGAGATACTTCGCATCTTCCAGGGAACCGTTGTTCACAAGCATATCGATGATCTCCGAATAATCCTGGGAACCGGAATTCTCATTGTCCAGATAATCGTAGATGGCATTCATCAGGTCCTTATCCGAGCCCATGTGGGCGTACGCCATTATCCTCCCTTGGAGGACCCTTACGATGGAAAGGTCCAACTCATCATAGATGTTCAATGCCTCATCGGGCTCATGACCGGCTATGAATGCCTCGGCTGCCTCAAGACGCACATAGGTGGGGGCCTTGCTGCCGATCTTATCATAAACCATCTTGGCGGAGCGCCAATCATCCTCGTCCGCTGATGTCCTGGCGGAGACCAGCAGGAACTCCCATTCCCCATTCTTGTAATGTTCAGAATTGATCAGCCTATTAGTAGCTGAATCCTTGTTGCCTCTATGCCAATTCTTGTAGATCAGATAGAGCTCCTTGTACTTCTCGTCCACCGGGGTCTTCGACTCCAGTTGCTCCCTTGCATCATATACCGATTCCATATCCTCCCAAGGGCCGTAGGGATCGTCTTCCTTCAGGATACTGTAGATCTCTCTGTTGGCAGGGTCGATATCCAACGCTTTCTTGGCGCTTTCCACGGATTTGAACTTGTCCCCGTCTCCATGATACAGCTTGGCCTCCGCAAGATAGATGGAGAAACGGTCCTTTGACTTGTTCCTTGATAGGAGTTCTGCTGCGGCCTTCGTCTCGCCTTGGTCTATGAGGATCTCGGTGGCCCTTACTGTCGGGGAGCTGTCCTGAGGACGCGATTTCGATGCCAGGGATATCAGCGTATCAGTGGGAACCTTCTTCTGATCCTTGGAAAGAGCATCCATCAGACTAGTGAGAATGGCAGGGTGTATGAAACCATCCGATGAGAGGATCTTGGCTGTGATTGATTCCAACCTGTTCTCGGGAACCTTTCCGTTGAGTACCTTCCAAAGACGGTACTCATCAGAGCTGGCAAAAACAGGCAGATTCTCCATGGTCCACGAATGTCTTTCCTTTTATTAATCAATGGCGAGAAGATTGGCAGAATGAGACATGATGCAACATCTCACCGGCCTTTTCTTCTCTTTATAAGTGGTTTAATGCTGCTGGCGTTAGAGAACCCAGGATCATCAACGAGGTCTTGGATAGGCTTATATAGTTCCCTCCAATAACGGAGTTTCAGTGCAGCTGTGATCTAGCTGGTTAGGATCTGAGCCTTCCAAGCTCATTGCCCGGGTTCGAATCCCGGCGGCTGCACTCATTCTTCTTCATCCAGATGTATTTTTGAGTGCAACCGCACAAATTCACAACAGATTCAATGTGATTGTCAGAACGGTCACGTTGATGATGTCCAATACCACACCGCCGACCAATGGAATCACGAATGTTGCAATCTGGGCCGGACCATACTCTTTCTTTATTGCCTCGACATTCGCGACCGCGTTCGGTGTCGCACCGATACCGAAACCAACGAAACCTGCTGTTATGGCTGACGCCTCATAATCCCTTCCAGCGAATCTGAACACGACATAGTATGCGAAAAGGATTATGATTACAGTCTGAATGACCAAAGTAGCTATCATCGCTCCCGCCAGACCTGCTATCTGCCATAGTTTAATGCCCATCAATGCCATCGAAAGGAACAGACAAAGCCCGAGCCAGCCGATTGTCTCAATCTCTTTCACTGGCAGCTTGTATCCTTTCATATCGGCAATGTTCCTGACAATTATCGCAAGAATGAGTCCGCCGAAATAGGAGGGGAAAACGACCCCGATGTCGGTGAATATTTGGTCCAGTACCATCCCTAGACCGATACAGACGGCGAGAAGGATCATCGCCATGAGCAAACTGTCCTTATTCATGACGTCTGCCTTTTCCTTGACCTCTTCAGGCTCCACCTCATCGGATTTGAGACTGTGTTTTGAGATGAGACGTCTGGCCAAAGGTCCTCCCAACAATCCTGCGATCGCAAGCCCTACTGTAGCAGAAGCCACGGCTATGACGTCGGCACCTACCAGCCCATAGTCCTCCACAAGGATCTCTCCATAAGCGGCCGCCGTTCCGTGTCCTCCGGCCAATGAAATGGAACCCAGCGCCAGACCATATCCGGGCTCCAATCCGAAAAGGGTCACCGATGCCATTCCTACAATGTTCTGGATGATGATCAGGGCTCCGATGAGACCGCCGACTATCAGGACCATCTTACCCCCTGCCTTGATCATGGATACCGACGCCATGAAACCGATGGAGCAGAAGAACAGGTTCATACAGATGTTCTTGAAGGTATCTTCGAAGACAATCTCGACACCTGCCCCCTCATAGAGCAGAAGCATGATGACGGAAAAGATCAGGCCTCCGACGACTGCGGATGGGATGCAGTACTTCCTGAAGAATGCGACGTGATTCACGAGGAATACGCCGATTACCAGCACCAGAGCGCCCAACGCAGCGCTTTGGAACATGTCAAGAATGATCTCATCCACATTCAGGTATGTTGCAGAGAAGATTTAATCCCTATCGGGTCTGATCGATATAGAGTTAGCAAAGAAAAACAGTTTATAAGTTGGATGATTGGGCCATATCATGCCGAGAAAGGTCTGCGTCATCCTGTCAAGCCCCTCCCGCAAAGGAAGCACATCTACCTTAGCGATAGAAGCGGCGAATGCTATCGAGGATGCCGACCGGCACGTTCATTTCCTGAACGAGCTCAGTTTCAGAGACTGCCAAGGCTGCCATAACTGCAAGAAGGGGAGACCATGTCCTCTTAAGGATGACCTGGTCCCGGTGCTGGAGGATGTGAGGGACTGCGATGCCCTGATTGTGGCGACACCGGTCTATTTCGGAAGAGCGACCGGCCTCTATCACATGTACGAGGACAGGACGTTCAAGCTGTACACGGAACAGCCTGATCCGCCGAGAAGGAAGGCTTTGGTCATAGCCTCGTCGAAAGCCCCTAGAAAGGTTGCACAACCTACAGCCGAACGTTTGCAGAGGATACTGACTCGCAGGAACTTCGAAACGTCCATTTTCCTTCACAGCGTCAATGAGGACGGGGTTCCTAAGGACAACCCTGATATGCTGGCCCGTGTGCGCGAAGCTGGAAAGAGTCTTCTTAATTGAATGGGGCCGGCTACGATTCCGATCCAACTACTTTATTGTCAGTAGTCGTCATTCGCTCGCTTCGAACTGTGAGCGATAAAGGTCGGCATACACTCCGTTCCTTTGGAGAAGATCGTCATGAGTGCCCTTCTCGACGATGTTGCCTTCCTTCATGACCAGTATGACATCGGCA
>JAEEGH010010857.1_pt1 | contig 20797 bp, 14 predicted proteins | sample 9134181 | NCBI WGS metagenome assembly JAEEGH01 (sample SAMN16246544, study PRJNA631951) | gut metagenome | biome: gut microbiome; feature: rumen; material: DP-attached | host: Bos | place: Iran: Karaj | collected 2018-10
CTTTCGACATCATCTCCGGGATCGCCGCGACCAGTTTCTCTCCCTGTTCCGCATTCCGGCACGTCAGGTCGTATACCGCAGCGCGTACCATGCCCATCAGCGAAGGATGTTTGTTATCGACAGCTCTCGCTTCACTCAGCTGCATCTCAGGCGGCATCGCCTTGTTCATCCGTGTGAGGAATTCATTCGCGTCTGTATCCTCCGCCATGGTCACGTCCATGATCTCCCGCTTCCCGCAGGCACCCGTGCTCAGGGCGGAAGCAAAAGTGATCAGGATATGCGGATTGAATCCCTGGCTGTATGCCACAGGCAGCCCGCTCCGCCGAAGGCCCCTCTGGACGCTCCGCTGGATGTCCAGGTGGCCGATGTGCCGGATTCGCTCGCTTTTCTCAAATACTGCCAGCATTCGCATATCCGCAAACACCCCATTTCTGCAGTCCGCATCCGTTGCATCCCTTGCGGCAATCTTTCGTGGTCTCCGCCCGCCTGCTCTTCTCATTCTCCCGCCACAGGAACTCTTTCGAAATGCCGCTGTCGATATGATCCCACGGCAGTACTTCATCCCTGTCCCGTTCCCGGTTCGCATAGAACGCCGGATCCAGTCCGCATTCGCTGAAAGCTTCCATCCAGGTGTTGAACCGGAATGTCTCGTTCCATCCGTCGAGGATGCATCCCTTCTCATAAGCCCGTCGCAGCACCTTTCCGATACGCCGGTCGCCGCGTGCGAAGCACGCCTCCAGGAAGCTTACATACGGCTCATGCCAGTTGAAAGTTACGCCTTTTATGTTCAGGACTTTTTTCAGATGTTCCGTCTTTGCGAAAACGGTCTCAATCGTATCCTGCCCCGCCCACTGGAACGGTGTGAATGGTTTCGGCACAAAAATGCTGACGCTGACCGTCACCCGCAAGCCTCTGGCGCGCTGATTCTTCGGTACGGCAAAATACTCGCCAACCACTTTTCTCGCGAGGTCCGCGATACCGTTCAGGTCTTCCTCCGTCTCCGTAGGAAGGCCATCCATGAAATACAGCTTTACGCTGTTCCATCCGCCTTCGAAAGCGTCCCTCACTTTGTCCAGCAGGTCCTGTTCCGTTACGCCCTTGTTGATAACATCGCGCATCCGCTGTGTTCCGGCTTCGGGTGCAAAGGTCAGGCTGGTTTTCCTGACCTGCTGGGTTTCCTCCAGGCTCTCTTTCAGTACGCTGTCGATCCGCAGGCTCGGCAGGCTGATGGAAACGCGTTTTTCCTTCATGTTTTTCATCAGTGCCCTGATCAGCTCCGGCAGGCAGCTGTAATCTCCGCTGCTCAGGCTGCTCAGGCTGATCTCCTCGTACCCGGTTGCTTCCTGCAGTTTTTCCGCAAGTTCCGTCAGCTTTTCCAGGCTTCTTTCGCGTACCGGGCGGTACAGCATGCCCGCCTGGCAGAAGCGGCATCCCCGCGTGCAGCCCCGCATGATTTCCAGCATGATCCGGTCAAAAATGACTTCCGTATAAGGAACCGGGATTTCCTCCGGATAGTACGTGCTGTTCAGATCCGCAACCACGCGTTTCTTCACGGCAGCAGGTGCTTCCGGGCAGTTCGGCACGACGGATTTCACGCGTCCGTCTTCCTCATAAATCACGTCATACAGGGAAGGCACATACACGCCCTCCAGTTTTGCCAGCTCCCGCAGGCACTTTTCCCGGGACCATCCTTCTTCCTTCCGTTGCAGGATCACCCGGTTCAATTCCGTCATCACATCTTCACCGTCACCGATCATAAACGCGTCGATAAACAGTGCAAGCGGTTCCGGGTTGAAGGCACACGGACCGCCGGCTACCACGATCGGGTCTTTCTCTCCGCGTTCCGTACTCTCAAGCGGTATTCCGCCCATATCCAGCATAGCAAGAATGTTGCTGTAGCTCATCTCATACTGCAGTGTGAACCCGACCACATCGAATTCGTTCAGAGGCCGTCTGCTTTCCATGGAAAGCAGGGGGATTCCTTCCTCCTTCATGATCGCAATCATGTCCGTCCAGGGCATGAAAAAGCGTTCGCACAGGCTCCAGCTTTCCCGGTTGATCAGGCCGTAAAGGATCTTGAGACCCAGGTGGCTCATACCGACTTCGTACGTATCCGGAAAGCAGAATCCGAAGTGCAGCGGTGCCTCGTTCCAGCCTTTGACAGAGGTGTTCATCTCCCCGCCGGTATAACGGGGAGCTTTTTGCACCTTCTCCAGCGCCATTTCAAACTTTTCGCGGTAATCCATACTATCTGTCATTCCTGCTTCCTGTAAATATCTGAAATCCGCTTGTTGTCACATCTCGTAACATAATGGTTAATATACCACGGATCTTCTGCGTCAGATTCCTGCTCTTACATGACCGGTGTCCAGTACTGCTGCTGGTAGATATCCGTCAGGCAGTAGGTCAGTCTGCATTTTTCCGCATCCACATATGTATTGCCGATTTCCACTTCATCTCCGAGGGTGATGGGGCTGCCAAGCTTGTAACTGTCCTGATAAACTCCCTGGTAGTCGTAGTAATCGCAGACAAACTGTATTTCATCGCCCTTTCCGATCCCTACCATGTTCTTTGGCTGGGCATCCGTTTCACCGTTTACGTAGACCTGCTGCGCGCCGGCAATATAACCATAGGGGTTATCCTGGTCAAATACGATAATGAGGTTTGCCCGGATGCCGTTCACATAGGCAGGTACATATCCGACTTCCGCATAGCATTCTTCCTGTTCCACAAAGCCGATTCTGTAATAAGCCACCGGCTGCCGGTCAATGGAAAGCCAGGTTCCGTCGAATTCATAGATCAGATCATGCCCCTGCAGCTCTGCGCCGGCATCAAATCCCATGTTGATATATCCCGAACCGTCATCAAAGTACATATTCTTTTCGATACTGAGCAGGTTGTCCCACTGATCGTCCGAAAAGGAAATCCGTCCGTTCTGCCACTGCAGATTACTCGGGTCGAAATGGTTCTCCTGGATATACTCCGCCGCGGTCTCCGCCGTCATGCTCCGGCCGATCAGCAGGTCCAGGATGCTTCCCGTGCTGCCGCTGCCCGAGTTTCCTCCGTAGTACCCTCCCAGCAGGCTCTCCAGGCCTCCGCTGCTGTACGTGCTGCCGATGCTGCTGTAAGAGCTTCCGCCGCCCATCAGGCTTTCCATCAGTCCACTCATGGCATTGCTGCTGCCGTAGCTCTGCGGATTCATTCCGCTGCTCAGCTGGCCGCTGACCTCCAGGCTTGCGAATTCCTGAATGCACCGGGTATACTCGTCATCCATTCCGATTGCCTTGTAGGTTGATACAGCCTGTTTCACATTGCCTGTCTTCTTGTAAGGGAAGTAAATGCTCAGACCGTAGGCATTGCTGATGCCGCCGCCGGTCCGGTTGTATTTGATCGCGCCCTGAAGGGCAGCAGCAAGTTCTTTGCTTTCCTGCGTACCCATATTCTTTGCGAAGTGAACCAGGTCGATCTGATCGATTTTTGCATGCTGGGCAAATTCGCGCGTCTTGCTTCGGGCGGAGGACACCTTCTTGTATTGTTTGTTCTGGATCATTTCGTTCGTGTCGATGCTGAATTCCTTCAGCTCCTTCGGAACAGTGGCGCTCAGTTCTGCCAGGTCGACCACGCTTAGCGTTGTCGCCTGTCCGCGGCAGGTCCGGTCGCAGACTTCCACGAAATCGTCCACAATCGTCTTCCCGATTTCCACAGTCGGCATGGAGGTGTTCCTGCTCACTTTGTTCAGCCAGTTCGTGTAGTACCATCCGACGCCGGGTTCGGATTCCTCGCTGGCAATCATATAGTCCGCATACTGGTTCAGCATCAGTCCGTTTTCCACCGTGCCCATCAGGCAGGTGTCAAATCCGACAAAGTCAAACTTCACTCCGCCAGCTTTCAGGGCGTCATTGATCCCGGCAAGCGTCATGGTCTTTCCCTGTCCGTAGTGTTCGTCATAACCGTATCCGCTTACGCTTCCGCCGCCATGATCCCAGAAGATCAGGCACATCCGGTTCGCCGGGAAGTTCTCCCTCCCGAATTTGATGAAGGAAGCCAGCGTGTTCGGGCTTGTCATGCTGGAATTCCCCGCGTCGTCCACCAGCCGGGTCAGGCTTCCGTCCTTGATCTGGTAGATCTGGTTAACGCTGCTGCTTACCACGTTGTTTCTCCATCTGCGTGCGCCTCCGGTGAAAACAACCAGGTTCACCTTGTCGCTTATCTTGGCGTTCAGCATTTCCTTCAGGTCGCTGGTCGCCATGCCGTTCTGGCTTTCCAGATCCGCGCCGCACATATACACGAGGATCGTCATCGTATCCTTATTGTTGCCCTTAATCACGGTATACTTGTCCCGCGAGCCGCTGGCGACCGTCGTGTCCGCTTCCTGTGAGTTGTTCTCCAGCGTTGTTGTAAAATACTGCTGGTAGCTGCTGTTTGAAGCGGTCGTCGTGGTTGTTGACAGGTTTGTTGTATCGCTAATCCCGGACATTCCGCCGCCCGTCAGTCCGCTCAGCATTCCGGAAAAATCATAGGAAGAACTGCTTGTACTGCCCATGAAACCGCTCAGCAGGTTCATAATCGAATTTCCGCCGTTTCCGTTCCCGGTCTGAGTCTGGGTGGAAGTTGACGTATCGGTCAGGACGCTCGTCAGATCGCTGCCGGTATTGTCTCCGCCGCCGAACAGAAGATTTTTTCCGCCAAGCAGGAGGAATGCAATCACAGCGATCACGATCAGCATCATCTTTCCGCCTCCCGCGGAAGATGTGCCGCTGCTTCGCTGGGTTTGTCCGGAGCTTTGCCTGCCCGAAGCGGGGCGGGCTGCATAAGGCGTTTGGCTGCTCTGTCCCGGACGTTGGGCAGTCTGATGGGGCCGCTGTGCCTGTCCGAAAGAACCGGACTGCGGTCTGTTCTGGCCGAACGGGGTCTGTTCCGACCGCTGCCCGCTCTGGCTGAATGGATTCTGTACCGGCCGTTGCGCGCTCTGGCTGCTGCTCTGCCCGAACGGATTCTGAGCAGGACGCTGCTGTACGCTCTGGAAAGGATTCTGCGCTGGACGCTGTGTGCTCTGCGCATTCTGAACAGGGCGTTGTGCGTTCTGGAAAGCACTCTGCGGCGGCTTCTTTTCACTCTGCCCGACCGGACCGGTTCCGAGTCCTTCACCCTGTTTTTCGATACCCTTGCCTGCGCCGACAACTCTCTTTTTTCTTGCATTCGGCTTGTTCTGCTCGTCCATGGTTCCCTCTCCTTTTCTTTATGATGTCCGCCTGGAGCTAACGCATATCCTTGTTACCAGCCCACTGGCTGTTGCCCTTACAGCATTTTCAGCGGTTCAAATCCCTTGGCTTTTACAGCCGCTATCAGCGCATCATCCGCAACCTCCTCGTCCACAATGATCCTGGCCGTCTTCGCTTCCAGGTCCACTTCAGCTTCCGTCACGCCTGCAACGCATTTCAGTGCACTTTCAACGCTGGCTTTGCAATGCATACATTTCATTCCGTCGATCAGCATTTTCTTTTCCATTTTGCTTTTTGTCCTTTCATTCTTTTTTCATGGAATCAGTTCATCCGGATCGTCTGTATTCTCATCGCTTTCTTTTTCTGTTTCAGGAAGCGGCGGCAGGTCCTCCAGTCCCTGGATTCCGAAATGACTCAGGAACATATCTGTCGTGGCATAGAGAATCGGTCTTCCGATCGTATCCTTCCGTCCCGCTTCCTGGATCAGTCCTTTCATCATCAGGCTCTGCAGGCTGTAATCACATTTCACGCCGCGGATCTGCTCCACTTCCGCCCGTGTCACCGGCTGTTTGTACGCGACCACCGCCAGCGTTTCCATCGCGGCCTGGCTCAGGCTCTGCTGCTGTACCGGTTGCAGAAGCCGCAGCACATCTTCGGAATACAGCGGCCGTGTGGCCAGCTGGACTTTGTCCCCGAAACGCTTCAGCATAAAACCACGCTGCTCGTAATCATATTCGCTGCCGATCTTTTTCAGCGTTTCTTTCAGCTCTTTTTCTTCGACCCGCAGCGCTTTCGCAAGATCCCGGATGCCGACTGCTTCTCCGGCGACAAACAGGATCGCCTCGATCCTGCCCTTCAGTGAACCGCCTTCACTGGGTTTTGCTTCGCTCACTGTACCGCATCCTTTCCTGCCGCTGTATTCGTCAGATCTTCATCCTTTTTCGGCTTATACCGCCCATAAATCAGCTCTATATTGCCGTACACCGATTTCTGGCGGATATGCATCTGGCCGAGCTTCAGCAGTTCCAGAACTGCCAGGAACATGGTAACGACTTCTTCCCGTGTGGGGGAATCCGAAAAAATATCATCAAAACGTATTTTGCGTTTTTTCCGGATCGTATGCATCAGGTCCAGCATACATTCACGGACGGTATGGACATCCCGGTGGATATTCCGTGGAGCGTAATGATTGCTCTCGGGATTGGTATCCAGAACGGGCTTTCGTTCCCAGATCCGCTGAAAAGCCTGGATCAGGCCGTCCAGGGACAATCCGGTCAGCTCAAATTCCTGCGGCGGGAGCGGATACTCCTCCGGAAGCTTGGTGAATACCTGCCGGGCGGCTTCTTCAAATTTCTTCATGCGGTCGGCGGTTTCCCGGAAACGGCGGTATTCTTCCAGCCTGCGGATCAGTTCTTCTTCAGGATCCTCTTCCTCATCCCGGATGACGGGTCTGGGAAGCATGGATCTGCTTTTGATTTCAAGCAGGGTGGCAGCGATTACCAGGAAGTCGCTGGCTTCATCCATGTTGAGGTCAGGAGCATTCCGGACGATTTCCAGATACTGGTCAGTGATTTCGCTGACAAAAATATCCCGGATGTCAATCTGTGCTTTTCCGACCAGTGTCAGAAGCAGGTCCAGGGGACCGTCGAAATCCTTCAGTCTGAATTCCCGTGCAATCATTTGGTTCCAAGCTCCAGCCTTACAGAATTTTCAGGAACAGGTTCAGGAAGAAATTGAATACGCCTCCGATAACTTTGCTGAGGGCCGGACTGAGTACGCCGGTGATACAAAGGGCCAGGAAGGCGTAGCGGATAATCATCATGGCCTGGGGGGTCAGGCTCTGGTCAAGCCGCCCGCCGAAAGCGAACTGATTCAGGATGCGGTATCCGTCAAGCGGCGGGACGGGAATGAGGTTAAAGATGGCAAGACCGATATTGATCTGGGAAAGCATTGCGAAAAACTGAAGCAGGTAATACCATACTGCTGAATAAGCGGCATGTTTGATAATCAGGATATATGCGGCCAGACCAGTCAGGAACAGGATAAAATTCACTGTAATCCCGGCAATGGACACCAGGATGTAGTCCCGCCTGTAATGGCGGAAATTCCTCGGGTTGACCGGAACCGGCTTTGCCCAGCCGACACGGAGGAAGATCATGCACAGGGTGCCGATGGGGTCCAGGTGCTTGGCGGGATTGAGGGTAAGCCTTCCCATCATCCAGGCAGTCGGATCGCCGCATTTCAGGGCAACATAGCCATGCGCGCATTCATGCAGGATCAGGCTGAGCAGGATACAGACGCCTAAAAACACATACTCCAGGATCGTTCCCAGGGGATCGGCCTGCAGGCTGGATATAAAGGAATTGATTCCGCTGAACAGCATGAGTGTTTTTAACCTCCTGTATCACAAATGGGTTTATTTTCCGGCGCGCCGGAGGAACTCCGGCTCATCGATCACTTCGATTCCGAGGCTTTGTGCCTTGGACAGCTTGCTTCCTGCGGCTTCTCCGGCAACAACGAATGCCGTTTTTTTGCTGACGGATCCGGAGGCGTTTCCGCCGCATGCGCGGATCAGGTCTTCGGCTTCCTTCCGGCTCAGCGTGGGCAGTGTTCCGGTAACGACAACCGACATTCCGCTGAAAGGTCCTTCCGCCTTGCCGGCAGCTTCCTTGGGATGGACGCCGGCATTGATCAGTTTTTCGATAGTCCGCCGGTTTTCGGGGAAAGTGAAGTATTCAACGATGCTCCCGGCAACAACCTCTCCGATATCCGGGATGGAGGTCAAAGCTTCGGCATCAGCGGCGGCCAGGCTGTCCAGGCTGCCGAAAGCATCGGCCAGATCGCGGGCTGTCTTCCGCCCGACATTGGGAATGCCAAGGGCAAACAGGAAGGCGTCCAGTTCACAGTGCTTGCTTTTTTCCAGGGCTTCGGACAGCTTGGAGGCTTTCTTTTCCTTGAAACCGTCAAGCATCAGGAAGTCCATGGGGGTCAGGCTGTAGAGATCGGCCGGCTCCCGGATGCCGGCCTGGTCATACAGCTGGGCTGCGGTTTTTTCACTCAGCCCATCAATGTCCATGGCTTCCCGGCTGGCAAAGTGACTGATGCGGGCAACGGCCTGTGGCTTGCAGCTGGTTCGGTTCATACAGAAAATATGGGCGCCTCTTTCCGTCAGGGGACCGCCGCAGGCCGGACAGGCGGAGGGCTTTTCAATGGGGGTTTCCCCTGGCACGGCTTCTCCGGCCCGGCCCATGATTTCAGGGATTACATCGTTGCTGCGCCGGATCCAGACATTACATCCGATAGCGATATCCTTGCGCAGGATATCTCCCATATTGTTCAGCGTGGCTTTCTGGACGGTGACGCCGTAAAAATCCACCGGTTTTACATGTGCAAGCGGCGTCAGCTTTCCGGTCCGCCCAAGCTCCCATGTAACATTTTCCAGGGTAGTAACACATTCCTCGGCTTCAAACTTGTATGCGACAGCCCAGCGGGGGAATTTTTCAGTATAGCCCATCTGCTCGCGGAGCTGGCTGTCCCCGACCTTGATCACAACGCCGTCGATCAGCCAGTCCAGGCTCTTTCGCTGTGATTCAATTTCCCGGATGCACTTTTCAAGCTCTTCCCGCCCGGTTCCCTTTCCGAGGAAAGGGCTGACCTGGAATCCGTTTTCCCGCAGGAACCGGAGCATTCCGGGCTGGGAATCGTATGGCGGATTGTCGATTGTCCCGATCTGGTAGAAAAACGCATCCAGGTGCCTCTCCGCCGTAACGGCGGGATCCAGATTACGGAGCGCACCGGCAGCAGCATTACGCGCGTTTTTCAGGCGGTCATCGGGATGAGCTGCGTTATACTTTTCCAGGGTGCTCAGCCGCATGATACACTCACCCTGCACTTCAATCCTTCCGGTATACGGAATGGTTTTCGGCAGGCTGTGAATTGTCCTGGCCTGCGGAAGGATTGCTTCCCCGATGATTCCGTTCCCGCGTGTTGCGGCCTGAACCAGTTTTCCGCCTTCGTAGGTCAGATTGATGGTCAGACCGTCGAATTTGTATTCCACGTAGTACTGGAGATTGGTTTTTCCGGCCAGCTTTTCCGTGCGGAGGATCCATGCGTCGAGGGCTTCGAGACTCTGGACCTTATCCAGGGACCACAGACGGGTAATATGACGGTGCTCTTCAAAACCCCGGAGCGTTTCTCCGCCGCCCACATGACGGCTGGGTGAATCCTCCAGTACAATACCGGTTTCGTTCTCCAGCGCGCGAAGCTCATCATACATCTGATCCCACTGCATGTCAGATATATAGGGATTATCCAGCACATAGTAAGCATGTGAAGCGTCATTCAGCTGTCGGATCAGCTCAAGCATCCGGGCTGATTTCTGTTCATTCATGACTCTTCCTCCACTTTGACAATCGGGGCGACGGCCAGGGAAAGCTCCCGGGTGCCGTTATTGCCGAAATCAATCAGAATCCGTGCATCCGAACCGCTTCCGCTGATCCGGATGACCTTTCCGCTTCCGAATTTGGGATGCATGACAGAATCCCCTTCCCGGAACAGCTTCCGGAGGGAGGAATCAAATTCCCTGGCAGGACTCGGCATAAATCCGCGGCTGACGCCCGGAATGCTGTCCAGGGAGACGCCTTTCAGTGTCAGACGGGGTTTGCTGCCGATGCCGGCCGGGGCGGAAGGATGCTCATGCCGGGTTTCCGTTGGACGGCTCCATCCGGAAAATTCCGGCTTCTTCCGGGAAACGGCCGGATCCTGCCGGGAATAGTTCATAAAACCTCTTGCGCCGCTGAATCCGTCAAAGGATTCCCGTTTCAGAAGACGTTCCGGAATCTCATCCAGGAACCGGCTTGGAGCATTGTGGCTGAACTGGTTGTACAGCATGCGGGATTCTGCGTGGCACAGGAACAGGCGGTTCCTGGCACGGGTAATACCGACGTACATGAGCCGGCGCTCTTCTTCCAGCCGGTTCTCCTCATTGACACTCCGGTAGCTGGGAAAAACATTTTCCTCCATCCCGGGGATAAAAACATGATCAAATTCAAGCCCCTTGGCTGAATGAAGGGTCATCATGGTGACAAACCCCTCCTGATCGGTTTCCCGGTCCAGGTCCGTCATAAGGGATACGTTTTCCAGGTATGCCTCCAGGGTTGCATTTTCTGCGGAAACCGCAAATTCATGCAGTGTGCCGCGGAATTCACCGATATTTTCCAGCCGTGCGACGGCATCTTCAGTGTTTTCGTTGATATATTGCTTTTCCAGTCCGGTCTGACTGATTACATAGTCCACGAATTCCTCCAGCGGCATGGAGTCCTTCATTGCGCAGAGCATAGTCATCAGCGTGGCAAAGTCGGACACGGCATTCCGTGCCCTGGAGCCCAGAGAATCCGGAAGGTCGTTCAGGGCGCTGAACAGGGGAATCCCGGAGGCGGAGGCATAATCGGTCAGTGCCTGGACGGTGGTATCCCCGATGGAACGTTTCGGAACATTGATAATCCGCCCGAGGGAAATATCATCCGAAGGATTTACAATGACGCGAAGATATGCCAGGATATCGCGGATTTCCTTTCGCTCGTAGAACTTCTGTCCGCCGAAGACCTTATAAGGGATTCCGGAACGGATCATCATCTCTTCAATAACACGGCTCTGGGAATTCGCGCGGTACAGGACTGCGTCATGGCCGTACCCCATTCCGGTCTTTTTTAGCTCAAGGATGCGGGCAGCAATCCAGGCGGCTTCATCATGTTCGTCGGAAGCGCGGTAAACAGTAATCCGGTTTCCGCTGTCCTTCTCCGTCCAGAGTTTTTTGTCCTTGCGGTCTGTGTTGTGGGCAATGACCTGGTTGGCGGCATCGAGAATGGTGGCTGTAGACCGGTAATTCTGTTCCAGCTTGATAATCACAGCATCCGGATAATCCTTTTCAAAATCGAGGATATTCCGGATATCGGCGCCGCGCCATCCATAAATACTCTGGTCATCATCACCGACAACACAGAGGTTCCGGCTTTCGGCTGTCAGGATGCGGACCAGTTCGTACTGGACGTGGTTGGTGTCCTGGTATTCATCCACCATGACATACCGGAACCTTTTCCGGTATGTATCAAGAACAGGCGGATGACTGGCAAGAAGCTCCAGGGTCTTCATCAGCAGATCGTCAAAATCCAGCGCGTTCAGGCCTTTCATCCTGGATTCATATGTAATCATGATATCGTGGATTCGGTTGCTCCTGAAATCACGGCCGGACTGGGCAAACCACTCATCAGGAGTCAGGAGCCGGTTTTTTGCGTCGCTGATTTTGTAGGCGGTCTCACGCAGCGGGATGAAACTGTCATCCACGTTCAGCTGTTTATAGATCTCTTTCAGCACACGAAGCTGGTCATCTTCGTCGTAGATCACAAAAGAGCGGGAATATCCAAGTTTTTCGATATCCCGCCGGAGAATACGCGCACAGATGGAATGAAATGTGCCGATCCATGCCTCATCTGCTCCCTGGCTTCCGATCAGCGCTTCAACCCGGTTTTTCATCTCCCGGGCGGCTTTGTTGGTGAATGTCAGTGCGAGAATGGACCATGCGGGGATTCCGTGATCAATCAGGTTGGCCAGGCGGTAGGTCAGCGCACGGGTCTTTCCGCTTCCGGCACCGGCCAGGATCAGCAGCGGACCTTCAAGCGTTTCGGCGGCTTTCCGTTGTTCACTGTTCAGTACAGAGATATCCATTACTTGCATTTCTCCATCTCATCGAGAACACGGTTATATCCGTCGGCTCCGTAATTCAATGCCCGGTTAACACGGGAAATCGTAGCGCTGGATGCCCCGGTTTCCTCGGCAATCCGCTGGTATGTTTCCTTTTTTCGGAGCAGGTCAGCCACCTCCAGCCGCTGGCTGATGCTCCGGATTTCGGGAATTGTGCAGAGATCCTCGAAAAAACGGTATGCGTCTTCCACGTCATGAAGCTGGATAACTGCGTTCATCAGCATATCGGTCTGCCTGTTTTTTACTTTCGGTTCGAACATTTGATCCGGTCACATCCTGTCTGTTTCACACTTTAACGAACGAAAATATTCTACCACATTTTTCTGCTCAAAACAATGATCATCCTTGACAATCAAATGGGTTTCTTCTAATATTGGATACATTAACCGGCAAGGGGGAATGTACCTGTGGCTATGATGGACGAACTGTTTGGAATCAATGTATTCAATGATTCTGTCATGCGCCAGCGGCTGCCGCAGGAAACTTACCGGGCACTGCATAAAACCATCGATGAAGGGCGGCGGCTGGATCCGCAGGTGGCCAGTGTGGTTGCCAACGCAATGAAGGACTGGGCCCTGGAGCATGGTGCCACCCATTATACGCATTGGTTCCAGCCGTTGAATTCCGTCACGGCAGAGAAACATGATGCGTTTATTTCACCTGTTTCCGGGGGAAAGGTTGTTCAGGAATTCTCCGGAAAGGAACTGGTTCGCGGCGAGGCGGACGCCTCTTCCCTGCCCAGCGGCGGTCTTCGGTCTACTTTTGAGGCGCGCGGATATACGACCTGGGATCCCACGTCCTATGCGTTTATCAAGGATCGTGCTCTCTGCATTCCGACTGCATACTGCTCCTACAGCGGGGAGGCGCTTGACAAAAAGACACCGCTCCTGCGTTCCATGGAGGCGCTCAACCGCCAGGCAGTGCGGATCCTGCATCTGTTCGGCCGGATGGATGCGACCCGTGTTACCCCGACCGTCGGGCCGGAACAGGAATACTTTCTGGTCGACAAAAATCTGTTTGATCAGCGGAGTGACCTGATTTTCGCGGGCCGTACGCTGTTCGGTGCCAAAGCACCCAAAGGGCAGGAACTGGGGGATCATTTCTTCGGCACGATTCAGACGCGTGTTCAGGCCTTCATGGCGGAATTGAATGATGAACTTTGGAAACTGGGCGTACTGGCCAAAACGGAGCACAATGAGACTGCTCCGGCCCAGCATGAAATGGCTCCGATCTATTCGATCGCGAATGTTGCATGTGACCATAACCAGCTGACCATGGAAATGATGAAGAAAGTGGCCCGCCGCCATGACCTGGTCTGCCTGCTGGATGAGAAACCGTTTGCCGGCGTGAACGGAAGCGGAAAGCACAACAACTGGTCCATGTTTACCAATACCGGCTATAATCTGCTGAATCCCGGGGACAGTCCCCATGAAAGTGCGCAGTTCCTTCTGTTCCTGACATCGGTCATCAAAGCGGTGGATGATTATCAGGATCTGCTGAGAGCATCCGTTGCTTCCGCCGGAAATGATGAACGACTGGGCGGTTTTGAAGCACCTCCTTCTGTCATTTCCATATTCCTCGGCGATGAGCTTACCGAGATTCTGGAGGCGCTGGAAGCAGGTTCGGATTACAGCGGCCGGGAAAAATCCGAAATGACGATCGGCGTGCACATGCTGCCGAAATTCCCGAAGGATACAACGGACCGGAACCGCACATCCCCCTTCGCTTTTACCGGAAACAAGTTCGAATTCCGTTCGCTGGGCTCTTCAGCTTCCATTTCCGATGCGAACGTGGTGCTGAATACGATTGTCGCGGAAAGCCTGCGTCAGTTTGCGGACGAACTGGAAGCGGCGGATGATTTCCGTAATGCCCTTCATGATCTGATTGTCCGGAATATCAAAGAGCACAAGCGGATTATTTTCAACGGAAACAACTATTCCGATGAATGGCGGAAGGAAGCTGAAAAGCGCGGGCTGACCTTCCTGGATTCCACTGTGGATGCCCTGCCCTGCTATACGGCGGAAAAAAATATCTCCGTATTTGAAATTCATAAGGTCCTGTCAGAGGCTGAACTGCGCTCCCGCCGGGATATCGGGCTGGATGCGTATGCGAAGATCATCAATATTGAAGCGGAAACGATGCTGATGATGGTCCGTCGTCAGATCTTGCCTTCCGTCATTCGTTTTGCAGGTGATGTCGCGGGATCCGTGCAGAAGATCGGTGTTGCCGGGTGTGCCCTTCAGAGCGGCGTGGATCAGCTTTCTGCCCTGTGCGGGGAAACGGACAGCCTGGATCATGCGGCGGTGTGCCTCGCCGATGCGCTGAACGGAAAACCCGGCACGGAGGATCCGGCAGTGTTTGCACGGTATATGCATGACCGCGTGCTGCCGGCCATGAAGGAAGTCCGGATTCATGCGGACGCTCTTGAACAGATGACGGACAAAACGTACTGGCCTTTCCCGACATATGATGAACTGCTGTTCAGCGTAAGGTGATGCAGGTTTCGGCCTGTCAGACCGGAACATGAAACAAGGATGCGGACGAAAACGTCCGCATCCTTGTTTTATTCTGTTATGAAGAGCAAGGGCAGTTATCCCTTGTATCCGATTTCATCCGCCAGGGATTTTTCGATAATAATCGTAGCATCCCGGTGCATCCGCATAAAGGTGCAGGGGCAGTGCGGATCGATTTTGTTTTCCATCAGCAGCTTGGTGGCAGCTTCCTGCTTGTTGCCGGAGATGATCATCAGCAGCCGGGCCGCACGCATGATGTTGCCCATGCCCATGGTAACCGCATGGGTGGGAACCTCTTCCTTGCTGGCAAAGAACCGTTTGTTGGCTTCAATGGTGGAATCATCCAGCGTCTCTTCATGGGCACCGTCATACATGGTATCACCGGGCTCGTTGAAGCCGAGATGACCGTCGGGACCGACGCCCAGGACCTGGATCGCGATATCGGTCCGGTCGAGGACCGCATTGAATTCAGCCAGGTTGGCAGCGACATCGCCGGTTCCCTTTGCGACATATGTATTCTTTTTGTCAATGTTGATGTGGTCAAACAGATTGCTGTTCATAAAATAGCGGTAACTCTGGTCATGGGTTCCATCCAGGCCGACATATTCATCCAGGTTGACGCTGTGGACCTTGCTGAAATCCAGGCCTTCCTCACTGCAGCGGCGTGCAAGCTCACGGTACATTCCGACAGGGCTGGAACCAGTGGCCAGGCCGAGCGTGCAGGTGGGGTTATCGCGGACGATCTTCTCAATGATATCTGCGGCTTTCCGTGCGCCGTCTTCATAATCCTTTACGATAATAACATTCATAAACAATACCGCCTCTCAGTTTTTTATTTTTTTGCAACGATGGTACCGTTGTCTTTCCAGATGCTCTTCTCCGGGATTGTTCCGCGGACGCATGAGGTCGGATATACGTTGGAATCACGGCCGATGATGGTACCGGGGTTCAGGACGCTGTTGCAGCCGACTTCCACCCGGTCGCCCAGCATGGCGCCGATTTTCTTCATGCCTGTTTCCATCCGTTCGCTTCCGCACTTGATCACAACAGGAAGCTTGTCACTTTTGACGTTGGAGGTGATGGAACCGGCACCCATGTGGCTCTTGTAACCGAGAATGCTGTCCCCTACATAATTGTAATGCGGAACCTGGACATTGTCGAAGAGGATCACATTCTTCAGTTCGGTACTGTTGCCGACCACACAGTGGTCGCCGACAAGGGCGCTGCCCCGGATAAACGCACCGGGCCGGACTTCGGTTTCATGCCCGATAATGGCAGGAGCACCGATATAGTTGTTCGGATAGATTTTGGCGTCCTTCGCAATCCAGACATTCTCGCTGACTTCGTCAAACTCATCCGCAGGCAGGGTCTTGCCCAGCTCGATGATGAATTCCTTGATCTTCCCGAGGGCCTGCCAGGGATATTCGGATTCCTCCAGGATGGATGCGGCGCGCGTGTGAGTCAGGTCATACAGGTCTTTTGTTTTCAGCATTATTTCTTCACCTCAATCAGATGGCCGCTGGCCTTCATGGATTCAATGATTTTGTCAACGTTCTTTTCGCATTCCTCACGGGTGCCGGCTTCCGCCATGACCCGCAGCACGGGTTCCGTTCCGCTCTTCCGGAGGAGAACACGGCCGCTGTCACCAAGCGCTTCGGTGCATTCGTTCACCGCGTCCATAACCGCCTGCTCTGCCAGGGTGTTGTCCTTGTCGTCGACCACGACATTTTTCAGCACCTGGGGATACATCTTGCAGCCTTCGGCAAGCACGGAAAGCGGAAGCTGTGTGTCGATCATGACTCCCATCAGCATGATGGCGGTAATCAGTCCGTCCCCGGTGCGTGCGTGCTTGCGGAAAATGATATGTCCGCTCTGTTCGCCGCCGATCAGATGATCATATGCTTTCATGTTTTCATAAACATACCGGTCGCCGACAGCGGTTTTTTCATAATTGATTCCGGCTGCATCCAGCGCTTTGTAAAGGCCGAAGTTGCTCATAATGGTGGTAACAACGGTGTTGCTGGGCAGCTGGCCGTGGCTCTTCAGGTATTTGGCGCAGATATACATGATCTTGTCGCCGTTGACTTCCTCACCGTTTTCATCCACAGCCAGGCAGCGGTCCGCGTCTCCGTCAAAAGCGAAACCAACATCCAGGTTGTTTTCCCGGACATAGTTTTTCAGGCTTTCAATATGCGTGCTGCCGCAGTCGCGGTTGATATTGACTCCATCGGGTTTGTTGTGGATTACATACGTTTTTGCGCCCAGTGCGTTGAATACGGCCGGCCCGATCATCCAGCTGGAACCGTTGGAACAGTCCAGCGCAACCTTCCGGTCATCAAACGGACGGGTTGCCAGGTTGGTCAGGTAGCCGATATAGCGGTTGCGCCCGGAATAGAAGTCAACCGTGCAGCCGATCTGATCTTCCTTTGCGAACGGAAGCTCTTCGGTTTCCCCGTCGATATACTTTTCGACCTGATCCTGCAGGTCATCATCCATTTTTTCACCCTTGCTGTTCATCAGCTTGATACCGTTATCATAATAAGGGTTATGGCTGGCGGAAATCATAACACCGCAGTCAAATCCCTCAGTCCGCGTAATATAGCTGACACAGGGGGTGGTCGTCACGTGGAGCAGGTAAACATCTGCACCGGACGAAGTAATGCCGGCGGCAAGGGCGTTTTCATACATGTAGGATGAACGCCGTGTGTCCTTGCCGATTACGATCCTGGCTTTGTCGTCCAGGTGTTTTTTACTGTAATACCATCCCAGAAAACGCCCGGTTTTGAATGCATGGTCAGCCGTCAGGACGACGCCGGCCTTTCCTCTGAAACCATCTGTTCCAAAGTATTTTCCCATAAAGCACCTCCATTGATACTTGGTCATTCGGGGCGTAAACCTCAAAATCAAGATGTATTATAACGTCTTAAAAGTCAGAAGTCAACAGGGAAAATTGATGGGTATTATTCCGGAAAAACAGGCTTCGAAAATTTGAAGGAATCAAAGTCGAACTGGCTTCCCGGCAGGAATACAAAGGAAACATCGCAAAGGCTGCCGGGAGTACGGACAGAGAAAACCTGGCGTGTCGGAATCCCGTCTCCTGTTCCGCGGAAATCAATGGCTTCTGTATGTGTGCTTCCGTCCGGTCCGGTAAACCGGATCGTAATCGTGTTGACATGCAGGGGAGTATAGCCGTTGATTTCAAGACTTGTTTTCACGGCATCTCCGAAATCCATCCCGTCAAAGGAAAGCGTGACATTGTTTCCGATTCCGCGGATGGAATCTTTCGCGGCGGTGTATGCATCACCATAGATGCGGTCAGCTTCCGCGGCTGTATGCGGAATGAATGCCCGGCTCTGCCTTTCAAAACGGAAACCGCGGAGATGAACCTTTTGGTGCATCCGGAAACAAAGGGAACGGATTCCGGTCAGGCGGCGGTTCAGATGGAATGTTTCTTCCTGATAAACGTTCCATATGGAAGGCTTCTGGTATCGGAGGACCTGGATAAGCTGTCCGCCGTTTCCGGGGTCGCCGTCAAAAAGTTCAATATCATATGCGTTATCGTCCAGGGCAAAAACAGGCATAGTCAGGGTATCGGATCCAGCCTTCCCAAAGTCGAGGAAGGAGAATCCGATCATACTCTCCCCTTCCCGGTCAAAAGCCACACCTTTTTCATTTCCGGTTCCGATATTCCCGGAATGAAGATCATACAGACCTGCGGAAACAAAAGAATAGGGATCAAGCGCGGGAGAACCGATGCCTTCGGCAGAAAATTCAATCTGGCTGATAAAATCCGCATGATCTTCCTGTTCTCCGGTCATGGCCCGCAGATAAAAGTCGCCGTCACCGGATACACGGACACAGACCTCATCATCACTCAGTATGGACAGGGCTGCGTACGGGGATTCAATGCCGGAGGCATTTGTCACCTGCCATATGATTTTCTGCTTTTGGGCATGTGCGGGAAGAGTACGGAAGCGGAAACGGCATTCACGCCGGGACGGATTCAGGTGGATGCTGTCAATCGGTTCGATTTCAATCTTGCGGACTGGGACGGATTCCGGACCGGGAAGATCGGGAATCCGCAGAATCCGGGTGGTCCCGGGCTTTCGAGGAGCGCCGGCGACAGGGATGATCAGCTCACTGCAGGGCAGGCCGGGGGATTCCAGCCGGATGACAGCATCATCCTCTGCTCCGGTTGAACCGATAATCAGCAGCAGTTTTCCGTTGAAAAGACGGCGGTTGCAGGATTTGTATCCGTCGGGATCCGTGGAGTCCCCGTTGTCAGTCCCGAGCAGGCATCCGCCTCCGGATACAGTGATATGGACCCGGTCACGGGCATTCAGGACCGGATTTCCGTCACAGTCGGCGGCAGTGATATCCACAAATGTGATATCGTATCCGTCAGAAAGCAGGTGGATGTCTTCTGCGGACATGACGAAGTGATCAGTATCTTTCGGCGTGATCCGGGTATCTGCCATCATTTCCTGACCGGCTGCATTATATCCGACTGCCTTCAGTGTTCCGGGAACGTAGGCGGTTTTCCAGACCGGAAGGCATTTCACGGCGTCAGAATGATCCACTGTTTTTCTTCCGAGGGACTTTCCGTTCAGAAACAGCTCGGCAGAAGCACAGTTTGTCATCACCGGAATATCAATCAGCTGCCCGGGATTCCAGTCCCATGATACACCGATATGCAGAACGGGGGTGCTTCCCCAGATACTCTGGAACAGGTAATAGGGATCTTTGGGGAAACAGGCGGTATCGGCCTGGCCGAAATAACAGGAACGTGTATGGTAAGGGGTGGGCTCACCGATATAGTCAATACCGCTCCAGATAAACTGTCCCATGCTGTAGGGACAGTGCATGTCGTCGACAATCATGCGCCGGAGATCGGATGCGCCCCAGCTGGTGTTGCTGTTGCCGAGTGCAGAGCATTGCAGGTCTGCTTCGCTCATGATCGGTTTTTCAATCGGGAAATGGTAGACTCCACGGCTGGACAGGACACTGCCGGTCTCACTGCCGTAAATGATCCAGTCCGGATGCTGACGGTGGTGTTCGGCATACAGGTTTTCCCCGTAATTGTAACCGGCGGTTTTTACGATATCGGCACAACGCTGCCCGCCTTCCCAGGGCATATAGTTGCACCCGAATGTAACAGCTGCATGGTGAGCCGGATCGTGAAATTCGACCTGATCCTTCAGCATCCGGGTAACTTCAGCTCCACGGAGATCGGCATATATATCGTATATTTCATTTCCGATGGACCACATGATCACACTGGGATGGCACCGGTCCCGGCGGATCCATGAAGCGACGTCCCGTTCCTCCCAGGCCGGGAAAAAACGGGCATAGTCATACTGGGTTTTCGGGCGTTCCCACATATCAAACGCTTCATCGACGACCAGAATGCCCAGCTCATCACAGAGATCCAGCAATTTCTTGGCAGGCGGATTGTGGCTGGTCCGAAGTGCGTTGACTCCCATATCCTGCATCAGCTTCAGCTGGCGCCGGGCAGCCTTTTCATGGAAAGACGCGCCGAGAGCGCCGAGATCGTGATGCAGGCAGACGCCTTTCAGCTTGACCGGTTCATCGTTGATATACAGACCGGTATCCGGATCCATACGGACAGTCCGCAGGCCAAGCTTTCGTACTCCGGTCTGTTTTCCGTATTGCCAGCGCAATGTATACAGATATGGGGAAGATACAGACCATGGGTGGGCGTTCTTCAGGCGGAACGCTGCGGAAATGGAGCACCCTTCCGAACAGCCGCATGCGGTTGCGACTGTGTTCATATCGCGGTCCAGGAGATCAAATTGAAAAGGAATACCGCTGCCCCCTGACGTTTCGGCGGTTACAGCAATATTCCATTCGTTTTGATCCATGCGTTCATTAATACAGAAGCTGTCCGGAATGATGTGGGATTCGGGCAGGAACATCATGGTGACATCGCGGAAAATGCCGCTGCCGGAGTACCATCTGGAATTCGGGGAGCGGTGGCGGATGTGAACGGCAAGTTCATTATCTCCGGGCAGAAGATGTCCGCTGAGGTTTACAGTGAAAGCCGTATATCCGTAGGCGTGTGTATCGATCAGCTCATCATTCAGGAGGATATCACAGTCCATATATACACCGTCGAAATGAATCAGACAGACGGGAGGCATTTCGGATTCTGTACGGATAGTCCGGCGGTACCATGCATCGGCGGATTCATACAGGTCAGCCTGCCAGATCAGCCAGTCATGCGGGAGGTCGACCGGAATCCATCCGCTGCTTTTTTTTACGTCTGATAAAACGCTGCCATTT
>JAEEGH010010859.1_pt1 | contig 20793 bp, 20 predicted proteins | sample 9134181 | NCBI WGS metagenome assembly JAEEGH01 (sample SAMN16246544, study PRJNA631951) | gut metagenome | biome: gut microbiome; feature: rumen; material: DP-attached | host: Bos | place: Iran: Karaj | collected 2018-10
TCGCTCCCATCCAGAGCGGTATCATGACCACCGTTCACGCTTACACTGGCGACCAGATGATTCTCGACGGTCCTCAGCGCAAGGGTGATGTTCAGCGTGCCCGTGCCGGTGCCCAGAACATCGTTCCTAACTCTACGGGTGCTGCCAAGGCTATCGGTCTGGTTATCCCCGAGCTGAACGGCAAGCTCATCGGTGCTGCCCAGCGCGTTCCGACTCCTACAGGTTCTACCACCATCCTGCACGCTGTTGTTAAGGGTGAGGTGACTGTTGAGGGCATCAACGCTGCCATGAAGGCTGCTACCAACGAGTCGTTCGGTTACACCGAGGAGAAGCTCGTTTCGAGCGACATCATCGGCATGAAGTTCGGTTCGCTGTTCGATGCTAACCAGACCATGGTCAGCAAGATTGGTGACGGCAACTCTCTCGTTCAGGTTGTTGCTTGGTACGACAATGAGAACTCTTACACTTCTCAGATGGTTCGCACCATCAAGTACCTCGCTGAGCTGAAGTAAGAAAAAGTAAAGAATTGCTTAATAAAATGGCCGTCCGATTTTGTCGGACGGCTTTTTTTGTGTATATTTGCAGCCGTATAACAGACAACGAGCTTATGAAGAAAGTATTTATCCTTATTGCCATTGCTGCTCTGGTGATGGTATCCTGCGACAACAAGACCCAGAAGACCGGGAGCGCGAACGACTCCCTGGCGGTTGATAACATAGAAGACACGCTGGCCACAGAGACGGCAGACACGGCGAAGACCGTCGCCATTTCAGCCGAGAACTTCGACATCAATGACTGTCTGCCCGCTATGAGGGTGCAGGCGGCTGATGTGTTAGACTGTAAGCCTGAAGACGTCTTTTTTGACAGCTATGCGCTGGTAGACGTCGACCATGACGGGCTGCCTGAGGTGGTTGTTAAGAGCGATGAGCAATACTGCAAGGTGCTGTTCTCGCTGGCTGACGGTAAGCCAGCGTTGCTGGCCCGCTCTTGGGGTGCTACCGACCTCTATTTCTTTGAGCACGGTGCGGCTGCTCAGGGCGGCTGTGGTACGGGCTGCATGATGTCTGACTGCACGCTGATGAAGGACAGCCGGCCGGTGACGACCTTCAGGAGCATTGAGGAGTCGAACATGGAGGGCGAGGTGGTGGAAACGACCTGCACCCAGGATGGCAAGAAAATTACGTTAGTGGAGTTCGACAAGCTCTATAAGCAACTTGGCGAGCAGGTGGACATTGAACTTGAGATGAAGGAGATTGACGTGGAGGAATCAGCTGAGAGAAGTAAACTGTACGACTATGCGGAATAACGTCTTCAGACTACTGGCGATGGTGGCTCTGCTGCTGACATTCGGCGGCGCATGGGCACAGAACGTCGGGAACGGCTCGCGATGGTGGGACGGTGAGAAACTCTATACGGCCGAAGTCGACGAGGCTGGCAACGTGACCATGAATGGCGAGAGCGAGGAGATGGGCGGCGACAGGTTCCGCCTGATCAAAGTGTCGGGCAAGGCTGGCCACTATACCCTTGCTTCCGGCAACTCCCAGGGCTGGCTGTTCATCCGTGGAAAGGTGGGCTGGGAGGTGGAGCTTGTGCGGCAGGAAGGCGTTATTTTCCTGGCTGTCCGGCAGCCTAACGGCGATTGCGTCTACACGTTGCGCGAGACGCCCGACAACCTGAAGAACTGCGTGGCCCAGCAGAAGATTATTGACGAGCGCGACGTCAGCTGGATGTTGCAGAACCACCTGCTCGACACCCACTATCTGGGGCGCTTCTCGAAGCCCCAGCTGCGGCTGATGCGCAATGAGATTCTGGCCCGTCATGGCTGGACGTTCCAGGCAAAAGACCTGAGGGAGCACTTCGGCCGTCAGCCGTGGTATAAGCCCGTGGCCGACAATAACAGCATCACGCTGGGTATCATTGAGCTGACTAACCTGCAGCTGCTGAAGAGCGAGGAGGCTGCTGACGACGACCGCGTGAGATATGAGAACACGAAGGCGGCACCCAAGATGGCCGAGGCCGTGGGTGGCGTCATCACCGTCACCACCGAGGAGCAGTTTATCAATGCTCTCGGCAACGACCGCGAAGTGCAGCTGGGCAGGGACGTACACCTGAACCTCTCACGAATTCTGGAACAGGAGGATAAGTTCTCGGGCGTCCCCGGACGGGCGTGGGCAACCATTGCCAAGCGTGACGGCGGCGACCAGCCGGTCATCATTAGCGAGTTCTGCAACGACGGTCAGCAGCTGACGCTCAAGAACTTCCGCCGGCTCGTCATCAGCGGTCAACACAACTCGAGCATTGAGGTAGACCCCCGCTACTCCTACTGTCTGAGTTTCATGGACTGCGAAGGCTGCCGTGTGCAGAACCTGACCATTGGTCACACCGAGGGCGGCTACTGCGACGGCGGTGTCATCGGCGTGGAGGGCGGCAGCCGGAATTTCATCTTCGACTGCGACCTCTACGGTTGCGGCACCTATGGCATCGTGGCCCGCGAGACCAATGGACTGACGGTGGCCCGCACGAACATCCACCACTGTACCTACGGCATTATGGAGCTGTGGAGTTCGCTGGGCGTGAAGTTCTCAGAGTGTGACTTCTTCGAGAACCGCGAGTTCGCCCTCATTACCAACAACGGCAGCGAATACACAGTGTTCGAGAAGTGCCGCTTCTATAACAATTGGCCCGAGGCGCCGCTGTTTTCTACCAACGAGGACATCACGCTCTATGGCTGTGAGATTTACCATCCTGAGGTGGGGGCAAGGGAGAGTCTTCGTGAGCCCGACGGCGACTGTAAATGGAGTGAAAAGGCAAACTACGTGCCGGAGCCAAGGGTGAAACCAATAGGACCGGACGTGAAATAATGAGATTATGGGAAAGAAGATGATGATAGCCATAGCGCTGCTGATAGGTAGTGTGACTGTATCGGCACAGAGCCCGAAGGCGCAAAAGGTCGGCGATATCAGAAAAGCATACGCCGAGGCAAAGAAGAAGATAGCCGACAACGGCAAGAACGGACAGGCTCCCTTGGATGTGACCATCACCCTTCGTGACGGAACGGAAGTCGATGAGGACTTCATCATCAACGAAGAGCGGGTGATAACCTTCTATTTCACCAAGTATCGTGCGAACAAGGAGCTTGACTACGCTGACGGCTCCAACTGCTACTTCATCACCGAGAACTGGTCGGCCAACGGTCACTCCCACTACCGCGAGATGCTCTTCGACCCCAACGTGGGCCACCTGCTCTTCTCGTTCATGCACACCGAGACGCATGCCGGCTACGAGGTGGAGTCGCGCTATTACTACGCTGCCGACGGCAGTCTGATAGACCAGAAGCACAGGGAGGGGAAGAAGGACGTCGAGCCCGACGGCCAGACATGGAGCACCGCCGAGACTGAGCAGTCATTTGCCAATGATCTGCTGTACGTCTTCGACCAGCTGATGAAGCCGAAGCACGACCTGCCTGCCGGCAAGGGCGTGAAGTCGGCAACGACGAAGGCCGACAGGATAGACCTCATCCGAAAGGCCTACACCCGGGCGAAGGAAGATATTGCCAAGAACGACAAGTCGGAGACGCCCCACGACATACAGATCGTGGTACGCAACCAGTCGTGGGGACCGCCTGAAATCACCGACGTCAGGATGTACTACGAGCAGCCTGACGGCACTACTCCCTTCCGCTGCTACTTCATCTCGGAGCACTGCCATAACAACAACATGGGCAAGGACAACTACAGTGAGTTCCTCGTTGCCGACAACAGCCTGATGTTCTCCTACTGCTGTGCCCGCGAGGAGGGCGAGAAGCATGAGTGGCGCTACTACTACGACGAGAACGGCCGGTGCATAGAGGTGAAGACCGATGCCGACGACAACGACAAGGGGCTCGCCGACAAGATGACGGCTGAGCGCTACCTGAACATTTTCAAGAAACTGACGGAGTGAGAGTATGAAGAAGATGATAACGATACTGGGACCGACGGCTTCGGGCAAGACGCCCGTGGCGGCACGGTTAGCGGCAGAGATTGGCGGTGAGATTATCTCGGCCGACTCCCGGCAGGTATACCGGCGCATGGATATTGGGACGGGTAAGGACCTGGGTGACTATGGCAGCGTGCCGTATCACCTGATTGACATCTGCGAGCCGGGTACGAAGTACAATCTCTTCCAGTATCAGCAGGACTTCTACGACGTCTATCAGGACATCCGGAGTAGGGGAGCGGTGCCCATTCTCTGTGGCGGTACGGGACTCTATATCGAGGCGGTTCTGAAAGGCTACAAGCTGTCGCCGGTGCCGCAGAACCAGCCGTTGCGCGACAGTCTGGAGGGCAAGTCGCTGGAAGAGCTGACGCAGATGCTCACTGAACTGAAAGCCCGCAACGGCTCGAATATGCACAACACGACCGACGTGGACTCCTGTCAGCGTGCCATCCGAGCCATCGAGATTGAGATCTACAATCTGGAGCACCCGACTCCCTGCAGGGAGCTGCCGCCCGTGGATAGCGTCATCATCGGCATCAGCATCGACCGCGAGTTGCGCCGTGAGAAGATAACGCGGCGGCTGAAGGCCCGACTCGAGGAGGGCATGGTCGATGAGGTGCAGGCGCTGCTTGACGAGGGCATTGCTCCCGACGACCTGATATATTACGGTCTGGAGTATAAGTTTGTGACGGAGTACCTGACCGGCCAATGCTCCTACGACGAGATGTTCCAGCGCCTGGAGATTGCCATCCATCAGTTTGCCAAGCGGCAGATGACCTGGTTCCGGGGAATGGAGCGGCGCGGCTTCCATATCAACTGGATAGACGCCACACTCCCGATGGAGGAAAAAGTACAGCAAATCATACAAATCGCAAATCGAGAGTAATAAATCGAAAATCGAAAATCCGTAAATCGCAAATCGAGAGTAATAAATCGAAAATCGAAAATCCGTAAATCGAAAATAAAAACAGATGGCAGTAGAGACAACAAGGTGGGGCATCCTGTATTGCCCAAAGACGGGATTCTCCAGCAGCCAGAAGCGCTGGGAGAAGATTGAGGCAGCGCTCCGTGAGCGGGGCGTGGTTTACGATATGGTGCAGAGCGAGAACGCCGACAGCGTGGAGCGCCTGATGACTATGCTCATCAACAACGGCTACAAGACGATTGTCGTGGTGGGTGGCGACTCGGCCCTGAACGATGCCGTGAACTGTCTGATGAAGGAGGAGAAGCGCGTGCGCGACGAGATAGCCCTGGGCGTCATACCGAATGGTGTGATGAACGACTTTGCCCGTTTCTGGGGCTTTGTCGAGGACGACGTCGAGCAGACCGTCGGCTGGCTTGCCGAGCGTCGCATACGGCGCATTGACCTTGGCTGCGTGCGCTACACGAACAGCAATCAGGAACACTGCCACCGCTACTTCCTGAACTGTCTGAACATTGGCATGACGGCCGACATCATGAACCTTCGCCGCCAGACGCGCCGTCTCTTCGGCTCGCGTACCTTATCTTTTATATCGTCGCTCTTTGTGATGCTCTTCCACCGCATGGAGTACAAGATGAAGCTGCGCATCAACAGCGACGTCATCGACCGCAAGGTGATGACCGTCTGCATCGGCTCGGGGCCGGGCTATGGTCAGACGCCGAACGCCGTGCCCTATAACGGCATGCTCGACGTGTCGGTGGTCTACCATCCTGAGGTCGTACAGCTCATCGAGGGTCTGTGGCTGCTGATTACCGGCCGTTTCCTGAACCACCGCAATGTCCATCCCTTCCGCACGACCGAGGTTTTTGTCGACGAGGCCCGCAAGGCTATGGTCGGTGTCGACGGCCGTCTGATGAAAACGCCCGTCGGAGCATTCCGCGTGAACATTGAGCAGGAAGTCGTCAATTTCCTGATTCCGGATTGATTTATGGTAACTTCTATTTATATGTTAATGGTGCGCAGCCTTTCCCCTCCCTTCAAGGGGAGGGGTTAGGGGTGGGGTCTGTAATTTCCTGTCAGTAAAGAAGATACTGACCCCACCCCTGCCCCTCCCCTACAAGGGAGGGGAAAGGCTGCGCGTAGTTTTAACCATTTATAGAACACATTATGTTTTTATCTTAAATGTATAAGGAGAAAGAATTATGAGAAAGACATTTAGACAAGCAATCGTTGCACTGTGCCTGATGGCCGCCCCGATGGCCGCGAGCGCACAGTCGTTAGTATTCCACCTCGCCGGCGGCGAGAAAACCACGGTGCAGCTGCCCGCTACATTCACAGTGACGCCTGACGGCGACAAGCTCGTGGTTGATGCCGGCAGCGGCAATGTCGTCGAGCTGGCCAAGGACGAGGTGATGTGTGTGACCTATCGCGACGCCAAGGGCGACGTAAACGGCGACCAGCGTGTCGACGTGGCCGACGTCTCGACCGTTGTCAGTCTCATCTTAGGCGCAGGCGGTTCGTCGCCATATGGCAACGCCCCGAAGAACGCCGAGGCCGTCGACCTGGGTCTGCCTTCTGGCACTAAGTGGGCGAATATGAATGTGGGTGCCGAGAAACCAGAGGACTACGGTCTGTTTTTTGCCTGGGGCGAGACCACGGGCTACACCAGCGACACGTCCGACGGCCGTTCGTTCGACTGGGTGAACTACAAGTGGTGCAATGGCTCTCAGACTACTATGACCAAGTATTGCGCTAACGCTTCCTACGGTACCGTTGACAACCAGCTGACGCTGCTTCCCGCCGATGATGCCGCTCGTGCCAACTGGGGTGGCGAGTGGTCGATGCCGACCATTGCTGATATTGAGGAGTTGATTGATAATACCACAAGCGAGTGGACGACTGAGAACAGTGTGAATGGCCGCAAGTTTACGGCTGCGAATGGTAATTCCATATTCCTGCCCGCTGCGGGCTGTCGTGCCAATGCGTCGCTCGACGACCAGTCGACGTGCGGACGCTACTGGTCAGCCTTGGTTGCCCAGTTGAACTCTAACAGTGCATGGTATTTAGGCTTTGACAGTAGGGGCACGGACACGAACTACCTCAAAGGCCGCCTCTACGGCTTCTCTGTCCGCCCTGTGCTTAGGAAATAGTGCATCCTTCCCAAGGACGCGCAACGTGAAAGCGACCCAATCGTGAAAAAGTGTGTTAACTGCTTAGTAATGTATATTTTCTCAAAAATATTTGGCGGTTTCAAAAATAGTTTGTATTTTTGCACTCAGATATAAATAACTGATGATATGTTAGGAATAGAATCACCCCGCAGGCCAATTACAGGTCAGTTTGCGAAAGAACTTCGCGAGGCATTGGTTCGTGCCCGTACAGGGAACTTGAATGAGTCGGAAAAAGAGAGTGTCCGCCGTTCAGAAAAGGTGTTGAGGAAATACAATGCAGTCTGGAAGTAAGGCTACGGAATTCTTGGAATTGATATTTGAAAGAATTGATGACGCATCAGTTCTTTCAAATTTTTATTGTGGCATACAGGATATGGATGACTTCATCCACGAGAAGCTTCAAGGTTACCTCAACAGAACCGGTTGTGAAGCATATACAATAAAGTTAGGAGATGATATCGTAGCGATGTTGTCATTAGGTGAAGATACGCTCTGTCTGGATGATGACGATAAAGACGATATGAGGTCAGGCTTCATTCCTAAGCCTAATGTTGCATTGGAGAACCAAGACTATCTTTCAGAGAAAGAATTTCCTGCCGTAGAAATCACATATTTGGCTGTTGACAAGAAATGGCGTGGACAAGGTATCGGAGAGTACATCATCCGCCAAGTGGAGAACAAGGTGAAGCACGACCGCCCGGAATATGAGTTTATTACGGTAGAGGCTTATAAAACTGCCGGATATTCAGCCGTTGGGTTTTACAGCCATTGCGACTTCACCCCAGCAGAGCCTCCTATGGGGTATAAAGACACACTTCGAATGTACAAGGTTCTTCATCCAATAATAACACAATGACTGCTTCTTGTTTTTTGATAATCCCTATGGTAAGTCTTTAGTAATGTTTATTTTCCCTAAAATATTTGCCAATGTTAAAATAATGCCCTAACTTTGCAGGCTCAAACAAGAAACGAAGAGAATGAGGAAGACAATTTTCGACTTGCTTGGCCGTAAAGGCCAGACGCCTGTGAGTATGCTCACATGCTACGACTACAACACCGCCCGCACCATCGACGAGGCCGGTGTTGACATGATTCTGGTGGGCGACTCGCTTGGCAATGTGATGTTAGGCTACGAGAACACACTGGCCGTCACCGTCGACGATATGATTCATCACGGCAAGGCCGTCTGTCGCGGCGCCAAGGAGGCATTCGTGGTCATCGACATGCCGTTTATGTCGTACCAGCCCTCTGTCGAGGAAGCCGTGCGCAATGCCGGCCGCATCATGAAGGAGACGGGCTGTCATGCCGTGAAGCTGGAGGGCGGCAGAGAGTATGCCGACCGCATCGAGGCCATCGTCGAGGCGGGCATCCCCGTGGTGGCCCACATCGGACTGACGCCCCAGTCGGTCAACGCCTTTGGCGGCTACAAGGTCCAGGGAAAGACGCTTGAGAAGGCCCGCAAGATTCTCAATGACGCGAAGGCCGTTGAGCAGGCCGGAGCCTTTGCCATTACGCTGGAGTGTGTGCCCGCCGAGCTGGCCACGCTGATCACAGAGCGCTCTAAGGCACTGACCATCGGCATCGGTGCCGGCAACGGCTGCGACGGTCAGGTGCTGGTCTATCAGGACATGCTGGGCTTCACCGACGGCTTCACGCCGAAGTTCGTGAAGAAGTATGCCGACGTTCACAGCGTCATGCTCGAGGCTTTCCGCCAGTACAAGGAGGACTGCGAGCAGCGCACGTTCCCCAGCGCCGACAAGACGTATGCTTTCGAAGAGGACGTGATGGAGAAACTCAGAAAAGAGATAGAATTACCATTTTAATATATAGGAAATGAAGGTAGTCAAGACTGTAAAAGAAGTCAGAGAGATTGTTTCAGCATGGAGAAAAGAGGGCCTGACCGTCGGTCTGGTTCCCACCATGGGTTATTTGCATGAGGGCCATCAGAGCCTGATCATCAAGTCGGCCGAACAGAACGACCGCACGGTGGTCTCGGTGTTTGTGAACCCTATACAGTTCGGGCCTAACGAAGACCTGGAGGCTTATCCGCGCGACCTCGACCGCGACATCCAGAAGGTGGAGGAGGCTGGTGGCGACCTGATCTTCAACCCCGAGCCGGCAGAGATGTACCCCGGCCACTTCACGTCGTTCATCGACACGACGGAGACCACGGAGCTGCTCTGCGGTGCCGTGCGCCCCGTTCACTTCCGCGGCGTCTGCACCGTGGTTGGGAAACTGTTCAACATCGTCTGCCCCGACCGTGCCTACTTCGGTCAGAAGGATGCCCAGCAGCTGGCCACCATCCGCCGCTTCGTGCGCGACCTGAACTTCCCGCTCGAGATTGTGGCGTGCCCCATTGTCCGCGAGGCTGACGGGCTGGCCAAGTCGAGCCGCAACACCTACCTCAACGCCGAGGAGCGCCAGGCTGCCCTCATCCTCTCCAAGAGTCTGAAGAAGGGCCAGGAGGCCATCGCGGCAGGTGAAAGAGATGCCCAGGCGGTTATCGCCGTCATCACCGAGAGTCTGAAGTCGGAGCCGCTGGCCAGGATTGACTATGTTGAGGTTGTCGACTTCGAGAACATCCAGCGCACGGCCAGGATTGAAGGCGAGGTGCTCGTTGCCATTGCCGTCTACATTGGCAAGACGCGCCTGATTGATAACTTCATCGTCAATATATAATATAAGGTATAGAAGATGAACATAACGCTGCTGAAATCAAAGATTCACCGTGCCGTGGTGACTCAGTCTGACCTCAACTACGTGGGCAGCGTCACCATTGATGCCCGGCTGATGCGTGAGGCCGGTATCGTGGAGTACGAGAAAGTGGCCATTGCCGACATCGACAACGGCAACCGCTTCGAGACCTACGTCATCACCGGCGAGGAAGACTCCGGCATCATCTGCTTGAACGGCGCCGCAGCCCGCTGCGTCAGTGCCGGCGACAAGGTCATCATCATGGCCTACGCCGACATGACCCCCGAGGAGGCCCTGACGTTCAAGCCCGCCGTCCTCTTCGTCGACGAGCACAACAAGATTATCCGCAAGGCCAGCTACGAGCATCACGGACTGCTCAGCGAACAATAAAAAACTTTCAAGCCTATGCTGACAGGAAAAACCATTGTCCTCGGCGTGACGGGCAGCATTGCCGCCTACAAGACGGCCAACCTTGCTTCGATGCTGGTGAAGCTTGGTGCCGACGTCCACGTCATCATGACGCGCAATGCCACGCAGTTCATCACCCCGATGACCTTCGAGACGCTGACCTCGAACAAGTGCATTGTCGACACCTTCGACCGCAACTTCTCGTTCGACGTGAAGCACGTCTCGCTGGCCAAGCGGGGAGACCTCTTCATGGTGGCCCCCTGCACGGCCAACGTCATCGGCAAGCTGGCCGCCGGCATCTGCGACGACATGCTGACCACCACGCTGCTGGCCACGAAGGCGCCGAAGCTGCTGGCCCCGGCCATGAATACGGGCATGTGGGAGAACCCCATCCTGCAGCACAACCTCCAGCTGCTCCAGGGCTACGGCTACCACATTGTGCAGCCCGCCGTGGGGCGCCTGGCCTGTGGCGACACGGGCAGCGGCAAGATGCCGCCCGAGGAGCTGCTGCTCGAGCATATCCTGCTGCATACAGCCCGCACGAAGGACCTGCAGGGGCGTCGGCTGCTGGTCACGGCCGGTCCTACGCAGGAGGCCATCGACCCCGTGCGCTTCATCACCAACCACTCGTCGGGCAAGATGGGCTACGCCATTGCCAAGATGGCTGCGCTCCGTGGGGCTGAGGTGACGCTCGTCAGCGGTCCGGTCAGCATCAAGCCCTTTACCGGCATCGGGCTGGTCCCCGTGACGAGTGCCCGTGATATGTTCGACGCCGTCACCCGGCGCAGCGCCGACAGCGAGATCATCATCATGTGCAGCGCCGTGGCCGACTACATGCCCTCCACCTATTCCGACCAGAAGGTGAAGAAGCACGACGGCGACCTCTCCATACCGCTCACCCGGACGCCCGACATCCTGCAGTATTTAGGCGACCACAAGCCAAAAGAGCAGGTGCTCGTAGGCTTCTCGATGGAGACCGAGAACCTCATCGACAACTCGCGCGCCAAGCTGACGAAGAAGAAGGCCGACATGATCTGTGCCAACTCCATTGCCGACAGCCGGACGGGCTTCGGCGTCGACACCAACCGCGTGACGCTCATCACTCACGACGCCGTCAGCGAGCTGCCGCTCTGCTCGAAGGAAGAGACGGCCGACCTGATACTTGACGCCATCATCCACCACCCAATACCTGACGCCCCATGAAGACCGTCATCATTGGCTCCGGCAACCTCGCCACCCACCTGTCGCTGGCACTGAAGGCCAGCGGCATGACCATTGCCCAGGTGTACAGCCGGACGGCGGAGCACGCCGCAGAGCTGGCAGCCAAGCTGGGCTGTCCGTCCACGTCGCAGGTCGACGAGGTGCTCACCGATGCCGGCCTCTACATCATCTCCGTCAACGACGATGCCATCAGCGGCGTGGCCGTCCGCCTGTGCAAGGCCCGTCCGCAGGCCGTTTTCCTTCATACGGCAGGCAGTGTCCCCATGAGCGTCTTCCGGCCCTACGGCGTGCGCCACGGCGTGCTTTACCCCATGCAGACGTTCTCGAAGAACCGCCCCGTCGACTTCCGCACCATTCCCTGCTTCATCGAGGCCTCCGACGAGCCGACGCTGGCGCTCGTCCGGAGCATCGCCAGCGGCATCTCAGACCGTGTGGTCGAAGCCGACTCCGAGAAGCGGCGCAAGCTCCATCTCGCCGCCGTCCTGGCGTGCAACCTTGCCAACCACTGCTACCGGCTGGCCGAGCGCGTGCTCGAGGCCGAACACATCGACTTCGGCCTCTACCTGCCCCTTATCCAGGAGACCGCCCGCAAGGTGACCGAGATGTCGCCACGCGAGGCGCAGACCGGCCCCATGGTGCGCTACGACCTGGGCGTGATGGCTGCCCAGGTGAGTCTGCTGCCCGACGAGCGTACGCGCCAGATTTACCGTCTGATGGCCGAAAGCATACACGAAGACTCCCTGCTTTGTGTTAAATAACCTTATTTCCTTTGTCGCTTGACAAAAAATGCTTACCTTTGGGGCTACATTATCTAAAACAACTACAATTACAAAACCTTAAAATAGGAACTATGAGTTATTTACGATTCGAAAAAGCCGTGATGACTAACCTGCAGGAAAGCCTGTATCGTGAATTGCTCCGTACAAACCGTTCTGGTGCCTACAGTTCGTCTACGCTTGTAGACTGCAACACGCGCAAGTACCACGGTCTGCTGGTTGTTCCCGTACCCGAGCTCGACGACGAGAACCACGTCTTGCTCTCGTCGTTAGACTGTACGGTCGTCCAGCACGGAGCCGAATTCAACTTAGGCCTCCACAAGTATCAGGGCAACACATTCAGCCCCAACGGGCACAAGTACATCCGTGAGTTTGACGCCAGCAAAGTTCCCACGACGACCTATCGCGTGGGCGGTGTCATCCTGAAGAAGGAAGTGATTTTCCAGCATTACGAGGACCGTCTGCTCATCCGCTACACGCTGGTGGATGCCCATTCGGCCACCACGTTGCGTTTCCGCCCCTTCCTGGCCTTCCGTTCCGTGCGGCAGTTCACCCACGAGAACGCCACCGCCAGCCGTGAGTATTCTCTGGTCGATGGCGGCATCAAGACCTGTATGTATGCCGGCTATCCCGACCTCTACATGCAGTTCTCGAAGAAGAACGAATTCGTCTTCATGCCCGACTGGTACCGCGGCATTGAGTACCCGAAGGAGCAGGAGCGCGGCTACGCCTCGAACGAGGACCTCTACGTGCCCGGCTACTTCGAGATGCCTATCAAGAAGGGCGAGAGCATCATCTTCGCCGCTTCGACGTCGCAAGTCAAGTCGTCGACGCTGAAGAAGCTGTTCGACCTGGAGGTCGACGACCGCATATCGCGCGACAACTTCTATCACATACTGGTCTGTGCTGCCCACCAGTTCCATAACCGGCAGAAGAACGACGACCGCTACCTGCTGGCCGGCTACCCGTGGTTCAAGGCCCGTGCCCGCGACACGTTCATCGCCCTGCCCGGCCTGACGCTGAGCATCGGCGAGCGCGACTACTTCGAGCTGGTCATGAAGACCGCCGAGAGGGGGCTGCGCGAGTTTATGGACGGCAAGCCGCTCTCGGTGAAGATCTACGAGATTGAGCAGCCCGATGTGCCCCTGTGGGCCGTGTGGGCCATCCAGCAGTACGTCAAGGACGTCGGCCGCGACGAGGGCTTCAAGAAGTACGGCCAGCTGCTGAAGGACATCGTGTATTACATCGAGGAAGGCGGCCATCCCAACCTGCGCCTCGACGAGAACGGCCTGCTCTACAGCGACGGTCGCGACAAGGCCGTGACGTGGATGAACTCCACAGCCAACGGGCGCCCCGTCGTGCCCCGCTCGGGCTATATCGTCGAGTTCAATGCCCTGTGGTACAACACCCTGAAGTTCTGCGCCTCGATGGCTGCCGAGCAGAACGACCAGGCGGCTGCCGACCACCTGGAGGCACTGGCTGCCAAGGTGAAGCAGTCGTTCGTCGAGACCTTCGTCAACGACTACGGCTACCTGCTCGACTACGTCGACGGCACCAATATGGACTGGTCGGTGCGCCCGAACATGATTTTCGCCGTGGCGCTCGACTACTCACCACTCTCGCAGCAGCAGATGAAGAGCGTGGTAGATATATGTACCCGCGAACTGCTGACACCGAAGGGCCTGCGCTCGCTGTCGCCGAAGAGCGGCGGCTACAACCCGATGTACGTCGGACCGCAGACCCAGCGCGACTATGCCTACCATCAGGGAACGGCGTGGCCGTGGCTCGGCGGCTTCTACATGGAGGCCTGCCTGAAACTCTACAAGCGCTCGCGCCTGTCGTTCATCGAGCGGCAGATGGTGGGCTATGAGGACGAGATTGACTATCACGCTATCGGTACCATCTCCGAGCTGTTCGACGGCAACCCGCCGTTCCACGGACGCGGCGCCATGGCCTTTGCCATGAACGTGGCCGAGATCCTGCGCACGCTGAAGCTCCTCGAGAAGTATTCGTATCAAAAGTAAAATAGGAGGAACGCTGTATGAAAGTATTAATGTTTGGATGGGAGTATCCTCCTCACGTGTTCGGTGGACTGGCCACCGCTAACTATGGAATCTCAGAGGGCCTGAAGGCGCAGGGCGACATCGAGACCGTGCTCTGTCTGCCGCACCCCTTCGGCGACGAGAGCCAGCACGCCTGCCGCATCGTGGCCATGAACGCCGTGCCCATTGCCTGGCGCGACGTCGACTACGACTATGTGAAGAGTAGGGTAGGGAACATCATGGACCCCGACTACTACTTCAAGCTCCGCGAGCACATCTATGCCGACTTCAACTACATGAACGTCAACGACCTCGGTGCCCTGGAGTTCGCCGGAGGCTATCCCGGCAACCTGCATGAGGAGATAAACAATTACTCAATCATTGCCGGGCAAGTGGCTCGCGCTGAGGAGTTTGACATTATCCACGCCCACGACTGGCTGACCTTCCCCGCCGGCATCCACGCCAAGCAGGTCAGCGGCAAGCCGCTGTGCATCCACGTCCACGCCACCGACTTCGACCGCTCGCGCGGCAAGGTGAACCCCACCGTCTACTCCATCGAGAAGAACGGCATGGACTGGGCCGACTGCATCATGTGCGTATCAGAGCTGACACGCCAGACGGTCATCAACCAGTATCATCAGGACCCGCGCAAGTGCTTCACCGTCCACAACGCCGTCTACCCCCTGCCCCAGGAGTATCAGGACATTCCGCGTCCCGACCACACCGGCAAGGAGAAGGTCGTCACGTTCCTCGGCCGCATCACCATGCAGAAGGGTCCCGAGTACTTCGTCGAGGCCGCCACGATGGTGCTCCACCGCACGCGCAACGTGCGCTTCTGCATGGCAGGCTCCGGCGACATGATGGACGCCATGATCCACCTGGCAGCTGAGCGCGGCATTGCCGACCGCTTCCACTTCCCGGGCTTCATGCGCGGCAAGCAGGTATATGAGTGCCTCAAGGCCAGCGACGTCTACGTCATGCCGTCGGTCAGCGAGCCCTTCGGCATCTCGCCCCTTGAGGCCATGCAGTGCGGCACGCCCTCGATCATCTCCAAGCAGTCAGGCTGCGCCGAGATCCTCGAGAACTGCATCAAGGTCGACTACTGGGACATCCACGCCCTGGCCGACGCCATCTACAGCATCTGCCACAACGAGTCGCTCTTCCAGTACCTCAAGGACGAGGGTAAGCGCGAGGTCGACCAGATCACGTGGGAGAAGGTAGGCCGCTGGATTCGCACCCTTTATAGAAGAACGCTGGGGTGGGAAACCGCCTAATCGTAATAACGAAATACCGTAATCCCGAAATCCCGAAATCCCGAAATACCGGAATCCCGGAATACCGAAATAACGAAAAAAAGAAAAAAAGATTATGAAAACAATTTGCTTATATTTCGAAATACATCAGATCATACATCTGAAGCGCTACCGTTTCTTCGACATCGGTACCGACCATTATTATTACGATGACTACGAGAACGAGCGTAGCATCACCGACATCGCCGAGCGCAGCTACATGCCGGCGCTAAACACCCTGCAGCAGATGATTGCCGAAAACGGCAACTACTTCAAAGTAGCCTTCTCGCTCTCGGGTACTGGCATCGAGCAGCTTGAGATGCATGCACCGCAGGTCATCGAGAAGCTGCAGCAGCTGGCACAGACGGGCTGCGTAGAGTTCCTCGCCGAGCCTTACAGTCATGGACTTTCCTCGCTGGCCAACGAAGAAACCTTCGCACTCGACGTAAAGAAGCAGTGCGCAAAGATTGAGGAGCTCTTCGGACAGAAGCCCACCGTGGCCCGCAACTCATCGCTCATCTACAGCGACGACATCGGTGGACAGATTGCCGCCATGGGCTTCAAGGGCATGCTCACCGAGGGTGCCAAGCACGTGCTCGGATGGAAGTCACCCCACTACGTCTACAACTGCAACATCGCCCCCAACCTCAAACTGTTGCTCCGCGATGTTGAACTGTCAGACGACATCTCGCTGCGCTTCAACAACGCCGAGTGGGAGGGCTATCCCCTCTTCGCCGATGCCTATATCGACCGCATCAGCCGTTTCCCCGACGAGGAGAAGATCATCAACATCTTCATGGAACTGTCGGCCCTCGGTATCGCCCAGCCCCTCAGCTCCAACATCCTGGAGTTCCTGAAGGCGCTGCCTGCCTGCGCCAAGGAGAAGGGCATCGACTTCGCCACTCCTACCGAGATCTGCAAGAAGGTGCCCAGCGTGGGTGCCGTCGACGTGCCCGACACGCTGTCGTGGGTGGATGAGGAGCGTGACTGCTCCTGCTGGCTGGGTAATGCCATGCAGCGCGAGGCTTTCCAGAAGCTCTACTCTGTGGCCGACCGTCTGCGCATTGCCAACGACCCACGCATCAATCAGGACTGGGACTACCTGCAGGCCTCCAACAACTTCCGCTTCATGACCACCAAGCCCTCTAACGTAGGACTCGACCGTGGTATCTACAGCGGACCGTTCGACGCCTTCACCAACTACATGAACATCCTCGGCGACTTCATCAATCGTGTAAATGCCCTCTATCCGCTCGACATCGACAACGATGAGCTCGAGGGCCTGCTTACGACCATCAAGAACCAGGGCGACGAGATTGAGATGAAGGACAAGGAGATTACCCGCCTGAAGGCTAAGCTCGAGAAATACGAGGCAGAGAAGCCCGCCAAGAAGGCTCCTGCCAAGAAGCCTGCCGCCAAGAAAGCACCAGCCCCCAAGGCTGAGTAGGTTGTAGCAAACAATCCTGCTATAAAAAAGAAGAATCGGAGCCGCCTCGGTTCCGATTCTTCTTTTGTTTTGTTAGTCGGGAATCAGGAAGTTGATGACCTCCTGCTCAATATCTATCCGGAAGGCTCCCACAGGGGTTTTCATCAGTCGCCCGTCAACGCCCACCAGCGCATGGCATGCCTCGTCGACATACACCTCAGAGGTGCGGTAAGGGTGGACGTTGCGATGGTTCAGGAAACGGCCCGTAATGAGCAGCCACAGTCCTTCTATCAGCTGTACCACCTCAGGATGGTAGACCACCGATACGTCGAGCAGGCCGTTGTAGGGCACGGCGTTGGGCGTCTGGCCGTAACCGGGACCGGAGCCTATGCAGACGGTCATCACCTTGCGGTCGATAACCTCGTTGTTAATCCTCAGCTTCATCTTATACTCCATGCGGTGGAACAGCATGACGAAGAGCGACGATATAAAAGATAAGGTACGCGAGCCGAAGAGCCGACGCGTCTGACGGCGCAGGTTCATAATGTCGGCCGTCATGCCGATATTCAGGCAGTTCAGGAAGTAGCGGTGGCACTTCTCGTTGTTCTTGTTCACATAGCGCACGCAGCCCAGGTCAATCTTGCGGATACGGCGCTTCACCAGCCAGTCAATGGTCTGCTCCAGGTTGTCCTCGTCAAAGTCCCAGAAACGGGCAAAGTCGTTCATCACGCCGTTGGGGATGACGCCAAGGGCAATCTCCTCGCGCACGTGCTTCTCCTCCTTCATCAGGCAGTTCACGGCATCGTTCAGCGCCGAGTCGCCACCCACAATGATGATGGTCTTGTAGCCGTTGTTGATGAACATGTTCATCAGGCGCTCCACGGAGTCGGCATTCTCGCTCTGCACCATGTCGTAATTCACCTTGCGCGCCTTGAGCACAGCCTCTATCTTCTCCCAACGCTTCTGCTTGTTGGAAATACCCGTCTTGGGGCAATAAAGCACGCCCCATGTTGCTGTTTCTACTGCCATAATGCTAATATCTGTTTCACCTTCTCCTCCATGGGGAGCGTGGCCTCTATCCAATGTATGGTGAATCCTCGGCGCTCCATGCCCCTGAACCACGTCATCTGCCGCTTGGCAAACTGATGGATGGCTATCTCCAGACGCTGGAACATCTCGTCGTAGGTGGTCTTGCCGGTAATGTATTCCGTCACGAACTTATACTCCAGACCGTAATAGATCAGGTCGTCGGCAGCGATACCCTCGTCCAGCAGCCCGCGCACCTCGTCCACCATGGTCATTCCTGCCGAAGCGCCCACCTGCTGTTTTTCTTCGAGACGAGCCTTCAAGCGCCGGGTAATCTTCTCCCTGCGCAGTTCGCGGTCGATGTTGACACCGATAATCAGCGAGTCCACCGGCGGCAGCTCCCGTCGCGGCGTGGGATGCTCCAGGTTGTAAGTCTCTATCTCTATCGCCCTGATGGCGCGTTGACAGGAGTCCACGTCGGTAGTGTTGTGCATCACCGAGCCGCTCCTGGCCTTCAGCTCAACGAGCATCTGCGTCAACTCATCGAGCGAGCGCCCCTCCAGCCGTTGTCTCAGCTCCGGGTTCTGCGGAACGGGCGACAGCTTGTAGCCCTTCAGCACGGCCTCGATATAAAGCCCCGTGCCGCCACAGAGTATGGGCACCGCCCCCCTGCCTGTTATGCTGTTGTAGGCATCAAAAAAATCCTGCTGATACTGAAACAGGTTATACTTCGTTCCCGGCTCGCAGATATCTATCAGGTGATAGGGCACACCGGCATAGTCGCCCAAGTCCTTGCCCGTTCCGATATCCATCCGGCGGTACACCTGCCGCGAGTCGGCCGAGATGATCTCTCCCCCTACTTGGAGCGCCAACGCTGCCGCCAGCGGAGTCTTGCCGCTGGCCGTCGGACCAAGTATGGTGATCATCCTCTTCACATCAAATGAAGTTGGTGGCTATATACTGCTGCATGCTGCTGCGGACGTCCACCATAAACTTCTTGTCGTAGAAGTTGTCAATCACCCATCGGCCGTCCTCATAGACCATGTCGATGCGGGCGGGGCAGTAGGTGTACATCTCATAGACGGTAAAGTCCACCGAGGCTATCATGCGCTCACCGTCGTATGCCATCTTCGTTACCTCAAACTCGTCGAAGGTCACATAGCCCGGGTCGCGGGTCATCGTCCAGTAGTCGATCTCAAAGAACAGCGTGCCCGACTCATACTCCTTGCGGTGAACCGCCAAGAGCAACTCGTTCCACGCCTTCGAGCAGAAAGCCTTGTCGAGCAAGTCGGTCATCACCAGCGCGCCATTCTGCAACTGATAGGTCCTGATGGCGCTGAAAATGTCGCGCGCCCGTTCCAGGACGGCTCCCTGCTGCGCCAGCAGCTTGGTTTCCGAAAACACGCTATCGGAAGCCACATACTCTACAGTATCCCGAACTGACATCAAGGCAGCCTCCTCCTTCGCGTCAGGTGCCTTGTCGCTACTACCGCAGCCCGTCACCACCAAAGGCAGCACAAGCAGCAATTTCGCTAATTGATTAATGTTGAAACGTTTCAAAATTCTAACGGTTATTTGTTGGTCTTCTAAAATCCGGTGCAAAATTACACAAAAAAACGGAACCGTCAAAGCGAACCACCTTTTTTTTTATGCCGAAGGCAAAAAAAGAGTCAAACAAATAAGAGCTGTGTCATAATTCACAACAACGGATTTCACGGATTAATCGGATTATCTAAGTTACTGATTATCAGTAGGGCTTAAATCCGAAAAATCCGAAAAATCCGTTGTTTATAAATTATTTCTTGTGTTTTGACACACCCTCCTTTCTTTTTTCCGCTCAGTCTTTTGCCAGCGACTTCAGGTCGGCATACTCAGTTTTCGCATCGAAACAGGGACACTGCTTGCGCACGCCCGGCAGGTCTCGGTGCCCGAGGATCACGGCATCGGGGTAGTCCGCCTTCAGCGACTTCAGCAGGGCATGGAGGGCAGCCTTCTGCTCCGTGGTGCGCGTGTCGGCAGGAACGCCCTCTGGGGTAAGACCACCCTCATAGCACACGCCGATAGAGTGCTGATTGTAATGGCGGGCATGTGCCCCGGGCAGGTTCTCATGACGGGTCTGGTACACGTGACCGTCGCGGGTGATATAGTAGTGGTAGCCAGTGAACCCGAAACGGGCGTCGTGGCAGGCGATAAGGTCCTCGACGGAGAACCGACGGTCGCAGCGCGTCGCGCTGCAGTGAATGACGATTAACTGGATTGTTCGCATAATAATCTAAACCGATAAACGTTATTGAATTAAAGGCACACAGATTTTTATCTATTGAAATTAGAGTTATCTGTCGGGAGTCAGTGCAATCAGCGGCACCATTATTATCTGTGGGATCCGTGGGATCTGTGTGACCATATCATCCGTGAGTGCTATATGACATAATTATCTGTGGGATCCGTGAGATCCGTGTGACCTTATCATCCATGAGTGCTATATGACATAATTATCTGTGGGATCCGTGAGATCTGTGTGACCTTATCATCCATGAAAGCGACATGATTATCTGTGGGATCTGTGCGCTCGGCTTTGCCGCTTATATGAGCGACAGCGAGTCTTAAGAAATCCGTGTGACCTAACTTTTGCAGCTCTGGGTGAGTAAGGAACTGACGACGGCGGTGAGGACAGTGATGACGAACTGTACGATGGTTTTCCACTTCTTGAGGTTCTTGAACATAAACATAAGATTTTAATTTAACCATGAATTTGCTTTTAACAACAACCACGATATTTTAACAACAACGGATTTCACGGATTTTACGGATTTTGCCAGGCGGATAACAAGGACTCG
>JAEEGH010010861.1_pt1 | contig 20787 bp, 11 predicted proteins | sample 9134181 | NCBI WGS metagenome assembly JAEEGH01 (sample SAMN16246544, study PRJNA631951) | gut metagenome | biome: gut microbiome; feature: rumen; material: DP-attached | host: Bos | place: Iran: Karaj | collected 2018-10
GGAGTATTTTCCGCGGATGCTCCAGGCGCGCTTATAATCCTCTACGGTTCCTTGGCTGTAGGCAGACAGATAACCGGCTGCCAGCAGCATCAACATATATGTTCTCAGTTTGTTCATAAATATAAATGGTTATTTGCTGTCTTTGGCTTTTGGTGAAGCACCCGTTGTTCCCTCCACTTTAGGTTGTCCTTTGGTTTCTTTGAAGGTAACGTTCTCTGCTTCGCCCATAGCTACGTCGAGAAACTCATGTGCGCTGATTTTCACAGGCTCAACCATAAATTCTGGCACGTTATAAGATTTTAGCTGATAGCGGTAGTAGTCGGGGTCTTCCTGCGGCAGTTCAAATGGCTTGTGAGCCTTGCCGTTTTTGTCGAAATAGGCAATGTAGAGGCGGCTGTAGTTGCCGTCGTCGCGGCGGGTGGCAAACAGGATCCAGCGTCCGTTGCTCGACCATGAATGATAGCTCTCTGCCTCCAGGCTGTTCACTTCGTCGAGCGGTCTGCTCTCCATTGTCTGCAGGTCGGTCAGGTAGAGGTCGGCATCAGGATGCCAAATATGGAAGCAGCCGAAATTGCCAAGTCCGTAGAGCAGATAGCGTCCGTCGGGGCTTATTCTCGGAATCGTTGCGCTCTTGCTGCTGTCGGCGGCGTTGAAAACCAACTCACGTTCGCCGAATGTCTTGTTTTTCGGGTCAAACGCCTTGCGGTAGATGTTGTAGCGGATTTCTTTGTATTTGTCGATAATCTGCGACTGATGACGCTGCGTCTTGGGATCAAGCTTGCCGCCGCTGCCATACACATCCACAGATTTCGACTCGCCAACTTTCGCCGTGTCGTTAAACTCAAAGTGGGCAGAGCAATAGTAGAGTGTTTTGCCATCGGGAGCCCACCATGGGAACACCTCAAACTCAGTGGAGTCGTTGGCGATGATGCTCACTGCGTTCTGCTCGATATCGTAGAGAATCAGGTCGCTTGCCGCATCTTGAACCTCGATTTTTGCACGGTCTTTTGTGTGAAACGACTGTCCTGTGCTGTTTGTTGAATAGGCTATCAGTGGAAGGGTGGGGTGCCACGACGGATATACACCTGCGCTGATGGTCTGCTCAGTCTTCAAATTGATTTTCTTTGCATTGCCCTTATACACGAGCATTGTGCCGCCGTGGGCCTGACGCATGTGGAACTGCATGTTGTCGGTTTTGTAGTTCTGATACGAGTGGCAGTTGATGCACTGGCCCTCTGCCTCCGTGGAGATGAGCATGTTGTTGTAAATCTCACGCTCATCGAAATTGGTCAGGTTACGCTCGCAGATGCGCAGCTCTTCGTATGCCACATACGACGGGTTAATCAGACGGTAGGAGATGTAAGGGTCGATTTCCTCTTCTGCCACGCTGATGGTGAACGCCTTGAAGGCCCGCCATGAACCGGCATCCTTCGCAAACACCTCAACTTTGATGTCCTTGCCCTTACTTGCCGACATCTTGGATTGCCATTCATCCTCTGGTATCTGCACCTTGATACCGTCACCGTAGGTTTCCTGATTGCCGGCACCGTCGGTCAGTCGTGCCACCACCTCGTCGCAGCGGTCGAGCACCTTGAAATTCAGTGGAGCGATATTTGATGGAACCACCACATCTGTGTAATCCGGGAATATTTTCGGCTGTGAATTCATTTCCTTTGCATTTTCCGGCACCTCCGGGTGTTTGTTCTTACAGGATGTCATCACCAGCCCCATGGTTATCACACCAATATATAATATAATTAGCTTCTTCATGATTCGATAAATCTTAATTCTTTAAATACTTTAATCAAAAATCCCTTTAGTAGGTGTGTACACCGCGTGAGAAATAATAGAACCACCAGAACGTGTCGCCAAACTGGTCAAAGCATTCTTGGCCGACTTTCTGGGTCAGCGCATCGTCTTTATATTGTCTGCTGTATTGCTGAAGCAGGCGGGTGGTCACATTTTTGAAGCTCGCATAGCGGTTCACAATCAGATTCTTGTCGAACGGCATGTGGCTGATATCAACTTTATGCTCTAAGTCGCCATACAGATATGCTGCCTCCTGATAATGAATCGGCATAGGCTCTTTCTCATGCAGGTCGGCATATTTGAAGAACCGTGGCCAGAACAGGCTGATGTCTTTCTGTATCAATGAGAATACCAGGGTAGCTTCCTGAAATTTGGGGTTGCTGTTCATCATGTGGCTGAAATAATTAATCAGATACATCTCAACCAGTCCCTGGTCGCCGTCAAGCACATTGTGGAATGCGTTGAACATCGGCTGAACACATTTATACTCCTCGCTGCTTTCATAAAGCTTGCGGTCATGGAGCATCGCAAGGCGCTTGTCTGCCCAGTCCTTATGGAAAGTGGTGCTGCGCAGGATGTCAATATATTTTGCTGCAACCTTGTCCTCGCCGGTCATCATCGCACTGCGTATAAGATTTTTCAGGATGTCAACGCTGAATTCGTATTCAACACCATTCTCAATACACCAGCGGATGGAGAAGTTAGTCTTTCCGTAAAGGAAGTAATAGAGCGGTCCGCAGGTGGTGCATAAGTTCACGCGGAGCGAGTCACGCTCACGGTCACCGAGTATCTCGTTCGGATCCATGTCCTTGAATTTCTCATCGTCCTTGATTTTTTTCTCAGAATCTTTCACGTAGGTGAAGACCTTCGGGCGGACTGTACGGTTGTCGTATTTGAACATGTTGTAGCCGATGGAACCGAGGTGGAGCAGGGCAAGGTTCTGTCCCATGATCATCTCACGTGTGTGAGGTCCCACTGATTCTTTGCTGCTTTCGAGTGCGTCCTGCCATTCACACTCTCCAAGCTGGCGGTACATCTTCAGCTCGGTTTGGAAGTTCTTGTCGTCGAAGTTGTGCCAGGAAACAAGCAGGAAATAGCCGGCAAGCAGCACCACCGAGGCTATGCTTGTGAATAAGGGCAACTTAACGAAATTCCAAACGGTATTCTTTTTTTCTTTAACCTTATTGAATAATCTAAATGGAATGATATAAAATAATGGGATACAAGCCAGCACAATGAAAAGCATATTTTTTGCGCTCTCAGTGTATTTGTCGTTTAAGAACTGAGGAAATAGGGCGAAATAGGCATCCTCGGGGCGGATGATCATGTAGTGCTGAACATAGATTTTCGGCACTATAATGATGGCAGCCACAGCCACAACTACTGCGGCATAACGGCTGAAGTCTTTTGCGTTCCAACCAGCTTCGTCAGTGGGCTCCGTCAGCTGCTGTAAGGCAAGATAGCCGGCACCGCAAAGGCTCCAGAAACCGATAATCGGATAAAGACCGACCACATAAACTGCAATCAGCGCTGCCCTCACATATCCTTTATACAGCCGGCAGATATACATGCCAATCAGCATGATAAGAATAGCAACCGTGTAGGTGAACCAATAGCCCGGCATCTTGATATAGTACATCCAGTAACCCAGATAGATTTCAGAGCAGAGCAGAAGTACAACAGGGGCAAGTGCCACTACGCTCCAACGGCTGTTGATGCGGAACACCTTCAGCGTCAGCATGTAAATCAGCCCCCAAAGGGCAATGAGGATAAGGCTTCCAGCCCAGGGATAATAGAAATACTGGGTGAGATAGCATCCTAACCACTGGCTGAAACCGCCTACCGCTCTCATGCGGTCATCGAAATACTCCTGATTGTTCTGCCATATCGAGTGTTCCTGACAGCCATACAGGTATTCTTTGTTCAAAACAGCGAGATAGATGAATGCCACCAATGCAAAAAGCAGGAAATAAATCCATGGCAGAAGCTTGACTGCCCACGGACCGAATGAAAAGCCTTTTTTCTCTTTCTGCTGCTGGGACTTTGAGGTGCTGCGGCTCACGTGCTGTGGCTTTGCCTTGCCTTTCCCAGGCTTCTGGTTGTTGAATTTCTTGTTACGGAAATTCTCTTTTGTGTTCGACATTGTATTCCTTTTTTGTATCGTCAATTATTTAAAAGTTCAAATTATTCAATATATAAAAAACGGATGATAAAGTGTAATAATCAATCTTCTCGTTAAATTCTATCTTTAGTTCCACGACCATGCATCCACATTGCTGCCTTTTTCTACCTGGTTCTCCAGGTTGTCGTTCAGGTTGCAGAAGAAGTCTATGCCTGTGAAAGCCTCCAGTTCGTCTATAGACATAACGTGTTGTTTCATCTGCGACATGGCGGGGTAGCTGGCGGCATAACTGCCGTGCTGCTCAAGCAGGAAGCCAATCGACTGGTACGTGCCCGACTTCGTCTCTGCCAGAATAGCCATGAAATAATACTTCGGTATCGCCACCTTTACAGTGTTTCCTTTCTTGTTCTGTGTCTCAAAATAGCCTTTGCCGCTGAAGCGCTGTCCTTCTTTGATGGTGCCGCCTTTGCATACATACAGCTTTTTGAAAGCAGACGATTTGCTCCAGTTGCGGATTAGAAGTTCAAGCTCTGCCCAGTAGTAGCTGTTGAAGTTGTAGAGCTGAGGCGACATGTTGCTCATATAGAATGTCTGTTGGTTGGCTTGGGTTGAGAACAGCCGGTCAGCAGAGGCACAGAGGTGACCGCGAGTGTAGCCGCTGCCACTATAAGAGGTGGGCAATAACTGACAGGCTGAAGGAAGACTCAAGTCCTCGCTCCAGGCATCACTACGGCTGCCGCTGCCCACTTTCGTCGTGTCGTCGAATGTGAATGCCACCCATCGGCTGTGACACCATGCCGAGTCGTACTCAAAGCAGTAGTTCATTACTGTCTTTGTGGCTAAATCTTTCATCTTTGCCCAATGCGACACGAAATAGATGCCAGTGCCCGTGCGAACATGGGGTACTTCCAGACGCATCACATCGCTGTTCTTATTTTTTAATGCTAAGTTGCTGTTTATGTTTGACTTGTCTGTCGGTGCGGTTTTTCCGCCATTGTCGTCCCCGTCATCACTACACGACGTAATCATGCCCGGCACTATAATGCCGAGCATGATTAACACTATGAAATAATAAATCTTTCTCATCGTTCTGCTATGTACTTTGCACAATTCAAGTTGTACGTCGTACTCACTTCAAACTGTACATTGTGCATATTTAAATATTTAAATCTCAACGCCTTTTCGCTGATGCTTCGCCAATCACGATGTTTCCCCATCTTGCGAAAGTTGGTGGCTTGATACCACATACTTTGTAATAATCTGTTATAGTACCATAAAGTAGCACTTGCTGTCCCAAAAGACTTTGCTGAGCAAATAACTCCAGTTGGGTACGCCATTCACCGTCTTTCGGAAGCTGAACAGGGATACACTTCAGATAGTCTGTCTCATCTGGGCTGTCGGCTATCACGATCTCGGTCTCTGCTTTCTCCGGATACCCGAAGGTGACGGTACTTTCATTATAGCTGTTACCGTTCACATGGCCAACCACATAGCCGGTCACGTAAGCTGTTGTTGCACTTCCAATTCCACCTGCTTTTTCATAAACCTGCTGCGCATCGGCGACTGAGTAGGGGGATTCCATAGTGCCTTTACCTTGTAAGCCTGGGGTCTCTGGCCCAGGATCAGGGTCATTGCCGTCTTGGGTCTGACCGTTGAGTGAGTAGAGGTATGCCTCTTTCTGGGATGTCTCAGGAGTGTTGCCTCGGAAATTCATGAGTTTTCCGCAGAACACCACATCGTCTCCAACCTTTGGCATAACACCCTCTGTCCAAGGCTGATTGCCGAAATAGAGTGCGCGGTAAATCTGGAACTGGTTTGTGGTGGTTCCGTCATCGGAGATGAAGCATGTGATATTTCCGTAGGGATTGCCTTTATCGTCAGTTTTGTTGTAGTTCTCCTTGATGCTCACAATCGTTCCTTTCACATAGACATCTTTATCGGTCTTTGTGTCGGCGGCAAGAGCGTTACATACATTTATGGCTGCCACGCAGTTGTAAGGGTTCTGCTGAGTTCCGTCACCCGTTGCCTCGCCTGAAGGCTGAGTGTTTCCTCCTTCAACCACCTTACCATTCAGTGAGTATAGGTATGCCTCTTTCTGAACGGACTCAAGGGTTGTTCCGTAGTTGTTCACGAATTTGGTTACCTTACCGCAGATAATCACATCGTCACCCACATTCAACAGGTCACCATTGCCGTCATATTCCTTGTTGCCAAGATAAAGTGCCCTGTAGATGTAGAATTGGCCGTTGGATGATCCATCGTCAGAAATATAGAATGTGGCATTACCGTAGTATTGTCCTGTGTTCGGATTCTTGCTGTCATAATTTTCCTTAATTGATGCCACCTTACCTTTGATGTACACGACATCAGAAGTTGCGTTGTCTGCCAGGCTGTTTGCTAACTGATTTGCAGCGACGCTGTTGTAAGGATTCTCTTTCGTACCGTCACCGGTTGCCTCGCCGGAGGTCGGGTCGCTCGGCTTGCTTTCCTGACCGTTCAGATAAGCCAGCTGGCTGCCCTGGGTGATTTCCTTAGTCGAGCCATAGAGGGTAAGTTCACCATACACGATTACCTCGTCGCCTACTTTCAGGTCGTCTTTCTTCTCGAAGTTCGCGCCGCCTAAGCCCATTCCGCGATAAACCGCAAGCTGTCCGGCTGCGGTTCCGTCGTCTGAGATATAGTAGGTGAGGTTGTGGAATCGTGCAAATTCACTGTCCTCAACGTCATCCACTCTCGACACGATACCTTTCACATACACCTTCTTTCCTTTTGTGAATTCACCTGTCTCAATCAGGTTATTGGCGCGTGCCACGTTGTAAGGATCCTCAAATGTTCCGCTGCCTGCAGGCTCCTCGTCGCTGTCGAACTTCCCGGCGGTCTGGTCGTTCAGTTTGTAGAGCCAGCTGCCCTGGGTCACTTCCGCGGTGGATCCGTAAAGGGTGAGCTGTCCCCATACAATCACATGGTCGCCCACTTTCAGGTCGTTCTTCGTTGCAAAGTTGGCGCCAGCTAAGCCCATTCCGCGATATACCTCTATCTGCTGCTTTACTGAGCCGTCTTCCGCAATGTCTTTCTCGTCGGCGATGTAGTAGGTGAGGTTATGGTATCGGTTGAACTGGTCGTCGTCGATATCATCTATCTGAACCACGACACCTTCTAAATATACCTTCGAACTGCTGTAAGTGCCGGCGCTGATGATTTTCAACGCGTCGTTCACGGTGTAAGGCTTTTCGGCTTTGCCTTCACCTTCCATCGTCATGTCAATCTCTTCCGGACTGAGTACATAATAAGGTGACGGAACATCATCACAGGCTGTGAAGATTCCCACTGCCAAAAGCGGCAGAATCAATGATAATATTAACTTTTTCATATCTTGTTTGTTTTTTAGTTGCGTTTTGGTTATTATAATAGTGAAGATGTAATTAACTTCTTCAGATTATCGCTTTTTGGCTGTCGCAGTTCCTATTACTGTCTCGCCCCATGCGGCGTAGGTGGGAGCCTTGATACCGCACACTCCAAAATATTTTTCTATAGAGCCGTAAATCAGCACTTGCTGACCAAAGATTACCTGATTGCTGTAAATGTCCAGACCATCACGGAACTCACCTTTTGGCAGCTGCACAGGCACGCATTTGGTGTAGTCGTTCTCATCAGGACTGTCGGCAATCAGAATTTCTGTCTCCTGGCTTTCAGGCATACCGAATATGGCACTTTCTGCATTGAAACCTTGTCCGTTCACATAGCCCACCACGTAGCCCGTCACGTAAGCTTTGGTGGCATTCCCGCCAGCGTTTTCATATACAGACTGGGTCTCTGCCACGTTATAAGGTGATTCTATCGTACCGTTTCCATTAGAGCCTGGGGTTGGATCCGGTTCTTCATCCTCATCGTCCCCATCGTCAGGATCGGGAGTGACCGGGTCGATATGTATCTGCGGAACCGCATCGCGTTCTTCCCTGAGTGTAAACTGCCACGTGTTGCTGTAGCGGGTCAGAACAGCAGTCACTTGGAGCGTTCCTGTCGGAATGGTCTTTGATGAGAAATCAGCCAGCGCGCTCTGACGGAGGATGAATTTCTTTCCGCCAACGTAAATGGTGTCGTTCACGCCGTTACCTGCGTCGCGGTCGTCATAAACTGCATAGACCTTACGTTTGTTAAATCCGTGAATTTCAGCGTCGTTTACCATCACAAGCATCGGACACCATTTGTGCATGTCGTCATTGTTATTGTGTTGGTCGAGCCAAGCCCTGTCGATGATTACGGGCATGACCTCATAAGCCTTTTCGTCGAAACCGATGATTTCGATGCTTTGAGCCGCCTTAAACTTAGGCATGCCGCCTAAGCGTTTGTTGCCGCCGCTGGTAGTATAGGGGGTTCCGATTTTTGCCAGGTTACCGTAAGAGCCGATATAAAGCCCTTTCAGATTAACTTTCACATGGGTGCCGACAGGGTAAGTACACCATAAGGAGTTGTCGTTGATCCCCACAGATATGCAGTCGTCACCTTTGCGCACGTAGATTGACTGGTAGAGGTTGCCGCTGACATCGTTGGCACATACATATCCGTCGAATATCACGTCCTCAGTCACTTCAACCCAGCGGTTACGGTTCGATTCGTCTGCGATTACGTTTTTATAAAGCTCTTTCAATGTGCCAAGCGTCGTCGTGCACCCTGTGGCCTCTTGGTCACTGCTGTAGATGTCGTGGTTCACATCTGGCGTGTCGTAGTCGAACTTGTTGCACGACGGCAGCAGTGCAAGCGTAAGGACCAAAGCGAATATATGATAGAATTTCATTGTTTTCATCTTTTTCGTTCTTTGTTGTTTCATGATAATCTTTCACGTTTTCTCACTCACATGACGCATCAGAACCTCAGGCCGATGGTCAGGTATGCGGTGAATGGATAAGCGTAGGCGTATTTCGAATTGTAGGCGAACTGATAAGAGCGTACTTTGCCGGTCTTGTCGAAGTCGTCGTTACGGCTCTGCTCCGAACCGCGCAGTTTCATGTTTCGGTTGTTCGTCACGTTGTTCAGATTCAGGTTAAAGTTCAGCGTCCTGCCGTGATGCAGACGTAACGATCGGCCGATGGAAATGTCGCACATGATGGCGTCGTCGAATTTCTCCTGGCTCTTCGGACAGTAACCGGTGATTTCGCCGTTCTCGTCTTTCAGCACACCGCCCTTCATCTTATCCACAGCCCACGATCCGTGTCCGTTCTGGTCGAAGGTCTTTGCCACGTCAGGCATCACGTCGGTCAGACGGAGGTATGGGGAGAAATAGATATATGTGCGGGCGTAGTAGTTAGCACGGGCCTCAAGAAACCATCCGTTCACATTGTAGCGCGCACCCAGACTGAGTGCGGTAAGCGGTGTGCAGCCCACTTTCATGCCGTCGGTCACCACTTTCAGCTTGTGGTGATGGATGGGATCCCACCAGTGAGGGGTCTGTTCTGCGTCCGACTTGTCGTAGCATATCACGGCGTCGGCGTTGTTCGTGTATTTGGCATCTGTGATGGACCCCACGAAATCAACGGAGAACTGGGTGGTGAAACGGTATTCGGCGGCCATCTCCAGTCCGTAGTGGCGTTTTTTGATGCCGGTCATCGACAGGTAGCTGTATTCCTGCTTGATGTCGTCGAAGAACTGCGACTGCTCAGTCACGTCGCTGAACTGGGTGAGGAAGCCCTTCACCTGACCGCGGAGTTTACCGAAGTTGAATTTATATGTTGCCTCTCCAAACACGTCGAACTCGTCTTTCAGGTCGAACACGAAAGCGTTACGTGTCTGGACATTCAGGAAGCTGATGCTTGGAGTTGGCGGACGGAACTCAAATCCTCCGCTCACGTTGAAAAAATGATGGGCGCCTGCCGAAACTCCAATCTGAGCTTTCATGCCGCCACCCATGAACTTGGCGGTGCCGCTGCTTCCTTTTGAGTGCTCTGGTGAACGTCCGTTGCGCATTTTACCCACACGCTCGATGGTCGTTCCGTTCACGTTGGCATTGAATACTCCCGACACGTTGTTATGCGTGAAGGAGTAGGAACTCCACATCTGGCCTTTGTTTACGTTGATATGGTAGTTGTAGCCGAACTTGTCGCCTTTTTTAATTATACGGCTCGGGTGGTCAAGGTCGTTCTGCGACTCATTGCTGTAGGCACCGTAGTCGCTTGAGGCGAAACGGTCGAGGTCGGTGTGGTAAGTGGCGCCAAGCAGGTCGTTCATCGTCTTATAGAACATACCCGTCGTGTGGTTCAGGTTCAAGCCGGCGTTCACTGTGCTATACCGGTCTATATTGTGGCGGAGAGTGGACCCAAGGTTCCATGCGAACTGGTCCTGATGCGACTCTTCAAGGTAATACACAGCCTCGCCGCTTCCGTTTTTCACACTGTTCTGGTTAATCATATACATCTTGTCCCAGTCAATCTGACGGTTACGTTCAGATGCCTGCCAGTAGCCAACATAGTTGCGCCACTCGCTATATTCCCACTCATTTGGAGCTACACCGCTGTACACGTTGAACACGTTGCTCGGCATGTAGTGGTAGTAGTCGGGACGGGGGTCGGCGGCGTTGTTCGTACGGTTGATATAGGTCTGTCCGTATTTGGCGTAACGGAAGATGTTAGTCGTCGTCAGCTTGGTCTCAGGGCTGATGTTCCAGTCCCATGTCAGCACTGCTGTCGGCTCCATCGTCTTACGCACGCGTGAACTGCGCTTCTTGCCGTTCTGATAGCCCCAGAACGGGTTGTAGTAGTGGGAGTTAGCAAGCCAGTATGCCTCCTCTGTTGTCCAGCTGGATGTAGCCTGCTCCGTCGGTGAGAACAACAGCGAGAGCGAAAGGGAGTGATAGCGGTTGAAGAAACGCTCAGCTCCTAAATATATGGCTGCTGCATGCATGTAAGTTCCTTTCTGCTGACCCTCCTCGCCGTAACGGGCGTTTACTGCACCTGCGAAGGCCCAGCCGTTTTTGATGCCTGTGGAGTGGGCGAACATCAGACGTCCGATGTAGTTGCGGTTTGTCAGGGCAAGCGACAGACGTGATCCCATGCGCATCATGCTCGGGCGGATATTCAGGTTTGCCCCGCCGCCAACATCGTAGTAGTTCAGGGAGTTCTGCTCGTAGGGTGTGATGCCCTGCTGGTTGCGGGTCACATCGGAAAGACCTCCGAACAGGGATGAGAAGCTGAACTGCCCTCTAAGCACATCGTTCACCTGTGCACCGTTAACTGTGGTCGTACGGTAGCGTTGTTCATAGTTGTGAGGACTGTAGTACGAATGGCCGAAACGGAAATTGGTCTTCGATAAAAACATGTCATCATTGTACGATGCCATTGACGAGGCACTCTGCGTCACTGTTGACTCCTCGTCAAGGTCGAAGTCTGTGATGCCGAAGGCTTCGATGTCGTCATCATCGTCAATAGCCAGACTGTCGGTCGGCGTCTGAGCAAACAACAACGAGGATAAAGACAGAAGCGGCAAGATTAACAAATGTTTTTTCTTCATATCTTTATTTTTTAGTTAGTATATATACATTATCTCTAAATAGTTCATATCAGTTAATTCCGCATGGTGTTTCTCCACGAACCGAAAAGACATAATATGAATGATTGCAAATATACAAATAATTTCTTTAGACTTAACAATATTTTTCTAAAATTTGAAAATTTTTTCAAAAAACACTTGTTTTCTAAATATTATTTACGAACTTTGCAATAATTACATAAATAATGGATGAATTCTTGGTTTTTCCAAGTGATATATTCCTTCGTCTAATCTCTAATACATTCACTTCCTATGAAAAACTTGAGATTTTTGTTAATTGGGGTGGTACTTACCGCCGGAGCAGGGCTGCTATCGTTCACCAACAAACCGGAGGCGAGGCAGGTGGTCGTGCCTATTGCTTTTTATAACCTCGAGAACCTTTTCGACACGATTCACGATGTCATCATGGACACCATAGATGGAGTGCCTGTGAAAGTGGCGGACAAGAACGACTATGAATATCTGCCCGACGGTACCAACCAATGGAATTCTTTTAAATATTGGTCGAAGCAGAAAAACATGTCGTTTGCGCTTTCTCAGCTGGCCATAGATGTCCAGCCAAACGGGCCTGCGATAATCGGGCTCTCTGAGATTGAGAACAGGCGTGTGCTGGAAGATCTTGTCAACCAGCCCGACCTCAAAGAGCGCGGATATAAAATCATCCATGAGGAGGGTGCCGACAGACGTGGAGTCGATTGTGCGTTCCTCTACAATCCCCGTATGTTCAAGTATGACCATCATAAGCTCATACCATATATCTATCCTGACAACGACACCACACACGCCACACGTGGATTCCTCGTCGCTACCGGTAAAATCCTCAAAGAGGAGGTGAATGTCATTGTAAACCACTGGCCTTCACGATTTTCCGTGTCGTTTTTCCGGGAGCATGCCGCTATGCAGGTGCGTGCCATTGTAGATTCCCTCTACAGGCAGAACCCGGAGGCAAGAATCATCATCATGGGCGATATGAACGACGATCCTGATAATAAGTCTATGGCTGAGGCACTTGGAGCCAAAAGAAGCCAGGATGACTGCGGGCCGCAGGATCTCTGGAACCCATGGTGGGATCATCTCAGAAAAAGGGGTGTAGGAACGCTTAAATACGATGGTGCCTGGAACCTCTTCGATCAGATTGTCTTCTCAGGCAATTTCCTGAAAAAGAACAAGACAGACGGATATAAGACCCTCACTTATTTCAAGCATGAGGTGTTCAACCGTGACTTCCTCTTCCAGCAGGAGGGTGCCTATAAGGGCAATCCGCTCAGAACCCAGGCTGGAGGAACCTGGCTTAACGGATATTCCGACCACCTCCCCACCATCGTCTATTTCGCAAAGGAGATAGAGTAGGGCGCTAAACAAAACCGTAATAACCCCATCACTGGAACATCTCTAATTCTCACCTTCGCATGAGCGGTAGGTGCTGTAGAGACTCCCCGTGGGGTGTCTAAAACAAAACCGTACTAAACCCTAGTGGAAACACTGGACCAATAACAAGAGAGCAGGACATACATCTTGTCTTCTCGTCTTCTCTTAAAACATTATCTACTAATTAATTTATAACTCTCTCTATTATGAAAAAACAATTACGACTAATTATCTCTTTGGCTCTCTTGGCGTTCTGTGCCACAGGAGCCAATGCTGAGGAGTTCGTATGGGACTTCTCTGTAGCTTCCTATGCATCTGCATCGGAGGATCAAGTGACATGGACCAGCGATTATGCCACACTTGTGGTAGACAAGGCTGAGGCTGGAACACCTGCTAACAATTATCTTGGTGGTAGTGTGAATGAAAGTACCGGAAAGACTATCACCAGCAGCCGTTTCTACAAGAACAGTTTGGTGACCATCACACCTGAGGGTAATTATACCATTACATCCATCGTTTTTGAATGCACGTCGGATAATTATGCAAAAGCTCTTCAGGAAAGCGTTTGGGACAATGCCACGGCTACTATTTCCGAGAAAATCGTCACCATCACACCGACTGATGGCACAAAACCTTTCTCCGCTAAAATGAGCGGAACGGTCGGCTCGACTAAAGTCACACTGAACTACGTCTCCGCTGGAGGCGTAACACCCCCTGTCATCTCACCGGCTACTGGTACCTATGATGAGCCGCAGACTGTCACCATCACGGCTGCTTCCGGGCTGAAAATCCTTTATTCGCTTGACAATCAGACATACAACTATTATTATGGACCCTTCACGGTTTCTGAGACGACAACTGTCTATGCTTGCAGTGAGGATGCAGATGGAAATAAGAGCTCATCCGTGCAGAGCACTATCACAATCAGTGCCGGTACAGAAGAACCCATTATTTATTCTGCTGAGTTCAAGAATAATCAAGGCGGATTTGAGCCCAACAATGTGAACCTGCCCGAAGGCTTGACATTTGTTTGGACCAACAATAATTATGGTTGGGTGGCATCTGGTTATAAGAATCAGGCATACGAAGCTGAGTCATGGCTCATTTCGCCCGCTTTCAAAATCAATGCAGGAAGTCCGGCAACCTTGTCATTCAGTCACGCATTGAACAAGGGAACGAAGGATGCTTGTGGACTCTATGTGTCGGAAGATAAGACCAACTGGACTGAAATTACTGTACCAAACTGGCCGGCTGGAACCGATTGGAATTTCATCTCCTCTGGCGATATCGACCTGTCAAGCTATGCAGGAAAGACCATCTATCTTGGTTTCAAATATGCAAGCACCACATCAAACGCACCGTCATGGGAAATTCAGGAACTGACTCTTAAAGGCAAAGGCAGCTCGGATGTCAAGCCGGATGAGCTGCCGGAATACACCACCATCGCTGCTGCCAAGGCTGCCGCAACCGATGAGAAAGTGAATGCTGTGCTGAAGCTGACAAACGTGACCGTAGCGTATGTGAATGGCTCATCAAACTACATCACCGACGGTACAGACGGATTCCTGCTTTACGGCTCTTCACTCGGTCTGAAGACAGGCGACAACATCGACATCACCGTCACCGGACAGCTCTATCTCTATCATAAGCTGCCAGAACTCTCTGTGTCCAAGGTTGATGAGACAACAGTGAACTCATCCGACAACGCGGTGGAACCCATCGTGGTTGAGATTGCTGAATTGGTGACCAACCCGCTGAAGTTCTCAAGCATGCTGGTGAAAATCGAGGGTACCGGCATCGAAGAAGAGGCTTGGGCAGAGAGGCTCGTGACCCTTATCCAGGACGGTGAGGAGTGCAAGATGTACGACAACTGGAATGTGGCTACCGACATGGAGTTCAAGACCGACAAAGACTATAACATCACGGGTATCGCGGCTCTTCGCGATGAGAATGTGCAGATTTATCCTCGTACTTCCACAGACATCGAACTCCTTACCAGCCAGGCTCTTCCTGCATCTAAGTGGATGGACGGCGAAGAGGCTGTAGAGGCAATCGAAATCACTTCTTTGGACGATGCCGTGACAGCTAAGTTCGTGACCGATTCCGACGGTGCTGTCACTTACGAGTCATCAGATGAGACCGTGGCAACCGTGGATGAGAGTGGAAATATCTCCATTCTTAAAGCCGGTAAGGCTGTCATCACAGCCAAGACCGCAGAGACCGACGCATTCCAAGCTTCATCAGCTCAGCTGAGCATCAAGGTGCTCATCCTTGAGGGCGACGGAACCAAGGAGAATCCTTATACCATGACCGATGTGAACCTCCTCTTCGATCCTGATCAGGCCTCTGAGCCGGTATGGGTTACCGGATATATCGTAGGATGCCTCAACGGGGCGGTAAGCAAGCCGGCATGGACAGCTGACAGCGAGAATATCGTGAATTCCAACTTCCTCCTTTCCGATAAAGAATCCACAGAGGATGTGGCTGACTGTGTGCCTACTGAGTTGCCTAAGGGAGAAATCCGCGATGACTTCAACATCAAGGATCATCCGGAATATCTCGGTCAGAAAGCTAAGGTTTATGGTGTCATCACCAAGTACTTCTCTGTCGCAGGCGTGAAGACCGTTACTGAAATCATCATCGGTGAGGATCAGCCAGAGCCTTTGAAGGGCGATGTCAATGGTGACGAAAAGGTGAATATCTCTGACGTTGTGGCAGTTATCAACACGATGGCTGGCGAGACAACCTTTAAAGACACATCTGATGTGAACAACGACGGTAAAACCGATATCTCCGATGTCGTTATGATTATCAACATCATGGCTGGTACCGAATAATATCTGCGTCGTACCTCATTACAATCTAAATCAATAAAAAATGGATGTGCTCAATCTGGGCACATCCATTTTTGTTATTGTAAATCTTTTCGTCATCCATCATCATTCAGATGATTCTGGCTGGTATGAACGATTCATAATCCGTTTTTAGTTCTTTGTGTTGAGTGGCGGTCATTATCAAAGTAAATAAACTATTCACTATTTACTCTTCACTTTTTAGTTTCGGAACACCAGTCCCTCAGCACCTGCATCCACCACAATCTCATGTTCGCGGTTCACTTCGCCCGACAAAATCTTCTTCGACAAGTCGTTGAGCAGATATCGCTGGATAGCACGTTTTACAGGCCTTGCACCGAACTCAGGGTCGAACCCTGCCTTGCCAAGATACCGGATGGCATCATCGGTCAGACGGAGGGTGATGCCGTTGTCACTCAGCATTTTAGCCACACCATTCACTTGCATACGCACGATGTCATTGATTTGCTGCTCGTTGAGCGGGGTGAACATGATGATTTCATCGATTCGGTTCAGGAACTCCGGACGTATCTGCTGCTTCAGCAGTCCGAGCACCTCTTTCTTCGTTGATTCCATCAGTTCGTCACGTTTGTTACGGATGCTCTGCTCACTTGCCACGCCCGACTTCTCCAGCTTGTAAAGCCCGTCGAATCGGTCCTGAATCAGGTGGCTGCCCATATTCGACGTCATGATGATGATGGTGTTCTTGAAGTTCACTGTACGTCCCTTGTTGTCGGTCAGACGGCCGTCGTCGAGCACCTGCAGCAGGATGTTGAACACATCGGGATGAGCTTTCTCAATCTCGTCGAACAGGATGACAGAGTAGGGCTTACGCCGTACAGCTTCGGTCAGCTGACCGCCTTCGTCATAACCCACATATCCAGGAGGCGCTCCAATCAGACGGCTCACACTGTGCTTCTCCTGATACTCGCTCATGTCGATACGCGTCATCATGCTGTCGTCGTCAAACAGATAGTTAGCCAAGGCTTTCGCCAGCTCAGTTTTACCCACACCAGTGGTACCCAAGAAGATAAACGACCCGATAGGACGTTTAGGGTCCTGAAGACCAGCACGGCTACGCCTTACGGCATCGCTCACTGCGAGGATTGCCTCGTCCTGACCGACCACACGCTTGTGCAGCTCTTCTTCAAGGTGGAGCAGCTTGTCGCGCTCGCTCTGCTGCATCTTCGTCACAGGAATACCCGTCCAGCGGCTCACAATCTCAGCGATGTCGTCGCTCGTCACTTCTTCCTTCACCATCGCATCGCCGCTCTGTGTGTGAATGAGCTCATCGTGAATCTTCTGGTTCTCTGCCTCTATCGCCTGGATTTTGCCGTAGCGGATTTCTGCCACTTTGCCGTAGTCACCTTCGCGCTCAGCCTTGTCTGCCTCGAATTTCAGCTGCTCTATCTGCTGCTTGTTCCGCTGGATTTGATTGAGCAGTGAACGCTCAGACTCCCATTTCGACTTGTACTGGCTCTCCTCCTCTTTGAGGTTGGCGATTTTTGCCTCAACGTCTTTCAGACGCTGTGAAGCACCATTGTCATTGCCGGCAGCGCCAGTGTCGGATGTCTCTACGTCGCGCTTGATGGCCTCTCGCTCGATTTCAAGCTGCTTCAGCTGACGGCTGATGTTGTCGAGCTCCTCCGGCACAGAGTCACGCTCCATCCTTAGCTTCGCGGCAGCCTCATCCATCAGGTCGATGGCCTTGTCAGGAAGGTAACGGTCTGTGATGTAACGGTTAGAAAGTTCAACGGCACTGATGATTGCCTCGTCCTTGATACGCACTTTGTGATGGTTCTCATAGCGTTCTTTCAGTCCCCTCAGAATACTGATGGAATCCACCACATCCGGTTCATCCACCATCACCGTCTGGAACCTTCGCTCCAGTGCCTTGTCCTTCTCAAAGTATTTCTGGTATTCGTCAAGTGTAGTAGCACCGATGCTGCGGAGCTCACCCCTTGCCAGTGCCGGCTTCAGGATGTTGGCGGCGTCCATCGCTCCTTCGCTCTTGCCCGCACCCACCAGCGTGTGGATTTCGTCGATGAACAGGATGATGTTGCCTTCGCTTTTCACCACCTCGTTCACCACGCTCTTCAGACGCTCCTCAAACTCACCTTTGTATTTCGCGCCGGCGATAAGCGCACCCATGTCGAGCGAATACAACTGCTTGTCTTTCAGATTCTCCGGTACGTCGCCTCGCAGAATCCTGTGTGCCAGACCCTCCACGATGGCGGTCTTACCTGTTCCAGGTTCGCCAATCAGAATCGGGTTGTTTTTTGTCCGGCGGCTCAGTATTTGAAGCACTCGTCGAATCTCTTCGTCACGTCCGATCACTGGGTCAAGTTTGCCGCTCCGGGCAGCGTCAATCAAATTGATGGCATATTTCGACAGGCTCTGATAAGTGTCCTCACTGCTCTGGCTCTGAACGCGCTGTCCATTACGCAACTCAAATATGGCTTGCTTAAGGGCCTTTTCGCTAACGCCCATCCCTTTCATGATTTTCGACACGTTGCTGTCAACCACGAAAAGGGCAAGCAGGATGGCCTCAAGCGACACGTATTCGTCGCCAAGCTCCTTCGACAGGCTGATACTCCGCTGAAGCACCTCGTTGCTCTCGCGGCTCAGATAGGGTTCGCCGCCGCTTACTTTCGGAAACGACTGCGACTCGCGCATGATGATGTCGGAAAAAGTCCGGGCGTTGATTCCCAGCTTGTTGAACAGGAAGTTGGTGACTTGCTCACCCACGTTCAGCACACCGCTCATCAGATGAGCCGGCTCAACGCTCTGCTGGCCGTTCTGCTCAACCAGGCTGATGGCTTCCTGCAGTGCCTCCTGTGATTTGATTGTGAAATTCTTGAAATTCATAATGATTCCTCCTTTTTTATTTTGTTTTTACCCGTTTTCTTTCAAAATACATTCCTTTGCAATATAAATGCCAACTTGGCATTACTTTCTGTCTTTTTGGCATAAAATCGTCATAAAATGATTTCCACAGATATTTTTATTAAATCTAATTCAATAAATTCCTGTAATTCATGTAAAAAAATAAATCCGTCTCCTGAGTAATCACTAAATGTTTCAATCATCAAATAAATCGTAAATAAATCATAAATCGCAAATTTTTAAATCGTAAATATATTTATTTGTTTGTTTCCTTTTTTTTCCGTAACTTTGCAAAGTTTTTTTGATGACTTCTTCCACAGAAGAACGCTAAAACGAAGATAAAATAACAGCAACTGAATCAGATGCCTGCTTTTTTGGTTTTTTTAACTATTGTGAGCGGGGTAATCAATTATTATTGATATTCGTTGAATTGTTAAGGTTTTTTTGCAATAAATAAGGTGATGTTGCGTTATTTTAGTAAATAATATGGATTGCATGAGAAATTCAACTGTACTGAGTTCTGATATACAACAAAATGTAGAGAAGCCAGCCGACACCATCGACAATATGAATGTCGTACAGCGGGGGCTGAAAAGAACAGGAGACATCCTCTTTTCCGCCATTCTGCTTTTGGTGCTTTCGCCGGTGTTCCTTGTCATTTATATCATTCAGAAATGCACGTCGGAAGGTCCAGCCATCTTTTCGCAGGAGAGAATTGGCTACAAAGGAAGACCTTTCCACATCTACAAGTTCAGGTCGATGGTGGTCTCAGCAGAACAGGACGGACCGGAACTTGCGAAAAAGGAAGACAAAAGGCTTACCAAGTTTGGAAAGTTCCTCCGCGAGCACCATCTCGATGAGCTTCCACAGCTGTGGAACGTGCTGATTGGTGATATGTCATTCGTTGGATACAGGCCTGAACGCAAGTTCTATATCGACCAGATCATGCAGCACAACCCTGATTATCAGCTGCTCTATTGCAGTCGCCCGGGGGTCACGTCATATGCCACCATCTATAACGGCTACACCGACACAATGGAGAAAATGCTTAAAAGGCTCGACTACGACCTCGAATATCTAAGGACAAGAACAATATTACTCGACTTTAAAATCATTTTCAAAACGGTCTTCTCAATCGGTAAGGGAGACAAAATATAATAGAAACTCTATGATTAAGAAATATTTGCTTTTGGCGATTTTATGTTGCCTCTGTTCAGCAGCCTTTGCACAGTCGATGTCCGACGAGCAAGTGCTGACTTTTCTTGTTGAACAGAAAAAGGCTGGTACACCGCAAAGTGAGATTGTGCCCATGCTGCTCAAGAAAGGTGTCAAGGTGGAACAGCTTCAAAGGGTTCGCAAACTCTATGAGAGGCAACAGTCGGATATCGGGCAGATGGAGAGTAAAACCTCATCGCAGAACAACGAGGACAAAAGGCAGAGAATTGCCAACAGGGCATCTGACAATAATTACGCCGATGGCAATGCGGGACCTGCAAATGGACGTCAGGTGGCTGAAGAAATTTCATTCATGGACATCGACTCTGTCATCATGCGCCAGAACAAGTTGAGGGAGTATCAGCAGAGCCAGATTTACGGGCATAATATCTTCAACAATAAGAACCTGACGTTTGAGCCTACACAGAATATGCCCACACCGTCGAACTACAGGCTCGGACCTGGCGACAAGGTGATTATCGACATCTGGGGAGCTTCCCAGAAAACGATAGACGGGACAATTTCACCAGATGGGGCTATTGTTATTGACAATGTGGGACCAGTCAAGCTATCTGGACTTACCGTCAGGGAGGCAACCAGAAAACTCAGAGGCGTGCTCGGACGGTATTATGCCTCATCACAGATAAGCCTCTCACTCGGAGAGACACGCACAATTCAAGTTCAGGTGATGGGAGAGGTCCAGGCTCCAGGTACTTACACGCTCAGCTCGCTCGCAACAGCCTTCAATGCGCTCTATGCGGCGGGAGGAATTGGCGACCTCGGTACGCTCCGCGAGATCAAGGTCATGAGAGGAGGACGTCAAATTGCCACTATCGACATTTACGACTTTATCCAAAATGGTGTGCTGTCTGGCAATGTCAGGCTCCAGGACAACGATGTTATAGTCGTTGGTCCGTATAAGACGCTCGTATGCCTCAGAGGTAAGGTGAAAAGACCGATGTACTATGAGATGCGAAACAACGAGACAGTCGCCAT